>Ga0335081_10000657_pt1 | contig 57404 bp, 40 predicted proteins | sample Lox_Sample_35_FD_206713 | JGI IMG/M metagenome (GOLD analysis project Ga0335081, IMG submission 206713) | Soil microbial communities from Loxahatchee National Wildlife Refuge, Florida, United States - Lox_Sample_3.5 | ecosystem: Environmental > Terrestrial > Soil > Wetlands | place: USA...
GGGCCCGGTTCCTGTGGTTGCTGGTGGGGTGTGTGCTGGTGTGGCCAGCCATGGCGCAGCCGACTAGCGGGTCGATCACCGGTAGCGTGGTGGATGCACAACGCGGCGCAGTCCTGGGCGCCACAGTCACCGCCAGCGACACGGACCAAAATATTCGATTCACCAGCAAGAGCGACGAGACCGGTAGATTCGTATTTCCCCAGGTGCCGGCCGGCAACTACACGCTTCGCGTAGAGGCGCAGGGTTTTAAGGCCTTCACGCAATCGGAGATTGCGGTACACGCCAATGACCACTTGACGCTGGGCGACCTGGTGATGCAAGTTGGCGCCATCACCGAAAGCGTGGAAGTGACCGGTGCGGCGAGTACGCTAAAGACCGAGAGTGCGGAAGCATCCGACACCCTGGAGAACAAGCAGATCGAGAATATTGCGGTCAACGGGAGAAGTCCCCTCGACCTGGTCAAGTTGGTGCCGGGCGTCAGCAGCCAGGTGAATCTCGAGACCGCCGGCACCGGAGGAATCTCGTCATTCGCCGCCAACGGAGTTCGGAACAATGCCAACAACATGACTCTGAACGGCGTCACCAACATCGATACGGGTCTCAATGGTGTTTCGAATGTGACCGTCAGCCTGGATTCAGTGCAAGAATTCAAAATCCTCACCGGTGTTTACCAGGCCCAATATGGCAGGTCGTCGGGCGCGCAGATCAACATGGTCACCAAAAGTGGCACCACCTCCTTTCATGGTAGTGGCTACTGGTTCCACCGCAACGAAGGACTGAACGCCAATAACTGGGCGAACAATGTGCAAGGCCTGCCGCGAGCGCTCTTCCGGTTCAACGACCCCGGCTACACCATTGGCGGCCCGATTTACATTCCGCACCACTTCAACACCGCCAAGACGAAGTTGTTTTTCTTTTGGAGCCAGGAATTCCAGCGCCAGTTAAATCCCAGGGCTGTCACCAACGCGCTGGTGCCTACGGCCTTGGAACGCCAGGGCGACTTTTCCCAGTCTGGAGGCGTCACGGACCCGCTGACCGGCCAACCCTTCCCCAACGGCGTCATTCCGGCGGAGCGCAGGTATGCACCGGGCTTCGCAGCCATGAATCTGCTGCCGCTTCCGAACACGCCTTTTAATGTGGGCGGCCAGTACAATTACACGTCACAGATCTCTAATCCGAATCCACGGCGCGAGGATGTACTTCGAGTGGACGCGAATCTGAGCGACAGGATGCGCATCTATGGCACATTCATCAACAACGCCAATACCTCGGTCAACCCTTACGGCGGGGTCATTGCATTTGGCCAGAACGTGCCCATCACTCCCGGCCGGAATGCCACTCCGGGATACGAATATGCCTTCGGGCACACTTGGATCATCAGTCCCACGCTGGTGAATGAATTCACGGCAGGCGCTTCGCACAACTCCCTCAATTCGTCACCCGCGAATGACAACCTCACGCGCACGGCCAGTGGCGTCGACCTGCCTCTTCTGTTTCCCAGCGCGGTGCAGGACGATTTCATACCGCACTACAGTTATGGAGCTCAAAACGCCCCCTTCTCCGGTCAGACCGGCTCGACCGCCAATGCCCCGTTCACCAACTTTGCTACGGTGATCGATTTCACCGATAACCTGAGTAAAGTCGCAGGCAAACACACTCTGAAGGCAGGCGTCTACATACAGCGCAGCCGCAAAGACCAGAGTTCCTTTGCCCCCGCCAACGGCGACTACAGTTTCGGCGGCCTGCAGAACATGGCCTTGGGATTGTTCCAGAATTTCCAACAGGCCAACGGCTACTACACCGGACAGTATCGTTACTCCAACGTGGAATGGTATGTACAGGACACCTGGAAAGTGTCGCCCCGGTTGACGCTGGACCTAGGATGGCGCATGCAGTGGTACCAGCCGCAATACAACGCCACGTTGCAGTCTTCCAGTTTTGATCCGCGTGCATACGACCCAGCCCAGGCTGCGGTGCTCTACCGGCCTGCAGTCGTCAACGGCCAAAATGTGGTGATTAACCCGGTAACGGGCCAAACCGTGTCGCCGGCCCTGGAAGGCGCCGTCGTGTCCGGCGTCGGCAACCCTTACGATGGCTTAGTCCTCGGGAAGCAGAACAATTACCTTCAGGTCAGCCGCTTCCCGCAGCAGGCGCCGCGTCTGGGTGTGGCTTGGGATGTCACTGGTAGACAATCTGTGGTGCTGCGCGCCGGCGCCGGTATCTTTTACGATCGCATCCAAGGCAACCCCACATTCCAGTTGTTAACGAATCCCCCGCAAACCCTGCAACCGCAAATCCTGAACGGCTGCCTGGACCCGGTCAATGCCACTCCCGGTTGCCCCACAGTGAGCCCATCCAGTACCGTGTTATTTCCGCCGAATGTCTATGCCGCCGACAAGAATGGCTACATTCCTACGGTCTACGAATACAGCTTCGGAATCCAGAGCAAGCTCCCGCAGAACCTGGTTCTGGATGTTTCCTACATCGGTTCGACATCGCACCACCTTTCGGATGCGCACAACCTGAACGCGGTACCGTACGGCGCGGCATTTCTGCCGCAATACCAGGACCCCACCAATCACACCCCCGGTCCTCCGGGAACCGACGCGCTGCCAATTAATTTTCTGCGCCCCTATCCCGGCTATGCGGATATCATCGACTTCACGACCACCGCGTTCGCCGACTACAACTCGCTGCAGATCGGGTTGACGCGGCGTACCGCCAGAGGGTTGTTCCTGGGAGCGGCCTACACGTTCAGCAAGAGCCTCACGACCACCCCGAGTTCGGGCATCATCGGCGCCGACTTTAACCTGGATCGCATCGACGGCCGCAACCGGGATGCTTATTGGTCGTCCAGCAGCTTCGACCAGCGTCACAATTTCGCCGTGAACTACGTATATAACTTTCCCAGCATTTTCAAATCGACGGGAGCGGCGCACGCCATAGTGGACGGCTGGCAGGTGTCCGGCATCGCGCGCTTCGCGACAGGAAGTCCGTTCACTGTGAACTGGGCGACATTAGCGCCCGGCGCCAGCGACTTCTACCTGCTGATCACCAGCCCGATTCCGATCTTTGCCCCCTACGTCGGCCAGCCCACCATCACCGGTTCCTACACCGAGCCGGCGCACATCAGTTGGACGGGAAGCCCGTATGGAAACCGTGGGCCTTTCGATTGGCTCAACCCGGCCGCGTTTCATCTGCCGACTGCGCCCAGCATCGGCCTCGAGTCGCGTCCCAACCAACTATTCGGCCCCGGCATCAACAACTGGGACATTTCTCTGCAGAAGTCGTTCAACGTCCGCGAAAAGCTGCACTTTGACCTTCGGTTGGACGCCTTCAACGCCTTCAACCACACGCAGTTTGCGGGTGTGAACAGCCTGTTGCTGTACCTGTTCGCCTTTGCTCCGCCGATCAACGCCACAGGCCAATACGGCGGCTTCGGCACTGTGTCCGGCGCCCGCGATCCGCGTATTCTGCAGACAGTACTGCGTGTGACCTTCTGATTTCGAGGCACATGCCGAGCGCTAGTATCGATACTAATGGGAAAACCAAATCGGTGGTGGTGGGCTTGTCTGCTCGTGGCTTCCTGCGGTTGGACGCTATGGGCGCAGGCGTCGGGAAATGCGCGGTTGGCTCAGATTCCTGGTGTCGCGTCTGCGTCATGCCGGGCTGGGACGGATGAGAGACCGTGGTTAGACCGGCAGCAGAGCCCCGAATGCCGCGCCTTGGAGGCCATCGCCCGGATGACCTACGAGGAGAAGCTGAATTTCCGCGGGTCTGTCATGCGCCTCGGCTTGACCGCGCCCGGCGGACAGGATGGGCCGTACGGAGTCTCCGGCGGCTGGTTAGGCCCTCCGCAGCCGCGCCAATTGAAAGTAACCGCGTTTCCGAACGTCATCACTCTGGCCGCCACCTGGGACCGCGATCTGGCCCGCCGTTTCGGCGTGGCGATCGGCGAAGAGTTCGCCGGCAAAGGCATGGGCTCCGTTACCGGCCCCACCATTAACTTGATGCGTACGTGGCACTGGGGCCGCGCGGCCGAAACGTTCGGCGAAGACCCTTACCTGATGGGTGAAATGGTGGTGCCTGAGATTCAGGGAATCCAGAGCCAGAAAGTTATCGCCGTAGTGAAGCACTTCGCCGGCAATAACCAGGAGAACACCCGCACCGGCACATTTCCCGATTACGCTGGAATCGACGAACGCATTTCCGAAAAGGCGTTGGAAGAAATCTACTTCCCGCATTTTCGAGCCGCCGTGGAAAGAGGACGCAACGGCGCCGTCATGTGCGCCTATAACCAGATCAACGGCCGATTCAGTTGTAATGATCCCAACCTGCTGGGCAAATTGCGGCAATGGGGATTCGACGGGTACATCGTTCCGGATGCTCTATTCGCGCAGCGCAGCGTTCTGGCTGCGGCCAAAGCGGGGATGGACGCCGTCCAGCCCACGCGGGAACTGGATGCGCTGATCAAGAGCGATCAGTTGCCGGCCAGCACGCTCGATCGCATCGTGTTTCATTTCATGGTTCCCAACTTTCGCCTCGGCATCTACGATTCGCCTCCCTCGGGAAATGCGCAGACCGACGTGTCCACGACGGCGCATCGGGAGCTCTCGCGAGATATCGCTTCCCAAGGAACGGTCTTGTTAAAGAACACACGCGGCGTGCTGCCGTTGGTCGCTTCCCAGCTCAAATCGATCGCCGTGATCGGCGATGACGCGGGTGCCGGCGTGACGGTTGAGGAGAGCGGCAGTGCCCACGTCAACGTTGCGCGCTTGAGCTTACCTCTGGAGGCGATCCGGGCCCGGGCGGGCAATTCGATCCACGTGGCGTACGCCCGCGGAACCTTGGGGATCGGCCCGTTGCCGGCAGTTCCCAGCAGCGCATGGAAGCCGGAATCCGGAGAAGGGCCAGGATTGCTCGCGAGCTATTACCAGACGGCAGATTGGTCGGGGACTCCGCTGGTCGCGCGTATCGATCCGACGGTGGACTTCGGTGAGGCGCCATTGCCTGAACTCCGCGGCACGGCGCCACCGGGTGCGCCTGCGCCGCCGCCGGGATCCCCAACTCCCGCGCGGCGCGCGGCGCAAGCAGGTGGGGGCCAGCCACGCACGGTGTGGTCGGCACGCTGGACCGGTACGCTGATGCCGCCAGCTACCGGCGTCTACCGGTTTTCGGTGACGGGCGGCGGGACAGCCCAGCTGTACGTGAATCACCAGGTCGTGGTCACATTGGGGCGCGCCGATTTCCCCATGACGGCGCATGGGCTGGTGCAACTGGCGGCCGGGGTTCCGGTGCCGATCGAGCTGAAGTACTCCAGCGCGTCGAATCTGCTTGGCCGCGAAATTCGACTGGGCTGGCAGCCGCCGGATGCGGCGATGCTCGAAGATGCGGCGAAAGCCGCCAAGGCAGCCGATGTGCCCATTGTGTTTGCAGGCGAGCAGATGGGTGAGGGACACGACAAGCTTGCGCTCGCCCTCCCCGGCGACCAGAACCGCCTCATCGAAGCCATCGCCCAGGCCAATCCGCGCACCGTGGTGGTGCTGCACACATCCAATCCCGTTTCGATGCCATGGCTGGACAAGGTAGCCGCGGTGATCGAGGCTTGGTACCCGGGCGAAGAGGCGGGGAGTTCGCTGGCCGCTGTTCTGTTCGGCGATGTGAACCCATCCGGCCGATTGCCGCTCACGTTTCCGGCTAGCGAACTGCAAGGGCCCGCTCAGAATTGGACCGAGTACCCGGGGGATGGCAAGACGGTCAATTTCGATGAAGGCGTCCTGGTGGGCTACCGCTGGTACGACGCGACCGAACAGCAGCCGCTGTTTCCGTTCGGCCACGGGCTGTCGTATACGACGTTCGCGTACAGCGATTTGCGCGTGGATCGCGGGAGCGGAGCTGCCGCTACCATAAAAGTAGCGGTGACCAACACCGGCAGTCGCGAAGGCGCCGAAGTAGTGCAGTTGTACCTGGCAGATCCGCCGGAGGCGCAGGAGCCCCCGAGGCAGCTTAAGGGATTCGAGAAAATTGTGCTAAAGCCGGCTGAGAGCCGTGTGGTTACGATGCACTTAGATCAGCAGGCGTTTTCAGCTTGGGACGACCAGGCGCACGCCTGGAAGGTGTACCCGGGCAAATACACCATCGGCGTCGGCAGTTCGTCACGAGACTTGCGCGCCGCGGCGGAGTTGACCATCGATGTTCACAGGTAATTCAAATGAGGAATCGAATCACAGAGAGATGCGGATGGCTGGCGATCGCGTGCCTGTTGGCGGCGAGTGCGCTGGCGCAGCGACGGCCGGTGAACCCGGTGTCCGCGCCTGCTTGGTTGAACAAGCAGTTGTCTCCGGACGAACGCGCCGATCGGGTGATGGCGCAAATGACGCTGGACGAGAAGATCGGTCTGGTGCATGGAACGGGCTTGCCTGGAATCGCCGAGCCGGTTGACGCCGAGGAAGCGGCCGCCCAACTGCACTCGAATGGGGGCGCAGGGCTTGTGCCGGGAATCCCACGGCTGGGAATTCCCGATTTGAACATGGCCGATTCCGCGGTGGGCGTCGCTCGGGGCGCATTTCGCGGGCGCTACTCGACGTTGATGCCTTCCAATCTGGCGCTGGGCGCCAGTTGGGATCCTACGTTGGCCCATGAATACGGAGCGCTCATCGGGCGGGAACTCCGCGACCAGGGGTACAACATGTCGCTGGCAGGCGGCGTGAACCTGGCGCGCGAGCCGCGCAACGGTCGCAACTTCGAATATCTGGGCGAGGATCCCATCCTGGCCGGAAAAATGGTTGGACAGTACATCCGCGGAATCCAAGATCAGAAGGTGATCGGCGATATCAAGCACTACGCGCTAAATGACCAGGAGACGGGTCGACACGTCGCAAACGTGAACCTGGACAAGCGTGCTATGCGCGAGACCGACCTGCTGGCATTCGAGATTGGATTACGAGATTCGGGTGCGGGCGCTGTGATGTGCTCCTATAACCGGATCAACGGCGACTACGGCTGCGAGAACGACTACACACTAAACCAGGTGCTCAAGAAGGCTTGGGGATTCCAAGGCTGGGTGATTTCCGATTGGGGCGCGACCCATACCACTGTGAAAGCCGCCCTCGCCGGGCTGGACCAGGAGCAGCCGGGCAGGGTCTACTTCGGCGCGGCACTGAAGAAAGCCATCGAAAGCGGCGAGGTGCCCATGGCGCGGCTGGACGACATGGTCCATCGGATTCTCCGCACCGAGTTCGCCGTGGGCATTGTAGACAATCCTTCGGTTACGAAAGTCGTCGACGTGTTTGCCGGGATGGAAGCGGCGCGTAAGGTGGCGGAGCAGGGCAGTGTCCTGCTGAAGAATGCGAAAGGCGCGCTTCCGCTGGATCCCGCCACCGTCCAATCCATCGCCGTGATCGGCTCGCACGCGGATGTGGGCGTTCTCTCGGGCGGCGGCTCGGCGCAGGTGGATCCGCCCGGCGGAAACGTAGTGCCCCAGTCCAAAAGGGAAGCGGGCAATGGCGGAGGCGAACTCGACGCGCTTCTGGGAGGGCCGGTGTGGTTTCCGTCTTCTCCTTTGAAGTCCATTCGGGCGCTGGCGCCTGAAGCGAAGGCGGAATACAACTCGGGTGACAACCCTGCCGAGGCTGCTGCCCTGGCTCGCCGATCGCAGGTGGCCATCGTGTTTGTGAACCAGCCATCGAGCGAAGGCCGCGACCTCTCGCTGTCCCTCCCCGGGCGCCAGGATCGACTGGTCCAAGCCGTGGCTGCGGCCAACCCACGAACCATCGTCGTGTTGGAGACTGGCGCTGCGGTCACCATGCCCTGGATCGACCAGGTAAGCGCGGCCGTGGAAGTTTGGTTTCCGGGAATCAGTGGAGGCGAAGCGATCGCCAACATTTTGTTCGGCAAGGTCAATCCATCGGGTAAGCTGCCCCTTACCTTCGCGCGGAGCGAAGCCGATCTCCCTCATCCGCAGGTTGCGGGGGCGCAGAGCAGTATGTCACCGATATCGATTGGAATCGGCGACATCCAGATTCCGCAGCCGCCGCCGTTCAATATCCATTACACCGAGGGGCTCAAGGTCGGCTATAAGTGGTTCGACGCCGAAGACAAGCAGCCTCTCTTCGCCTTCGGCCACGGCTTGTCATATACCACCTTCGAATACTCCCAGTTACGGGCAACCGGCAAAGAGGTGGTATTCACCGTCAAAAACACGGGCAGGCGAGCAGGCGCAGAGATAGCACAAGTATATGCAGCCTTGCCGGCCGCGGCGAACGAACCGCCGCGACGACTGGTCGCCTGGGAAAAAGTGACGCTGGGTTCCGGTGAGGCGCGAACTGTCACGCTGAAGCTCGATCCGTTGCATCTGTCGGTTTTCAACGTAGCCGCCGACGGCTGGCAACTCGTGCCGGGTGACTATCGAATTTTCGTTGGAGGGTCCTCCCGCAACACTCCATTGATTGCCGCAATCAAGGTGCCGTAGCGGGCCAGATGGAGGAGGAACAATGAACCATCCCAGAATCACCAATCGAATCACGGCGTTATTTTTCGCGTTAGCCGCGGGCAGCCTGGCCATCGCTCAGCCACCCACGCAAGCGCCCGCCTTTCTTTCGCCGGAAGTCACGGCCGACAAAAAGATCATCTTCAAGGTATACGCGCCGAATGCGCAAAGCGTACGAGTCTTCGGTACCGATCTGCCTGGCTTGATGCAAAACGGGCAGATGACGAAAACCGAAAAGGGCATGTGGGAGCTTGTCTTTGGCCCGGTGGATCCCGGAGCTTATCGCTATAACCTCATCATCGATGGCGCCATGGTGCTCGACAATAACAATCCGTCAGTGAGTGAGTCGAACGATAACCCGTGGAGCATGGTGTATGTCCCCGGTGCCGCCTTTATGGACACTCAGGACGTGCCGCACGGCGCGGTGGCCGCCGTTACCTACTATTCGAAGACATTGCAGAAGTTTCGCCGCCTGCACGTCTACACGCCGCCGGGTTACGAGACGAGCTCGCAGAAGTATCCGATCTTCTACCTTCTGCACGGGGCAGGGGATAGCGACGATTCCTGGACCTCAGTAGGCCGCGCCGGATTTATCCTGGACAATCTGATTGCCGCGCACAAGGCCAAGCCGATGGTGGTGGTGATGCCCGCCGGACATACGAGCCACCTGCCGTTTGCCAACAATCCGCCTGCCGGCACGCGCACCATTAATTTCAACGACGACTTCGTGCGCGATTTCGAAAACGACATCATGCCGATGGTGGAGACGCGTTACCGCGTTCTCACCGACCGCGCGCATCGCGCTATCGCCGGGCTTTCCATGGGCGGCGCCCACACGCTGTATATCGGGATCGCGAACCTGGATAAGTTCGCGTATTTGGGCGTGTACAGCTCCGGGCTGCTCGGCACGTTTCCCGTCCGCCTTCCGGGCGGAGGTTCCGCGGAAACGCCGCCTCCCGATCACACCTGGGAAGACCAGAACCGCGCCCAACTGAAAAACGCTGCATTGAAAAAAGGACTGAAGCTCTTCTGGTTTTCGACCGGGTCGGAAGATTTTCTGGTGGATAACACGCGGGCCACCGTGGCGCTGTTCCAGAAATACGGCTTCCATGCGGTGTTTCAGGAAAGCCCCGGCGCCCACACCTGGATCAACTGGCGCAACTACCTGAACGAGTTCGCGCCTCAACTTTTCCAATAGGCGGGGTCAGTCGTATTCCTATCCGATCTGCTCCCACAGTAGCCTCTCTTCGCGGTTGGGATCGTTGACAACTTTGCACTCCGAGTCTATCAGCATGGTGGCTCGCCGGTCCAAAGTGTAGGCCGGCCATTTCGGAATCTCGCTGTGATTCGGATCGCTGTTCCGCGCGAACACGGCCCACGCGCGGCTCATGTTGCGCGCGGCTTTGTATCGCTCGGGCCGCTTGCCTGAGCCTGTGCTGTTATCGGGATGATTGAATTTGAACGCGATCTCCATCGCGTGCGCCGCCTTCATCGTGTAGTTGACGCCGGGGCTCACCGGGACCTCCGATTCGTAGGTGAACTGATACATGTAGACGGGCGCAGCCTTCTGTTCGGCCTTTCGTTCGGCCAGGCGGATGGTGTTTACGCCCATCCACTGCGCGGTAGTGATGGCTATATAGAGATCGGCCGGCGAGGCATTCGGCCGAGACTTCTGATAGACCTCAAGCACGCGTGCGGTGTTTTCGCCCAGAGTGGGCCGGAGTCTGTCCCGCAAACCGGCTTCGTCCATCGAAAACACTGCGGGCGTTCCGCGGAAGAAGAAGATTGTCTCATCCTTGTTGGATCCGACAATCATTGGAATCTGCGCTGAGATTGGGGAAGCGACCGGGTCGAACGGATGGGCGGGAATATAACGGCCGTCGACCACCGGGCTGAATCCCATGCTCGCGCCGGAGATAGCAGTCAAGCCGCCGCGACCTTGATTCGGCCTCTCGGGCTGTATATCACGCAGGCGGTCGGCTGGTATCTTCAGAAGCTCGCGCGCCTGGCTGGCGCTTAATCCGAGCTTGGAGAGAACCGATCTAGTGGCCTCCGCAGCGGCGTCTTTGTCCTGCAGGCGGAGGGTTGCGCCACTTTCGATACTGGCCTTGTGAAACAAACCGCGCGCGGCGGGCAGGGCGGTCAGCGTCGCCGTTTTTGCGCCGCCGCCGGATTCTCCCCAGATCATGACGTTATCGGGATCGCCGCCGAAGTTCGCGATGTTATCGCGCACCCATTCAAGAGCCGCAGTGATGTCCAGCATGCCGGCGCAGCCGGAAGCGGCATACTCCTCGCCAAGAACTTCGCCCAAATAGAGGTATCCCAGCAAACCAAGACGGTGGTTGTGCGTCACCACCACCACGTCGTAGCTCGCAGCTAGCGCAGCTCCGTCGTGCATCAAGTTCTGGGGAAACACATCCGCGCCGCCGTTACCCGTGGCAAAGCCGCCTCCATGCGAGTAGAACATGACGGGGCGCTTGCGGCCGTCCGCCACGCCTTGCGTCCAGACGTTCAGATACAGGCAATTCTCGTCGGATGGGGCCGGTTTCCATTCCTTCGGCCATGCGGGGTCCGACGGCTGGATGGCCTGAGCGCTGTAGCTGAGGGCGTCGCGCACCCCGCTCCACGGCCGGAACTTGGGAGCAGCCTTGAAGCGATTCTCTCCGGCCGGTGAACCTGCGTAAGGAATGCCCTTGAAAACGCAGACGCCGTTGCCGCGACTCCCGCGCACCGGGCCGGATGTCGTTTTCGCGACGACCGTTTCTGCCGGCGCGGATTGGCCGCGCAAGACCCACGGGGCGAACCCCGCGCCTGCCATGGAAACCTGGGCCAGAAAACGCCGCCGGCTCGCGGCCCGATCGCTTGTCATTTCTGCCTCCCCCGGGCGTTGTATTCGTCGAAGAAATCCAACTCCGCCTTTCCAGGAATCGGAATCGCTTCGATGGTGTCGCCGAACTTCATGGAGCGCTCGTCATTTCTCGAACATGCCGGCCACTCGGGAAGACCAGGGCCGTTCGGATCGCCGTTTTTGGCGAAGTTCACCCAGTACGCCGACATCTGGTCGGCAAGTTTGCGATCCACTTCGCCCCAGGGGCGGTCCCACTTTGCCAGCGTGTTTAACGCGTACGGAATCTCGCCGGAATGAAACGCGCCGTACTTGGTTTGTTCGGGTGTTCCCGGGGCGGTGTGGTCGAAATAGTAGAGGAACACCTTGGATTTGCCGGTCTTCGTCTGCGCGCGCGCCCAGCTTCGCCCTTGCCAGGCGAAGAGCTGATCGCGGCCGAGCGCGTGTTGCGAACTCGCGGCCTCCTGGCCGGTTGCGGCGGGAAAGGCCTTCAGAAACGCCTCCGCGAATTCGCCGTAGGTGCGCTTCGCTTGTTCGCGGAATGCCTCCGCCTTTGGTGGCGGGCCAAAGGCAACGCCATCGTCCGCGTTCCATCCCGTCAGTAGCGGGACATCGTTCTGGCGGCCTTCCGCGAAAATTGTGGGGACTTCGGCCGGTACCACGTACCCGTCGATGATGGGCGAAGCGCGGTAACTGCCGCTCGGGCGCAAGAACGCCTCTGCGGGTTTGGCGCGCAGTTCGGCAAGGCTGCGCGCGCCCAGGGATTCGCCCATCTTCGAGGACGCAGCCTCCGCTTCGGCGAGCGATTGCGCGGGAATGAATGCGCCGCCGCTTTCCGCGATCGCGCGCTCAAAGAGTCCTTTTGCGAGCGGTGAAGCCATCAGATAGTTGACCGCGAATGCGCCCGCGGACTGTCCCGCAATCGTGACGTTGCCAGGGTCTCCACCGAAAGCTGCGATGTTCTTCCGGACCCACTGGAGAGCGGCGATCATGTCGAGCAGGCCGTAATTGCCGGATGCGTGGTGGCCGGACTCCTTGGTCAACTCGGGGTGAGCCAGAAACCCAAACACACCCACCCGATAATTGAACGTCACCATGACCAGGCCCTTGGACGCCAATCCGGCACCGTCGTAAACCGGTACGTCGCCGGAGCCGGAGTTGAAGCCGCCTCCGTAGATCCACACGAATACGGGCCGCTTCTCGCCGGCCTTCGCGGCGCCGGTCCAAACGTTCAGATACAGGCAATCTTCACTCGATCCGCCTTCCATTGCGTTCTTGGCAATGTACTCCGCGCTCCAAGGGCCGAACGCGCCAGTCTTGGCCTGAAAGCAGGCGGCGGAGAATTGATCGGCGCGCCGCGTGCCTTGCCACGAAGCGGGTGGCTGTGGCGCCCGCCAACGCACGTCGCCGATGGGTGGCGCCGCATATGGAATACCTTTGAACGACGTCACCGAGCCGCTGGTTACGCCCTGGATTGAGCCGGTTTCGATCCGGACGGGGTGGTCCAAAGCGGATCGCGCGGGAACCGACGCGGCGATCAGCAAGACCGGCAATATGATTTGCGAACGATGGAACATGGAATCTCCTCTCCCGGTACCGTTTACGAAGGCACTCTCGGCGAGCGGGCCTCCTCGTAAATCACGCCGCGCTCGAACAGTTCGGCCACCGTTGCCTCATCCATGCCGAGCAGATATTCGAGTGCCGAGGCCGAGTGTTGTCCCAATTGCGGCGCCGGCAATCCCGGCGCGCCCGGCGTTTCCGAAAGCTTGACCGGCGTGCCGGTGACGCGATGCGAGCCCGCCGTGGGGTGTTGCAGCATGGGGAACATTTCGCGCACTGCTGATTGCGGATGCTCCACCACCTCCTGAAAGTTGCGCACAAGCGATGCCGGAATGCCAGCCCCTTGCAGCTTCTCGATCCATTCGCCTCCCGATCGCTTGCGGAAAACCTCTTCCAGCAGCGGCTCCAGCGTGCCGCGGTTGCGAATGCGCGCGGCGTTGTTCTGATAATCCGGATGCTTCTCCAGATCGGGGCGCTCGATGGCGCGGCAGAACGCGCTCCACAGCCTCTCGCTCCCCACCGCAACCGCGATGGCACGATCCTGTGTGTGATACACGCGGTACGGGACCACCGTCGGAAATTCCGTCCCCATCGGCTGCGGCACCATACCCGATCCCAAGTAGCCCATGTAATTCGAGCTCATGGTGGAGATCATGCTGTCGAGCATGGACACATCGACGTACTGCCCGCGCCCGGTTTTCTCCCTCGCACGCAGCGCCAAAAGAATGCCGATCACGGCGAACTGACCCGCCGTGACGTCGGTAACGCCATAGCCGCAGCGCACCGATTCTCCATCGGCGGTGCCAGTGATGCTGAGCAGTCCGCTTGAGCCTTGCACTACCAGGTCCATGGCTGCTTCGTCGCGCGCTGGTCCGTTCTGCCCGTAGCCGGAAATCGAACAATACACCAGCCGGGCGTTTCTTTTGCGCACCGCCTCGTAATCCAAACCCAGACGCTCCATCGCGCCCGGACGAAAATTTTCGATCAGCACGTCCATGCGGTCGATCAGCCGCAAACACAGATCTAAACCTTCCTCGTGCTTCAGATCGATCGAGATTCCGCGCTTGCCGCGGTTCAATCCCAGAAAGAAGCTGGCTGCGCCGCCCTGGAACGGAGGCCCCCAACCGCGGCCCATATCGCCGGAACTGGATTCGAGTTTGTAGACTTCGGCCCCATAATCTGCCAGCAACTGCGTGCAGTAGGGGCCGGCCAGTGCGTGCGAAAAGTCTAAGACGCGGATGCCGTCGAGCGCCGCATTGCGCGCTTGATCACCGTTGTTTGCGCCGCGTTCCCTCACGACTTTGCGGAATCGCGCAGGAATTGAATCAGCAACGCGCTTACCTGTTCCGGCTGTTCTTGTTGGACCCAATGTCCGGCGCCATCGATCAGGTGAAATCCGGTCATATGCGTGCAGGCGCTGGTGCGCATCCTGTCCACGGCGCCCGGCGTTTGATACACGCCCCAATCGCTCTTCCCCGCGATGTACTGCGCAGGCACATCGATCGTGCGTCCGGAAAAGGTCTGCATCTCGGCTATGCTGCGCGCATCGGAGCCGCGCCGCACCCGATAGCCTTCGAGCGCGCCGTTGAACCCCGTCCTTCCGTATTCGGTCGCGTACACCTCGACCTCGGGCTCGGTCAGCCATTTACAATTCGCGATGTAATCCGCCGGCGGCATGAATGGCGCAACCGTAGCCGCCATGCCCTTGTCCTTCTCCATCACGTAATAAGTCGGAATCTGCGCCATCTCCTCGGCCGTGCGCGCCTTCAGCGGATGGGGGTGGTTTCCTTTGTAGTCGGCGCTCTTGTAGAAGTAATACGCGCGGAAGAAGGCGTGTAGGCCCTGCGGCGCGTGCAGCATGTCTTCGTTGGCGCCGCGGGTGCGCTGGTAGTTCTGATAGTATTTCCGCGGTGGGTTGAGCTTGGCCAGTTCGGCATCCAGTTCGTCGTCGTTGATGGCCCGGCGCGGCGCAGGCGCGCCATTGGCAGTATCGAAAGGCAGCTCGGGCGGGCCTTCGAACGGCGAGCTCATGATGGTGATGGAACGGAAAATATCCGGCCGGATGAGCGCGGACCACGCAGCCACGGGCGCTCCCGCGTCGTGCCCAACGATCATCGCTACCGAGCGATAACCCAGCGCGTAGACCAGCCCGACCGCGTCTCGCGTCATGTTGAGAACGCGAAACGGATCGGGATCGGCATCGTAGGAGTCGTCCCAGCCGATCGTCCGGCCAAAGCCGCGCATATCGGGAGCGACCACGTGATAGCCCGCGGCCGCCAGCGCCGGCATCACTTTGCGCCAGCTATAGGCGAGTTCCGGGAAGCCGTGCAGGAGCAGGACTGCCGGCCGGCCCGGCGTTTCGTACCCCGCCTCCAGCATATGCACGGTGAGCCCGTTTACGTTTGCGACTTGGCGCGAACGGATGCCGGCGGGAATGGTGCCGTTGCCGTAAGGCGGAAGCGCCGAAAAATCGGTGCGCACGATGGCGGCACGGGCGTTGGGTGCGATGGCCATTCCGCCGAACCGCATCGCCGCCGCCGCTGCCAGGAAGGTCCGCCGCGATTGGCTGGTTGTCGTTGTCGTACGTGCCAGTTTGGCCATGGCTCAATCCCTCAAAGTGCGTTCTGTGCCAAGGTGGGGCCGGCCCTTCCGGGCCGCCGCCGGGCTTCTGCCCGGCGCGCCGAGCGGAAGCTCGGTGGCAGGCCGAAAGGCCTGCTCCACAAAGCTCTCTAATACGAAATCGTAATGAGGCCGGCCAGATCTCCGTCGCGGTCCAGCAGGAAATCCAGATTGGGCGTCATCATCTCCTCCCAACTCTGAAATCCCTGATACACCCAACGGTTCGGATCCGGGTTGTTCTTATTGTTCACCGAGTTGTCGTACGAGAATTCAAACCGCATCCGCGTGCCCTTGGGCACCTTCACCGAGGTCTGGTACGCAAGCTGCCAGTTGAAGTCGTAATGCGGAACGTTGAGGATCACTTCTTCCCGGCCGTCCGGATAAATCAGCCGGTATTGAGCGCTCTTTCCGCGCACATGCGCATGGGGCCGCATGCCCACCAGCTCGGCGTCTTTGAGGAAGGTGATCTCCATGGGCGGTGCTTGGTAGTTGGGGTTATTCGGTGGAATCGCAAACTCCGGATTGTATGCCGAAGCGAAGACCGAGCGGGTGCTGGAGCGCGTCGGCGCAATCACGGGTGTGTCCTCGCCCGCGCCCTGCACGACAAATTTCTTCTCGGGCGGCGTCTTCGCTACCGTAAAGCCGATCTTGGTCCGGTCCACCAGGGCCTTGCCATTGGTCGTGTAGTGCAGGCTCACAATGATGTCTGAGCCGGCGGGCACGAGCTTACCCGCATTCCAACCGCGATAGTCTTCATAGCTGTTGCCAGGAAGGTAGCAAAAGTCCAGATTCTGGTGGAGCGTTGGATGACCCTGCCGGCGCTGAACTTCCGTGCTGCCCACATCGCGCGTGGCCATGATCATTCCCGGCAGCTCTCCAAATCCGGTGTTACCAGCCGTCGGATTGCCACTCTCATCACGCGGTACTTGTACCCACTCGTAGCGGTTGTACACCGTTGTGGGTTTGTGTTTTTCGAAGCTGAAGCAAATGTGGTGGACCACCGAGGGATCGCCAGGCAGAATCTCCATCGAAGTGACCCAGGTGTCGGTTTGGAACGGAGCCGGAAATGCGATCAACTCCCACTCCAGTACGCCTTTCGCCGGCACTTCATGAGGCGGCAGATCCATCACGACTTCCGGCTGGATCCCCCATCCGCCAGCGGGCCAGTTCACCGCGGCGGGCGCATCTTTGGGATCGCCTTCCGCGGCGCCCGTATCCGCCCACTTCACCAGCGTATCGATCTCGCTCTGCTGCAAGGAGCGATCGTTGGTGAAATGCCCGAACTTCGGGTCCGCGTACCACGGCGGCATTTTCCGGGTGGTTACCGCCGTCTTGATCGCCTTTGCCCACGGACGCGTTTCCTTATAACCTACGAACGCCATCGGCGCCACTTGCCCCGGCCGATGGCAGCCTTGGCAGTTCTTCTGCAGAATAGGAAGCACGTCTTTGTTAAAGGTGATCGGCGAGGTTTGCTCGGCAGCCCCCGCAGCCAGCGTAACGGCCAGTCCCAGTAGAACGAGGCGCATCAGACCTTACCCCCTTGAAATCCGGAACACGCTGAAATTATACATCGATCAGCTGTTGTGGGGCCGGGCCTTCCGGCCCGCCGCCGGGCTTCTGCCCGGCGCTCCGCCGGCCGGAGGCCTGTGCTGGACAAACCACCGCTTCCTTTGGTCGCGGCTCGGAAACGGAACGCATACAGAGCGGTGCCCTTGCGATCGCTTTGCGTCGTCTGTGGGGAATGTCCAGACTCTGCCGCCTCTAATGTTCGAACTGGTTCGCCTGTTGAATCAACTCGAAGTACGTGCGGCTGGAAACGTCGGTCTCCCAGTGGCCCGCCCAGCGCGCGTAGCCGAAGATTCCGAGAAATAGCACGGCGATCCCGGCAGCCACCGCCCATGCCGGAACGCGTTTGTGGCGCACGGGCGTAGAGAGGAAGAGCGCGCCCGCCGCGGGACAGACCGCGACGCATTCGAGGCACCCGGTGCACTCGGCGGAATGGATCGAGACCAGCCGGTCCACCGGCAGAGCCGCCGGGCAGACACGGGAGCACTTCCCGCAATCGATGCAGAGGTTTGTGTCGCGGCGGATGTGCAGCGGGCTGGTGGCGGACACGGCGCCCAGCAATGCGCCATACGGGCAGAGATAGCGGCACCAGAAATTCTGAACGAAGATCGACGCGATCACCAAAATGGCCAGAACGATGCCGCTCGTCAGGCTCAGAAACCGGAAGAAGTTCAGCATCTTAACGTCGTCGATCAGTCCATAGGGTCCCGCCAAAAACGCCCGGATGGCGAGTACCGGCATGGAGATCACCGCGTACAGAAACAGCCCCAGCAGGATGTACTTGAGGCTGCGAACGGCGATATCCAGCGCGCGCGGAAGCCGGAAATTGCGGCCGAAGATGCGCCGGCCCAGGCGCCAGAGATACTCCGAGATGGTGCCGACCGGACACAGCCACCCGCAGAAGGCTTTGCGGAAAACCCACGAGATCGCCACAAACGCAATAAGCAGAAACATGCCCGCCGCATGGATGGCGGGTACGCTGCCGGTTACCAACAGCACCTTGAGATTCATCAACGAAGCGATCGGCAGCCAGCCTTCTACTCCCGCTGGGCGCGAGACGAACGCAGACTGGCCGCCGCTCTCGTAATAACGCACGAAATTGTAGAATTCGATTCCGATCCAGATGTTCAGCGCCAGGAAGCCGAATTGAAAGGCGCTCCGCGCGGCCTGGGAATGGTCGGGCGGCGCGCGCTTCACCAGTTTCTTCGGCGCCTTTCCCGGGGCCATGGCGATGGCAGCCATGAGTTCAATCTCCAGCCACCTTCTGCTCTTCCCAGGCCCCCTCCGCCACGTAGGCGCGTTCGTCGTAGGAATGGCCCGTCACTAAGCCGAGCACGAACCAGCCCAACACCAGGGCGCCGATGGCGAAGATCGAGTCTCCGATCATCCGGAGCCAGCGCAGCTGGTTCATGTGCCCGCTGTGCAGGAATTCCGCAGAGCGCGCGTACCAGGTTCCGTATTCCACCGAAGCCCAGGTCTGCATAAGGCCGATCGGCAAGAGGCTGATCAATACCATCAGCGCAAGGCCGATATTGATCGCCCAGAACGAAAACGCCAGTGGCGCGTTCTTCCAGGCTTTTCCCGGACGAAGAGCCCGCAGGCAAAACAGCATCAGACCCAGGCCCAGCATGCCATACACCCCAAACAGCGCGGTGTGGCCGTGAACCGGAGTGGTGTTTAAGCCCTGCATGTAATAGAGCGCGATGGGCGGGTTGATGAGGAAACCGAACAACCCCGCGCCTACAAAGTTCCAGAACGCCACCGACACAAAGAAGTAAATGGGCCATTTGTAGGCGGCTACCCAGATGTGCTGCTCGCGGGCCCGCGCCAGACGAATGTTCTCCCAAGCTTCGAATCCGATCAGCACCAGCGGAACCACTTCCAGCGCGCTGAACACGGCCCCCAGCCCCAGCACAATGTTGGGCGTTCCGGCGAAGTACAAGTGATGGAAGGTACCGATGATCCCGCCCGAGAGGAAGACCACGGTCGAGAATAGAACGGCACGCGTCGCCGTGGTGACCGAGAGCAGCTTCAGCCGCGTGAGCAGGAAGGCGATCACCACGGTGGCGAACACCTCGAAGAATCCTTCTACCCACAGGTGCACCACCCACCAGCGCCAGTATTCGGCGGTCACCAGGTTGCTGCGCTCGCCGTACATCAACCCGGCCGCATAGAACAGCGGGATGGCGATGCTCGCGAGCAGCAACATGAGCAGCAGGGAATGGCTGGGGTCGCGGCGGCCCAGCGCCGGCTTCAGTGCGCGCCACATCAACCATAGCCAGAACACCAGGCCGATAAACAGAAGGATCTGCCAGAAGCGGCCCAGATCCACGTACTCGTAACCTTGCGTTCCGAACCAGAACCACAAGCTGCCCAGCTTATGCTGGATGCTGAGCCACTCGCCGGCTAGCGATCCCACCACCACAATGAGAAGCGCGCCGAACAACAGGTTGACGCCCAACCGCTGGCCCTTCGGCTCCGCGCCGGCAATGGCCGGGGCTACGTACAACCCGGTGGCAAGCCACGAGGTCGCAATCCAGAACAGCCCGATTTGCAAATGCCAGGTGCGCGTCACGCTATACGGCAGGATGCGGTCGAGCGCGATTCCATAGAAACCCGAGCCTTCTACACCGTAATGCGCCGTGATGGCCCCGAGCCCTACCTGCACCACCCACAGGGCGGCCACCACAAAAAAGAACTTCACCGTGGCGCGTTGGGAAGGCGTCGGATGCAGACCCAATAGCGGGTCGCTCTCGGGCAGTAATTCGTGGGCCACCGCGCGCGGTTGCGCGGCGAAATACCAGACCATGCCGCCCAAGCCCGCCAGCAGCAGAATGAAGCTGACGACACTCCACACCACTGCGCCTCCCGTCGGCTCGTTACCTACCAGCGGCTCATGCGGCCAGTTCTGCGTGTAGCTCACGTCGGTGCCGGGACGATCGGTCACGGCGGCCCAGGCGGTCCACCAGAAGAACGCGCTCATTTGTTGCTGTTTGTCGGGATCGCTGAGCGCGCCTTGAGGAATGGCGTAATCGCTGCGGCCGTTGCCGAAGACATCGGCATAGTGGCGCTCGAGTTCCGCGAAGGCATCCGCTTGAACCGGATCGACGGTAATTCGGCCGCTAGCCTCATCCCAGGTGTTCGTCCGCAAGAGGTGCTGTAAGCGCGCCCGCAGCGCCGCCTGTTGTTCCAGGCCGAGCGCGTCGTAGTTCGGGGCGCCCGTGGCCTGTGCCCACCGGTTCAAAATGTACGTGCTTTCCCGATGCAACCAGTCGGCAGTCCAATCGGGCGCGACGTACGAACCGTGACCCCAGATGGTCCCGACTTCCTGGCCGCCAATCGACTGCCAGGCATTTTGACCGTCGCGAATCGACGCACCATCAAACAGGACCCGGCCATCGGAGGTTACTACCTGCGATGGAATCGGCGGCGCGCTGTTCAAAACCTTAACTCCGACACCGCCCAATACCGCAAAGGAAATTACCAGAACTAATCCGAGCGCAATCCACAGCTTTGTGTAAGTCATCGATCAGCACCTTCCTTATGCCCCGGTAGCGGGCCGGGGCCGTGCAAATGTGACTATTAAATTAACGGCAAAGGCCGTCACTGCAGCCATTTCGCAGGTCGCCGATACGGGCAGCCACCGCCAGGCGGCACTCGCCAGACCCTGGTATGCCAGAATCTCCGAACTGACGCGCAGCAGGCAGCCACCTGCTAAAAGCACCAGGCCGGCAAACATCAAATTTCTGCTGAACAGCAGCCGCATGCCGGAGAAGGCAGGCAAAACGCGCTGCCCCACCACGAACACCATTGTGGCCAAGAATCCAACCGTTAAGGCGTGGCGGGAGGCTCCGGCGATTCCGTGAGAGTTGGCGGTGAAACCGGCCCAGATGCCGAGCGCCGCCGCGATCGCCGCCCAAACATACGCCATGCGCACGAAGATCGGATAGCTGGCATGAACGCCTTCGACTTTGGCCGGGCGCTCCCGCGGCTCGAAAAGGCGCAGCGCATAGATGGCGCAGAGGATGCCTGCGATCAGCAGGATCGCCGCTGGGATCGGAAATCCTGCGAGCGCTGCCAATACACCCACTGAGTTGATGGCCACGGCGCGAAGCAGCACGCCTGCGCGCACAGGACGCAGGCCCAGGAAAACCGGCAGCCACCGGGCGCTGAAGCCCCAGACGAACACCACCAGCCACCCCCAGGTCTGAAGCGCCAGTAGCGGCTGGTCCAATTGGGCGGGTATCTCGGGCGACCGCCCCTCGAATGCCACGAACAACGCCACGCCGAGGTTCGCCACCAGCGCCAACATCATCCCCACCGAGCCGGCGATCACCACCCGCACCCACGCGTCCAGTTTCTTTTCGGCCGCGTCTTCGGGCCGATGGCCGGAAACGCTGCGGAAAAAGATAAGGAACGAACCCAATTCCAGGAGTGCCGATAACGGCAGCAGGATTCGCCACTGCCACGAATAAACGCCGGCGATCCAGCGCAGAGCCACGCCGGAAGTCCACAGCGCCCAGGACGTCCACGCCGCGCCGAGCGCGAACCATTTGAGTCCGCGCAGTTTGGGAATCGAGTAGTATCCGATGCCCAGGATGAACGTGCCGATCCATCCGAAGATCTGCGCATGTCCGTGGGCCTGGACCCAAGCGGCCGAAACCGAATCAGCGGTGCGATGGCTGCTGATTGCCAGCAGGTTCCACACGCCCAGAAACGTGCCCGGAATCAACATGAAAGCGAGGCCAGTGGTGATGTAGACCATCAACAGCCACGACAAGCCCGTCTCGCGGGCTGCCGTGGCAGCAAACGTGTGCGCCGGAGCGGGCCGCGGGCGCGCCTGAGTTTCGATATGAGTGAGCGGCGCACTCACGGCCGCCTCGAACCTGCCCGCTCCATTTCGATGGCGCGTGGAAACAAGATGTTGTTTTCCAGGTGAATATGCTGGTGCAGGTCAGCTTCGAATCCGGCCAGCGCCTGGTAGAGCGTGCGGTAACTGATGCACGCGTCGGGAGGCGCGGTGTAGCCGTTGCTGGCCGCGCGCATGGCCCGCAGGGCTTCGCCCGCACCATCATGCTCATGCATCATCATGGCGACCGGGTTTTGCACGCTGCCGAAAGGCGCGGGCAGGACTGGCGATTTCTCCAGAACCGCCTCTTCCATGCGCTCGATGTAGGGGAATAACATCATTTCCTCCTTCATCAGGTGCATCGTCAGCTCTTGCGCCAGATCGCCAAACGTAGCCCGCATATCCTCCAGTTCGGAATGGTTCTTTCCATGAACCGAGCAGACCTTGTCGAATAACGGTCCCAAGCGGGCAATCTCGGCGCGTGTGAACTGGTGGTGCGTGTTCTTGATATGGCCAATCAGGTCGGCCAACGGCTCCGTATTCCAGTCCCGAGTCTGCGCCGCGCCGCCTGACGTTTCTAAAGCCGTTTCGATGGAATTCCGCACCTGCTCGATGGGCAGCCCGGCCGCGCGGCAGGCCTGCTCGAGTGTGGTGCCTCCGCCGCAACAATAATCGATTCCCAACGTCTCCAGGACCCGCGTGGCAGCCGGATATTCCGCCGCCAGTTCGCCGACGATCTTCTCAGTGGTGATCACATGCATCGTTTCTGCCTCCAGATTTGAGGTTAACGATGCTCGCGCAACCTGCCTATGACTTTGGTCACACCGCGGGCTGGGCGCCGGATTCGAGCTCCGCTTCCAGCAGTTTCACGTTAGTTATCAATATGATGCGGCCTTCCATCTTCACTAATCCTTCGCTCTGTAGCCGGGAAAGATTGCGCGAAACCAGCTCCCGCACGGTCCCGATTTGCGACGCCAGTTCCTGGTGGCTGGCCGGGAGCAGAAATTCCACTCCTTCCTCGGTTTTTCGACCTTCGCGCTGGGCCAGCCGGAGAAGCAGCGACACCAGCCGGTGGCGCACGGTGGTAAACGAGAGCTCTTCGATGATCCCGACCAGCCGCCGCAGCCTCGCGCCAACCACGCGGAGCACCTTGAGCGCCACTTGCGGATGGGCCAGGCACAACGCCTGAAAATCCTGCTTGCCGATGAACAGGAGGCTAGCATCGTCTACCGCCGCGCCCGAGGCCGGATACACTCCGCCGTCGAATACCGGAATCTCGGCGACTGAATTTCCCGGTCCGTCGATGGTGAGAACCTGTTCGCGGCCGGCCGGCGAGGTCTTGAAAACGCGAACGTGGCCACGCTCGACTACGTATAAGCCGGCACACGGCTCTCCCTCGCAAAACACGATTTCGCCCGGCGAATATTGCCGCGGCGTTACGCACTCCACCAGGCAGCTCAGCTCGGTCTCGCTGAGGCCGGAGAAAATCTGGACCTGTGCCAGGGTCCGGGTGTAATCCGCGCGAGTTTCTCCCACGCTGATCATTGTAGAGCCTGGGCTGGCCTATTCGGCCTCGGCTGTCATATGCTTTTATGACCGCTGCTTTTATGACCCGCACACCAGCGGCTGTGAGGTGAACTGATGCTGGGAAATCGTTCGTGGGAGGAGTGGATTCATCAGTATTCGGCCAGCCATCAGCATCCCGTGAACCGTGCCTGCCACACCTTGGGCATACCCATGATCGTGATTTCCCTTTTACTCATACCGCTGGCCGTCTGGCGTAACGGATGGTGGTGGCTGCCGGCCGGCTTGTTCGTAGTGGGATGGGCATTTCAATTTGCCGGTCACGTGTTTGAAGGCAAACCGCCCGAGTTCTTTAAGGACTGGCGGTTTTTGTTTGTCGGCTTGCGTTGGTGGTTCGCCAAGATGGCGGGTAAGGCCTAAGCGCAGCGGCCGGGAGGGACAGCATGAAGGTCTTTGCGATCGGTTTGATCCTGCTGGCTGCGGGGGTTTCGATCCCCCACGCCCAAAACACCACGAATGCGCGTCCGGCCATCGCCAACGAAGCGGACTTCCGCCGCGCCATGAAAGAGCTTTCGAATTGGGGAAGATGGGGCGCCGACGATGAACTGGGCGCCGCCAACCTGATCACACCGGCCAAGCGGAAGCAGGCGCTGGCCTTGGCAAAGGAGGGCGTGACCGTCTCGCTGGCGCACGATGTCGCGCAAGAAAAAGCTCCGGACGCCCCGAACATCCTGGAGCGCACCCTCGGCAATGTGACTCCCACCGGCACCACCGATCGGTACCAGTACACGGGCACGTATCACGGGGTGATTCACAGCCATCTGGATGCGGTGGATTGTCACATCATGTCGGAAGGCAAGGGTTACAACGGCCGGTCGATGGAAGACATTGTGGCGGCGGGCGGTTGCCCGAAGGGAAACATCAATGTGTTGAAAGATGGCGTGGTCACGCGCGCCATCCTTTTCGATGCCACGCGGTTGCCCGGCAAGGCCACGGCGCAAGGCTGGCTGGACCCTGGTACGGCCATTCATCGTGACGACCTCGAAGCCCTGGAAAAACTGGAGCATGTAAAGGTGGCACCGGGCGACGTCATCCTCCTCTATACCGGCCGCTGGAAACGGCGCGCTGCTCTGGGCCCTTGGCCGAACGCTACCGGATTTGCCGGCTATCACGCCGACGTGGCGTACTTCATCAAAGAACGCGGGGTATCTTTTATCGGCTGCGATGGCCCCAACGACGTAACGCCCTCGGGTCTTCCCCAGACGATCGGAATCCCGCTGCACCAACTGGCGCTGGTGGCGATGGGCGTGAGTATTTTCGACAATCTCGATTTTGAAAGAGCCATCGAGCAGGCGCGGCAGAGGAATCGTTATGAATTTCTATTCATGGCGGCGCCGCTGCGCATCGAGAAGGGAACCGGTTCGCCGCTCAATCCGCTGGCGGTTTTCTAGCCGGATAAGGTAGCGCTGCTTACAGGCGCAGGAGCCGCATTGCGTTTCCTTTCAAGATGCGATCGCGGTCGGCGGCCGGCAGATGGAACTGATCGAGAACCGCTGTGGGGTATTCGATGTCCTTTGCCGCAAAATGATCGGTGCCCACCACGATGCGGTCGGAGCCGACCAGGCTCACCAGGAATCGGAACGCCTCCGGATAGTAAATCAAATAGTCGTAGTGGAATCGCCGCAGGTAGTCGCGGAACGGATGCGGGAGCGAGGTTCCGTGGTCGTTCATATGAAAGAGGAAATGCTCGACGCGGCCGGCCAGGTAGGGGAAGGCGCCGCCGGCATGTGGTAAGACGATCTGCAGGTTTGGATATTTGTCGAGCGTGCCGGTGTAGATGAATTTGCTTGCCAGGAGGGTGTGCTCGATGGGCGCGTCAATGCCCGAGCTGAGGTTGGGAGGCCCAGCCGTCCGATTGCCGCCGAACGTGTTGGCCTCGCCATCCATCTGATGAAAGATGATCGGATAGTTCAGTTCTTCGATGCGGGCTAGAGCCGGCGCGAAGCCGGGATCGAACAGGTAATCGTGCCGTTCAATGGAATCCGGCAAGTGGACGGCCCGCACGCCCGGCTGTCCGGCGACGCGATTTAGTTCCTTCAGGGCAAGCGCGGAATCCCGGATCGGCAACTCGACGCCAATGACGAAGCGGTCGGGGTATTTTTGATGCGCCTGAATGCCGGCGTCATTGATTACTTGAGCGAGGTGCGCGCCTTCCTGCGCGGTCGTTCTCTGCCAGGGCATGGCGCCGGAGAGAGTGAGGCAATGCATGAGGTCGCCATGTTTGTCCATCCACTGACGCCGCTGCTCGAGATCGTAATCGAGGGGATACGGATTGCGGACCGGCTGCCCGAGGTCGGCCAGCGCTCTGTTGTAAGGCTCGGGCGACCAGTGCGCGTGCATATCGATCGCGGCCGGCTTGACGCCGTCCTTTCCCGGCCGCGCCTCCCAAAAAGGAACGCCCTGGGCCGACGTTTTGATGGCACCCAGCACGCCGATCGCGGCAGCCGCGCCAGCAGTAAGTCCGACAAACTGGCGGCGCGCGATCACAGAGGCTCTCACGGGCGGTTCTGAGATGTTCATGATGATCCTCCTCCGCTCATAAACGGGTTCTCATGATACAGCATTGTTCGAACCAGGGGTCCTAGGCGGTCTGGGGGTTTAGCCAGGTTTCGGGCCCCCCAACCTTACTATCCCCCACCAATAACGTACTTTCTCAGTTGGACGAGCCTCGATAGGATTGGCTCATGAAACGAATTCTACAGAACCTGATTGCGAACAAGACGGACCGGTATTTGGTTAAGTACGCCTTTCTGATGATGTGTGCGGCGGGCGGGTCCTACGTTTCGGGTATCTATTGGGCCAGCCATCTTCACTAGTCGGCTGGCCGGCGTCGACGGCGCGGATAGCTGCCAGGCAGGGCGGTTGGTAGGCCCTTCCCCCATAGGCCGCAAATCGGGAAATCCCCGGATCTGCGATCGTGAGCGTCCCGCAAGATCGATCATGTCAATGCCTCGTCAATCGTGCTGTAGCCCTCATCCTCCCCGTAAATCGAGTTCTCCGGCGAATAGCTGATATCCTGCCACCGCCCGTTGCGCTCGGGGCCGTGGAGCCGAATTCCGATATCATAGCTTCTCATCGTGTTATCTGGCATCGGAGGAGAACTGAGCATGAAACGCCTCATCTTGACAGTTGTTGCCTGGCTGGCCTTGGGAGTGCTGCAATCCCTCGTCGCGCAGGACCTGACCATCACCAACGCCCGCATCATCGCTGCAAATGGCATTGTGATCGAGCGCGGATCGATCGTGGTGCGCGCGGGGAAGATCGCTTCGGTAGCGGCCGGTGAGCCGGCTGCCGCGAACGGAAGGACCATCGACGCCAAAGGCATGACTGCCATGCCGGGGTTCATCGATGGGCATCGGCATATCAACACGGGTCCCAACGAAAAAGCGCAGATGCAGGCGCTTCTCGAAGCCGGTTACACGACTGTTCTATCTGGGGGCGGCCCGGCCGAAGGCAACATCACACTCCGGGATCACATCGAGAAGGGCCTTATCAATGGACCGCGCGTTATTCCATCCGGGTCCCTGAGGCTGGCCAATCAAACGCCGGAGACGGCTCGTGCCGAAGTGCGGAAGATGGCCGGCATGGGAATCAAGTTCACAGGCGAGATTGCCCTGACTCCGATACCGGGGCCTTCCAAAGAGGAAATCGAGGTTCTCAAGGCGATCGTGGACGAGGCGAAAAAGGCCGGCGTGATCGTGCAGGTTCATGCGGTCAGCTCCCCCGCGATGGTAGCGGCCGTGGATGCCGGCGTGCCGCTCCTGGTTCACCTCCCCAACAAAGACTGGGTCAGTAAAGAGGATGCGAAACGAGTGGCCGCGGCAGGTACGAAGATGCTGGGGACGGTTAGCTTCGGCTCGCCGGTTTTCGGAGTGTTTGCGGACGATAACAAACCCCGGTTCCGGGATGGTAAGCCGTGGCCGGACGGGATTGTCAACGGGGTCCGCCTGGGTGAGGAAGCGGGATATATGCCCGTGAATGCGCGGACCGTTTGGGATGCGGGCGTCACGCTCGGCTATTGCACGGACACCAACTACGACCCGAAGGCCGGACTGGATCACGAGCTGAAGATGCTCAATGTGATGTTTTCAATGCGCGATCTCATCCAGATGATGGGACCGAACACCGCGTCCTATATTCAGATGGGCGACCAACTCGGAACACTTGAACCGGGCAAGCTGGCCGACCTCATTCTTCTGGATGGCGATCCGCTCGAAGGCTACTGGAATTGGCTGAAAACCAGGCTGGTGGTGAAGGGCGGTGTGGTTGTAGTGGATAAACGCTAGCGAGGCTCTGCCTCAGACCTGCACAATGAATAACCGCGGAGCTCGGCGCCAGTGTAGCGCGCCATGCAGAATGCAGTGTAACCCTGTGGGGCAGACGATCGGTTTCCGTCGTCTGCCGGCGCCGCACAGTGGCGCAAAGGCGCGATTCGCACGCCGTGGCAGACCGCGAAAGGCGACGGTCTGCCGACGGAAGACAGCGAAATACGCCTCGCTATTTGTGCCGCAGACCACTAGGAGCTTTGCTTTTTAGGGCTGCGGGAGACCAAAACACTGCGGGCGCAGAGGCAGCAGAGAGCGCAGAGAACCACCCTTTGCCTTCTCTGCGGCGCTGCGGCTCGGCGGTGAAAATATTGACTCATTTGCATTGAGTTTGGTGCCGCGTTGGGTTTATTTTGGCAGCACGTCCGGCAGCCTGGACTGCCGATCGACGCGGCCGGCTAATCCCTCATCGAGCGAGATGTTGTAACTCTCCAGTGTCTGGCCGAGCACCTGATCCAGGGAATCCCGTGCGCGCGCATAAGCGGCCAACGCATCGTTCTCGGATAGTTCCGCTGCGATCAGGCCGCGCTGGTCGTTCATCAGCGTGTCGAACAGTTCCGTTCCCGAAGCCCGCTTCTGATCGGCCTCCAACAACTGCTGTTGCAAGATGTGGGTGCTCTGCGCCACGGAATACCGCGCCCGCGCCTGCCGGAGCGCGTTCACCTGGTTGGCCACATCTACGGCGATCTGGTTGGCATCCTTTTGCCCGCGCAGCTCCGATTGCCGGAATTGCAGTTGGTCGATTCCGTAATCGCCCTGCGCCTGATGGTTTCCCACCGAAACCGCAAACGAGAGCCCGGCTGTGTTATTAGGAAAATTGCGGCGGAAGACTTGTCCCAGCGCCGTACCGTAGCCTCCCGTAAAATAAGCAGGTGCACCGCCGGCACTCGCCTGAGGCGAACCGGCCACGCCGCGGTCGAGCGTATATGCGTAGACTTGCAGGTTCGGCAGAAGCGGATTGGTGGTCCCGAGCAGATTGATCTGGTCGGTCTGGTCGCGGAAACGAGATACCGCCACGTCCGGCCGCTTCGACATCGCCGTCGCCACCAGTTGCCGGAGGGGAGACAAGTCGTCTGTTGCCGGAACCTCGATGCGATCGAGCGGAATAATCGGCGCGGCATCCAGTACTGGGTCTTCGGTGTGGCTCAACACCTGCTTCAAGGCAATCTCGCGCTGTTGCACATTGTCCTGGCTGATGATGACATCCTGCCGCCGGGTGGCAACCTCGGCTTGTGCGCGGGTGAGCTGAAAGCGCGCGATGGCGCCGACGGATATCTCATACTGCGTGTCGTTGTAGAATTTCTGCGTGATTTCCAACGCCTGGCGCCGCACCTGCAATTCGTCCCGCGCGCTCACCAGGTCCCAGTAAAGGTTCAGAACGTTCGCGCTTAGATCCAATAACTGGGAACGGAACAGTTCGCGCGATGCCGCGATGTTGATCTGTCCAATGCGGATAGTGCGGTCATTGAGCCGTCTCCCGAAACCTTGCAACAGCGAATGCTGCAGGAAGATGGCCATGTATGGTCCGACTGCGGGATTGAGGTTGTCCGATGGTGAATTCTCTCTTAAATACTGTTCATAGTCGTAGAACCGCACAATGCCGCCAGTCAACAAGCCCTCGGTTGCGACGTTGCTATAGTTGCGCACTGTCCTGATCAGCACCGGTGTCTCGGCCAGCAGCAAGTTGGACTGGGGCGAGGTCAAGTGCGAAAAAGAGGCGCTGCTTTGCAGAACCGGATCGAGATTGGGAGTGACCTGGCCCACCTGTTGAATGGTGGCGCCGCCTCCTCCTCCGCTAAGCCCGCCGCCATTGCCGCCGAGCAGTCCTGCCGCAAGCTGGCTGCCGCTCACTCCCAAACCGGAATCGATGCTGCTCACTTGTTGATTGCTGTTGGGAACGCCGCGCAGGGGACCGCCGGCTTTCGCCCGCTCCAATGCGAATTGCGCCTGAATCGGCTCGTAGCGGTCGAGCTCCAGATTGAGGTTGTTCTCAATGGCGAGAGCAAGCGCGTCCTGGACCGTCAGGTATAGATTGCCGCCGCGCATCAATGATTGGATGCGCAGTGAGTTGGTCAGGCGGATCGGAGCAACCACGGGGGCCGCGTAAGACCGCAAACCGAGAGGCAGAGAGGGCCGCTCGAGCGTGGACGGCAGTTGCTGCGCATCCAGCGGCCACATCAGACATGCCGCAACGCACCACGGGAGATATCTGCGAGTATTCATCGGGCGTCCCCCTTTACTTCGGGCGTCTTGATCTCCGGAAGTTTGTTGGGAATCGCCGACTCGCGCTCTACGCGCCCTGCCTCCGCTTCCTTCATCGAGATGTGGTTCTCCTCCAGCGTTCGGCCCATGGCCAGGTCGAACACGATTTGCGCGTGAGCGTAATTGGCCATGGCTTGCACTTCGGAATCGGAGTCGGCTGCCAGGTCCTTTTGCGCCTGGATCACCAGTTCCACCGTGGAGACTCCCGACAGAAACCGCTTCTGCTCGGCCGCCAGGCTTTCTTCCGCCAGCCCTCGCGCAGCGGCAGCAGACTCATAGCGGGCGTGGGCTTGCTGCAAGCCGATCAATTCCGTTTTGACATCCACGCGAACCTGATTGCTGGCTCTCTGAAGTTGCAGTTCATATTGCCGAAGCTGCAGTTCGTCGGTGACGAAGTCGGCCTGCGCCTGGCGGTTGCGAAAGGCAATATTCAGCGAAAGACCGGCGGAGTAGTTCGGGAAGTTCCGCCGGAAAATCTGCGCCAGCACGCTCCCGTTGCCGCCGAGGAATTGGGGATACGGGGGGCCGCAGCAGCCGGTATATAAAGCGTTCGCAGCGCCTGCCAGGCCGTTGTTCGTAAGCTCGAAAAAAGACTGCAGGTTAGGCAGGAGATTGTTCCTCGTTCCTTTCAGCAGGATCTTCTGGTTTTCCACATTGAGGTTGTTCTGTGCAATTTCGATCCGGCCGGCGAGAGCCTCCTGAATCAAGTCTTGAACGGGCCGGACTCCCATAGCCGGCGGGATCTCGATGTGATCGAGTGGAATGATATGCACATCTTCCAAGGCCGAACGTTCCACTCCCCTCCGGCTGAGCACGTTCTTTAAGACAATCTCCTGCTGGGCCACATTGGTTTGCGCAACTAACAAGTCTTCCTGGCTAGCGGAGACCTGGGCAGCCGCGCGCGTTATCTCGATCGCCGGCAGAGCGCCGGCGGCCACTCGCTGCTTATTTCCCTCGAACAGACTTTGCGCGGTTTCGAGTGATTGTTGCTTAATCCGAACCGCATCGTTGAAGCTAACCAGATACCAATAGAGATCGAGCGCCGCGGCAACCGTGGTGGCTACCTGCAATTTCAGTTGCAGTTCCGCCCACTTCACGTTGTTTTGGGCGACGCGGATGTCGCGATTGTTTACCGCCCGGCCGAACCCCTGCAGTAGATTCTGATTGACCGTGAGGTCGATATAACCACTCAAAAACGGGTTGAACTGCGGAATCCCGCTGTTGAGGAGACCCCGGTAATCGAAGAAGGAGAGTATGGCACTGGTCCCGGTCGGGAACTGCTGGGAGTAAGCGAATTGGACTTGGCGGTAATTGTTGGTCAGAGCGCTGGTCTGGTTCAGGAGGACGTTGGTTTCCGGCGTAGTGCTATGCCCGAGTTGCACGTTGAAGGAGAGTTGGGGGTCGAGGCTCGGAGGCGGCGGCCCGATTTGCGTCACAATCGCTCCCGTGGACCCCAGGCCGGTCCCGCCGGCGAGCCCGTTTGCGTTGATGCTGACTCCGGCTGTGCTGACGCTCGCCGGAGGTGTGATGAGCGGCGTATCCACTGCTCGGAGAAATCCACCTCCCTGGGTGCGCCGCACCACCTCCCGCGCCAGGAATGGACTGTAGCGCTGTACTGCGATGTCCAAATTGTTCTCGAGCACCAAGGCAATGACGTCTTGCGCGGAAAGGTACAGGTTGCCGCCTCGGATGAGCGCATCGATGCGCGGTGAGTCGGTAAGGCGGACGGGTGGCACCAAGCGCTTTTCCGTGTGGAACGGCGCGATCAGGCCGCCGACAACGGGCCGGGCCGGAGGTATCACGATTCCGACCTCCGACTGGGCAAACGCCGCCCCGCAGCTGATCAATCCCAGGCTTACGCAAAGTTTGAAAGGACGCATCATAGGCATTTACTCGCACCGCGAAATTCGTAGCTTAGACGTAACCGCCCTGGCTTTGGTCGCGTGTGCATTCGGAGGCTTCCTAAAGCAGGGGGAACCATTCGCAAATTCAGGCCCACAATCCAGACCAGCCGCTTGATGGCGAAGGGCGTTTGGGAACTTGATATCCCGTCCCAGTTGTGGGAATGGGTGTGCGGAAATGGCAAGCCGGACACGGGGCTTCGCATCGCCATCTGGATGGAATAGAATCGTGGGAACGACTTCGATCTGTCCGTAGGAAGGAGGAAGCATGAGTACCAAGAAGAGATCACGACGATCATTCCTGGTTCATTCCATGGCTGGTCTGAACGCGGCGTGGGTCGCGGCCAACTACCCCGCCATTCTCGCCGCACAGGAACATGTGCGCCAGGCAACCCGGGCCGGGCAAGTACCACGGTTAACGGCCTTGACCGAAGCCCAGGCTGCAGAAATCGAGGCCATGGCCGCGCAGATTATCCCCACCGATGAGAGCCCCGGCGCCCGCGAAGCGCATTGCGTCTACTTCATCGACCGCGCTCTCGCGACCTTCGCCCGTAATAGCCAATCCGCCTACGTTCAAGGGCTGCGCGATCTTCAGGCGAAGACGCAGCAACTCTACCCGGACGCGGCCAAATTCTCGGCGCTCCCTTCCGAGCAACAAATCAAAGTCCTCACCGAGATGGAGAAGACTCCGTTCTTCAATATGGTCCGGATGCACACGGTCATCGGGTTTTTTGCCCGTCCCGAGCACGGCGGAAACTTTGACAAGATCGGCTGGAAGCTCATTGGCTACGACGATTCCCTGAACTTCAAGGCGCCGTTCGGTTACTACGACGCGCAGTTCGAAGCGAGTAAGAAGGGCTGAAGGAGAAACCGCGATGAAACAATATCCGACATCCACTGAGGTCGATTTCGTGGTCATCGGCTCGGGAGCCGCGGGCGGGATTATGGCCAAGCAGTTGTCGACGGCCGGCTTTTCGGTTGTGGTCCTGGAACAGGGAGGCTGGGGAAAGTACGGCCGCGAGCACGAGTACAACAAGGACGAGTGGCTGGCTCGCAATTTGAGCGAGGAAGACCGGTTGATGAGCGACCCGTCGCGCCAGCGCAATACATTCCGCCGAAATGACAAAGAAAAAGCCGTTCGCGGCAATCACAGCTATGGCTGCGTGGTGGGTGGTGGCACAGTTACGTACGGCGGCAGCAGCTGGCGCCACTTGCCGTATGAATTCCGCGAAGCTTCGTATGATCCGACGGTTCCTGCGGGTACCGGCATGGCGGACTGGCCGATCTCTTACGAAGAGCTCGAACCGTACTACACGCGAGCCGAATGGGAAATGGGGATCTCCGGCCTGCGTGTCAATTCGCCGTTCGTTGCGCCTATGTCGAAGGACTATCCAGTGCCGCCGGTGCCTCTCAAGAGTTCGGGCGCGCTGTTTCACACGGCGGCTGACAAACTGGGATTGTCGGTCGTTCCCGGGCCGCTCGCTATCATTACGCAGCCTTATATGGGCCGCGCCGCCTGCGTGAACTGCGGAATCTGTTCGGGCTACGGTTGCCAGGTGCGCGCGCGTTCCAGCTCGGCAGTCACTATGATTCCGCTCGCGGAAAAGACCGGCCGCTGTGAGATCCGCGTGCGGAGCTACGTGCGCGAGATCTCCGTCGACAATAGCGGCCGGGTTACGGGCGTGGTCTATTTCGATTCTCAAAAACGCGAGGTTCGGCAAAAGGCAAAGGCGGTAGTCTTGTCCGCGAACGGCTCGGAATCGGCCCGCCTTCTGCTGCTGTCGAAATCGGCGCGGTTTCCGGACGGCCTGGCGAACTCGAGCGGCATGGTCGGAAAATTCCTGATGCTCGGCAATGGGGCCGTGGCCAGCGCGCTCTTCGAGCATCCGCTGAACGAATACAAGGGCGTCATTTCCGGCGCCGGCATCGTGGATTACGTGGGTTCCGATCCGAAGCGCGGCTTTTATGGCGGCGGGCGGTTGACGGCCCGTGGCTATCTCACGCCGCTCGACATCGGGCTCGATGGCTTGTCTCCGGAAGCGCCGCGCTGGGGCGCCGGATATAAGAAGGCGCTCCGCGAAGAAGCCAACCACCGCATGACCATCAATTGTTTTGTCACGCAGCTTCCGCTTGAGACGAACCGCGTCGATCTGGATCCCGACGTAAAAGACGATTGGGGTCTGCCGGCGATGCGCATCACCTCGACGAGCCATCCCGACGATTTCAAGAATATGGAGTTCTTCCGGAAGAAATCCCTCGAAATTCTGGAGGCTGCCGGCGCGCAGAAGGTGTGGGCGCCTCCGGTCAGCGACACGCGCGGCGGCGCGCACAACCGCGGCACCTGCCGGATGGGGAACGATCCAAAGACGTCGGTGGTGGACAAGTATCACAAGGCCCACGATGTGCCGAATCTGTTCATTGTGGATGGCAGCAGTTTCGTCACGGGCGGGCGCAACCATCCTACGATGACGATTCAGGCGCTGGCGTTCCGGGCGGCAGACCACATCATCCTGGCTGCGAAGAAAGGTACGCTCCGAACGAGCCTGTGAGAGGGACGATGCCCTCGCCGGGGGCGAACTAGAGGCCATGTCGCTTCCGACGATCGCTCCCGAACGGGAAGTTGGGGAACGGCACGAGGCTGTCCCGCTGTTCCGTGTGGTGCTGCTGGACGATAACGACCACACGTACGATTACGTGATCGAGATGCTGATGAAGATTTTCGTGTTCAGCCTCGATCAAGCTTACCGGCACGCGGAGGAAGTGGATCGCACCGGTCGTACCGTATTGATCACGTGCGAGCTGGCGCAGGCCGAATTTGCCCGGGATCAGATTCAGAGCTATGGTGCCGATCCACGCCTGCCTCGGTCGAAAGGGTCGATGTCGGCGGTGATCGAGCCGGCAGGTTGAGCCGCATCGGCGCCGGGCGGCGGAGACGGAGCCGCTGCAGGATATAAAATGTGACTCAGAGGATGAACCTCGCCAAGCATGGTGTTTCAGCTTCCGAGACCCGAGCCGGTTCCTCCGCCGGGGACGGGCACATGCCCTCCCTGCTGACGGTGGTGGTGCCGGTTTTCAATGAGGAGGAATACGTAGGTCTATCGATTGAACGGGCGCTGAAGGCTCCCCTCCCGGAGGGCCTGAGCCGCGAGATCGTAGCGGTGGATGATGGATCTCAGGATGGGTCCACCGAGGTCCTCGAAGAATTGGCGCGGCAGCATCCCGAGGTTCGCGTGCTGCGGCATCCGTTGAATCGCGGCAAAGGGGCTGCCCTGCGAACCGCTATCGAGCAAGCTCGCGGCGAGTACCTGATCATTCACGACGCCGACCTCGAGTACGATCCCAACGAGTTCGTGAAGGTCCTGCAGCCGCTACTCGAGGGACATGCCGATGTCGTGTACGGTTCGCGCTTCCAGAGCGCCGGCCCCCGGCGGGTTTTGTATTTCTGGCACGCCCTGGCCAATCGGGCCTTAACCACCATTTGCAACATGGCCGCGGACTTGAACCTCACCGATATGGAGACGTGCTACAAAGCGTTCCGCACGCGGTTGATCCAGAGCATTCCACTGCGCAGTGAGCGTTTCGGCATCGAGCCCGAAATGACCATCAAAGTGGCTCAACGGCACGCGCGGATTTACGAAGTCCCCATCAGTTATCACGGGCGCACGTACGATGAGGGCAAGAAGATCGGCATGAAAGACGCGCTGCAGGCGTTTTTCGTGATCGCTCGCCACTGGCTGATCCGCGACATCTACCAAGACCCGGGCGCGCGCATTCTGGACACCTTGGCCGATACGCCCCGTTTCAACGAGTGGATGGCAGACACTATCCGGCCCTTTGTGGGCTCGCGCGTGCTGGAGATCGGAGCCGGCATTGGTAACCTCACCAGCAAGCTTTCACCACGGCGTAAAATGTACGTGGCCAGCGATATCGATGACGAGCATCTGGCGCGCCTCCGCACGCGCTTCCACAGCCGGCCGAATTTCGAAATCGTCCCTTGTGATGTTGCCGATCCCAACGACTTCCACACATTTACCGGGTGTTTCGATTCCGTAATCTGCCTGAACGTGGTGGAACACGTGGAAAACGACCGGATGGCTCTTGCCAACATCTCCTCCGCCCTTACTCCGGGCGGCCGCGCCATTGTTCTCGTTCCACAGGACCAGAAGATATTTGGCGCGCTGGATACGGTTCTGGGTCATTTCCGCCGCTACACTGAGGCCGAGCTGCGCGAGCGCATGGAAGAAGCCGGTTTGCGCGTCCAACAGGTAGTTCACTTCAATCGAATGACGCGGCCGGGCTGGGTGGTCAACGGCAAATGGCTAAAGCGCCAAAGCTTCAGCCGCATCCAACTCTGGTTCTTCGACCGGCTGGTGCCATTGTGGCGCCTGCTCGATCGCTGGCTGCCGTGGGGCTCGGTGTCCATCATCGGAATTGGCGAGAAATTGTAAGCGAAGTCGCGAACTGAGCTGCGCCGCATGAAACCAGACGAATCAATCGCGCTCGTGACCGGTGCGAACAAAGGCATCGGCAAGGAGATCGCCCGGCAACTGGCGGGGAAAGGCGTGATCGTCCTGGTAGGCGCCCGCGATCCCACGCGCGGCAAACAAGCGGTGGCGGATCTGCGGAGCAAAGCGCTTCCCGTTCAGTTCCTCCCGCTTGACGTTGCCGACCAACAGAGTGTCGATCAGGCGGTTTCGGACATCGAAAGCCAATACGGCCGTCTGGACATCCTCGTCAACAACGCCGGCATCGCCGTGGATTGGGGACCGCCGAGCGAAGCGGAGATCGACGCCGTGCGGAGTACGTACGAAACCAACGTGTTCGGCGTGTTCCGCGTAACCAAGGCCATGCTTCCGTTGTTGCGGAAATCGAAAGCGGCGCGGATCGTCAACGTCTCGAGCGCCCTCGGGTCGGTCACGCTTACGGCCGATCCCAATGGGCCTTTCCGGGGCCGCAGCATGCTGATGGCCTACTGTTCTTCGAAGAGCGCGCTCAACATGCTGACGCTGCAGTTTGCGGGGGAACTGGCAAGCTCCGGCATCAAGGTGAATGCCGTCACCCCTGGCTACGTTGCCACGGACATGAACCAACACCAGGGCACGCGAACCGTGGAACAGGGGGCGGCCACTCCCGTGCGGCTGGCCCTTCTGCCGGATGATGGACCCACGGGAGGGTTCTTCAGCGACGAGGGCGTGGTGCCTTGGTGAGCGTGCCGCTCGTGCGTTTTCCGAGCCGCGACTATAAGGAGCGCTGTCTCACTGACTACAGGTTGCCCGGCGCCATGCTCAGGACCACCGGGACTGCCGCGTTGCTGATATCGAGGAAGGGATGTTGCTTCCAGCCGTTGGCGGCGGCGTCCTGGGTGACGTGCAGCTTCACGTAGTCGAACACTTTGTCTAAGGGTGCGTCCTTCTGCGCGCGCAAGCCCTCCAACAAGTAGTACGTAAAGAGGCCGTGGCCGTACTTGGGGCTCTCATAGGAGCTTTCGTCCACCTGGCTCGCACCTAAAATCACGCGGCCGGTGCCTTCGCGGATCTGATCCAACATTCGCTGCGAAAGGGATGACGGCACCACCACCGTCTTGGTCAGGGATCCCTCGCTGTGGCAGGTATCGAGGATCAACACCGCGCGCAAGGCCCGGATTCGCGTGCGAATCACCATCGAAACATCCGCCAACGAGATCGAGGTCGAGAACAGGCCATCGGGCGATTTCACGTCGGTGTCGAAGGTAACCATGTAACTGGCGCCCGCCGTATCCTGGTCGCGCGCCGTTCCATGCGTGGCGATGTAGATCACGGCCAGGTCGTTCTCCCCCGCTGCGCGCGCCAGCCAGTTGAGGCCGGCTTTCACGTTGATGGTGGTGGCTTCGGAATCCTCGATCAGCTTCACGTGATCCGGAGCGAACTTTCCATAAGCTGGATCCTTCAGCAGTGACGCCATCGACGTGGCGTCCTTTCCGGTGAACTTGAGGTTCAGCCGTGGATCTCGAAACGTGGAAACTCCCACCACCAGGGCCCATTTCTGCGCAGGGCCGGCTTTGCGCGGTTCCTCGGCGGGCTGGGCTACCCGGACGCCGCGTGTCGAGGGAGTCGACAGATGGAACGGATCGAGGCCATCCCGTAGCGCCTCAGATCTGCGCTCGCGTGCTTTTCCCAGCGAATACTGCGCATTCCCTTGTCCCAGCTTGCGCTCGAAGGCCGAGCGGTAATACCAGGCGTCGCCGTTCTCGTCGCAAGCTTCTTCAGCCTGCTTGAGCAGTTGGATACCGCTGGACAAATCGTCGCGCGATGGGTTTTCCGAAACCAGTTCGAGCGCGCGTACTACCAGGTCTTTGGAGACTGGGCATCCCTGCCCGCTCAGACGCGCGGCCGCCAGCGCGCCCGCCAGGACACAGCCTGCGAGCCGGGCCCGGAACGTCATTTTCCGCGTCCTTTCGTAGAAGCAGAAGATGACAGCTTCTTGTAGTGCTCCAGGGCGATTTCGATGCGGTTCACGGGATCGATGAAATATTTTTCGCGGGGATTGGCCTCGCCCGCCTTGCGGTAATCAATTACCGCGCGCTCGAAGTAGTTTCTCGCGGAAGAGGGCGTCTCTGCCTTGTATCCGAGGGCTTCATTCCCTACGCCAATGTTGTACAAGCGGTAGGCGTCGTCCTCGGCGTTCGCTAAAGGCGTCATGGTTTCCAGCGTCTCCACGTCCTTAGTCCATTGGCCCGCGGCCGCGTAGCGATTGGCTGCATCGAACGCCGAGCCGCGCGCCAGCAACACTTCTACGCGCTCGTTGGTATTCACCAGGCGCGCTGCGATGCGATCGGTCATACGGTTCACCAGGATTTCGAGCACGTCTTCCATGGTGTGCGGCTCTTCGGTATCGTCGGCCTCGTGTTTGTGCCCGGGGTGCGGAATTTTGCCAATGATCTTTTTTGTGTTCGAAACCGCCGCGTTGATGTTATTGAACTCATGCTCGTACTTCACGTCTACGGTTTCCGCGTCGATAAATCCGCCGCCACGGGTACGGGCTTGATACGACCCCACCAGGTGGCCATTCACCTTGACGCCGCTCGGTTGCTGTTGGCCCTTGTTCTTGCCAGTGAGCGTCGTAGCGGACTCGGGGGTGGCGATGGCGTTGCAGTTGAGCACGCGGACAGCGATTACCGTATCGGGCTTATCGGGATTCAGTTGAAGGTTGCTGTTATAGCGGACGAGTGCGGTTTCTACCGTGGATTGGAGTTTATCGGCGGCCAGCTTCTGGCAATTGTCACTGGCGCGCTCGGCCGTGGTTTTAACGGCGAAAGAGTTGCCGGGGAGTTTTACGGCTGCCGGAAGGCGGCGCTCCAGCACGATGGTTGTCTTCGTGCCAAGCTTCCCGCTGAAACCTTGCGCGGAAACCAAACCGGGACAGCCGGCCAAAACAACGAGCGCCACGACCCGGGGATCACAACCCATTTCACGCCGCCTTGTTTTTCGAGGGCTGCACACCTACCGATAGAGTGATGTAGCTGACGCCCGGCGCCGTGGTGGGATACGCATCGTAAACATCCAGTACACCCGCTTTTTGCGGTACCAGGAACCCGTCTACAACCTTGAGTTTGTCGAGCTGGCCTTTGATCAGGTCCGAGTGCTCTTTCGGAATCAAAACATAGTTCCCGGCGCGTAATCGGATGGCGTCCGGAGTACTTTGCAGCCCTTTAGCAGTCGTGGCTACGTTCGTCGGAGTGCTCATCATGATCCATTGTTGGTTTTGTCCGTGGGACTGCAAATTCCCCACCAGACCCCGTACGGCATTCAAGGTCGAAGCGCCTACGGCGGGAAGTTGAAGCATGGGCAAATAGGAGAGCATCGGCGATGCCGCCAACTCGCCGAATACATCCACGAATTTTCCGAACAGGGTCTTCTTGCGATCCTTGGCGAAGCACGCGAATGAGGTCGTCCCCGCGCCGCTCGGCAGCGAAATGGACTGCGCCTGCTTGGCCTGCTGCAGCGGCACGGCGGTTCCGCTGCCCGACCCGGATGCCGCGGCGGCCTGTTGCGGGGAAAAGAACTTATTGCCCTTTCCGCTTTTCTTGCTGCTCGAACCGCTGTCGCTGTCGTTGGAGTTGCTTTTTCCCGATTTGGCGCTCGACTTGCCGCTCGACTTGCCACTGCTGCCGGCCTGCGGAAAAATGGCACTGAATAAGGACGAGGCCAGATTTTCGATATCCTGCAGAGGGCCGGTCGAGGCAGCGCTCTGCTGCAAATCTACATAGATTCCGCCCGAAGAATAGTCTTTGAATCTCGTATCGTCGGCGTCGTTCAAACGCATCCTTAGGAGTTGGAACGTGACATCTGTGCTACCGCTGGCAACCAGCTTTTCCGCCGGGATCTGGTCCGTCGTGATCAGGGTGTTGCTGTCCGGATCGTGATGCAGGAATAGCGGCTCGCGCCCGTAATCGCTCACTGCAGGCCCCGGCTGGCGGCCGCGCGTGCGCTCGCCACCCAGGATGTTGTTCGCCGGCACACCCATTCCGCGAACCCAAAAGTTGACCACGTCGGGATCCACCGGCGCGGCGTTAGGAGTCTGTGCCCGGAGCGCTTCCACCATTTGGAAACCCAAGAAAGCGGCCGGTCCGCTGAGAAGTAAATCGCGTCGATCGAGTTTCATTGCACGAAACCCTCCCAAACTTATCCAGACATGGTATCATCATCGCGACTTTTGGCAATGCCCGTTTTCAAGTATCTGATTTGTTTAGCGGCGGTTCTCGTTTCGTCACTGACCCTCGCCGCGCAATCGAAGCGGGCGATCCTGGTTGGTATCAATAATTACAATCCAGATCCCAGCTTGCGAGCGCGGTTGCAACAAACACCCATCGCTGCCGCCGCCCGCCCCAAGATCGACGGCGACGCCACCTACTGGCGTTTCGATAATCTCGACGGCGCTCTCAACGATCTAACGCTGATGAAGAGCGTGCTGGGCGACCTGGGCATTAACGATTTCGTCATCCTTCGCGATCAAGAAGCTACCGCCGCTGCGATCCTGGACGCTCTCCAGAAGAATCTCGTCGACGACGCCAAGCCGGGGGACATCCGCATCTTCTACTACTCCGGCCACGGCAACCACCTGCGCAATCTGGCCAGTCACGAGCAAGGTGAAGAGGATCAGACCATCGTGCCCGCCGACAACTGGCGCGATGTGCCGGACGTCCGGGATAAGGAGATTTCGCGTATCCTCTGGCGCGCGGCGCGCAAGGGCGTTCGCGTTACGTTCATCGCCGACAGCTGCCATAGCGGGTCCCTGTCACGCGGTGCGTGGAACGCTTCCCGCAAAGCGCGCAGCAGCAGTGGCCGGCGCGGCGGGACGGGCGCCAACGCGCCGCGCGAGCCAGTGGCAAACGACCCCGCCGATCTTGAGCCGGCGACGAAGCAGCCCATCGATCCGGAGAAGGCGGGCGTGCTGACGCTGGCGGCTGCCCAAGCCACTGAGGAAGCGCGGGAGGTCGATACGGAGGATGGCCCGCACGGCGCGTTCACCTGGGCCCTGGCGCACGCGCTCAAGTACCCGGGCGAACCGATGAACCAGGTTCTCCAGCGCATTTCCGCGCAGTTGCACGCTTCCGGGGTTGCGCAGCAGCCCGTGATGGGCGGGCTGGGGCGGGGCGCGCAGGATCTATTCGGTCAGGCGGCCGACGCCTCGGCGGGATTGCGGATTCTGGTGGAATCGGTGAACGGCAAAGACGTTCGCCTGCGCGGCGGAAAAGAACTCGAGCTTTATCCGGATTGTGTGTTGAAGAGCGTGGCGAATCCGCCCGTGCGCCTGAAAATCACCGCAGCCGACGCGTTGGGCTCGTCGACTGCGCAGGTGGTCGGTGACGGCGCGGTAAAGGCCGGGGACCTGTTCTCAGTCGAGCGTTGGGTGACGCCATCGAAAGCGAGTCTGCGCGTATTCCTGCCGCCCGCTGCGCCCCCTGACACTATCGGTAAGGTGGTTGCGGAAGCCGTCAAATTGAAGGCTGATAACAGCGTCGATTGGGTTGCCGATCCCACCGCAGGAACACCTACGCACATCATGAGCTGGAGCGGCGCCTCCTGGATTCTGGAAACCAACCCCGCACAGCCGAAACCGGCGGATTTGGGAGCAGCGCCGGCGGCGGATGCCGTCAGGAAACTGCTGCCCGAGCACGCGCGCTTTTTGTTGATTGTGCCGCCTACACCCGCCCTGGTCGCTGCCTTGCACCCGGCCGCCGGCGTGGAGATCGCCAAGCAACGCGCGGATGCCCAGTACTGGCTCAGCGGACGGCTCTCTGGCGGCTCAGTGGAATATGCATGGCTGCTGGCCGATGCCACTCAGGAAGGCGCGCGCCAGTTGGGCGATCGTCTACCGCTTCCTGCTCGCAGCGATTGGTTCGCGGGAGGCGCCAGCGAAACCGAAGCGCAAGCAGCGGCCGGTTCCTTAAGCGAAAAATCGCGCTTGCTCGCCAGGATTCGCGGCTGGCTCACGCTCGAATCCCCTCCTTCGCAGGGTTCTTTTCCGTATCACCTGGTGCTGCGCAACTCCGATACCGGTGAATTTCATACCGCCGGGGACGTGCGCGACGGCGAGAAGTACCAGTTGTATCTGAAGGCGGATGAGGCCGCTCTGAAAAACACCAAGGATCTCGCCCAAAGGTGGGTCTACATATTCATCGTCGACAGCTTCGGCCAATCCCAGTTGATCTATCCGGCCATCGAACACGGAAATGAAGGCAATCTGCAACCGTACGCGCAATTTGGCGACCATCCCAAGTTTGAACCTCTGATCGCTCTTACGGACGCCGACAAGTTTGCCTTCAGTGTCGAAGCACCGTTCGGTGTCGACAGTTATTTTCTGCTGACGAGCCAGGAGCCGATCAACCCCGCAGTCTTCTCCGCGGAAGGCGTGCGCACGCGAGCCGGAACGCGCAGCGCTGCAGTTGCCGATCCGCTCAGCGAACTGTTATCGGATGTGAACACCGGCAGCCGGGGCGTGCGCAAGGCCGAGACCCCGGCCACATGGTCGATCGAAGTGCAGTCGATCCGTAGCGCGCCGAAATAGTCGCAAGCGCGCCGCCGCGCCGGCGCTGCCCCGGCTCAGAACCGAGGGGCGGAATTTCACCAAGGTGTAATCGAAAAGCCTGTTCGCCGCCTTACCAGTGAGGGAAACTGGAACCATGGCGACCAAAACGCTCACGGCGTCGGCCAACACGCTCACGCCGGAACTGCTCTCCAAGATGGATGCCTACTGGCGAGCGGCCAACTATCTGTCGGTCGGACAGATCTATCTTTACGACAATCCTCTGCTGAGGCGGCCCCTGGAACTCACCGATGTGAAGCACATGCTGCTGGGGCATTGGGGTACGACTCCCGGCCAGAACTTCATCTACGTTCATCTGAATCGAGTCATCCAGAAATACGGCCTCGACATGATCTACGTGTCCGGTCCCGGGCACGGCGGTCCGGCGCTGGTGGCCAACACCTACCTCGAGGGCACGTATAGCGAGATTTATCCCAACATCAGCCAGGACGAGGCCGGCCTTCGCAAACTGTTCGTGCAATTCTCGTTTCCGGGAGGCATTCCCAGTCACGTTTCGCCGGAGTGTCCGGGCTCGATCCACGAAGGCGGCGAGTTGGGCTATTCGCTCAGCCATGCGTTCGGAGCGGTCTTTGACAATCCCAATCTGGTGGTTGCCTGCGTGGTGGGCGATGGCGAAGCGGAAACCGGACCGCTGGCGACCGCCTGGCACTCGAACAAGTTTCTGAATCCGGCAGCCGATGGCGCAGTCCTGCCGATCCTGCACCTCAACGGCTACAAGATCGCCAACCCGACCGTGCTGGCTCGCATCACTCACGAAGAAATCGACCAGCTTTTCCGAGGCTACGGTTGGACCCCATACTTCGTCGAGGGACACGAGCCCGCGCTGATGCACCAAGCCATGGCCGCCACGCTCGATAGGGCCGTGGAGCAGATCCAGAAAATCCAGAAAGACGCCCGCCAATCGGGCAACTCGATGCGTCCGCGCTGGCCCATGATCGTCCTGAATACGCCCAAGGGGTGGACCGGACCGAAAACCGTCGACGGCCGCCAAATCGAAGGGACGTTCCGATCCCACCAGGTGCCGATCGCGGTTTCACCCTCGTCGCCCCCCCGGAACTTGAAGCTATTGGAGGATTGGCTGCGCAGCTATCGCCCGGAAGAGCTCTTCGATGAACAGGGCCGCCTGAAACCGGAATTAGCCGAGCTCGCTCCAAAAGGCGACCGGCGCATGGGAGCCAATCCACACGCCAACGGCGGAATTTTGCTGCGCGAACTTCGCATGCCGGACTTCCGCGACTACGCAGTTGACGTGCCCACGCCAGGAGTACGTGGCATCGGCGATACGCACGTGCTGGGGCCGTTCCTGCGCGACATCGAGAAGCTGAATCGGGAACAGCGGAATTTTCGCATCTTCGGGCCTGACGAAACGCTGTCCAACGGTCTGGGAGCCATTTTCGAAGTGACCAAACGCCAATGGGAAGCCGAAACGGAGATCACTGACGAGTTTCTCGCGCCTACCGGCCGCGTCGTCGAAATGCTCAGCGAACACCAATGCGAGGGGTGGCTCGAAGGCTACCTGCTTACCGGCCGGCACGGCCTGTTCAACTGCTACGAAGCCTTCATCCACATTGTCGATTCGATGTTCAATCAGCATGCCAAGTGGCTGAAGGTCACCTCGAACCTGCCATGGCGGCGGAAGATCGCCTCGTTAAACTACCTGCTGGCCTCGCATGTCTGGCGACAGGATCACAACGGCTTTACCCACCAGGATCCCGGTTTCATCGACCATGTAGTGAACAAGAAGGCGGAGGTGGTGCGCGTGTATCTTCCGCCCGATGCCAATTGCCTTCTCTCCGTAATGGACCACTGCCTGCGCAGCCGGCATTACGTCAATGTCGTCGTCGCAGGAAAACACCCCGCGCCGCAGTGGCTGACCATGGACGCGGCGGTGAAGCACTGCACCAAAGGAATCGGCGTGTGGCAGTGGGCCAGCAACGACCGGGGCGTTGCGCCCGATGTGGTGATGGCCTGCTGCGGCGACGTGCCGACGCTCGAAACGCTCGCTGCCGTGGCGATCCTGCGGGAGCACCTGCCGGAACTGAAAGTCCGCGTAGTGAACATTATCGACTTGATGCGGTTGCAGCCGGCTTCGGAGCATCCCCACGGGCTGAGCGACACGGATTTCGATTCGCTCTTTACCAAGGACAAACCAGTCATCTTCGCCTTTCATGGTTACCCATGGTTGATCCACCGGCTGACTTATCGCCGCGCCAACCACAACAACATCCACGTCCGCGGCTACAAGGAAGAGGGTACGATCACCACGCCTTTCGATATGACGGTCCTCAACGATTTAGACCGCTTCCACCTGGCGATGGACGCCATCGACCGGCTGCCACAGATTGGCGATACGGGCACGTATTTGAGGCAGCACCTCAAAGACAAGCTGATCGAACATCGACTTTATATCGATCAGAACGGCCAGGACCTGCCGGAGATCCGGGATTGGAAGTGGAAAGCGTAGGACTGTGGCCTGTCAGGGTGGCAGCCAGCGAAGGCGACGGCCTGGCGCTGCCGCCGGGCTTCTGCCCGGCGTGTGCCGGGCGTGGCGGGCTCGCGCCGCCCATGACATAAGGGCGACGGCAGGGCGAAACCATGACCCACGCCTGCTATCGAAATCACCGGGACAGCCCGCTTGAGAGGTACTGTTAGAGCCGCTGCCAGTGGTTTCGGCAAAGGCGAGCGCCACACCATCTCGGTACAGATCACGGGTTATGCCCCTGATCGTGGGGCAGTGTCTGGCGCTGGAAATTCGACTCTGCGGTTGCTACCAGCTGATCGACAAGGTCGGTCACTTGCTGAACGTTGGATCGCACACCCGCGAATTCCGTGCTGGAATACTCTTGGTCCATTCGCCCGATCTGTTGAAGCGTCTGGTCCAGAAAAGTGCGCGCCACGCAAACCTGGTTAAGGAGTTCCCGGTTATATTCCACCTGACGGCGATGGAGCCATCGGGTTTGGAGCAAATTGTAGACACGCAGCCGAAGTTCGGAGCTGTCCACCGGTTTCGCGAGAAAGTCCCGCGCGCCGAGATACAACGCTTTTTGTCGGGCGGCCATCGAAACATCTGCTGTGATCACCAGAACGGGCAGGTACGCTTCCGCTGGCATCCAGCCGCGGAGTTGTGCGAGGACTGAATACCCATCGAGGTACGGCATGGCCAAGTCCAGCAAGATCAAATCGGGCCGGAATAGGCGGACTCGCTCGATGACTTGGCGTGGATTCTGAATCGATTCCAGATGCTGATATCCGCCCTTCTTCAGCATGGCCTGCAGAAGCACGATATTTACCAACTGATCGTCGACAACGAGGATCCGGGCATTTTCGACTATGCCTTCGTCAGCAGCGTCGAGTTTCGATGACTCCATGGGCCCCCAAGCCTCGGCCGAACCGCTCGGTCATGTTGCGGCCGAAAGTTTGAACGGCTGCTGGCGAACGACCGGAAGACTAGCTGCAACCGCATCCACGATTGTAGGATTTCCCGGGGCTAATAAAGGTGTGTTCCTTCCCGGTAACTCGGTTCGATAGGTTTCAGAGGTACTAAGTAGCCTAGTGGCATTCACAAATGAACGATCAGAATCATGAGCATTTTGCCATGAGCTGGTGCGGAGCGCTGTTGGCCAGTTATCTATTGTCTATTCCCGACGTTACTATTCTTAGTAATACGTACCGAACGCTCGAACCAGTCGAGGGGGTCGGTTGTTCCCTGTCACCGGTGGCAGGCCACAAATGGCGATGGCCTGGCCTACCTACTGCTTCTTTGCCGTGAACTCGATCGATCCGCGCCCGCCTGCGCGGGTAAACTTGATCTCGCTTCCGGATACAGCTCCCGTGTAGTTTTGGGTGATTTGATTTCCGCGCGCTTCAAACGTGACTTTGAACGAAAGGTTGTCGCCGTTCACCTTGCCTTCGGAAATCTGCTGCTCGCCCTGACCGGTGGTGACGGTGCCGGTGAGGTCGCTGCCGGATTGTTTCAAGTTAAACGTCACATCCTGGTTGCCATTCCGTCCCGGGACTTGCGCCATCCACTTCCCGGTGACGTCGGCAGCCGATGCTGCCAATGCGAAGATGCCCAGAAGGGCAGTCAGTAGAAGTGTTCTCATGCAAGCAATGGTGGATCTGGCAGCTAAGAAGTTACAGAACGGATTTTAATCTTTGACGCCGAGATTCTTCAGTGCACTCTTGGCCAGGTCATTTCCAGCGTCAGCGCCCTTGCGATACCAGAAGATGGCCTGGGTTCGACTCTTTTCAACGCCGAGGCCGTCTTCGAACAGCAGGCCGATATTGTACATCGCCGTACCATTTCCCGCATCGGCCGCCCGGCGATACCAATTCATCGCCTCGGCATAATCCAAGCGAACGCCATGACCCTGCTGATACATCACGCCGATGGCATTTTGCGCCGTATTGTCACCTTGACCGGCTGCGGTGCGAAACCATTTCACGGCCTCGGGGTAGTTGACCGGAACTCCCAAGCCATCGCGGTATACGACACCCACATTGAACGCCGCCTCCGCGTTGCCCACAGTGGCCGCTTTGCGAAACCAGCTCAAAGCCTCGGTGTAGTTTTGCGGTTGGCCCAGACCCTGTAAGTACAAAAGGCCGATGTTGCACATGGCTTGACTGTTTCCGGCCTCGGCTGCTTTACGGAACCAGGTCATGGCGGCCTGGTAGTCCACTGCAAGGCCGCGCCCGGTTCCATTCATCACGCCCAGGTACATCATGGCGTCTACGTTGCCGAGTGCCGCTGCCTGGCGGAAGATGGTCAACGCAACCGGGTCGTTTCCAGTGACGTACGCCTCGACGCCGCGAGCCAACAGCGCCTTGGAATCGCGAGTCGATTCGAACGGAACCGGCTGCGAGCCGGGTTGAGCGGCTGCTGACACACATCCGATCAACGCTACGGTCGCCGCAGCTATCGCGCGGGTCAAGCCCATGCGACCATTATGACGCTCGGCCGGGCGCGGGGGTTGCGGAATGGACGGCAGTGGGGTTATCAGTTGCGAGGCGTCTTTTTGCGCGAGATCAGCCCCAGAACCCTGCTGGCGAAATCGTCGGAGAACCCAAATCGAGCCTTGGCCAGCGAATAATAGTGGACCGCTTGCTTGTCGAGCCAGATCAGCGCCGACTTGCGAAGTCCGTCGTTCGGGCGTGCGCGGTAATTGGTGGATCTGGTATCGGGCCTCGAATCGGAATCGATCGTGTAGTAGTACAGTGCCAGGCTTTTGCGAGACGTACCGTCCGGGCAAGCCAGCGGTTCCGGGAAGCCGTGGTACGATTTCTCGTTCGTATCGAAAACCAACACTTGATTCAGCAGCGGCGGATACTTGGCTACGCACTGCCGCATCCGGTCGTCCCAAAGCTCGATTGCGCCGCCCCACTCGGTCTGCCATCCTTCGTTCAAATACAGAATGAGGTTGACTCGTCTGCGCCAGTTCTGGTGGTAGTGGTGATGCGAGAAATCCGTGTGAACGTTTAAGAATCCGCCGCGGCCCGATTGATGCAGCCCGCCGCCTTCCAAACGCTGGTCGGCGATCAGGTTGGGGATGCCCGTCAGTGCCGCGAGCCAACTGACGAACTCCGGCGAGTTGAGCTCATCCACAAGTGCTCCCAGCAGCGGCGGAAACGCCTGCCGCTTCGTCATCCCGTGTTTGTTTTCGTTCTGGTGTTGGTAATGAGTCCACGCGGTGGTATCCCCTGCCGGGAACTCCTGGCAGGCGGCGCTGGCGACTTCGTCCTCCAAAAAGCCCTTCAGGAAAATGTGAGGGACGGGTTCATTTTCGCGGTATTGGTCCGAGAGATCGGCCAACCGCGAAGCCCATCGGGAATAGGCAAGGAGCGAGGGCTTTTCTCGGGTGGTGGGCAAGCCTCAATTGTACGCTACCGAGCAGATTGGGCGCTCACACGCAGCGTCCCAGGGTTCTCGCAAACCAGCACGGCCGCATTCTGGTACGGGCACCGGGCTCCCGGAATTCCGGGCTGCTGTAAGACCACCCAATCGACGCCGTATGCCGCGCGCAACCGTTCGAAGTCGGCGGTCTGAAAAATGCGCCAGCCGGTATGCGCTTGAACTTGACGCAGCCACTCTTCCGCCAGCCGCGGAAACATGCTTACCGCGCCGCTATCCTTGCCCGCGTCGGCCAGCATGCTGCGCTCGGCGATCGCACGAAAGCCGTTTTCATCCTCGCCCTCGATGTGCATAAAAGACGGATCGAGCGCAAACATTGCGTTGACCGGCGTGTTTTGCTGAATCCACACGAAAGCCTGAACCCATTGGTTCCGCGGCACACGGCCGGGCCATTCCACATGCGCGCTTGCGGGAAACAGCGCCCGCTGCGCCAGAAACATGCCGGCGCACAATGGCGCAAACAACGCCAGCCATCGCCATACGCGGTTCTTCAAGAGGTATTCCGCCAGGAACCCGCCCGCAAACAGGAACAGGAGGATGTACAAAATATAGAACCCGCGCATGGGCTGCAGGCGCGCCAGGCTCTCCCAACTGGCGGGAATGGATAGCGCCAGTGCGGCGGCCGTCGCGATCAGTCCGTATGGAATCAGCGCCCGGCACAGCAGGTCGAGATTGTGCCATTTTCTGGCGCGGGCCAGCCGGCTGAACCACCACAGAATCACAAGCGGCGCAATCGCCCCCAGCATTTCGTACCACTCCCAGCGCAACAAATAATGAAACGGATGCGAGAGCGCGGCCTCATGATAGGCCTTCGAAGGCGGCCCAAACGTGAGACCGAACGGCAACAGCACGGCGATCGCAGCAGTCCGCGGGCTGTACCATTTCAGGATCGCCAGTAACCCCGACAAGAAGAGAGCAAAGACCGACATGAACGGATGAACGGCCGCGGCGAAGAGCCAAAAAAGGGCCGCTTGGAGATACTTTCCGTCCACCACCTTAGCGATGCAGAAGATCACCGCGAACGCCGCCAGGTTCCGCGGATTGACGTACTGATCCATGATGTAGAGCGCCGTTCCTGCTATCGGTAAAGTCAGAAGGCCGGCGATCAAGGCGACGCCAGCCCATCGGGATTTCGGGTCGGGAAAGCACTTGCCACTCAATTCCCAGCAGGCCAGCAATAAAAGAAAGATGGAAGCCACGTGGACCACAAACAGCACCCACTCGAGTGGCAGATGCGTCGTCTTGACCAACCCCGCGACGAGATCAGGGAAAAGCGTGAGGTGGGCGTGCGATTCAAAGAATTCCGCGCCAAAAGGAAACAGCTCCGGGTGCAGAATCTTTTCAACCCCGGGCAGGTAGATCTCCGCGTCTTCCGCCCAGGGGTGATAGCCATGCACCAGCAGGGCGCCAAGCGTCAGCAGCAACAGCAGGAATACGGGCTTTCGCAATACGGAACCGATGGGACGCACCTATTCGATCGTCATCGTAATATACAAAAGCTTGCTCTCGCGCTCCACTTGCAACACCAGTGGGTCCGTGTCCTTCAACGCATCGATCGCCATGCGCAGAGCCTCCACGCTGCTCACCGGTTCGGTGTTGACGGAATAAATCACGTCGCCCGGTTGGAGGCTGTCACCCGTATATGCCGTATCGCCACCCTTGGCCGCCACCACCACGCCGAACGAATTGCGGAGGTCCGGAAGCAGTGCCGAAATCTTCGCGTCGATCGAGATCCCGAGGATGCCCAGCTTCGGCACCAGATTCTTCGTCGGGTCCACCAGGTCCGCAAAACGCATCGGGTCGTCTTCGCGTTCAGTCACCGGCACGGCGTAAGTGAGCTTCGAACCGCCCCTGAGGACTTCCACATTCACCTTCTGGCCCACTGTGTACCGGTAGAGATTGACTTCGAGCTGGCGCACACTCATCATCAGCTTGCCATTGAGGCTTACGAGGATATCGCCCACCTTGAGGCCGGCCTTATCCCCGGACCCTTCGGGCGTTACATCGGAAACCACCACGCCCCAATCCTGTTCCAGACGCAGCGCGGTGGCCAGCGGCGGTGTGATGGTTTGCACAAAGACGCCGATTTCGCTGCGATGGACGTGTCCTTCCGCCTTGATCTGCGCGTAGACGTTCTTCACAACGTTGCTGGGAATCGCGAACCCCAATCCTTCGCTGCCGCCCGATTGCGAAAGGATAAACGTATTGATCCCCATTACGCGGGCATCCGCATCCACGAGCGGCCCGCCGCTGTTGCCCGGATTGATGGGAGCATCGGTCTGGATGTAGATCATGGTGTCATCCGGCTTGATTTGCCGGCCCACCGAGCTCACGACACCCATGCTGACCGAATTCTCCAGGCCCAGTGGATTGCCGAACGCCATAATCAGTTCGCCCTGACGAAGCGCGTCCGAATCGCCCAGCTTAAGGAAGGGAAGACCGGTGCGGTCGATCTTCAGCACAGCCAGGTCGGAATCGCGGTCAATGCCTACGATGCGTGCGTCCAGCATCTTGCCGGAAGGCTGCATGGCGGCGTGGCCGGGCGTTTCCACTGCCAGGCGTACACGCACGCGATGCGCGTTCGAAACCACGTGTGCGTTGGTCACAATGTAGCCATCCGCGCTCAAGATGACTCCCGACCCGGTGGCCCGCTGGCGCGTAATCACCGCAGCGTTAGTCCCCGTCTCTCCTTCGCCGCCCAGCACGTAACCGCTCGAGAAAATCTGGACCAGCGACCGGCTCACGCGCCGGGAGAGCGTTTCCAGCTTGTTGCTCAAATCGTGCAGCGAATCGGGCGGTTTCGGTTCCGGACTTGCAGGGGCGGCGGGCTGTTGTGCGGCGGCCCACCAGGAAGCAGCGAGGAGAACGCCGAGAAGCTTCATAGCCCTATGCTAACGCGGCCAACACGAAGTGAACGCGCGCTGCGCCAGCTAGGGCTTCTTTCCGGAGACGGTAATGTACGGTTGTTCCCTACTCAGTCTGGCCCGGACTGCCACCAGGCGGGGCTTCTCTTCATCAGCGTTCACCAGCCAAACTTCACGATCGGAATAGTAGCGAAGCAGGTCTGCCCCACCGCCGGAGTCCGGCTCGCGCACCCAAACCACGGCAGCCCGGTCGATGTTGGCCCCATTGTAGACCCAGGGGTCCTCATGGTCGTGAGCCGCCGTGTAGCGAACCAATACCAGATGCTTGCCGCCGCGCGCTTCCAGGGCCCGTTCGATTTGGCTCCGCGGATGATCCGTTTCGATGATGATGTCCGGATACAAGCCCGAGCCGATCACCAACAGCGCGCAACTGGCCGCGCCAATCACCATCGACCATCGGAACAGGGCTGCGCCTACCGGTTTGCCGCGCCACTCGACCGCTCTCATGACCCGCGCGCCTTGTATCGAAAGGATCAGCAGCGCCCCATACAGCGGGGCTGCATAGTGTGCAAAGAAAAACGGGTAGAAAACGAGTTCGGTCCAGATCACGAAGGCGCAAACGAACACTAGAAAACGCATATCGGCGTGCCGCAACAACGGTGGCAAAAACAGGAGTGGCAGGATGAGAATGGGCGGGAGATAGAACTCCTGGAAGATCGCCATCTTCCACGGTATAGCCGCCACCAGCCCCTTCCACGTCGACTGCATTTGGAAAAGGCCGAGCTGCCATTCGAAATTATCCCAAAGGTCCTTGTGCACGCCCACACGCCAGGCTGTCAAAATCGCGTGCTGCCCGCGAAAAGCTTGTGGCACGCCGTAAATCTTCTGGTGCAATTGGTACGGCAGGAGCCACGGGTTTCCCGTCACACGGTAGTTGTAATAGAGCGTTCCGGACACAATCAATACCGCGGAGGCGGCGAACACCGCCAGAATGCGCGGGCTGCGATGCGACTTGGCCGCGAACCGTAGCATGAGCACCGTTCCTACCGGAAGGCATAGCAGCGCTCCCTCAAACGGGCGGCTCTGCGAAAGTACGGCCGCTCCCAGGCCCAACCAAACAGCGTCGCGCACGTGCGGATGGTGGAGCAGCCGCGGCAGCGCGGCTAGCAAAAGTGCGCCGCCGATAGCGCCCGTGGCGCCTCCCCAGTAGCTGTTCATCCAATAGTTAGTTAGGCAGAATGCTCCCGCCACCAACGCGCCCAACAGGGCCCACCGCGGAGGCAGCCATGCCTGGAGCATCCAACACAATACCCCGCACATCAGACCTGCGCTGAGACAAATACCCCACCACGGACTGAAACCGAAAGCCAGCGGCACGGCCAGCACCAGGCCTTGCGCGATCGGATACAGCGAACTGTAGGTGGGCCGGTGAAAAATGTACGAGCTCTCGAAATACCGCCACATCGGATGTGTGGGATTGGTTAGCCGCCCGGATGCGAATGTATCCGCCAGGAGCAGGTGGCCGAATTCGTCGGGGACGTACGGTTTCGGAATAGGCAGAGCCGGTAGAAGCGCTAGTCGCACCACGATCGGTAGAGCCGCCGCCGCAAAGATGGCTTGCCGCCGATGTGCTGCAAATCGCGTGAACCGTGCTGCGAGGTGGGCGAACCATTGCCTCCCCCAACGCGGCGCATTCCACGCCACCAGGATCGCAATCCCAATCGCGACGCCCTCGCCGATCCAGTGCGTCGGGGAATCGACCAGGTCTGCCCCGAGATCGGCCAGTGCCTCGAAGTGCGCCAACCGCGCCAGCAGTTGAGCCACCAGCCACACTCCCAGATACAACGCCGCCAGGCCGGCGGTCCAGCGCAGGGCAATTTGTGATTTCGAGAGCCGCTGATCCATTCTCAAAACTCCAGGCTTCAGCGACGAGGCCGGGTTCGACGCGGTATTTCCATTGTGCCGAATCGGCCGAGTCCACCGCAAACTTTGTGCCATACTCAGGTTCAAGAGATGGCCGCGCGGAACCCCGGAAACATGCAGCGATTCTTAACATTTGTCGGCCTGCCGTTTGTGGCAATGATAGCGTTACACGCCGCCACCATAACTCCGGCTGCCGTGACGTTCGATCGAGACGTGCTTCCCATCCTCGAGACGCATTGTCAGTCCTGCCATCGGCCGGGCGAGGCCGCGCCCATGTCCCTCCTCACCTACGAGAGCACGCGGCCCTGGGCGAAAGCGATCAAGGTTGCGGTGTTGTCTCGGACCATGCCGCCGTGGCCGCCCGATCCACGGTATGGCCGTTTTCTTCACGAACGTACTCTCACCGCCGCGGAGATCGAGACCCTGACAGCCTGGGTGGATGGCGGCGCGGTCGAAGGCGATCCACAGGACAAGCCGGCGCCCATCGAATGGCGCGAAGGCTGGACCAACCAACCCGATGCCGTTGTGTCTATGCCGCATCCCATTCGGATTCCAGCCAAAGGCGCCGTCGAGCTGACCACCGTACGCGTTCCCACCGGCTTCACCCAAGACACGTGGGTCAACTCCATCGAGATTCATCCGGGGAATCGTGCGGTTGTGCACCATGTCTTTGTTTCCTTCGTGCCCCACGACGATGATGCCGAATACGGTGTGCCCCATGCTCACAAACACAAGCGCGATCGGGCGGGGATTGCTGTCAAGAAAATTCCGGCCGACGACCGTCTGCGCAGTCTATCCAAGGCGGATGCGATCTACGTGCCCGGCGCCTCGTTTATGGATTACACCATCCACGGGGCATCCAAGCTGATCCCGGCGGGGTCCGACCTCCTGCTGCAGATGCACTACACGCCTGACGGCACGGCTACCACCGACCAGACCAGCGTTGGGTTCACATTTGCCAAACAACCACCAACCCGCCGCTTCGTCATGGTGGATCCGTCCGCGCTTCGCGATCAGGCTCACTTCCACATTCCCGCGGGCGACCCGAATTGGGAAACGAGCGCCGAGGTTGTCTTCCACCAGGACGCCGAGCTGGTCTGGTTCATGCCGCACATGCACCTGCGCGGGAAGGATATGACGTATCGCCTGCTGTATCCCAATGGCGAGCGGCGAACCGTGCTGAGCGTAAAGTTCAACTTCAATTGGCAGATGGGCTACGACCTGGAGAGACCCATCGCGGTGCCGAAGGGAACGAAACTCGAGGTGACGGCACACTTCGACAATTCCGCCAACAATCCGCTAAACCCGAACCCGAACACCGATGTTTGGTGGGGCGAACAAACCTGGGAGGAAATGATGGTCCCGTGGTTTGGTCTGGTGGTGGGCGCGGATCAAGATGGGAAGGATGTGGTCAACTACGCGCCGGACTTCTCCGGTTGCGCGGCGCCCCAGGCGAAGAAAGAAAAGCAATTCTGCCGCGAGGCCGAAATCATGACCCAGTGAAGCGAGTAGCGCATGGATTTTTCAGGCGCGCGGCAGTCGAAGCTGCCATATTGCCAAATTCATGCGGCAACCAAATGACTTACGGTGCCGTTGGCGTTTTTTGTTTGCCGCGCCGGTTGCGGCACAGGAGCAACCCCGAACGTGTTGCCCGATGGGCGCGAATCATAGCCGTCATCCTACCATTGCTGAGCGGCTGCGATACGCACCGCACTCTGCCTGCAGTTCCCACGGAAGCTGCCGTTTGCATTCCACCAGGAACGATCGCACTGGCGGGGCTTCATTTGGAACAGATCCGCGCCACTCCGCTCTACGCTGCGCTCCCGGCCGCCTGGCGTGCGCTGCTCGAACCGCTGCACGAAGCCGCTGATCTCTTGATCGCCTACAACGGCCGCGACCTGCTCATCATCGCGCAGGGCCATTTCGCGTCAGCTCCACCGGGAGCCGTGCTGCTGTCTCCCACGCTAGCGTTGGCCGGGTCTCCGGCAGGGATTCAGGCGGCCCAAGCGCAGCGCGCGAGCGGCCGCACCGGCGCGCCGCGTCTGGTCACGGAAGCGCAATCAGTGGCGATCCAACCGGTGTGGATAGCGGCGGAAGGTCATTCGTCATTACCGCTTGCCGGCAACTTCGCCAATCTGAACCGCATGCTCCAGCTCGTCGACTATGCAACTCTGGGTGCCGATTTAGGGTCGCGCGTGGACATCCGCGTAAACGGCGTTTGCCATATTGCGGATGACGCCCGGACGCTCGAAGAGTCGCTGCGCGCATTGGTCACCCTGGCGGCCGCAAGCACACGCGATGTCGACCTCGTGGCGGTGTTCCGGTCTGCCCAGGTGACTCGGGACGGGTCTAGCGTGGTGCTGACTATGTCGGCGGGTGTGGCGGCGATCGCGAAGCTGCTGCGTTAGCGCGGGCAATCGCTCGCGTCGTTCCCGCTAATCCAGTTTCTTGTGGAACCGCGCCGCGCTCAATCCTAAAATCACCACTCCATACACCGCCATGGCCACCATCTGCGGCCACAGCGTCGATACGCCCGCGCCCTTCAGAAACACGCCGCGCACCACCTCCATGAAGTAACGCAGTGGATTGATATAGGTCAGGTATTGCACTACCGTCGGCATGTTGCGGATGGGGAATGTGAAACCGCTCAGCATGAAGGCGGGAGTCGTAAAGAAGAACGACATCATGTTGGCTTGTTGCTGGGTCTGCGAAATCGTGGATAGAAACAGCCCCGCGCCCAGTGCCGTCATCAAGAACAGGGCCGCGCAAAATACCAACAGCAGAAAATTCCCGCGGAAGGGCACGTGGAAGAGGAGCAATGCACCCGCTGTGATCAATAGCATATCGATCATGCCCACCATGGCGAAGGGAAGCGTTTTTCCGAGCATCAGCTCGATTGGCTGCATGGGCGTCACCATCAACTGTTCCAGGGTGCCCATCTCCTTCTCGCGGATGATGGCCTGCGCCGTCAGCATGAACGTAATCATCAACAGGATATTGGCTGCGACACCCGGCACAAAGTAATTGCGGCTTTTCAGTTCCGGGTTAAACCAGATTCGCGTGCGGGCAGCCATGTTGTTCACCGGTCCGGTCCCTGCCAGATCGGCCGAATACGCTTGGATGACGCTTCCCGCATAGGCCGATACCAGCGAGGCCGTGTTGGAGTTGGTTCCATCCAGCAGCACCTGCACTTCGGTGGGACGCCCCCGCTTGAGATCGCGCGCGAAACCCGGAAGCACACGCACCACGGCATGTGCCTTACTCCGGTCCAGGATGTTCTGCACTTCGGCTTCACTGCGTGGCGTCGCGACCACATCGAAACGGCCCGATCCTTCGAAGCGCGCCAGCAGTGCGCGGCTTTCGGGAGTATTGTCCATATCCATCCAGGCGATGCGCGCGTGATCCACGTCGAGCGTTACCGCGTAGCCGAAAATGACCAACTGGAGCAGCGGCGGTATGAACAGGAGCCCCCGCATGCGTGGCTCGCGAAACATCTGGATGAATTCTTTTCGCAAAATGACGCCGACTCGTTCCCACATGGCTCAGGCTACTTTCTGATTCATCTTTCTCACGGACAGGAGAAATACGATCGTTGCGTAGATCGCCAGGAAGACCAGCTCCGACC
>Ga0335081_10000658_pt1 | contig 57380 bp, 48 predicted proteins | sample Lox_Sample_35_FD_206713 | JGI IMG/M metagenome (GOLD analysis project Ga0335081, IMG submission 206713) | Soil microbial communities from Loxahatchee National Wildlife Refuge, Florida, United States - Lox_Sample_3.5 | ecosystem: Environmental > Terrestrial > Soil > Wetlands | place: USA...
CGGAGTACCTCCAGCGAGTGTCCTTCGAACGGATGATGCGGACGAGTGATCGTTACACGTTCCGGGAAGGCCTGATGGTGGGTAGTGTGTGGCGGTTTCCTTGGACAAGCTCCAGCACAGTTGGCTGGTCCAGTTTGTGGAACATCGGATCGGAGACAAGCGGATCGTCCGCCTGATCCAAAAATGGCTAAAGGCGGGGGTGATGGAGCAAGGTCAGTGGAGCGAGACGAAGGAAGGGAGTCCGCAAGGGGCGGTCATTACCCCGCCCTGCGGTGTTCCACAGGTGCTGTTCTTCCCGCCGCTCATCCGTCTGTTCCCGCTCTCGTCCCGCTCCTCAACCGGAACCTTCAACCACATCCTGATCAGGTGCAGCATGTCCCGGTCCACAATGCGCCGTGCGACGCACTGTATCCTCCTTCCACTGACGATCTGCGCCGTCGGGGCGCACCGTTAACCTAAGCGACGGCGATCCGCAGTTCCTGGGATCTGCGTAGGTGGGCGACTGTGTGTGGATTGAAGTCGCGATTAAGACTTACCAGTCGTAATCGGGGAGACCGTCCGGTTTGCCGGCGATCCACTCGCAACATCCGACTAGACAGCGTTCACCATCTACTGAGCTGCACAAAGCGCGGAGCACCTCCGTGGTTCGTGCGGAAGAGTGAGACAAGTGACACAGTGAGACTCCTGTGATACGATCAAAGCGATGTCGACGAATCTGTTAACGATCGACGAGGCTATCCGGGTGTTGGGCGTCTCGCGTTCGACGCTTTGGCGACGGCTCCAGCGCGGGGATCTTGCGAGCGTCAGGCGCGGCGGACGCCGTCTAGTGCGCCTGACGACACCGCGGAAGCCTGTTGGTGGAAAGGCAATGGGTGATATCCGGCCCTTCACCGAGAACCACCCCATCTTTCGGCTGATGGGGGCCGGGCGCAGCGGCGGCCGATCACCCGGCGCACGCGACAAACATGCGATTCTGGACGTATGAACGCCACGCGAGGCGTTCTCTGGGATTCGAGCGCGATTCTCGCGCTGCTGGACGCGGACGACATCGATCATGAACGCGCTGCTGCGGTTGCCGGCCAAATTGCATCGGAGAGGCGACCCAGCTTTATCACGAACTATATCGAAGTGGAAGCCCATGCCTTGTTGCTACGGAAGTTGGGACGGACGCTCGCCCGAGAATGGCTACTCACGGGCGGTTTGCCGGTAATCCGGGCACTCCCGGACGAAGAGGATCGCGCCCGTGAGATCGTCGCGCGGCACTCCGATAAAGACTGGAGTCTTTGTGATGCGATATCCTTTGCGGTTCTCGATCTGCGGGGAATCCGCCGCGCTTTTACGTTTGATCGCCATTTCCTTCAGTACAGCCGGATCGAGGTCCTCGGTTTGTTGCCTTGATTCGGCGACGCCGGAGGTTTGCAGATCCACGGTAACGCCTTGGCGGCATTTTGCAGAAATCGCATTTCCGGGGCTCCTGCATCACGCAAACCGGAAATTGGCCGGTCACAAGCCGACTTCCCAGTCGTAATCCGTCACCGTTGCTCGCTCACCGCTTCCCTTTGTCCGTATGACCAACGATCCTTTCGAAGTTGGCGCCTTCGCTCAGCGCCGTCTATCTTGGTCTAGCTGTTACCTGTCTCGCCGCCCTCTGATATATTCATTATTCGTCGCGCTGAGGTAACGGATGATGACAGGTAGATCGTGGTCATTTTTCAAGTATCGGAGGTTCATGTCATGAGGAAGAAGAATCGCTCGTTCCTTCTGATGTCGTTGATTTCAGCATCGTTGCTCGTCAGCATGTTCACTATCGTGCAGGCCCAGAGTCCTGCAGCGACGGCAGCGAAGGCGACGAAGTGGTCTGATCCGGCGACCTGGCCCAACCGCAAGGTGCCCGTGGCAGGCGACAAGGTCACCATCGACGCCGGCAAAGAAGTGGTGCTCGACGTCAACACCCCGCCGCTGAACGGTCTGACGATCAACGGCAAGCTGAGCTTCGCGAACAATAAAGACGTTGAACTCACCACCGAGTGGATCATGTTGCACGGCGAGCTGGAGATCGGCACGGAAAAGGCCCCTCACACCCGCAAGGCCACCATCACCCTCACCGACAACGTCAAAGGCGAAGACATCAGTGGAGTGGGTGGAACGACGAACCGCGTGGACCGCGGGATCATGCTCATGGGCGGAACCCTCAATCTTCACGGTGACCGGACCAATTCCTGGACGAAGCTGTCCAGCACAGCGAACGCCGGCGCCACCTCGATCCAGGTCCTGAACGCTGCCGGCTGGCGCGTCGGCGACGAGATCGTTCTCGCGTCCACGGATTTCGATCCCCGGCAGGCAGAACGACGCAACATTGCGGCCATCAGCGGAAACACGATCACGCTCGACAAGAAGCTCGACTACATGCACTTCGGCAAGATCACCTTCGACGTGGATGAACGCGGCGAAGTCGGCTTGCTGACACGCAATATCAAACTTCAGGCATCAGCCGACGCGGAACAGTCCTTCTACGGCGGGCACGTCATGGCGATGTCTGGAAGCAAGATGTTTGTCGAGGGCGTCGAATTCAATCGCATGGGCCAGAACATGACTCTCGCCAGGTATCCCATCCACTGGCATCTGGTCGGCGACGCGAAGGGGCAGTACATCAAGAACGCGTCGCTCCATGACACGTACAACCGCTGCGTGACCGTGCATGGCACGAACTTCCTGCACGTCGAAAACAACGTGACCTACAACACCGTCGGCCACTGCTTCTTCCTCGAAGACGGGATCGAGCACGGCAACGAGTTCATCAAAAACCTGGCAATCCAGACCAAGTGTCATCCGACATTGGAATGCGTGCCCACGAATCTCGCCGCCAACGGAGAGAGAGACTCCAAGTATGCGAATCGTCAGGCCTACAGGGAAATGAGCTTCCACAGCGGGAACACCCTGCTGCCTTCGGACAACACGGTGGCGTCCTACTGGATCACCAACCCGGACAATAGCTTCATAGACAATGTGGCGGCCGGTTCCGACGAGAACGGCTTCTGGCTGTCTCTGCCAGAACACCCTCAAGGTGCGTTCAAGGATTCGGAAGTCAGCAAGACCATCTGGCCGCGCCGAACGCCGCTGCGCGCATTCAGAGGCAATGTGTCCCATTCCAACTTCGACGGGTTCATGTTCGACCGGAACATCTACGAAGATAACACCTTCGGTCTGGCCACCATCCCGTTCCTGCCGTTGGCAAATCCTGCTGACCTGGATAGCGAAGTGGTGGAGACGCACTTCGAGAGCTTGACCAGCTACAAGAACCGCAATGGTGGTCTCTGGAGCCGGGGCGACCTCTTCGTATTTAGCAACTTGAAACTCGCTGACAATGCCATTGGCATGACGCCGTCCGCTGGCGACATCGGCAGCTCGCGGTTTAAATCACGGCTGGTTGATTCGCTGGTCGTGGGCGAGACCGACAATAGCGGCAATCCCGCGACGCCCGAGGAACTTGCCTATGGCCGCAGCCTCCCGAAGCGGCGAATTCCGGATTTCCCGATCCGCGGTTACGAATACTATGATTACCGCGATGATGTGGTGAACACGACGTTCGTGAATTTCCAGGACAACGATCGGAGAAAAACGGGAGCGCTTTCCTGGCTGTTGTTCGCGAGCTCGGGGGTCAGTACCGGAAGCACCATCAGCGGTGCGAAATTCGTCAATGCCAAGCCGGTGTATTTTCCGAAAATCGATTCCAGATTCGATAACGACAACCGGGGTGGCGTGGGCTACCGGACCCTGTCCATCCACGACCTGGACGGTTCGGTGACCGGCATCCCCGATTCCCACATCATGCTCAACGACGGCGAGAACGACAGCGTCGTCACTGACGACAGCTGTGCGATTCATCCCACCTGGAACGCCTCGGTGTGCACGGGTGATGTCGGTCGCCTGAATCTCTCGGACAGTAGAGGAGAACTTCCAGGCACAGTCGATATCGAAACTCGGACCGCTCGGTTCGCTTTCCTCTCTTCGATCGGTGGAAATCGTCCAGCCGCTGGTGCTGCTCCGGCCGCTCGTCCTGCTCCGGCCGCTCGTCCTGCTCCGCAGGCGCCCATCGCGCTTGTTCGAAATGGCAAGGAATTTCACATCACCGGCAACCAGAGCACTGTGCGTGCCGGCACCGAGATCCTGGTGAAGACCGAAAGACAGGAAGTCTCTCTCAGTCTGGCCGAAATGGACCAGGGGTCATGGGTCATATTTGAGCTGCCGGGTTTCACCAAAGCAGCCTCCGGAACGGAACAGCCCAGCATGGACGCATTGCGCAAGGCGAACGCAACGTCTTATTTCAGGGGCGGGGATGCCCTCTGGGTCAAACTGGTCGTGACCAAGCCCCCGTTGCCGATTGTTCGTCCAACGGATCTGCAAGCCAGTATATCGGTCAGCCGATAAGCACGTTTTTCGCGAACGGAACGAAGCCCTCGGTGCAAGCCGAGGGCTTTTTTTGCGGATAGTCCGGCCGAGAGCGACGCCTTAGCGTCGCGGTGCGCCGAAGATGCCCGACGTTACCGATCTTAACTTGAGAACGCCTGACGAAGCTCGGCTCACCGCTAGTTTGGTTTTTCGGGATTGTACTGGCCGCGGTCGTTTCAGTAATTGCCTTCGACGATGTTCTTTACCCGATTCGGCCTTAGCGCGACGGTAACTTGAACACCCACAGCGTCGTGCCGCCCGCGGGGTTGTCGATCTCAGGCGTTAAACTGGCCGAGCCGGAAGTGAGCGGCCCGCCGCCACCCGATACCACCGCGACGTATTGCTCTCCCTGGACGCTATAGGTCACAGGAGACGAATTAGGAGCCGCATTGAGCTGATTCTGCCAAAGGAGCTTGCCGGTCCCTGCGTGATAAGCGCTGAAGAAGCGGTCCAGGGCTCCCACGAAGACCAGGTCTCCCGCAGTCGCCAGTAAGGAACTGACCAGGGGCGCGCGCTGCCGGTGAATCCACAGCACCTTGCCGGTCGCCAGATTGATCGCTTCGATGCGGCCGAATTTACCGTCGCCATCTGGCCGCGGCCGCGTGGCAGCATGAATATCGTCGCCGCCTGCCGCGATTTGCCCCGGGCTCCGCGGCGTCCAGCTATAGTCGGCGCAAGTCTCTACCAGCGGCACGTAGAGGATGTAGCTCGCGGGGTTGAAAGCGGTGGTTGGCCAGTTTCGCGCGCCGTTGAAATTGGGACACAGCAGCTTGGTCTTGCCTGGCTCTGGTTCCAAGGCCGGATTGGGAAACTGCTCCCCGGTTGCTGGATCGATCGAGGTCACGATGTTTTGCAGCCCCAGGTCGCGGGAAAAAACATGCTTGCCTGTGCTGCGATCCATAGCGGCAAAGATTGCGGTCTTGCCTCCCGTAACCACCAACTCGGTCGGCTTGCCGTTCACCGGCAGCGTGAGGAGGGACTGCTCGAATACCCAATCCAGATCCCATACATCGCGCTTCATGTGCTGAGAATGCCAGACCAGCTTTCCCGTATCAGGATTCAGCGCAAGAGTTGAATCCGTGTAGAGCGCATTCCGGGATTCACCGACCCGTTTCTGAGGCAGCATTAACGTACCGACGTCATAGGTGTTGCCAGTTCCAAAGTAGACCAGGTTGCGCACGGGATCATAGCTGCCCGAAGTCCAGACGCCGCCACCATAGCGCTCTTCAAAAGGCGCGCCGTTCCAACTATCGCCCCCCGGCTCGCCGGGTTTCGCGATGGTATTAAAGCGCCAGGATTCTTCGCCGCTGATCGCATCGAGCCCGACAATGTAGTTGCCGCCGGGCGTGTTGATGCCCAGGCTCGTGCCGATGATCACCTTGCCTTTAGCGACGACAGGGCCGCCCGTCATACTAAACGGAGCGGCGCCTGCGGCGTCGGGGCTCATGACGGCGTGATCCCAGATCACCTTACCGGTTTTGGTCTCTAACGCGATCACATGTCCGTCCGGCGTGGGGGCGTAGAGCGCGTCTCCGTAAATCGCGAGGTTCTTCATCCGCGACTGCTGGCCGTTGCGCAGCCTTTCCGGGAGCGACCGCGTATATTTCCAGAGCGCCTCCCCCGTCGCGGCGTTGAGCGCTTGAACGCTGGCGCCGCTTTCCACAAATAGGATTCCGTCATGCACCAGCGGCGTAATCTCGTTGGCGCTGACCGGGAGGGCGAGACTCCAGGCCACCCCGAGGTCATGAACGTTGGCCGTTGTAATTTTCTTAAGAGGGCTGAAGGCGAGATTTTGATAGCTTCCCCGCCACACCAACCACTCGCCGTCGGGGGGACGCTGAAGCATCCCGTCAGTCACCGGTGTCAAAGTCGAGAGGAGCTTCTTACGCGCCGCCATCACAGATTGATAGGTCGTGTCCTGATTGGTGGTGCGGACAGTGACATCAGATTGGCTCCGCTCGGGAGTCAGCTCACTGCTCGCAGCCGCAACACCGTTGGCGTTCAGGATATAAGCTTCCACATCGATGTAGGCGCGGTCACCGAGCCCGGCCGGCGCGGCCGGCGGCATCTTGGCCGCAATGTAAGTGAACAGAGCGTTCACGGACTGGTTCGTCCAGTGCATCTTGAAAGCGGAGCCGCGAAGCGGGGGACCGAACTGTCCATTGTCGAGGTTGGCGCCATGGCAACTGGCGCAATTGCCGTCGTAGACAGCTTTGCCGCGAGTCGCCTGCTCCGCGGTAAGGCCCACCGCTGCGTTGCCAGCAAAAAAACCTGGCTCCTGCGCTGATACGCCAAACCCAATCAACCAAACCGCGCCACCCAACAGCACAAACCGCCGCAATCGACTACGCCAGCTCATCACCGTCCTCCTGCTTGGTCTGCGACTACCCATCTCTCGTGCCTCTATAGTATCGGTGTTCCCGCTTGCGAGCGACTTCGCTTCCGAGCTTTATTTGCTCGATACACCTCTCCGCCCTTGCCAACGGCGGACGAGCTCGTAAGGCCCGATCGTGGTTAACATATCACGTTCACCGAGAGCCTTTCCGGTTCCTGTATGGAGGGACGAGGTCCCCTCCAAGGAAGCATCATCGCGCTCTGGCCGGATCACGGGCTACTCGTACAAAGCTCGGATTAGGGTGATGCCAGCCCGTAAAGTAGGTTTGGAAGAGATTACCTGACGCTGGCCGACTTAACAGGATCTATGGTGGGCGCGGCTCTTTCGGAAACTGACCTCGCCCGACCCAAACACTGCTCAGCTCTCCAAAGGCGCGCGGTTTTCGAAGAGCGGTGATTGCTTCGTGTTTATTGCGTCGTGCGCTTCTTGGCATCCCGGTTCATGCGTTGTAGAAGCTGTTGCTCGACGCGATACCGGAGGTGCGACGTGGCTACGTCGCAGATCTCGTCCACAACTCCATGGACACCTTTGGTCACAGTGAATCGCTCCCACTCTTTGCGGCCGTACTCTCCGGGGTGGACCAGATTTCTCACCTTGCGGGCTTCGTGCGTAAACCCTGCGATGGTCGTGCGCTTGCCGGCCCATGTCACTCGTTTCGGCGGGAACCACGAGAGCTCCGCAGCAATCTCGATTAACTGATTGAGGCTGAAATCAAGGGCGAGATTGCGCTTCCGCCGGAATCGCTTCCCTTTGCATACGTTGGTCTTCTTGACGTCCTGCCAGTACAGCAAGCACATCGCTTGGAGCGCTGCTTCCAGGGCCGAGACCTCCATGATAGTCGCGCCAAGGTACGCCTTTCCCTTCAGGCACCGCCGCACCTCACGGTGATACATGTTGGCCAGCTTCATCAAGCGATCGAACGTGCCCACCAGGTAAGGATAATACCAATGAACTGATGGCGGTCCTCGAACCGTATTCCAGTGTTGAGATAGAGCTGGCACGCTCCTCGTATCTGCAAGTGCTCCAAAATCCTCCATTCGGACGCACTTCCAGCCATCCATGCGCTGTATGGCCCGCCCGGTAAGCTTGAAGCGCGGACGTCACACGCGATCGTCGTAAAATTACTCTTGGTAAACGCCCTTGGGCCAGCCGAACCAAGAGGGAGTGCTGCGATTCGGATCAAAGTTGCCATGCCGACTTAGCGGTCGTAATCCGCGGCTAGGTGAATGCCCGTCCAAGCGATCGTAACACCGGTCTAGAGGAAGTCACTCCGGTTCGTGATGACTGGCGCGCTCCGTCTCGGAAGGCGACTTCGCTCAGCACCCGAGCGGCCGCTTTCGGGACAAGAATGCTGCATCTATACTGGAGTGAAGACAATACCCATTGCGACTGTCCCGGTGCGTATGAGTCAACAAGACATCGAGCGTTACTATTTCGAGAAATTTCGGCGGGCTTATCCGTTACCGCCGGGCGCAGTCACTTATTCTGACAGGCCGGACGTTCGCATAGCAGGGGCACAAATCGGCATCGAAATAACTCACTTCTACGTGACGCCAGGAACCTCCCCGGCAAGCGAACAGGGTCAGTCAAATCTACGCGAGATCGCAGTGGCCGAAGGACAGAAACTATTCACGACCAACGGAGGGGCAAATGTCGCGCTGACCTTCAGCTTTGACAAGACTCAACCCATTCAAGACGTGCGCGCTCTTGCCAGAAAACTAGCCGACCTCGGAAAGCGCATTGAACACGACGGGAACGGACAGGTCAGGAAAAATATTTTTGCAGACATCCCCGAACTCGAGTTCGTTTATCTGTACGCCCGCGAATTGCAGCATGACGATGAGCTCGATCCAGAATTCCCGAATGGCGCTCCCGACCTGTCTGAGGGCTTCCGGATCTGGGCCGACTACAGGAATCGGCGCGAAGTTCGAGCCAGGCAAACCGGGATCTATAAGCCATTGGCGTTCCCAGCCCGCTGGAACGTCGTCCAATCTCACTCGTTCGGGCTGATGTCGATCACGCGGCTGAACGAAATCATTTCCGAGAAAGAAAAGAAGGCCCAGCGTTATGCGCAGTGCGACGCCTATTGGTTATTAATTGTCGTCGATTTCATCGACCCTGCCCAGGAGCAGGAAATACGGATCGACGGGCTCACCGTGCGGTCCAACATGTTCCGGAGAATCATCATCTACAAGCCGGGTTTCGAGCAGATCATCGAACTGGAGCCGCAAAAGCGGGAAGCGGATACCGCCGACTCATTGATGTGACATGGTTTGGCAGCCATGCCTCTAGATTAGGAACGATAAACGCGCAAGCGTACGGCGATCTACCAAACCGTTAATGGCTGTTCCGCCGATTGGCGCACCGCAGCACCGGCGCCGACTGAACCAGCAGGAATGACTGCTAAGTTAACGCATATGTGGGTGCGCCCCAGGGTCGGACTTAGTTGCGCGCGGCCAATTCCATCATGAGCTTGCCCGTGGAGAAACGATAGCAAGTATCGAATTCCGGGCATGACGTGCATTGGTCCCACGCATTGAGATCCGCCGTCACTTTCGAGCCGATCGTAATCACGCCAGTCTGTTCCCTGCGATATGCAAAAACCTTGCCCGCGGCCTCCTGATCACGAGCGATCATTCCCTGCCGGAAACAACTGTCCATAGCAGGATGCGTGCGACGTCATAAACACCTCCCGGCTGGTTTTTCTCTTACAGCGTTCGCAGGAAGGCCACGAGATCAGCCTTCTCTTGCGTGGTCAACTCCACCTCAGAAATCAAATTGAAAAACTCTACGGTGTCCTCAATCGTGAGCAGTCGGCCGTCATGCATATACGGGGGCGACTCTTTAATTCCACGAAGTGGGAACGTTTTGATCGGGCCATCGGCCGAAGCCATCATGCCGTTGATCATCCGCGGTTTGTAGAAACGTTCCGTCTGCAGATTGTGCATCAGGTTGTCGGTATAGAACGGCGCCGGATGGCAGGTCGCGCACTTCGCTTTACCGAAGAACAAAGTTTGCCCCCGCGTTTCCGCCGGAGCGGCCACTCTCGGACTCAACTGGCCGTCGATGCCGAGCTTGGGTGCAGGCGGAAAATCCAGCAATTCTTCGAGTTCAGCCATATAGTGAACCTGGCTGCCGCGATCCAGGATATTGATCCCCTTCTTGGCCGCGGTCAGCGGGTCGCCATCGAAGTAGGCAGCACGCTGCTCGAACTCCGTGAAATCCTCCACGTTTTTCAACGCGCGTTGCGAGCCGAACAGGCGCTGTATGTTCACGCCGCGCAGCGAGGGAGTCTCAATGCGATGACGGAATTCCTGCGGACGAATGTCCCCAACCAAGTGTGTGGCGCCATTCGTGTGCCCATTGACGTGGCAATCGAAACAGGTGACGCCACGGTGCGCATGCTCGCTCCGGCGATCCTCGGTTTGATTGAACTGCTGCTGTGGAAAGGGCGTTACCAGCAGCCGCAGGCCTTCGATTTGCTTGGGATTTAGAATCCCGTTAAACAGTTCGTAGTAGTTTTCGATGGTCACGACCTTTCCTTGGGAGACGTCGCCGAGATCGGGCCGCGTAGTCAAGTAAATCGCGGGCGGATACTCCGGCATGACGTGGTCGGGCAGATCGAAGTCGAGATCGAAGCGCGTCAGGTCGCGCCCTTCCTGCTTCTTGATCTCATCGATGTGGTACTTGGGAAACAGCATTCCTCCTTCCGCATGATTCGGATGCGGCAACGGCATGAAGCCCAGGGGAAAAACATCCCGGTCGCGGATCTCTTCCGGGTGCATTTGTGCGAGTTGTTCCCAAGTGAGGCCGCCCCGAAGCTTCACTCGCACGCCTTCTTGAATCGCTTTGCCACGTGACATGGTTACGCCCTTAGCAGGGCGGTCGCGCAGGTCATAGCGCTCCTCCAGCAACGCTCTCTGACGCTGCATGATGGCGGGCTTGGCGGCACTCATGCGCGCCATGACGCTGGCGAAATCCTCTTGAATCACCACCGGCGAATAGCTTGATTGCACCTTAGCCGCTGGCTGTGCGAACAGTCCGCCCAGGGGGACTGCGAGACCCGCAACCAGAATTGCGGCACACTTCGGTCGTATTCTCACGTGACTTTTCTCCTTCCCAGTCAGCCTTCAGGCCGACGCTTTCCGGGTCGGACAACACCGCCCACAGCCTCCGTTGAAGCTATTAAGAGCTGTTTGTCCTCAATTGTTTATAGTCCTACTCGATTGTGTTGTCAATGTCACGTGCGTGGTTTTGGAATGATGAGCGTCAGCGGTTCTGAAAATTCGCACCACCAGCGTCACCGCGCCCTTCCGGGGTGTCAAAGTGACCCTCGAGGTGGACGAAAACACCTTGTATCCTCTTCTCCGCAGATTGGAAAACCAAAAGCTGCTGGTCAGCCAGTGGAGGGTGGAAGACAAACGGAACAAACGCTTCTACCGCCTTTCCGAGGAAGGACAGTCGGTGCTCGACTGGCTGCTGGAGGAGTGGCGGAGCATCAACGGATCGATTGAAAAGCTGTTGCAGTCGCCCGTGCCGGCAGGAAGGAGAGAAGTATGAAGCGGGAACTGACGAATCAAGAATTGCTGGACCGATATATTCACTCCGTGAAGATGGGGCTGCCCCCGGACAAGATGGAAGACATCGCGGCGGAAATCCGCTCCAACCTGCAGTCGCTGGTGGAAGATCGGGCCACGGAACTAGGGCGGGAACTGAGCCCGGAGGAAGTGAGCGCGATTCTGAAACAGCACGGTCATCCGATGGTGGTGGCCAGCCGGTACTGGGATCGGCCCGGGCGGGGCCTGATCAGTCCGCAGTTATTTCCGTTCTACTGGTTGACGCTGCGCGCCGTTTTCGGTCTGTGGGTGACGGTCTGATTGATCATTGCGGTGTTTGAGTTTCAGGGAACCCGCGACCGCGGGCTCGATCCTTCTGCGGCTTGGCCGCGACATTTTGCTGGCGGGATTCATTATTGCTGCGGGCGTCACGCTGCTGTTCGCCGTTTGGGAATACCTGGAGTTCAAGTTCCGATATTCGCAAAGATGGAAGCCGGAGTCGCTGCCTCCTATCCCGGCTCCCATCCGGCAACCGCAGCCGCCGCAACCGCGGCCTATGTTTCAGATCATTCGTGGGGTGGTGTGGCTCATCTTTTGGGCGATGGCGTTGTTCTGGCCCGCGATGTTCTGGGTGTGGGGCGAAAGGAGCGTCTTCAGCGCGTCAGATACGGTTTACGCGATGCGGCTGCCCATGTGGCTGCTGGCATTGTGCTGGATTTCTCAGGGGTGGCTGAACTATACGCGCTTCGCCGCAGCCGAGTGGCGAGCGTTCTTTCGGGTCGCTGTGAATGTCGCGGGAATCGTTCCAGCGATCTACGTGCTGCACGCGGGGGATTTGCTGGTAGCGGGTCCGAACTGGGTTCCCGCCGAGAGCAAGTCGCTGGCGACTCTGAATCAAATGGCCGGGGGAGTATTGGTGCTGGCCTGTATTTTTGCAGGCTTGCTGTGTGTGCATGAATTGCGCCGGTTCGTAAGGAAGAGTGGGCGGCGCCTGGGCAGGCGCCGTCTCACGGGTGATTCCGCCGCCTAACTAAAACCAAGCGAGGAAATACTTAGGCGATATCCATTGTCCCGGCAACGCTGCTGGCAAACGGGTTGCCTTGACCGGCTACATCGCGCCCCAATGGAGGCACCCCGAAATGGCGAGGCGCGCCGCCTGGAAAGGCGGCGGCAGGCCAGAAGGCCTGGCCCCACAGCGGCGGTACCGGGCGCGGCGCGTTATAGTGAACGGGAACCTAGCAATCATGGGGCGCATCCGCGTACTTCCCGATCGAGTGGCCAATCAAATCGCTGCGGGCGAAGTGGTGGAACGGCCCGCTTCCGTCGTCAAGGAACTGCTCGAGAATTCGCTGGATGCCGGCGCGGCGAGTTTCCGCATAGAGGTCGAATCGGGTGGGCGCCGGCTGATTCGCATCGCTGACGATGGCTGCGGCATGCTGCGCGACGACGCGCTATTGGCCTTCGAGCGCCACGCCACCAGCAAGCTGCGCGACGTGAAGGACCTGCTTTCGATTTCCACGCTCGGTTTTCGCGGCGAAGCTTTGCCTTCGATCGCGTCGGTCTCGCGGCTGCTGCTCGAAACGCGGTCGGCGGAAGAGACCACGGGCACGCGCATCGAGATTGCCGGCGGCAAGATGCTGCGATGTGAGGAGGCAGCGTTGGGAGGCGGTACCGTGATCACGGTGCGCGACCTGTTTTACAACGTGCCCGCGCGCAAGAAATTTCTGCGCACGGAGCCGACGGAACTGGCGCACGTCGCTTCGCTGGTGACGCACTACAGCCTGGCGCACCCCGACAAGACATTCCGTCTAAATAACGGACCAAACGAATTGCTGCACGTGACGCCGGTGGGCACGCTCGCCGAACGCGTCTACCAGGTGTTTGGCAGCCAGGTGTTGGAAGACCTGGTGGAGATCGGGGTGCGCGAACGGGAGCTGTTCCTGCCGCCGGTGAGTGTGCCGCCATCGCAGGCGATTGCGGAGTATCGCAGCGAGCCCCCGGAACCGGAGGTCCGTAAGTTCCGCCTGATGGGCTTCTTTTCGCGGCCGCAAGTGCAGAAGGCCAATCGCAATTCGATTTTCATTTTTGTGAATGGGCGGCTGATTCGCGACCGGCTCCTGCTGCATGCGCTTTCGTCGGCCTATCACAACCTGATTCCGCCGGCGGCGTACCCGTTCGCGCTGTTGTTTCTGGAATGCGACGCAGAAGAGGTGGACGTGAACGTGCACCCTTCGAAGACGGAGGTGCGGTTTCGCCACAGCTCATTCGTACACGATTTCGTGCGTGATACGCTGCGCGAGCGATTGATGGAGAGCCGTCCGGCGCCCTCGTTTTCACCGACGCCGCGGCCCCAGGTTGCGGAGCAGCCGGCCGCTCGTCTGCCGTACTCCGAATTCAGCCAGATGTTGGAGAATGAAGCGCCGCCGGGACCGGACGTGCTGGTGAGCGAGCTGCCCGCGCCTGCAGAAGCGCCTGTCACCGACGTTGCTTCCGGGCTGATGCCCGAGTTCACGCTGCGGCCCGCACTCGCGCCCGTTCCGCGCCTGGATTTCAGCGCGCCGGCGATTGAGGTGGCGCCCGGCCCGCCGCCTTCCGGAAAGCTGTTCCGCCGTCTCGACGCCCACGGAGAATTTCCCGCGGAGGCGATTCCCGCCCCCGAGATGTCGCTCTCGGTGCTTTCCGATTTACGGCCGCTCGGCCAAATCCACGAGAGCTTCATCATCGCCGCCGGGCGCGACGGGCTGTGGATCATCGACCAGCACGTGGCACACGAGCGCATCCTGTTCGAGCAAGTGATGAAGCAGCGGGCGGCCGGACGCGTGGAGATGCAGCGCCTGCTGATGCCGCTGATTTTGCAGCTGACGCCCGAGCAGCAGATCGACTACGTTCGCATCGCAGAGGAATTGCACGCTTCCGGATTTGAAACCGAGCCGTTCGGCAACCGGACGATCGCGGTGAAGGCGGCTCCGGCAGCGGTGGGCGCGTCGGACCTGGAGAAGATCCTGTTCGAGATTTTGGAGATCACCGAGAGCGAATTCCGCGGTGCGTCGCTGGACGACCTGCGGCGCGGCATCTGCGCGTCTATCGCCTGCCGGGCGGCCATCAAAATTAACATGCGGCTGGACATGGCCAAGATGGAATGGCTGCTGCGCGCGTTGGCGGCGACGGATTGTCCCATGAGCTGCCCGCACGGGCGGCCGATCGCCATGCACTACTCGACCAGGGAGATCTTGAAGGCGTTTCATAGGATTTGAATCTGTTATCATGAAGCGGGAACAGTGATAACATGATTCGGACCCAGATCAGCCTGGATGAGAAGGAGTATGCTCTTGCGAAGAAGGGCGCTCGGGCACTTGGAATATCAATCGCTGAATTTGTTCGCCGGGCTGTGAGGCAATCGCTCCCTCCCGCCGGCCAAGGCCCCTGGATGCAGTATGCCGGCTTCGTAGAGTCGGGTGACCCTCGTTCCTCCCAGCATATTGACGAGTTGGTCTATGGCACGAAGGACTGAGTGCTATGTGGATACTTCGGCGTTCCTCGCCTTCCTGGATCGCTCGGACAGCTATCACGCGCTCTTTCGAAAGCTTTTTTCCAAGCCCCCAGCATTGATCACATCGGCGCTTGTGGTGGCCGAGGGCCATGGCTGGTTCTTACGCCGTTATGATGCCCAACGGGCTATGCATTTCCTCGCCTTTGTGGATGCATTGCCAGCTTTGAGCATCGAGCCGTTCGGCGCGGAAGAACTGCCGGCAACGGCAGGTATCTTGAAAAAGTTCGCCGACCAGAAACTAACGTTGGCTGATTGCCATGGTCTTGTAATCATGCGCGCCCATCGCATCTCGACTTGTTGGTCGACGGACCGGCATCTCGCCTTGACAGGCGCATCGCTCGTAATCTGATTCGATAGTTGGCCCTCCTTGACACCTGCCCCGTCATCTGCAAAAGTGTAGTTCAGGCGAACAAAAGGCGAAACAAGAGATGGGCGCGACGGTCCTCCACAAACAGTTCGAAGCAGTGCTCGGCGGGCCGTTCCAGTGGCAGGCGCGGCCGGTTCCGGAAACCGTGCGCACCGGGGTATCGGAACTGGATGCCGTTACCGGCGGGCTGCCGCGTGGGTGCTTGACCGAGATTTTTGGGCCGGCGTCTTCCGGGCGCACCAGCTTGCTGATTTCCATCCTGGCTGCGGCTACCGAGCGCGAGGAGTCCTGCGCGCTGGTGGATGCCGAAGATTCCTTCGATCCCTCGTCGGCAGCCGCGGCGGGGGTGAGGTTGGAGCGCCTGCTCTGGGTCCGCTGCGGGCACAGCGCCGAGCATGCGCTGAAAGCCGCCGATCTTCTGATCCAAGGCGGCGGGTTCGGACTGGTGGCGATGGACCTGGGCGATACTCCGCCAAAGACGGCGCGGCGCATTTCGCTGACCTCCTGGTTCCGGTTGCGGCGGGCGGTGGAACATACCCCCACGGTCCTGGTGACGGTGGCGCGGCAATCGAACGCCAAGACCTGCGCTTCGCTGATGCTCGAATGCACGCGCGAGCGGGTGGCGTGGCGCAGCGGCCGAGCCGAAGCCGACCAAAAGTTGCTGCGTGGCATCCGTGTGCGCGTGGCGCGGCGCAAGCCGGAGCGTGCGGTGGCGGCGATCTACGAAGCCTCTGCGTTGGAGTAGGCATGTTCGCGTCACTTCACGGCAGCGGGAATTTGCGCGCGGTGGCCTTCGAGTTTTCGCCCCTGGTGGAACAGACCGCGCCCGATACCGTGACCTTCGATATTGCGGGGCTCGAGCGGCTCTTCGGGATGGCGCAGGATGTGGCCGCAGCAATCGCGCGGCGGGTGAAAGAAACCGGGCTGCGGACGAACCTGGCGCTGGCGGCGAATCCCGATGCAGCCATCTGCGCGGCGCGCGGGTTCGCCGGGGTCAGTATCCTCCCGCAGGGCGATGAGGCCAAATTTCTGGGGTCACTGCCGCTGGCGCTGCTGGGGCCATCGCCGGAATTGCACGAGACGCTGGAGCGGTGGGGCATTCGCAGTTTTCAACAAATGGCCGCGCTGCCTCCTCTAGGCATCGCCGAACGGCTGGGGCCCGAGGGGCTCCGTTTGCGTCAACTGGCGCGCGGGGAAATAGAGCGGAAATTACTTCCGCTCGAAGAGCCTCCGCATTTTGCCGATGAACTCGAACTGGACTACCCGGTGGAATTGCTGGAGCCGCTGGCGTTTGTGCTGGCGCGCCTGCTGAGCGGGTTGACTACGCGGTTGGCCACGCGCGCTCTGGCCACCAACGAATTGCGTCTGCGGCTGGAACTGGAAGACCGCGGAAGCCACGAGCGCACGCTGCGGCTGCCGGTGCCGTCGCTCGACAACCGCGCGTTCTTAAAGCTGCTGCTACTGGACTTGGAGGCGCATCCGCCCCCGGCGCCGGTCGTGAAGGTTCTGCTGGAAGGGAACCCGGTGAAACCGCAGGCGGCGCAGAATGGGCTGTTTCTTCCCGGGTCGCCCGAGCCGGTGAAACTGGAGCTGACGCTGGCACGCATCAAAGCCATCGTGGGCACAGATCGCGTGGGGTCGCCGGAATTGGTGGATTCGCACCGGCCGGGGGCGTTTCAAATGGCGGAGTTCGGGGGAAGGCAGACGACAAAAAACGATCGTCTGCCCCACACGCGTTTGATCTTGCGCGTCTTTCGGCCGCCGCGCCGGGCGCGGGTGGAACTGGACGCCGGACAGCCGCTGTTTGTGACTGCCACGGGGATTCGCGGGCGCGTGCAAGAACGGGCCGGCCCATGGCGAACTTCCGGAGAGTGGTGGACGTTCGATCCGTGGTCGCGCGATGAATGGGACCTGGCTCTGAGCGATGGCGCGCTGTACCGGATCTACTGCGAGCCGCGGGGGTGGTTTTTGGAGGGAAGTTATGACTGAGAGCTACATCGAACTCCACGCGCGCTCGGCCTTCAGCTTTTTGGAAGGCGCTTCTGTGCCGGAAGAACTGGCCGGAGCATGCGCGCAATTCCATATGCCGGCCATGGCGATTGTGGATCGCAATGGCGTCTACGGCGCGCCGCGGTTCCATATGGCGGCGAAGAAGGCGGGCGTTCGCGCGCACATTGGATCGGAGATCACCTGCACCAACGGTGTCTCGTATCCTTTGCTGGCGGAAACGCGCGCAGGCTACCAGAACCTGTGCCGCCTCGTCACCCGCATGAAGCTGCGCGCCAAGAAAGGCGAAGGCGCAGCCACGCTGGAAGAACTGGAGGAGTTTTCCAAGGGCCTCATCTGCCTCACGAGCCATCCCGATGAACGCCTGCTCGCAATTTTCGGCAAGGGCAACGTTTATGCCGAACTCCAGCGCCACTACCATCGCGATGAGGAGGCGCGCAATCAGACGATCGCAGAGCGTGCGCGGCGGCTGGGGATTCCGCTGGTTGCCACCAACGGTATTGCCTATGCCACGCCGCCGCAACGCGAGCTGCTCGACGTATTCACCTGCATCCGCCAAAAAGTGACGCTGGCCACAGCCGGCCGGTTGCTCGAGCGCAATTCCGAGCGGCATGTCAAAACGCCCGCAGAAATGGCGCACCTGTTTGCCGATCTTCCCGAGGCCATCGCCAACACCTGCGAAATCTCCTCGCGCCTGGAGTTCACTCTGGCCGATCTCGGCTACGAATTCCCGCGCTACCCGGTGCCGGATGGCGAAACCATCGCGTCGTTTCTGCGCAAACGCGTCGATGAGGGCGCGCGCAACCGCTACCGGCCCTATTCCGAGAAGGAGCAGCGGCAGATCGAACGCGAGCTGGCGCTGATCGAGAAGCTCAAGCTGGAAGGATATTTTCTGATCGTCTGGGATATCGTTCAGTTCTGCCGGGAAAACGGCATCCTGGCGCAGGGGCGCGGCTCGGCGGCCAATAGCGCGGTCTGTTATTCGCTTGGAATCACGGCGGTCGATCCGATCGCGATGGAGCTGCTGTTCGAGCGGTTTCTCTCCGAGGAGCGCGGGGAGTGGCCGGACATCGATATCGATCTGCCTAGCGGCGATCGGCGCGAGCGCGTCATTCAATATGTGTACCAGCGGTTCGGCAAGCTGGGCGCGGCCATGACAGCCAACGTGATCACTTACCGCGGCCGCTCCGCCGCGCGAGAAGTGGGCAAAGCGCTGGGCTTCGAGATCGCCACGCTCGAGCGGCTGGCAGGCCTGGTGAACACCTTCGAATGGAAGGATCCCAAAGATACCAGCGCACGCCAGTTTCGCGAGGCTGGTTTCGATATCGACAATCCACGCGTCCGCAAATTTTTCGAGCTCTTCGAAATGGCGCAAGATCTGCCGCGCCACCTCGGCCAGCATTCCGGTGGAATGGTGATCTGCCAGGGGCAGCTCGATTCCGTAGTGCCGCTCGAACCGGCCACCATGCCCGGGCGTGTAGTGGTGCAGTGGGACAAAGAAGACTGCGCCGATATGGGGATCATCAAAGTGGATCTGCTCGGCCTGGGCATGATGGCCGTAATGGAAGAGTGCATCCAACTGATCCCGGAAGTTTATGGCGAACCGGTCGATTTGGCGCACCTGCCGGCAGACGACCCGGCCGTTTACGCAGCCCTGCAAAAGGCCGACACCATCGGCATGTTTCAGGTGGAGAGCCGCGCGCAGATGTCGTGCTTGCCACGCATGCGGCCGAAAAAGTTTTACGACATCGTGGTGCAGGTGGCGATCATCCGGCCGGGGCCCATTGTGGGCAAGATGGTGCATCCGTATTTGAATCGGCGGCTGGGCCGCGAGGCGCCGGATTGCCTGCACCCCTCACTCGAAGAAGTGCTCCACCGCACGCTGGGCGTGCCGCTGTTTCAGGAACAGTTGCTGCGCATGGCCATGATCGCGGCCGGCTTCACGGGCGGCCAAGCCGAGGAACTGAGGCGCGCCATGGGGTTCAAGCGCTCGGAAAAACGCATGGCCGATATTGAGGTGAAGCTGCGCGCCGGCATGGAGAAGAACGGCATCACGGGCAAGGTGCAGGACACCATCGTGCATTCGATCACTTCGTTTGCGCTGTACGGTTTTCCCGAATCGCACGCCGCCAGCTTTGCGCTGCTGGCTTATGCCAGCGCGTACTTGAAGAGCCATTATCTCGCAGCGTTCACTTGCGCCATGCTGAACAACCAGCCGATGGGATTTTATGCGCCGGCAATCCTGATCAAAGATGCGCAGCGGCATGGGTTGCGCGTGCTGCCGGTGGATGTCACGAAATCGGAGTGGAATTGTATGGTGGAGGCTCCGCTCCCTGACGGTCGCGGCTCGGTAACGAAGCGTCACGGCTCCAAACCGAGCCGCGACCGACAGGGAGCGGTGGTTCCACCCCACCTCCACCTCCGCCTCGGCCTCCGTTACGCCAAAGGCCTGCGCGAAGAAGCCGGCCACGCCATCGTGCGCGCGCGTCCATTTACCAGCGTCGACGACCTGGCGCTGCGCGTCCCCGAGCTGCGAAAAGACGAAATCAACCGTCTGGCTGAAATTGGCGCGCTGAATTCGCTCGACCGGATCCATCGGCGCGATGCACTTTGGCAGGCGCAGCGCGCGATTCTGCCGGTTGGCCCGCTGCTCGAGCCGCTGGAGGAAAAGGGCGTGGGTTCGCCGCTCGCTCCCATGCAAACGGAAGAACGCCTGGTAGCCGATTATCGTGGAACCGGCTTAACCATTGGCCGTCATCCCATGGCATACCGCCGCGCGGAAATGAACGCGCTCGGAGTCACACGCGCCGCAGAGCTGGCGAATGTGAGCGATGGCCGGCTGGTGCGGATCGCCGGTTCGGTGATCGTGCGCCAGCGTCCGGGCACAGCCAAGGGCTTCGTATTTTTTAGCATGGAAGACGAGACCGGCGTCATGAACGCTATCGTGACTCCGGCGATCTTCGATCGCTACAAATTGGAAGTATTGAGCGGGCGCTTCCTGCTCATCGACGGCGTGCTGCAAAACCTGGACGGCGTGATTTCGGTGAAAGCCGGACGCATCGCCGGACTACCGTCTGGGGCCGCCGCGGAATCCCACGATTTCCATTGAAGTGAAGCTCAAACCTTGGCCGATTGGCCGAAGGCAATCAACCCCAGCGATTCCAGAGTGCGCCACACGCGCTCGCAGCTTTCTTGCGGGCTCTCCCGCGAGGAGTCTACAACCAGCTCGGGCCGCAGCGGGGGCTCGTAAGGGTCGGTGACACCGGTGAAGTGAGGGATCTCGCCGGCCAAAGCTTTCTTGTAGAGGCCTTTGACATCCCGTTCCACCAAAACTTCCAGCGGACACGTTACGTGAACTTCCACGAAGGCGGAAATGGACGCCCGCAGCTCATCGCGAATCGTGCGGTAGGGCGAAATCGCCGCGGCAATGGCAATCACGCCCTGGCGGGTCAGAAGTTCACAGACAAAGCCGATGCGGCGAATATTTTCGTCGCGATCCTCTTTACTGAAACCCAGTCCCTTGGACAGGCGCGTGCGGATCACATCGCCATCGAGCAGTTCCACCCGCGCACCGTGCGCGCACAGCCGGGTGGCAACCAGTTGGGAAAGCGTGCTCTTACCCGCGCCTGACAGGCCCGTGAACCAAAGCGTGAAACCTTTGTGCAAGCACCAAGTTTAGAAAGGGTCTCAGAACGCTGTCAATACTTGATCACGGTGCGCCGCGACTTCTTTCGCAGCCAGAAGGATCCAACCAACAGAGCCAGACCCACGGTAGAACCGGTCCACGGTTCGGGAACCGGATTGCTCGGGGTCTGTACCTGAAAGGCCACCGAGTTGGGTCCTGGATCATTGGCATTGTGGTCCCACGAGTTGACGTCCGCGGTTCCCAGCACGCTGGTGGACGTGTTACTGGAAATTTTGAACCCGCCTAAGGAGCTGCCGGGAGCGAGATCGGTGGACATACTGTCACTGAAGAAGGTAATGGAGTTCACTCCATTGACCAAACCGATTTCGTATTCCCAACCGCTGGGTTCGGCAGTTACGGTAATCGGAGCGTTGATCGCAATCGAGAACTGGTCAACATAGTCCGGACTGCCGGCCGGTTGATTGTTGAACACCGTGTAGGTCCAAACATCGGGAACACTGGTATTCGTCGTGATGTTGGCAGCCAGAACCGAGGCCGCCAGCGGATGCAACGTCACCGAAACAACAACTAAGAATAAAAGAGTGCAGACCAAACGTTGCAAGTGAGTTCTCCTTTTCCAGCAAAATTACAAGTACTACGGGTTTCATTATTGGGTGGGGGTGGGATCACTAATAGACTGGCTTTGGTTAGTGATATCGAACTGGATTTCTCGAACTACGACCATCAGCCCAGCACGCTTATCGCAGCAGGTGCCGTCAATATTAACGAAGGTTGCCTGCCGTATCTTGCCATTCGATAAGACCGCATGACTCAAATCGAGGAAGCCGGCATTAATTGCGGGAGCATCGGGGGTGTGCTGCAATGAGATGTGCGCACCCTAAAGTGGCTCGTGGTGCTTTTGCTGGTTGTCTTTCTGGCGGCCCTCGGATACCGCGTAGTATCGCGCAAATACTACGTATGGCTTCCCGGTTACGTGCAGTGGCTGGCCCACCAGGAAAAATCGAAGACCGAGCCGGTACACATCTTCTTCTTATACGCAGACCATTTTGAGCCCGGGCAGCGTTTTGATCTCATGGAGCGCTGGCTGAAGGAGTATCCGCGGCTGGCTGACCGTCACCGCGACAGCACGGGCCGCCACCCGCAGCACACCTGGTTCTATCCGGCGGAGCAGCCCATCGACCGCAATCTCAAGGCTCTGCAGAAACTGGTGGCCGCCGGTTATGGCGAAACGGAGCTGCACTTCCACCATTCGCATGACACGCCGGCCTCCACACGGCAGCGGATGGAGGCGGGGATTTCGTTCTTGCAGCGGTTCGGGTTTCTCAAAGGGGTCGACGGGCACACGCACTTTGCATTCATTCACGGCAACTGGGGTCTGGATAACAGTTTGGGCGATCAGTTCTGCGGTAACAGCCGGGAGTTACGAATGTTGAAAGAGCTCGGCTGCTTTGCGGACTTTACCTTTCCGAGCCTCTGGGAGTTGTCGCAACCGGCCTGGGTAAACGGTATTTACGAGGTCGCCGACGATGATCGGCCTAAGTCCTACGACCGCGGTGTGCCCGTATCTCTCGGCTGGCATCCCACCAGTGACTTGGTTCTCGTGCAAGGCCCTTTGATGATCGTGCCCACGATCAACCCGGCGAGGCTATTCTTCTACGTTGTGGACGCCGATATTCATCCGTCCGTGCCGGCAACGCCGCAGAGGGTGGATGCTTGGGTGCATGCGAACATTCACGTGATAGGACGTCCGGACTGGGTCCTGATCAAAGCCCATGGGCACGCGGCGAGCTCTACTCAAGACCTGGAAGAAACCCTCGGGACGGATTTCGATAACGCTCTTACTTATCTGGAGACGCGCTACAACGATGGGGAGCATTATCGCCTGCATTATGTGACTGCACGCGAAGTCTACAATCTGATTCGGGCAGGCGCTGAAGGCAAACAAGGGGATCCGCAACAGTACTACAATTTCGTCGTACCGCCCTATGAAGCGGATGTAGCCAAAGTGGCAGATCAAGGCCAGCCATAGCGAAACCTACGGTACGGCCTCACCTATGGATGAAAACGGCAACAGTGAGAGCGGCAAGAGGAAGAGCTATGGTCAGCCCTTCGACGAGGAGCGCACGCGAGGCTAACCTCCTTGCTCGATCAAATCGGGCCGCGACGCGGCTGATACCCATTCCCACGAGAACAATTGGCGACCCCAAGACTCTGAACCAACAGAGCCAGCTTAAGCTCTGCGCCACATAATTGTCACCAAATATGACCACACTCAGACAAACTGGCGCACTCAGGCTGAGACCGACCAAAAAGCGCGAATATGCCGTATACAGAACTTCAAACTTTGCAATGATCCGGATCAGGAAGGCAGTTGGCACCAGGAATAGACAGCCGATGAAGAGCTGGAGCATTGTGTCGCCAGCAGCAGCCATACCGCCGGACGCGGTCACGGGGTCCTGGAGTTCCCATAGGTGACGCCTATAGAGTGCGGCCGCGGCAAACACTAAGACCGCGGCATACCCCATGGCAACTAACCCGAACTGGATCCGGATAGAGATTGGTTTCACAAGAATCCCAGAACCTATGGTCACGGCATGCTCATGTTCGCATCACTACCGTTTAGCGCATTCGAAGTGTTACAAGCTTCCGGCCTGCCGTGCCGTTTGAGTGCGGCGATGGCTTCGGAATATGAGGCGAGTTTACCTTCCGCCGCCGCCAGCGCTATATCTCCCGCTACCGTGCTGTCGAACTCCTCAGTAAATTCAGCCCGGCCCGTCTCCTTCGGCAGCCGCAGCAGAAACGGAATATATGGTCTTTCCCGATCGCCGGTGGCTCTTCGCTCTGCATCAGCCGAACCATCACGGAGACTCTGAAGAATACTCACACGCAATGGATGATCGGATGTCACCAACACCGCCGTACGGTCCCAGAGTCCAGCCTGCTCCAAGGTCACCCGGACCTCGCTCAGTACGTTGTCCGCCAAAACTAAGTTGTCGAAATAATTGCCATTGCCGGCAGTTAGCGATCCGGTGCGGCGGTCATACAATCCCGGCAAATGCGGAACCGGCAAGTGAACAACGGTGAATCGGTAATGTGAGTCTCGAATAACCGCCAAGGCGTGGTTATACAAATCCGTGAACTCATCTAAGTGTTCGGTCTGCGATTCTCGAACCATTTCCGGGCTCGGTGTTTGTACCCGGACGAGCCCAGAGCGTTCCGCTAATGGAAACTGGAGCAATTGCCGCCTGGCAAGATCGATCGCCATTCCGGATAGTCTGCGGTTTCGAGTTGCGATTTCCTCGACAAATTGCGACTCCGCCGGCCTGGCATAACAATATGTCAGCGCGTCGCCTAGAACCCGGCAATATGGGTGATACCATCCCACCATCGCCGTAGTGAGGCCCAAGGAGCGAGCCGCAGCAAATACGGTCTGCGTGGATTGAAACGTGTGCGGCGCACCGCTACAGGGCGTGAGCAGGAGTGAACCCGACGGGGTAACATCGGCCCCGGTCATTCTCTGACAAGTCAGAGCCGCTGGAACCGCATCAATGGTGTCTTTCCCCGGACGGATCGCTCTTTCGGCGGATAAGCTCATCTCACGGAACGCGTCGAAACCGCGCAGTTCCATTCCAGCCGGCCGCCCATCAAACAGCAGGTACTGATCGAGTTCATCGAAGATCAACCAGACGATCCGGCTTCCGCCGCCGTTACTCGGATTGGCCGCGTCTCTCGCACCGACTACTGAATCCGCAATGTGCTTGGGGCGGCTGGTGTATATCTGATAGAGACTCTGGCCGAGAACGAGAACCGGCAGCGGGCTCAGCAACAGCACCAGTAGTGTCGCACCGCGCACAAACGGCCGCCGATACCACGCCACTACACAAGCCAGGATCAACGCCAAAAACATCAGGCCGACGGTCCCCAGCCTCCCATAGTGATCCACAAGACTCTGGTAGGCGAAAAGGTGATACCGCCTGCGCAGCATGTTGATCGGCACAAGCAATAACAGGAGAAAGGCGAAATCCCTGGCCGTCTTCAGCCGCACGGAATTTTGGGCAAGTTGTGCGGCGACAACCAGCGCAGCCGCGAGAACCGTGATATCTATCAGAGCCGCCAGCAGCATTGCCAGCCTCTCATGTGTCGGGACCAAACCAGGCGGCAAAAAGTAACTCAGGTAGGGGCTTTCGATATACGACCAAACATCCAGGAACAGCAGACTCGCTAAGGACACAGCGATCAGAACCCGGCGGCGCAGGGGAGTGCCTACCGTTCCCGATCTAGATGCTCCTCGGGAACTGCTAGCGTGCGTATTGTCCTGTCCTTCCACGATACGAAGCTCCCGCCAAGCGGGCCAGAGGGTTGTAGACGGGTTGCTTGGCCAACGACGATGAATCTTCCACTGAACCTGCGGGCTCCTGGGATACTCGGATGAACGCAACACTCAAGCCCAAAAGGAGCGGGGCGTAACCGTCATACGCGATGCTGTTAAAGAACGCTGAAACACACCATCCGAGCAAAGACAACAGAATCGCGATGCCAAGAGGCTTGTCCGCTAGCTGGGACCCAATGGAACGGCTTAAGCGCCGAATGTTGCCCATCAGGGCCGCTATAAAGAAAATGAGAGCGGGGATACCCAATTCGGCCGAAATTTGGGTGTATGTGTTATGCGATTCGCGGTGAGCCCCCGTAATATGGAGGTCCTCGAACTCATGCATGATCATCACCGTAAAGGTTCCCGCCCCGCCTCCGAAGATAGGCCGCCGGGCTGTAAAGAGCAGACTCTTTTCCAGCAGGAAGAGTCTATTCTCCTGCGACGTGACCGCAAACTCAGCTTGTCTCTCACTCGGATCGATCTCTTCTCCGTTTTCGAGCAGCGTGGCATACCGCGCCTTGATGCTGCTTGGCATCAGTAGAAACATGCACGGGATGATCGTCAAAACCACGCCGACTAAAATCAGCTTCTTGCCCAGCGATGCCTTCACGAACGAAATCAGAACCATGACCAACATCGCGACAAGGCCGCCTCGAGAGCCTGTCTGTAACACTACCCACACGATAGCGGCGCAAGCGCCCGACCAAACCAGGGTGCCGATTCCCATACCTCTTTCGGACTTGGCGAGCAGCCAGAGAAAAGGAAGCCCGACCAATAACACCAGCGCCAGGTCATTCGGGTTTGAGTATTTGCCTACCGGCAGAAGATACAAGCGGCCAGTGTCCAGAGAACCAAATGCAAGTGCGGCCAGCGAAAGACAAAATGAAGCCAACCCGACCGTGTAGACCACTGCCCGAAGCGATCGAGTCGTCAAACAAAAGCCGGTCACCAACGTGAAAACCAGGAAGGATTCCACCCACCTGGTCAGAAAGATCGCAAGGCTATGCGTGCGCCAAACGCTAAACGGGATCCCCAGAAACATCCAGGCGGTGAAGAGTAACAGGTACTTGCCTTCTTTGGTGGAAAGCCAATTCAGCAGTCTCTGCGACCCGACTAAAGCGATAACTGCCAATATCCCGATTACCAGTTGCACGTGGAGGAATATCGCAGGGAGCCCCTTGATGATGCCGATCTCGACGATCCGGCTATAGCTGAAAAACAGATAGATGATAAGTAGGAACAGCCCGATGCTCCTCACTTGCATACCAGCTAAGGGTGCTGGTGAGGCGGATGGGGTATTCGCCGGAAAAGCGGCCCGAGCGTTGGTAGCACCCTGTGGGGCGTGTGCTAGCGTCCGTGCCGGATTCGTGCCGTGGAAAGAACGAAGCACCGGAATGTTTTGAGGACCACCTTGGGAGTGCTATTCCCGAGAACCCCGAGGCAGTAACACAAGCCAGTAGGGCCACGGACGCAATTACCTTTGCCAGATACATTCTAGCATGCTAGCCAGATCGGGCCGATAAATGAGCCCGATCACGAGTACTAAGGAGAAAAACAGCGGATATCCTTCGATATAGAACAAAAGTTAGTGACCTACAGGCATCAGCGTCGCTTGACCAGGCGACAGCGCACAATTGCTGTTGTAAATTCCCGCGTCACCCGGTTCTGCACATACCGAAGCTTCCGAATCGGAACAAGCTCCAGACTGGCAAACTGCAGCGGACTCGCGGCCACCAGCCGCTCGAACCTTGCGATCGTCATTTGGTTCAACCCGCCAGCTACTTCATGGAATCGCTGGGCCCCGTCGATCCGAAAAGTAGACCGCCAACGGAGTAGCGCCTTCTCACTGAATAGCAGGTGCGCCCACGGAAATACGGAGAATAGATGGCCGCCCAAAGGATGGTACCAGGTCGGTCCGAAGCTGACCAGCACTTCGCCCTCGGGCCGCAGAAGCCTATCCATCGCGCGCAACATTCCCGCGGGATCGCTGAAATGCTCAAATGCATCCACCGAAACGATCACCTCGGCCGCTTCGTCTGTCGAAACTACGAAGGAGCACGTGCTCTGAAGTCCGTCCCCAAGGGCCTTCTGTCGCGCCGTTTCCAAAACCTCTTCACGGATATCGACACCAATTACCCGCTTTGCCCCTCTTTGAGCCATCTCCACTGCATCATCGCCTTCGCCGCAGCCAAAATCGATCACGACCTTTCCAGCGACTCGGGCAAAGAAATCGTTTCCCATGAGCATGGCGAGCTTCGACTTGCCTCGGTAAACGCTGCCTGTACAGCAGTTTGGCGGTCCCGGCGCCAGTCTCTTCAGAATCCGATACTGGACCTCGGTGAGCATCTTACTGGCTTTGCGACACACTCATTGTAGAGAGTCTTCTGGCTCTCCTACCAGCGTCCTGGGACTAAGTAACTTCAGGTTACTAGTGTAGTGCGCCAAACAGAATGCGGTTTAACTCTGTGGGGCAGACAATCGGTTTCCGTCGTCTGCCGGCGCCGCACAGCGGCGCAAAGGCGCGCCTCGCACACCGTGGCAGACCGCGAAAGACGACGGTCTGCCCTACGGCAGGCAGCAGCCCGCTAGTATCAATAACTTACTACCAATGGGGTAGCCTGATGGCTAATGACTGATTCCCGGCCAAGTAGGATGTTTCATGCTACGATACTCATCAGCAGCACTCATGAACTATCCTGGAATCAATTGCCTACACTCACTATTAACTACTGTAAGCAGGTTCGCTCTATCTTTTTTTACTCTCGCTCTTCCGGTAATGGCGCAATCGCTCGGGCCGCCCACCATTGTAGCCACGGCCAAAGGTCCGAATCAGATCAACCTCACCTGGCCCGCACCCGGCAACGTGGGTTACGGGTACCTGGTGGAAGTACAGTCAGCCGCGGATACGCGCTACTCATCCTGGACGGAACTAAAACCAGTTCCGCCCGCCGGCGGCTATTCGTGCGATCCCACCGTAGTGCTCAACGGCGCCACGTGCACGGTCAGCGACCCTACGGGTCAACATGTGTACACGCCCCCCACAAACGGCATTCCTTCTTGGGTGACGGAAGCCAACTATATCGATCCGCAGGATGGCACGCCAGCGCAGTTTATCGCCACGGGGCTGCTTCCTGACACTGACTACAGCTTTCGTGTTAGAACCTACTCGGGTTACACCAACTCCGCCTTCAGTTCCTATTCCAATACTGGAAAAGCCAGGACTCTGAACTACCCGCGCCGATATGTTTCAACGGCGGGCTCCGATTCCCATAGCGGAACGGCGCCTGATAGTGGGCATGCATGGCGAACCTTAGCCTACGCGTCTAAGACACTCACCTGCGGCCAATTGTTGATCGTGTTGGGTGGCAACTATCAGCACGATCAAATCAACCTGACGCAATCGTGCTCTCCACTGAGGAAGATTGTCGCGGCTGCGAATGCGGGCGATACCGTCGTGATTCAGTCTCCTCCCGCTGGTTCCGATCAGACGATTATCCTGGCCGGTACCAACTCGGTCGTGGACGGCATCAAGTCGATTGCCGAAGGCAAGGATGCGGGTGAATATGTAGTGGTAGTCAACGGAAGCTACAATGTTCTCTTCAACGTAGAGGTTAGCCCGGACATTATTCCGGTCACCAGCTATGGCTTGGTGATTTATGGCAGCCACAACCTTCTATACGGTTCCTATTTGCACGACTTCGGCAGTCCGGACGCCAATCAGAATCCGGACGGCGGTTCAGGATGGATTCTCGCGCTCCTCAACCCCACTGCAACCAACAACGTGATTTGGAGCAACCACCTGACACGCGGCGGCCACGACCAGGGCCTTTGCAAGGCCGGCTGCAGTTACAACCGCTGGTTAAACAACATTATCGATGGCGGGTGGGGGCAGGCCTGGGCGACCGTCTTCGGCGGCACCGCCATATCCGTGCACAACTTCTTCGAGGGCAATGTCATCAAAGATATCGGCCAGTTAGAACAGTTTTACAAACCCGCCATTCAGCTTTCGCAAAGTTATAGTACAGTCCGCAGAAACGTAGTCATGAACAGCAAGAGCAATGCCCTGGAAGTGAGCGCTCTCTATTCCAGCACTGCCGCTCATAACCTGGTGTACAACAATGTGTTTCATGGCGAGAGCGAGTGCGTCTTCCAATCCTCGGCTGGGGGCACCTCAGCGTATGACGGCGATATCTTCGTGAACAATATTTGTTACCCGATCACGAGTCTGGCGACGGACATTTATCTGCCGAATACCACCAACGTTATCACGAATAACGTGCTGCTCGCCGTTGATGCGAGCGGCGCGCCCGCGCCGAATCAGGCAATCGTCACGTGGAATCACGCGGCGCAGGGATCCTTCCAATATCCCAAGACCGTTGCCTACGCGGATGCGAATTACTCGCCGCCATTCTCCAGAAACAAGATCCTGAGCGCCAAACCGGCTTTTGTGGACGAGTCTAACGGAGATTTTCACTTACGGCCCGGCAGTCCCCTCGTCGGCGCGGGCGTAACGGTGAATGACAAAGACTGGGGCTCGATCGCCGGGCCGATTGATTTGGGCGCCTTCGGGATCGCCACCGGCCTGCTGAGCGCCTCCGATGCGGCTGCGAGCCCCGTGATCGCGTCGCTGGTCAATGGCGCCAGTTATCTGCCTGGGCCCGTTTCGCCTGGAGAGAATGTGCTGGCCCTCGGCACTGACTTGGGCCCGCCCTTCCCGGCAGGAGGCAGCGTTACATCCGACGGCAAGGTGGTGGGCGCAGTCTCCGATACGCAATTACTCTTCGACGGCGTTTCCGCGCCAATCCTGTATGCCTGGGGTCAGCGGACCAGCGTTATGGTGCCGTACGAAGTTGCCGGCAGGCCAACCACGACGGTGCAAGTTGTGTATCAAGGCGTACAATCGGACACTCTGATTTATGATGTCGCTCAGGCCGCCCCTGGGATTTACGCGCAGGACGGCACCGGCATGGGTGCAGGCGCCATCCTGAATCAGGACGGCGTCACCCTGAACTCGCCCGAAACGCCGGCTCCCAAGGGTTCGGTAGTCGCCGTGTATATGACCGGCGGCGGAGTCACTGCGCCGGCAACGGACACGGGCACGATTCTGCCGGTGAACGAGCCGGTCTTGCCTGCCCTAGCCGCCAAAGTTACTTGCACAGTTGGCGGCGTTCCGGCCACCATCACGTACGCTGGCTCCGCCCCGGGACTCGTCTCCGGCATGAATCAGATCAACATCAAGATTCCGGCAACAGCGCCGTCCGGACCCGAAGTTCCCCTGGTGATCTCACTCGCGTCTTCTGACGCCAGCTTCAGCGCCAGCAGTCAGGATGGCGTCACCATCGCCATCGAATAAGGCAACCCGGCTGCGCGTTCAAACGGCGTATACTCCGAGAAGGTGTCTATGCGCCGAATCGGTTTCGCCGCTCTCGCCCTGATGGCGTGGATTAATCCATCACCGATTGCTAATGCAGCCGGTCCGGGAAACAAAGCCTTCTACGTCGTGACGCATATCGATGTCATCGGCAGTGGCGGTAATCTTGCTGAAGCCATCCGGCTGGTCAAGGAATTCGTCTCCGACAGCCGGCAGGACTTGGGCGTCATCCGCTTTGAAGCCATCCAATTAGAGGGCCACCCCAATCACTTCACCTTATTAGAAGTGTGGCAATCGCCTACAACATTCGAGGCGCACTTAGAAGCCGCACACACCAGGCGCTTCCGGCAGGCGCTCCAACCGATGCTCGGCAGCCCATTCCGCGAACGATTGCACCACCTAGTCCCATAGAGTCAGGCCTGCCAAACGGGACATTCGGTATAATCGAACGGCGCAAACGGCGCAATCACTGGAGGACCAAAGAAGAGATGGCAAACGTCGGAGCAGTGGGGTTGGATTGGCAGGAGCGCGTTAACTGGGACCGACTGCGCAAGTACCGGCTCGAACGCGCGCGCGAACGGATGAAAGCCCATGGATTGGGCGCGCTGCTTCTCATGTATGACGAGAACGTCCGCTACGTCACGAGCACTCTCACCCCCGGCTGGAACCGGCTGAAACCCGGCCTGCGCTACGCCCTGTTGTGCGGCGATGATGCGCCTGTTTTGTTTGAACAGGGCGATATCGGTGGTCACATCGAAAAGCATTCGCCGTGGATTCCAAAAGACAACATCCGGTACTCCTACGCCTGGATCAAGGGCGCCGCCGGACCGGCCTCGTTGCAACAGGTGGGCAAGTTCACCAACGCAATCAAGCAAGAAATGAAGAAGCGCGGCGTGGACGGCCTGAAGCTCGGCGTCGACTTCATCGACATCAACATGATGCAGATTTTCCAGGACGCCAAGATCGACTGGACCGACGGCATGACTCCCATGATGGAGGCCCGCGCCGTGAAGAATCAGGACGAACACGAGTGCATGCGCATCGTGGGCGCCATCGGCGATGCCGCGCACTGGGAATTCATGAAGTTTTTGAAGCCCGGACTTACCGAGAACCAGCTCACTGCGCACATCATGCAGTTCCTCTACAACATCCCGGGCATGGAAGATGTCGAGGACGTGATCGTTTCCTCGGGCCTGAACACCTGGCCCAACTGGCGCAATTTCTCAGACCGCATCATCAAGCCCGGCGATATGGTCTTCATGGATCTGGCCGCGCTCACCTGGAATGGCTACAAATCGTGCTATTACCGGACCTACATGGTGGGGCGCGAACCGAATCAGGAGCAGAAAGACTACTATGCGACCGCGCTCAAGTGGCTTTACGATTCGATTCGAGCGGTCAAGGTCGGCGCCACCACGCGCGATATCGCTTCCAAGTGGCCATCCGCGAAGGAAGCTTGGGGCTACGAAGAAGAAGATCAGGCGGCTGCCAACCTGTGGGGCCACGGCCTCGGTCTCGCGCAATACGACCAGCCCGTGATCTCGCGCATCTGGTCGCTCGATCATCCCATCGAGATCAAGGAAGGCATGGTCTTCGCGCTCGAAACGCAGCACGGCAAACAGCACCAATGGGGCGTGCGTATCGAGGAGATGCTCATCGTACACAAAGACAGTGTCGAGATCGTCTCTAATTTTCCCGTGGAGCAGATCACCGTGGTCGACCCCATGCCGGGATATTCCGATTACGGGAAGCTACCGGGACGGTAGCTGCACCCGACATACAATGCGACCGCTCCTAGTCCCACTCGCCGCCGCCGAAGCCACCGACGCTGCTCGCTTCGGCCCGAAAGCGGCCAATCTCGCACGCCTGGCCCACGCCGGGATGCCGACGCCAGGCGGCTTCTGTGTCGATGCCGAAGCCTACCGCACGCAGATCCGCGCGCTTGGCCTGGAAGCCGCCGCGCGCGGCGTCTTCTCCGCGGCCGAAAGCCCGCAGGCCCGCCGCCACGCACTCGCCATGAAACTCGGGCTGCTCGATCAACCCATCACACCCGAAGTGTTCGACCCGCTTCTCGCGGCTTGGCACGAGATGAAAGCCAGAACCGGCGCGCTAACCGTGGTGCGCTCCTCCGCTTTGGTCGAGGATCGCTTCGGGTCGAGCTTTGCCGGCCAGTTCGAGAGCTTTCTGGGAATCGAAAGCGAAGCCGACTTCCTCACCGCCGTACGCTCCTGCTGGGGCGCGCTCTGGGTCACGCGCGCGCTGCGCTACATGGCCACGCACGATATCGACCCCGCCGAAACCGCCATGGCGGTGCTGGTGCAGCCGCTGGTTACGGCCCGCGCCTCCGGTGGCGGACTGAGCCAATCTGCCGATGACAACATGATCCTGAGCGCCACGTGGGGGCTCGGCTCCGCCATCGCGCAAGGCGAAGTGACACCCGATCGCTACGAGCTCACCCGAGACGGCCAGCTGCTGAACGTCACCCCCGGCCGCAAGGACCACCAGGTAGGTTGCATCCACCGCGCCGAGCCCGCGCCCCAGGCCGTTCCGCATGCGCTCATCGCCAAGCCATGCCTAAGCCAACAGCAGGCCTCTGAACTCGGTCGCCTCCTGCGCAGCGTGGAAGATCTCATGGGCATGCCCGTCGAGATTGAATGGGCAATGGATCACACTGGATTCCAACTGCTCCAGGCGCGCCCGCTGCACCTCGCGCCGGCCGCGGTGCCGGATGCCGTCTGGCTCAATCGCCCGCGCCTGAACGGCCATGCCGCCGGAATCGGCTGGGGAACCGGGCGCGCGTGCGTCATCCACTGTGAGTGCGAATTGTCGCGCATCGCGCCGGGCGATGTGCTCGTCACCAAGGTCGCCGGCCCGGCGTTGAGCCACATCTTGACCCGCGTCGCCGGCGTCGTCGCCGAGCGCGGCGGCAGCACTTCACACATGGCATCGCTCGCCCGGGAACGCGGCATTCCCATGGTTCTGGGTGTGCTCGATGCCACCCAGCGCATTCCCGATGGCTCCACAGTAGCCGTGGACGGAGTAGCTGGCGTGGTACGCTGGATGAGTTAATGCGTCCGCTGGTGGCTGTTTCCGATTCTGTTTTCCCCAATCTCGACCCAACCCGTGCGGTACTTTCCCAGTTGGGCGCTGAAGTGCGTCTCGCGCAGGAATCGCAGGCCGAAGCCATCCTGGAGGTCGCGCGCGAAGCCGACGCACTGCTCACCACGTACGCCAAAATCACCGCCGAGATGATCGCGCAGATGAAGCGCTGCCGCATCATCGCCCGTTTCGGAATCGGTGTGGACAATGTCGACATCCCCGCCGCCACCAAGGCGGGCATCGTGGTCACGCGCGTCCCGGATTACTGCATCGACGAAGTTTCCGATCACGCCATGGCCCTGCTGCTGGCGTTGAACCGCAAAATCCCTTCTTCGAACGCGCGCACGCACGCCGGTCAGTGGGCCATGAAAGCCGTAGTCCCGATCCACCGGCTGCGTGGGTCCGTGTTGGGGCTGGTGGCTTTCGGACAGATCGCGCGCCTGGTGGCCGCCAAAGCGGAACCGTTCGGACTGCGCGTGGTTACTTACGATCCGTATGTGCCTCCGGAGGCGTTGGGGCGGGCCGGTGTGGAGGACGTGAGCTTCGACGAACTCATCGAGATTTCCGATTACATTTCGATCCACACTCCGCTGATGCCGGAGACGCATCATCTCTTCAATGCAGCGGTTTTCCAGCGCATGAAGCCGACTGCCTACCTGATCAATACCGCCCGCGGCCCGATTGTCGATGAGACGGCCCTGGCGCACGCGCTCGATCAAGGCCAATTAGCCGGCGCCGCCCTGGACGTGATGGAGAAAGAGCCGCCCACGGCTTCGCCTCTGTTTGGGCGCGATAACGTCATCCTCACGCCGCACACCAGTTTTTATTCGGAAGAGTCCCTGTTAGATTTGCAGACCAAGGCCGCGGAAGAAGTCCTTCGCGTGTTGAGCGGCGCGGCGCCTCGCCATCCGGTCAACCCCGAAATCTCGAAATCCGCGAGCAATAAAACGCAGTGAATCTGGAGAATCGCACCATGTCACAAGAACCCTGGAAAACCGACAAGTGGTTCGTCAGCCCCTGGAACTTCAACGACGCCGTTCGCGCCGAGTTCCATTTCCCCAAGCAGATTAAGATCCACGACATCACGCTGCGCGATGGCGAACAGCAGACCGGTGTGATCTTCACCAAAGACGACAAGATCCGGATCGCCGAGGGCCTGGCGGAAGCGGGCGTGCACCGCATCGAAGCCGGAATGCCGGTGGTCTCGCCCAGCGATCAGGCGGCGATCAAGGAAATCGTCAAGCGCAACCTGGGGCCGCAGGTCTTCGCATTCTCGCGGTGCATGGTGGACGACGTGAAGCGCGCGGTCGATTGCGGCGTCTCCGGAATCGTGATGGAAGTGCCCTCGAGCCAGCACATCATTCAGTACGCCTACCAGTGGCCGCTCGAACGGGCCATCGAACTGTCCATCGAATCCACCGCCTATGCGCACTCGCAGGGCCTCGAGGTGGTTTTCTTTCCCATCGATTTCACACGCGCCGATATGAAATGGGTGCTCGACCTGATCCTGCGCGTGGCCAACGAAGGACACATGGATGCGCTGGCTCTGGTGGATACCTTCGGCGTGGTATCGCCGCACGCCATGCAGTACCTGGTGCGGCAGGTCAAGGCCCGCATTACCAAGCGCCTCGAAGCCCACTTCCACATGGATTTCGGCATGGGCGTGGCCAACACCATCATGGCCGTCGCCGAGGGCGTGGAGGTGATCCATTCCACCGTGCTTGGCATTGGCGAGCGCGCCGGCAACACCCCCATGGAAGAGACCGTCATGGCGCTGCTCACGCTATACGGCATCGATATCGGCATCCGGTACGACAAGCTCTACAGCTTGGCGCGCCTGGTGCAAGAACTCTCGGGGCATGCGGTTCCGAGCAATCGCCCGGTCGTTGGCGATGCGTTGTTCCAGATCGAATCCGGCATCATCGCCAGTTGGTTCCAGAACTGCGGCGCCAAAAACCCCACCGAGTTGTTCCCCTACCATTGGGATGTAGTCGGGCAGCCGCCGGCGAAGGTTGTCTTGGGCAAGGGCAGTGGCATCGATTCCATCAAGGCAGCGCTGCGCGGGATCGGCGTCGAATTCACCGAAGACGAAGCCATGCAAGTAGTGAACGCCGTGAAGCTTTTCTCGCTCGAACACAAGCGGCTTCTCACCGACGTGGAATTCCGCGCCATCGTGGCAAAGACGCTTCCCAACCGCGTCGGCGCCCAGGCTGTGACCACCGCTTGAAAACGCTCAAGCGATGGCTGGCTGCCATCAACGCACACGATGTGGAAGCGCTGGCGGAATTGATGGCGCCGGAATTTGTATTTGTCGACGCACTCGGCAACCAGGTGAACGGCGCAAGCCCTAATGAGGCCGGATGGCGCAGCTACCTCGCCATGTGTCCGGATTACTGGATCCGCACCGATCAGGTGATGGCTGAAGATGACACGATGCTGTTGACCGGCGAGGCGGGCGGAACCATCGACGGCCAATCATGGCGGACGCCGGCAGCGTGGAAAGCCGTACTTCGAAACGGTCGGTTGATGGAGTGGCGCGTTTTCGCGGACAACAAGCCGGTGTATGAGATCCTTGCCAAGCGTCGTTAAGCCGGTAGCGCAGGCCTCCTGGCCTGTGTCGGGCGCTTCAGAAACGGATGAAAAAACGCCGGAGCCTCCAGTGCTCCCGGTGTCACACTGCTGAACTCGCGGAACTCCGCGATCATGTGCGATTGATCGCTGTAGCCCAGTTCCATCGCCATCCGAGCCCAGTCCGCGCCGTTAGATGCATTTCTGAGCGCCGCGCGAAACCGTGCGAGCCGGCAATACAGTTTGGGAGCCACACCGACGCTCTCGCGGAATACCCTCGTCAGGCGCTGACGGGAAACGCCCGCGGCATCGGCCAGTTGCTCCACCGTCATATCGCCGCGCTCACGAACCACCGCGGCCGCCAGTCCGGCCACATCCACGCTGGTGGCGGGGCTTGGTGCACCCACCAGGCGTTTCGCCAGCGCCTCTTCCAGCATTCCGATCCGCTCGCCGTCATCGTCGGCTTCGGCAATCCTGGCCTCCAACTCGAAACCGGCGCCGCCCCAAAGCTCTTCCAGCGGTACCACGCGATCGGTAAGCTCGCTGGTCGGAACGCCCGTGAATGCTCGCGCCGCCGCTCGAAAGTATGCGCCCACCGCCCCGCCGGCCGTCCCCATCGTAGCCGGGCGTGCCGCGGTCATTGGCCCGATCGCCTCACCTTGCTTTCCGATCGCGACCACGATCGAAACGTGGCCGTCTGCAAACACCGCCGGGCAGAAGGCGCGAACCGGGTCTTCGCGAGTCAGGGCACGATCCTCACACCTGCCCTCCGAAGCCGTGCAAGTGAAAAACGCGCGCACGTGCTGCCGCAGCGCCTCGCAGGGTGCAAACTCGCGGTAGTAGATGCCCGGCCCGCCAGATTCCATTTTTCCTATCTTGCTAGATCGTCTCAGCCTACTCTCGTGTAGTGCGTCATACAGAATGCAGTTTAACTCTGTGGGGCAGACGATCGGTTTCTGTCGTCTGCCGCGCCGCACAGCGGCCCAAGGCGCGCTTCGCACACCCTGGCAGACCGCAAAAAGACGACGATCTGCCCTACGGAAGGCAGCGAAATACGCCTCGTTATTTGTGACTCAGGAGACTAGCTACATGTCTGTTGCAGACGAAATTCTGGCCCTCGAACGAGCCGCGCTCGATCGGTGGGGCAAAGGCGACCCCACCGGTTGCCTCGAAATCTGTGCGCCCGATGTTACTTATTTCGACCCAGCAGTCCCGAAGCGCATCGACGGACTGGAAGCGCTCACCGAATACTACGATCCCATCGCCGGCAAAGTATCGATCGACCGCTTTGAATACCTGCACACGCACGTAAAGGTGAACGGCGACATGGCAGTGCTAACGTACAACCTGGTTTCGCACGCCCGGGCAGGTGCAACTGCCGAGGCTGGCAAAACCCGCTGGAATGTCACGGAAGTCTACGAGCGCCTAGGCAAGCAGTGGAAGATCGTCCACTCGCATTTCTCACGCACCGAGTCCGGCACGCCGTGACGGCCGGCTCAACCACAGCCAAAGCGTGGTTCCAACCAGCGGCATAATGGCCACCAGCCCGAAGATGGCGCCGTACCGCTGTTGGTCGAACCAGCGGCCGAGCAGCGGCAACACCATCGCCGCCACCGCTGACCAGGCACCCGAGGCCGTGCCGCCCGAGAGCGCTGTCTGCTCCCGCGGATACGCGCGCGCACCGGTCCGCAGAGCCAGCATCTGAAATCCGCCGGTGATGAACATTGACCAGAAGAACAACAGCAGCACAATCGCGGCTGAATTGCTCCACGGCACCGCTGCTACCGGGATGGCCGCGATCGCCAGCACAAAGAACATCTTCACCGGCCGCTCTTGATCGGCGGCGAAACGGTCGGCGGCCCAGCCCCAGAAGAAATAGCCAAGTTCCCACCCGAACGGCGGAATCCACAGCACCTTGCCCAAACCGGCTTCCGTAAAACCGACCACGCGATTGAGATAGAGCGGGCTCAAATACAGAATCGGACCAATGGCGATCGCGCCGAGGGCGTAGCTCGTCACCAGCGCCCAGAAACGGCGCTCGAACGGATTGGGCCATCCCATTTTTCGCTGCTTGCGCGCGGGCCGCGGCAAAAACGGCGGGCGCGCCACCCCGGTCCACAGGAGGAGCCACACCACGCCCAAAGCCCCCGAGAACAGAAACGCCGACCGCCAACCGAATCGCAGCGCGATCGGCACTACCACCAACGGTGCGATGATCGCACCGAGCGACCCGCCACTGTACGAGATGGCGATCCCGCGCGAATGGCGATCGGGCGGAAGCGAATCCATCGAAGCGCGCAGGCCGCCGGGAAACGTTGCGCCCTCACCCAGCCCAAGCAGCGCCCGTGCCACGGCAAAACCCAAGAACCCGGCCATCCATGCGTGCGATGCCGACGCGATCGTCCAAAGCGTGACGGCGGCCAACATCCCGATTCGCATCCCGACGAAATCGAGAATCGACCCCCACAGCGGATTCGCGATCATGTACGCAACCGAAAACGCCGAGACCACCTCGGCATAACTCTGCGCGTTGAGGCCCGTATCTCTGAGGATCAACGGCGAGAGCACCGCCAGGATTTGCCGGTCCACATAGGAGAGCCATGAGCACAGCATCATGGCCACGCTGGCGGTCCATGCGAGCCAGCCGGTTGCCAGGGACCCGCCCGTTGCGGAGTGCGAAGCGGCGTCAGCGGAGACGCCTGCCCCGCGGCTCAACGACATGGCCTCGATGCTACCATAGGGCCGCAAGAGGTGAGTTAACCGCCATGGGAGGACAGGCCAGGCCATCCGCTCGCGCCGTGGTTCTGGCGGCGGACACCGCAGTACATGACCCGCTCCAATCGAAAGATACTGCGACGAATCGAAAGAATTGATTGGACCCCGCGTCACCAGGCTCGATAGACTGTGATACTGCGATCGAGTGTGGCGGCCCCTGTCCTGCCGGTGCCCCGTTCCGCGATTCCACCTTCGTTTAGGGGTACCCGACATGTCGGCGACACCAGAACGCCAGAAAATCCTTGGACGTGCCGTTTCCGGCGAGGCAGCGCGCATTCAGGAGGTCCTCGACGCCACTTACGAAAAGTACAGGCACGTGGACGATGGTGCGGTAGCCACCTATATCCCAGAACTTGGCAAGGCCGATCCGCAGCACTTTGGGATCTGTCTGGCTACTGTTGACGGCCACATTTTCCGCGCCGGCGATTGTGACCAGGAGTTTACCATCCAGTCGATGTGCAAACCGTTCGCCTTTCAGATGGCGTTGGAACAGCACGGCGTTGCCGAAACGCTCAAGTATGTGGGCGTGGAACCGAGTGGCGACGCGTTCAACTCCATTGAACTCGACCCTAAGACGACACGGCCGTTCAATCCCATGATCAATGCGGGCGCGATCGCAATCGCGTCGCTCATCAGGAAATCGCCAGTGGAGGCGGGCGTCCAGGCTTACCTCGATAAAATGAGCGACGCCGCGGGCAGGAATCTCCGCATTGACTGGGCGGTCCTGCAATCGGAAACGCTCACCGGCAATCGCAATCGCGCAATTGCGTATCTGATGCGAAACTTCGGAATCATTGACGAGCATGTAAACGAATCGCTCCACCAGTACTTCGCGCAGTGCTCCACGCTGGTGACATGCCAGGATATGGCCGTCATGGCGGCAACGCTCGCCAACATGGGGACGAACCCGCTCACCGGCAAGCGGGTGTTCGCCTTCCAATACATTAAGTATGTACTGACCGTGATGCTGACCTGCGGCCTGTACGATTATGCAGGCGGTTGGGCCTATGAGGTGGGGCTGCCGGCGAAAAGCGGTGTGGGCGGCGGAATCTTTGGCGTAGTGAACCGCCAATTGGGGATCAGCGTGTATTCCCCAAAGCTCGACGCTCAGGGCAACAGTGTGCGGGGGATTTTGACGTGTAAGGAACTTGCCAGCCACTTTGGCTTACACGCGTTCGAGTTTACGAACGTGGGTTCCAGCTTCATGCAGTGGCTGCTATAGAGAGCGGTCCGCGCACAGTGGCTGCCGTCAAGCTCTGTAACATACCATGGTACCGAGAGCGAACGCCATGTTGCGCATCGCAAAGCTATTTCGAAACGGTCGTAGCCAGGCGGTTCGGCTTCCGTCGGATTTTCGATTTGAAGGTACCGAGGTTTACATCCGGCGGGATCCGAAGACCGGAGACGTAATCCTTTCACGGCGCCCGGACTCGTGGGAGAGTTTCTTCAAGCTCACAGACGAAACGGAGATGCCCGAGGATTTTCTGAGCGATCGCCAGGACCGAGTGACCGGCAATACGGCCAGATCCGCGCTGCGCTCGAGCAGGAAGGCTGGTTGATGGGGAATCTCGATCTGATGATCGGAGCCCGCGCTCCGCGGGGGAATCTGAGAAATCCGCCGCAGCACCTAAGCGGCAGCGCAAAGGGTCGGAGTCTCCGTATCAGTTACTTACAAAGAAATTCATCGCTTCAGTTGAGCGCTTTTGCGGCCTCGGCTGGCGTTGCGCGGCGCGACTTCGGAACCGACGGCTGCGCAGCCGGTGCATCCTGCATCGGCAGTTTCGAACGGCGCTTTCCGTCGTAGGCGAACAGCGCACCAGCCACCGCTCCGGCCGTCGGCACCAGCCCGATCTCGCCCGCGCCTTTGGCGCCGTAGCCGCCGATCTCGTCGGGAACTTCGATCAGGATTACATCGATGGGCGGGGTGTCCTTGGCTTTCAGAATTCCGAAGTCGCGCATCAGTAGCGAATTTGGGCGCGCATCGGTGCACGGAAAGTCTTCGGAAAGCGCGTAGCCCAAGCCCATGTGGACGCCGCCTTCGATTTGTCCGGCGCAAGCTTTGGGATTGATGGCGCGGCCCACGTCGTGCGCCGCCACCACGCGCGCGATGCGGCCATCCTCGCCGAGGATGACCACCTGGGTGGCGTAGCTGAAGGTCAGGTGCGTGGTCGGATTGGTCACCGATTCGGGCGTGCCGGGGCGGGTGGTGAAGTTGCAAATGTAATCACCGCTGTATTCGCGGCCGGCCAGCTCTTCGAGCGTCGATTGCTTCAGATCGGCCGCCAACTGGCTCGCCGCACGCTGCGCCGCGGCGCAACTGAGTGTGGTGGCGCGCGAGGCCCACGTCTCGCCGCACTTTGCGCCGAGTTCTTTGTCCCAGCGAACCGTCATGATATCGAGCGGCAGTCCCGTCTCCTGGCACACGGCCTGGCGGATCGTGGTGAAGACGCCCTGCCCCATTTCGGTGTAGCCGGTGAGGACCTCCAGACGTCCGCCTTTCACGACGCGGATCACGGCGTGGCCGCTATCGATGGTGCCGTTTCCGATTCCGGTGCTTTTGATGCCGCAGCCGATGCCCGCATATTTCGCGCTCTTATAGATGTCCTTCACCGCTTCGAGGGTGTACTTGATGCCGCAGCTCTCGCGCATGATCTGACCGGTGGCAAAGGCGTCGCCGGGCAGCAGCACGTTGCGCTCGCGGATGTCGTAGCCATCCACGCCCACGCGTTCCGCCAGCATGTCCAGAATGCCTTCGATCGCGAAATGCGCCTGATTGGTGCCGAAGCCGCGCATCGCTCCGCTGGTCGGGTTATTCGTGAAGACCGCTTTCGATTCGATATCCACGTTGGGCACGCGGTAGGGACCGCAGGAGTGGCAGGCGGCCCGCAGCAGGCACTTCCCGCCGGTGCCGGCGTAGGCTCCCGTATCGCCGACAATCCGCACACGAGCGGCGAGTAAGTGGCCTTCGGCATCGGCGCCCACGGTGTAATGCAAGGTCATCGGATGGCGCTTCGGATGGAGCTGTGTGGACTCCTCGCGCGTGAGAACCGTCTTCACGGGCCGCTGCAACAGGTACGCCGCCAGAGCAGTTTGTGCCTGGATGGAAAGCTCTTCCTTGGCGCCGAATGCCCCGCCGCTCACGGCCAGTGCGATTTCCACGTCGTCGGCGGGAATGTTCAAAACCTTGGCGATCTGGCTCTGATCGTACGTGGAGCCTTGGCTCTGGCTGTGCACTTTCACGCCTTTTCCCTGCGGCAGCGCCAGGCAGGCCTCCGGCTCGAGAAAAGCCGGATCCACGGGTTGGGTGGCGAAGGTGTGGTCGATCACATGCGCCGCGCCGGCCAGTGCCGCATCCACGTCGCCCCGCGAAAATGCCGTGGTCTCGAGAAGGTTCGGGTGGACGTGCAGGTTGCCGGCAGCATGCACCTGGGGCGCGCCCGGTTCCAGAGCGGCGAACGGGTCGGTGACCGGCGGATACACCTCGTAATCGACACAGACTCTTTCGGCCGCCTGTCGCGCGTGGAACATCGTATCGGCCACCACCAGGCACAGCATGTCGCCAACGCAGCACGTGGTCTCGCCGACCGCGACGAAAAGCGGGAGATCGGGGATGTTCAGGCCGGTACCGCGCTGTCCCGGCACATCGGGAGCAGTGAGAATCCGGACCACGCCCGGCATCGAGGCCGCCTGGGCGGTGTGAATGGCCAGGACCTTGGCGCGCGGGTGCTCGCTGAGCACGGGAGCCGCGTTGAGCATTCCCGGAACGCGCAGGTCATCCACAAATGGGTTTTCGCCCATGGCCTGCTCCCATCCGCGATAACGGGACAGCGAATGGCCCACGCCGTTGCCGTGATTCCCGTTCGGCAACATGGCGCCACGGGTTCTGCCAAACTCCTCACCGAAATAAAAGTGCCGGCGTGGTTCCGAGCGCGGCAGTTGTTGGTGGTTTTTCCAAGCATCGCCCGCGGTTTGAATGGCGTCGATGATGCGGGCGTACCCGGTGCAGCGGCAGATGTGGCCCGAGAGGGCATTGGCCACGGCATCGCGGTCATCGGTGCGGCCCTTCTCCACCAGCGACGATGCGCGAACCAGAATCCCGGGAATGCAGAAACCACACTGCACGCCGCCTTCGAGCACAAAGGCCTCACCCAATACGCGGCGCATCGGCTCCGGAATGCCTTCCAGCGTGACTACCTCGCGGCCTTCCATTTGCTCCGGCTTGCGCAGGCAAGCCAGCACCGGCTGGCCATCCACCAGGACTGTGCAGCAGCCGCAAGCGCCTTCGGGAGCGCAGCCGTTCTTGGCGGAGACAACACCGCATTCCTCGCGCAGAACTTCGAGGAAGTGCATGCCTGGCTCGTAGGAAACCGTGGTGGGTTCGCCGTTAAGGGTGAAGTGAGTCTTCGGCATCGGGCCCGGGGAGTGCGCGGCGCACACGCCGCCTCTAGTCAATTATGCCAGAGTTACGCCGGTAACGACTTGCCCTTCGTCTCTACGCCAAAAGGCAGTAACAGCAGACCCACCGCAAATGCTATTGCCGTTAAAGCCACGGGCGTGCCCAGGGTTTGAAAGTGGCGGATTCCGGCGCCCACCAGAAAAGTAAGCCCGGCACCGGCGAAGCGTCCGATATTCGTGCAGAAAGCGAACGCGCTGACACGGCATTCGGTTCCGTATTGTTCCGGCAACCAGAAGGAATAGACCACGAAATTGGCGCCGCCCAAGCCGAGAAAGAAGGTGCACAACATAAACCAGCCGAGCGCACCGGTCCCCATGTAGAAGACATAACCGAACGTGAGCGGTAGGAAAACTAACATGAATGCGAAATAGACGGCCAGAGTAGCCCGGCGATTCAAGCGTGAAGTCAGGAGCGGCGTAAGCATGGCGGCGATAATCGTACCGATACCCAAAATCGCGGTCGCATAAGAAGCTAGCTGCGCGGCGGTGATCGCGCTCTTGCCGCTCTGATCGGCGAGATACGTTACCGCTGACGGCACATACACCGAACCCGCCCACAATCCGACAATGGAGGCGACCAGGTAAATCGAATTGAGAATCGTGCGGCGGCGATACCGTGGCGAAAACAACTCCAGGAACGACCCATGCATGGTCAGCTGCTGCCCCAGTTCCGCGCGCTTGTTTTTCCAGCGGACAGGCTCGTGGACCCGGTTGTACAGAAATGCGATCAACAGCGCCGGACACCCGCCGACGACAAACATATATCGCCAGCCCAGTTGGCTACCGACGAAATAGTTGGCAAACGCCGCGAGTAACAGACCGAAGTAATAGCCGGTGTGCATCATGCAGGCGCCCCAGGTGCGGCGCTCCTCCGGCCACTCTTCGGAAACGAGCGAGGCTCCGATCGACCACTCGCCGCCGATGCCGACCCCGGCCAGGAAACGGAAGACGGCCAGCGACCAGACTCCCTGTGACAGAGCCGCCAGGAGCGTAAAGACCGAAAACCAGACGATCGTCAGCATCAACGTGCGCGCGCGGCCGAAGCGATCCGCTATCGGTCCCCAAACGAGGGCCGTTCCCCAACCGACCATGAACAGCGCGAACAGCAGCCCGCCGTAGAAACCAACGTTGGCGGTGGTAGGCGCGATTCCGGACTTCGGCAACACATCCCGCAACGCGGGGACCAGGACGAGTGACAGGATGAACGAATCCATCCCGTCCAAGGTCCAGCCGCCCCACGCTGCCCAGAACGCGCGCTTTTGTTGCGTGGTGAGGCGGGTTGTGGAGATCGCTGCTTGGGCCATGGATCCCGAAGGCGAAGTTGCTGTTCGATTACAGCACCGCTCAGGCAGAGAAAGCAACCGGCGATGTATAGTGAAGGCTCCATGCAAGCGATGGTGCTTACGGCTCCAGGCGAGCTGGCATTCGACAAAGTCAATACTCCGCGCGGCGGCGCCGGCGAAGTGCTGGTGCGGATCACACACACCGGACTGTGCGGAACGGATTTGAAGATTTACAGCGGCGCCATCCCCGTCCACTACCCGCGGATCATGGGTCACGAAATCGTCGGTGAAATCGTGGAAAGCGGCGGCGCGAGCGACCTTCGCCGCGGCGACCGCGTGGTGATCGATCCGGTAGTATTCTGCGGGGCATGCTTCCACTGCCGCCAGGGGCAGACCAACCTGTGCCCTTATGGCAGCCTGATTGGACGCGATTCGGATGGCGGCTTCGCCGAATACGCGGCTCTGCCGGCGAGTCAAGTCTTCCGTCTGCCCGCGAGCATCGATGCCCAGACTGCGCCGCTGATTCAAGTGGCCACTACTTGTTTACATGGTCAGCGGCGGACGCCGATGTTCGTGGGCGAATCGGTAGCCGTGCTCGGCCTGGGAGTTTCCGGCCAGTTACATGTCCAACTGGCGAAGGCCCGCGGCGCAGGCACGGTGATCGGAATCAGCCGCAGTCCGTTCAAGCGCGAAATGGCTAAGGCTATGGGAGCGGATGTGGCGATCGAATCGGGCGAACGGGCGCTGCGGCAGGTCTTGGACGCAACCAGCGGCCGAGGCGCAGACGTGGTCATCGAATCGACCGGCGTCATCGCGTCGATGGCCGAGGCCATCCGCATGGCCCGCTTCGGCGGGCAGGTGCTGCTGTTCGGCATCTCCAGCGCGAAAGAGGGCGCGATTCCGTTTTACGATCTCTATTTCAAGGAACTGACGCTGCATACCGGGCGCGCCGCCAAGGGCGAGGATTTTCCGGCAACCATCGAGCTGGTGGAGCGGGGAACGGTGCGGCTGGAGCCTTTGGTGACGCATAGAATGTCGCTGGGCGCGTTGGAAGCAGCGCTCGGCATGGTGGAGGATGGCGCGAACGAGCGGCTGAAAATCATCCTCGATCATACATAAGTGGACCGCTCCGAGTGAGTCATTGACAGGTCTCAGAACCCGATGATATATTGGCCCGGACCTTCGAGGTGTGGCAATGCGAACTAAGTTCCTGACCTTCTTAGCCCTAGCCGCTGGTCTGGTGATGACACAACTACCGGTACTGGCCCATCACGGGCAGGCCGGATACAATACCACCGCACCGGTTACCGTCTCGGGAACGGTAGTCGATTTCCAGTTTGTGAATCCTCACTGCATCGTCTCTCTCGATGTGAAAGACGAGAAAGGCGAGCTAGAGAAGTGGCAAGGTGAACTTACCAGCCCGAATCATTTGCTCCGCGCCGGCTGGAGCGCGACGTCGCTAAAGGCCGGGGATCAGATCACCATCACCGGCTTTCGCGCGAAGAGCGGCGCAAATTCGCTGTGGATCACGAAGACCGTGGTGAATGGAGAAGAACTCAAGACGGCTGCCGGGAACTAGCTTGGGGTATAACCTCAAGCTGCACGCTTCGCGCACGCAGGGAGGAATTCTGAAGATGCGAGATCACCTGAAAGCAGTGATTGCGCTGGCGGCTATGCTGATCGTGCCGGCGGCGCTATTTGCTCAACCATCCACGCCCGCCAAGACACCCGACCTGTCCGGCGTCTGGAACGTGCAGGGCGGCCCTAATGCCCGTTACCTGTCGTATACGTTCAGCAGGGAAGAACCGTCGATGACGCCATGGGCCGAGGAACGGTTCAAAGCCAACAAACCGTCGTTCGGACCGCGCGCAGTGGAGGATTCGAACGATCCGGTAAACCCCACTACGATCAGCGCCACTGGATGTTTCCCGCCCGGAGTGCCGCGCATCTTCCTGCAGCCCTTCCCCATGGAAATTGTGCAGACGCCCGGCCGCGTGCTGATGATTTTTGAATTCGGCCATTACGTCCGCCAGATCTTCACCGACGGGCGGCCGCACAATACCGCCCTGGGCGCCACGTGGATGGGCGATTCCGTCGGCAAGTGGGAGGGCGACACGCTGGTGGTGGATACCATCAGCTTCAACGATAAGACCTGGCTCGACCGGGGCGGCCATCCGCACAGCGATCAGTTGCACGTGACCGAGCGCATCCACCGCGTAGACGACAAGACGCTGCAAAACGACATCACCGTCGAAGATCCCAAAGCCTACACCAAACCGTGGGGCGGGCAGATTCGCTTCGCGCTGCATCCAACGTGGAACATCACGGAGATGATTTGCGAAGACAACGTGAACTTCGATGCGTTCCTGAAGAACGAAGCCAAGCCCAGTAAGTAGCGGAGGAAGTGTGAGGAAGAGTCTTGTGTGGGCGCCTCTGGCGGCGCTCGCGTTGGTCATTGCTATCGGAGCGCAGGCGCCTCCGGCCGTGAGCGACCGCCCCACGTGGGCTTTCCTCGTTCCGGACAAGGAGCAGCCGCCTGGCGCGGAAGCTGCAGGGCCGATCCATATACCGGGCAGCGCCAAATCGTACACGGCGGCGCAGATCGACAATCTGGCGTTTCCCCCGGATTGGTTTCCCGAGGAGCACGGTTCGCTACCGTCGGTGGTGCAGGGAGCCGCGGGTTCCACCGCCCTGGCCTGCGGCGCGTGTCATCTCATGACAGGACAGGGCCACCCGGAATCGGCGGATGTGGCCGGAATGCCGGTGGAGTACATCGTGCGGCAGATGGCCGATTTCAAGAACGGGACGCGCAAAGACCCGGCGCGGATGAACGCCATCGCGAAGGTCACTTCGGAAGAAGACTCGCGCAAAGCGGCGGAATGGTTCGCAGCGCTGAAGCCGGTTGCGTGGGTAAAGGTTCAGGAGGCGACCAGCGTACCCAAGAGCTACGTGGCCGCACGCGGTCGAATGCGGCTGCCGCTGCCATCGGGTGGCACGGAACCGCTCGGCAATCGTATTATCGAACTGCCGCAAGATGCGGCGCGCGCCACGAGCCGCGATCCGCACTCCGGGTTCATCGCATACGTGCCGCCGGGAAGCATTGCCAAAGGCGAGAAGCTGGTCAAGAGCGGCGGGAATGGAAAAACCATCGCGTGCAGCATTTGTCACGGCGACGGGCTCAAGGGCCTGGGGGACGTGCCGCGCATCGCGGGCTTGCATCCGATTTACATCGTGCGCCAGCTTTATCAGTTTCAGGGTAATGACTATAACGGGACTGCGGCGGCCTTGATGAAGAAGGTAGTCGCCAATTTGAATCAGGATGATATGCTGGCGATCGCGGCGTACGCGGCGTCGTTGGCGCCGTAGCTGTGTAGGACTACCCCTCGCCAACCAGATGGCCTTGCGCCCAATCCTGCAAAACGGGCGGCGTAGCGGCCTTGGACCGCCGGCGTTCGAAGCTCGCGTATGGCCTGCGCCCTCCACCATCTTGCGCTTGGAGTTTACTGCGGCTTGACCGAGCCGTAGCACTCCCTGCGGATCCGGATTCCACGAGGTACGTCGGCGCCATCGAATTCAATGTCGCGCACCCGGCTTCTAGGCAGATGGTGTAGATTTTTGCGACCGTGTCACAGTCTGCCTACCTACTGCCGTCACAACAGCGGGCGTTAAGATGAAGTGGTGGCACACGTGGGTGTATGGCGAGTTCGAGTGAGCCGGCTTGGGCACGCGGCAACCCGTGCTCTACTGGGAGGCTCTGCGGTTGCGATCGTCACCGCGATATTCAACCAACTCCATGCCGATTTCGCGATTGTCAGCTTCATCTACCTGCTGACTATTGTGCTGCAATCGCTGGCGGGAGACTTTCTCTCGGCGATGTTGGTATCGTTCGCGGCTGTTGTATGTTTGGACTTCTTTTTTCTCGATCCGTTGTACACGTTCGCGGTTGCTCGGAGCGTGGACGTGGCCGCATTATTTTCCTTCCTCACCACGGCGCTGATAATTACGCAACTCGTGTTACGCGCAAGGACAGAGGCACAATCCGCCGATCTGGAGCGCGAGCGCTTGGATCAACTGTATCGACTCTCGCAGCAACTCCTGGCGGTGAAACCCGAAGCGATTGGGACGTCGACATTCCTGGAGCATTATTTGGGGACATTCGGGAGTACGGCGATCTGTCTGTTTGACGGTGAAGCGGCGACCCTTCACATAGCCGGAAGCTCGACACGCGGCCTGCCGGATCGAACGCGCGATGCCTACCTTTCCGGCCGGAATGTCGAGGATCCCGATTCCGGTATTTGTATCCGTTGTTTGCAGGTGAGTGGCCGGATCACGGGAGCGATCGGATTTGAGAACCTGCAGAATCCGCAAGTGACCGGAGGTTCCCTGGCGACGCTTACCGCCACACTCTTGGAAAGAAGACGCGTATTACGGGAGGCTGCGACCGCAACGGCAGCAGCGCAGGCCGAGGTGTATCGATCGGCGATTCTGGATGCCCTCGCCCACGAGTTCAAAACACCCTTGGCGACCGTCTCGGCCGCCGCTGGCGGTCTGGTGGAAGCCGGGAGCCTCAATATCGAACAGTTGGACCTCGTCGAGATGATTGAGAGCGAAATGGCCCGCCTCGGGGCGCTGGCTTCGCGGCTCCTGCGCATGGCTCGCCTGGAACGTGAGGAGGTCAAGCCGCGAATGGAAATCGTCGAGCTGGCAACGATCCTGGAGCACGTAGTCGATCAACAGCGCCAGCGTTATCCAGACCGCAGTTTTAGCCTCTCGGCCCCGGCACGGGAGCTGGAAGTTAGTGCCGATCCGGAGCTGCTCCGCCTGGCGCTCAATCAGGTCGTGGAAAATGCCTGCAAATACTCGTGCGCCGGTTCGGCCGTGAAGATCCAGGTTGAGGAAGAATCCGGATCGGTTGCCATACGGGTCTCCAATACCGGAAGCTCCATTCCGGCAGTCGATGAGCGCCGAATCTTCGAGCGTTTTTATCGCGGGGCCGTTTCTAATCACCTGGTGCCGGGTTCGGGACTGGGTTTGTTTGTCGCCCGCAAGATCGCGGCGGCCCACGGTGGCGGCCTCGATCTTGAGGCCCGCGAGCAGCCTGACAGTGATGTCACATTTCGTTTCACGCTGCCGGCGGGCCGGAAAGTCGAGGTGGACCATGCTGTCACAACCAACTAGTGTGCTCGTCGTCGATGATGAATTTTCGTTGCGCAAGGCGCTGCGAAAATCTTTGAATGCCAGTGGATTTGACGTGGAAGAGGCGCGCAATGGAGAAGAGGCCGTGGGCGCCGTCCGGCAACGGTCTTTCGATCTCGTTCTGCTGGACATGAACATGCCAGGCGTCGGCGGCGTCGAGGCTTGCCGCAAGATTCGGGGGCTGGCGCCACAGACGGGAATCGTCATGGTTACGGTTCGCGACGCGGAGAACGACAAAGTCGATGCGCTCGAAGCCGGCGCGGATGATTACGTCACCAAGCCGTTCCGTCTTCGCGAACTGATGGCGCGCCTGCGGGCAGTGCTGCGCCGAACACATGGGCACGAGGCCACTCAGGTGTCCGTGCTCACCGCGGGCGATTTGGAAATCGACCTCGAGCGGCACCTGCTGAAACGCGCGGGCCAGCCGGTACATCTGGCGCCGAAAGAATTCGAGCTGCTGGCCTTCATGATGCAGAACCAGGGAGTGCCGCTGACGCATGCCCGCTTGCTGCGTTCCGTCTGGGGACCCGAATACGGGAGCGAACTCGAATATCTGCGATCGTACGTAAAGATGCTGCGCAAGAAAATCGAAAACGACTCTGCCAAGCCGGAGTACATATTGACGGAGCCCTGGGTGGGCTACCGCTTTCGCAATCCATCCGATCCGGACGCTCCACCGCTCCCGGCCGATGAGGAATAGCTGCGGTTACAGTGTTTACAGCAGTAGCGGTTATAACCTTTCATGCCTTTTTCACGGCCTGAGACTTACACTCTGATACTCAGACTATAGAGCCGCCCGCCACGTAGCGTCGAAGGCAGGAAGAGACAAACGTGGCAGTCCTCAGGAACGCGTCGTTCACCCTATTCCTCTGCGTCATTGCTTTTGCACAGACTACAACCAACCCGCCAGCCGGACAGCCGGAAGAAGCTGGCACCTCTACCGATTTGTTTGTCATGTTCGGTTCCGATCTCGTGCGGCCTGGCCTGGAGCCGAAAGCAAATTACAACATCGGTCTCGGTCACACATTTGCGTTTCTAAAGAAGGATCCTTTCGGCGACGAGCTGACGTTTTCGTACACGTACGAGAACGCCGGCTCGCATGGCTTCCTCCATACCGATTTCGGGTCGCACACCGAGGCTCTCGGCATCATGAAGAATTTCGCTTTGCCGAAGACGAAGCGCGTCAGCGGCTATACCTGGATTCAAGGCGGGCTGACCAGCATGACGGGCAATGTTCATGTGGAGAGTCGTTTCTATGATGGTGAAGCGCTGGGCGCCATCATTCACTTCAACGACCACAACAGTATCTGGATTCAGGAGACCTTCAACAAGGTCGTGACCGTGCCTTGGTACACGACCTCATCGATAGGCTACACGCGCAGTTGGTAGTTGGGGCGGGTTTTACTTCTTTCGCGCCAGCGCCTCTGCCCTGCGGATCGCCTTCTCGCGGAGTTCCCAGGAGGCGATCGCCTTTTGGGCGCCTTCGCGGGCCATGCTGGTGCTGAGACGCCGCTCGGCTTCGGCGAAGGTAGCTTCGGCATCGAGATGCGCGGTTTCGGCTGCCTCGTCCGCTTCCCGCACTTTCTCGAGCGCCAGCTTCCACTCGGGATCGAGATCGCGCATCCGGCCGTTGCCCCGATAGGCCTTCCTCAACTCCTCGCTCCAGGCGGCCTTTACCTGCTTCTCGGCTTCGGCCAGTGAATCATTGGCTTCATCCGCCGCCGCGCGCACCTTGCCCTTGTCCAGGAGCCAGCGCCAGACTCCCCAGTCTTGAGCTTCGCTCATCAGTTCCTTGGCTTGTTCCACCGGCGGCAGTTTGTGCATAATTTTCGACCTCCAGGATAATCACATGCGATTATCGATGCAAGCGGTCTCAGAACAGGCGATAATAAATCGGATGTGAATGTATGATTCACCTTCCCAACGTACCCTTGGTTTTGGCCGCGGCCCTTTGCTCGTTCGCAGCGCCGGCCGGAACCCCAACCGGGCAGATCAAGCCCGAAACCGCGCGCGATTTCGATTGTTACATCCAAACCGCCGAAGCCCGCATGGAGGCTCGCACCGTCTTTATCGCGGCCGTGCCCGATAACGGCCAGGAACTGGTGCTTGGCCGAAAGATTCTGACCGTTGCGCCAAGCGGCGCCAATCCTCATAAGGTTGCTGCCGGCCAGCTTTATGATTGGGTCGGTACGGTTTTCATTCCCGGCGGCAACCTCGATCGCCTCGTGCTCATGTTGCAGGACTACGATCACCGTGCCGAGTACTTCCCGGAAACGATTTCCAGTTCCAAACTTCTCTGCCGCACGGGTAAAGATCACTTCCGCTACACCATGCGGATGAAGGAGCCGGCCGTGCTCGATGTGGAGAGCGACGTTACCTGGGAGCATGTCGACGCCCACCGCTGGCGCTGCCGTTCTTACGCTACCAGCGTGCATGAAGTAGGCAAAGACCATGGCTACCTGCGTCGCCTCAATTCGTACTGGAGGTTCGAAGAGGCCTCCGGCGGCGTTTTCGTCGAGGGCGAAACCATCACGCTGAGCGACGAATTCGGCGGCGTGGCGCGCGCGTTCGGCTCGGCCTTCCTGCAGATCAACCCCGAGAAATCGCTGCGCCACTCGCTGCAATCGATGCGCGAATCCATTCTCAAGCCTGGCTTGCGAATTGCCAACCCCCCCGAGGGTGTGGCCGAGTGCGGCGAAGCGTTTCACCCGGCGCCTTGTAATGCCGCCAAATAACACCCCATGCCGGTCTCGAGCGGTGATTTCGATTTCATCGTGATTGGGTCCGGCTTCGGCGGGAGCGTGGCGGCGCACCGGCTCACGGAAAAGGGCTACCGCGTGGCCGTGATGGAGATGGGCCGCCGCTGGACGCCGGAGAACCTGCCCCACACCAATTGGCGCATTTGGCGCTGGATTTGGAGGCCGCGCCTGGCGTTGCGCGGCTTCTTCGACATTCGGCCGTTCCGCCACGTGATGATCCTGCATGGCTGCGCCGTGGGCGGTGGTTCCATTACCTACGCCTGCACCTCGCTGGCCCCAGGCGATACCGTTTGGGATAACGGCTCCTGGTCCGGTCTGGCGGATTGGAAGGCCGAGATGCCGCCTTTCTACGAAACCGCGCGCCGCATGCTGGGAGTCACCGAGAATCGCATCCTCGGTCCTGCCGATCATATCTTGCAGCGGGCGGCCGAGGCGGAAGGCGTTGGCGCCACCTACTATCAGACGAAGGTCGCAATCCTCGAGTCGGAACCGGGACAACCGGAAGGGTCGAGCGTGCCCGACCCGTATTTCGGCGGCGAAGGCCCGGCGCGCAACACCTGCACGGCCTGCGGCGGCTGCATGATGGGCTGCCGCTACAATGCCAAGAACACGCTCGACAAGAATTATCTCTATCTGGCGGAGAAACACGGCGCACAGGTATTCGCCGAAACGCGCGTAGTGGACGTGATTCCGCGCAACGGCTCAGCCGATGGAAGTGACGGATACGACGTGGTAACCGAGAAGTCCACGTCCTGGCTCCGCCCACAACGCCGCCGGTTCACCTGCCGGAATGTCATTTTTGCCGCTTCCGCCCTCGGAACCATGGACCTGCTGTTCCGCCTTCGCGAGAAGGCATCGCTCACGGCGCTCAGTCCGCAACTCGGCAACCGCGTCCGCACCAACGCGGAGTCCCTCATCGGCATTCGCGTGCCTCATAGCCCCGAGGATTTGTCGGCTGGCGTCGCGATCGGTTCCGGCATCTACCTGGATGAGCACACGCACATCGAGGCCGTCCGTTACCCGCGAGGCTCCGATGCCATGGGCCTGCTCTCCACTCTGCTCACTGGGGGCCGGCCCGATTGGACGCGCATTCCGCTCTGGGCCGTTACGCTCGCCACTTCCCTGCTCCGCCACCCTTGGCGCACCGCCCGCTGCCTGCATCCCTTCGGATGGGCGCGCGAGTCGGTAATTCTGCTGTGTATGCAATCGCTCGAAGGCTATATCGATATGCGCTTAGGCCGGCCGTGGTTCTGGCCGTTCCACCGAGTGCTGGTAAGCCGCGGGAGGCCCATCCCCACCTTTATTCCGCTCGCCAACGAATTCGCGCGGCGTGCCGGACAGGCGATCGGGGGCGTGCCCATGAGCATGCTCTCCGAAATCCTGTTCAATATTCCCGGCACCGCGCACGTGCTCGGCGGCTGCGCAATAGGCCGTTCCGCCGCCGAAGGCGTGGTCGATGCGAACCACCACGTCTTCGGCTACCAGAACATGTATGTCTGCGATGGCTCGGTGATTGCCGCCAACCTCGGCGTGAATCCAAGCCTCACCATCTGTGCGCTCACCGAGCGTGCCATGAGCCATATTCCTCCGCCGCCGCCTGGATCACTTATTTAACGATATTCTTGCCGAAATTGAAGGCCGGACCTACCGAGAATCGGACCGTCCATCGCCCATCGGCCAGCAAATCGTTGAACAAGTGATCGTAGACTACGTCCACCTGGGTGCGCATGGCCAAGTGTTTGGTGAACAGGACATCGAAACCACCTCCTACACCCAGAAACCAGGTGGTGTCTGTCTTGTGGCCGGAAGGCGCCAACTGTGCCACGACTCCCTTTGCGATCGAATCGCCGGGATTGGGCGTGGCCTGCTCGAAAATGGCGCCGGCAAACAGCGGCCTCAAGAAAAGCGTTTCGTGCTGAAAGTGCCGATACGCCAGTTGCGGCCCGACGGCAAAAGTCTGGGTGCGCGAGTGTGTCGGCACGACCAGCTTGTAGGTAGGCGGGATCATTCCGGCCGCCACCATCTGGCCGAGTTGCGCGCCCAGTTGTTGCTGCAACGCTGTGGGCAAAAGGCTCGGCACCAGCGTCATATCGCCGGTGGAAATGCTGTAATCGAAACCGAACGAGTACCAGGTCTTGGGCCGGAAACCGACCTGGGTGGCGAAGCCGTTCTCAAACAGGTTGATGTGCGGGCTGTCCAGGAATGCATAGCCGGCAAATGCGTCAAACTGCGTGACATACTCCTGTTCGCCGAAAGCGGGCAAGCTCAGCAACAGGAAGGCAAGCGGCACCATGAGAAGCATCATGCGCCGGAAAGAAATACGTGGGGATTGCGCGACACACATAAAGCACCTCCTCCGCCTCGAAGGGCGGGAAACGGCGTGTGTTGAGTTGGAAAACTTTGATCCCCTCAGGAGGTTCGCCGATGGCGAAAGACCCCGGACGCCTCGACGTGCGACCGAACCCTTTTGTGTGTTGGGCCGGCATTTTTTCTTCTAAGTCAGCTTATCATGTTTATTGCAGAGAATCACCCCTTAAATTCCGGCTGCGGTCGATGGAACGATTGAGGGCTCCGCTCGTCGAGGCACAATAGGATATGCCCAAACCCTCCCGAAGCGAGCTGCTCGATTTTGCACTCACGCTCTCCCAGGAAGCGGGCCAGTTCATTCTGCCGCTTTGGAGGAACGTGGCCGTCCACCATAAGAAAGATGGATCGGAAGTTACGGATGCGGACCGGGGCGCGGAACAACTCCTGCGGCGCCGCATCGCCGAGCGTTACCCACACCACGCGATCCTGGGCGAGGAGTTCGGTGGGGAGCGGGTTCGCGACGCCGAGCACCTCTGGCTCCTCGACCCCATAGACGGAACGGCTTCGTTCGCCATTGGCCTGCCATTATTCGGAACGCTGATCGCCTATTTGCGGCGCGGCGAGGCTTCCGTAGGGGTGATCGGGGCGCATGCGCTCGGTGAGACCGTCTATGCCGCGGCCGGGCACGGCTGCTGGTACCGACGAGAGGGAGCCGATCCGATACGCGTACGGACTTCCGCCGTGACCGAGCCGGGCGACGCCTTCGTGGTTTCGACTGCTCTGGAGCACACGGACCTCGACCCGCGCGATCCAACACCGGCAGTCGGCCTCTCACGCCTGTACCGGCAGGCGCAGCGGTTCCGCTGGTCGGGAGATTGCATCAATTACGCTCTGTTGTGCCAGGGGCGGATCGATGTTGCTATCGATCCGCGCATGAACCCGTGGGATATCGCAGCCTTGGTGCCTTGTGTGCGGGAGGCGGGCGGAGTACTGAGTTCCCTCCATGGCGGCGAAGATGTCGTTTGGCAGCCGGACCTGGTTGCGTCGGCCAATCCGACTCTGCACGCGAAAGTGTTGCAGTCGCTCCGGCCTACAACGGCAGAAACGCACGCGCCGCGGGCAGCAGGTCCTGGAAGGTGAGCGGCGCGTGAAAGAAGCCGAGGCTGGCTACGCAGCGCGTCACAAACTCACGCGCAATCTCCTGGTCGACGCGAACCCCCGGCCCGGCCACGTCGTGGAGCACGCCATCCAGAGTGAACAGCACCTTGCGGAAAAGGAACAGCGCTGAAGGAAAGCGCACACCTTTCAAGGCAAGCTCATCCAGCAGCATCATGGCATCCAGTACGCCAGGTGCGTGCCCCTTCGGCAGCTCAGAGAAGAAGCGCGTCACATGCCCCTCGATCAATCGTTGCGGCGGGCGGTGGCCGTGCGGGCCGCGGCGGGCGAGCGCGCCGATTGCCTCGACCACGCCTGCGGGCTTGCGCAGCAGCATCATCACCGCCAGCATCACCAGGTGGCGGCGCGCCGGCAGGCTCAGGCGCTCGCTCAGAGCCCAGTCCAGAATCACCAGTTCGCGGTTAGCCTCGTCGTAGAACAGGTTCCCGGCGTGCGGATCGGCATGGAACACCGCCGCCGGGTCACGGGAAAATAGCGGTACCGCGATGAGCGCTTCGATGATTTGGCCGGCTATTCGCTCGCGGCGGGCGGGCCAACGCCGAAAGGCTTCTGTCACCTTCACACCGTTCTCAGCCGTCATGGCCGTGATTTTCGGCGTACACAATTGCGGCACCAGCCGCGGGACGCGGATGCCAAAACTGGATTGGTACATGCGCGCCGCCTCCGCCAGCGTGGCCTGCTCACGCACAAAATCCAATTCATGCTCGAGCAGCAGACGCACTTCAGAAATCAATTCCCGGACATCACGCACCGCGAAGGTATAGCCGCGCCCGCGCGCCGCCAGATACTCGCCCAGTTCCTGCAACAGGTTCATATCTTCGGCGAAACATTCCGGGACATAAGGCTTGAGCACTTTGAAGCAGCACGCTTCGCGCTCGCGGCGAGGTTTTCTCCAGGTGAACTTCACGATGGCGCTGGCGCTGCCTTCCTTGTGTATGGAAGTGGCGATCTCGACTCCATAAGTCTTGAGGCGCGGCCCCAGTTCTGCTCGGATGATGGCGCGCATCTCGCGAGCGGTCACGTCCGACATGCTGTTTTCCAGCCCGATC
>Ga0335081_10000659_pt1 | contig 57373 bp, 53 predicted proteins | sample Lox_Sample_35_FD_206713 | JGI IMG/M metagenome (GOLD analysis project Ga0335081, IMG submission 206713) | Soil microbial communities from Loxahatchee National Wildlife Refuge, Florida, United States - Lox_Sample_3.5 | ecosystem: Environmental > Terrestrial > Soil > Wetlands | place: USA...
TTCGCTGAGAATGGCGGGCTCGTCTTCACCGGCCCCTCTTGGGGAGGTGCTCCGAAGACGGAGCCCTACGCCGAACTCCCTGCGGGCAAAGGGACTGTGACCGTCTACAAGGATCCCGATCCTGAAGCTCTCGCACACGATCTGAAAGAAGTACTTTCGGACGACGACTTGGGCATTGTCCCGTTCAACGTTCCCTCAGTGATCACGTCGACAAGCGGCGGTATTGACGGTCTGCCGTTGCTGGTTCAGCTGGTCAACTATTTCGATCATCCGGTTGAGGCAATTACTCTGCGCGTTGCCGGCAAGTTCCGTTCGGCTCGTTTGGAGTGTCCCGACGGCGCTCCGGTGGATCTGCCTCTGCGCAGCGAAGAAGGACGAACTGAGGTCACGATTCCGAGGCTTTTGTTATGGGGTGCCGTTTCAATGCAATAAAACGAGGAGGCAACAGCATGTGTAAAGGACGAATGACGCGGCGCGATTGGCTGGCAATTTCTGGTCTCGCTGCAGGCGCAGTCGCAGTGCCGAAGGCCGTAGCGCGGCCATCCCAGGCTCGCTCCACAGAAGTTGCACAAGCCGCATCGACGGCTCCGGCAGAACCCGTATCCGTCGCAAAAGTCCACACCTACGATGCGGACCTCACCACGCAATTCCGACAGATGTTCGACCAAATCGGCGGGATCGACCAGAAGGTCAAAGGAAAGACCGTAGGCATCAAAGTCAATCTCACCGGTGACGGACGTTTCCCCGGCTACACCACCGGCGATACACATTGGGTCCATCCGCGCGCTGTCGGCTCGGCGGTCGCGGCATTCGGAGCGCTGGGCGCGAAGCGCGTCCGCATTCTGGAAGGGACAGAGAGCCGCAAGCCTGGCTACAAACTCGAAGACAAATTGCTGTCCGGCGGATGGGATGTGAACGCCATTCGCAATGCCGCCCCGATTGTCGAATTTGAAGATACCGACAAGCCGGGAGAGAAGCAGTTCTCTCTACTGAAAGTGAAGAGCACGCCGTACGTCTTCCCGGCCTTCCAGATGAATCATTCCTATGAAGATTGCGATTTCTTCGTGAGCATGGGCAAGATGAAGAACCACGAAGAGATGGGCATCACCATCTGCATCAAGAATCTTTTCGGCATCACGCCGATCGGCATATACAAGGACCGCGAGCAGGTCTTCCACTACGGATACAAGCAATCTCCTTCCGGCGCTCCGGTTGAACTCGATCCGCAATCGACGCGCTACGAAGGCTGGCGGCTCCCACGCGTTCTGGTCGATATTCTGGGCGCGCGGCCTGTCGATCTCGCGATTGCTGATGGCATTGTTTCCATGGTCGGCGGTGAAGGCCCGTGGGTGCTGGGTTCCAAGCCCGTTCATCCGGGAATCCTCATCGTTGGCAAGAACTGCGTGAATACCGATTCAGTAGCCGCGGCCTGCATGGGATACAACCCGCGCGCTGGACGCCACGAAGCGCCATACCGCGTCTACAAAAATCCCAAGGACCATCCGCCCGACCAGTTGCATCCCGGCGATGAAACATTCCAGTACGCCGATAACATGATGCTTCTCGCCGAGGCGGTAGGCATCGGCTCCGCAGATCTCACGAAGATCGACGTTCGCGGAGTGCCGATCAAAGAGGCGATGTTCGAGTACGAATCATTCTGGAAGAGCCAGATGCCAAAGGGGCAAGGAGAGTCTTGATTCGCTGTTGCCTCCCCATGTTCGCTGCGCTTCTGCTGGTGCATTCAGCGGGAGCGCAGCGGCTCGAACGCACCACGGACGCCATGGGCGCGACGTTCTCGATCGTCCTCTATGGCGACGATCAGGCGTCGATGAACCATGCGATCGACGCGGCCTTCGACGAAGCCCACCGTCTCGACGAACTTCTCTCGAACTATAAGCCTGCGAGTGAATGGAGCCGCATCAACCGCGAAGCAGCGGCGCATCCGGTCGCAGTATCGCCGGAATTATTTCAGCTCTTATCCGATTGTCTCGACTACAGTCGCGCGAGCGAAGGCACTTTCGACATCACAGTCGGTCCGCTGATGCGCGCCTGGGGATTCTTCGGCGGGACACGTCAGGTCCCATCTTCGGAGCAACTTCGCGAAGCGCGAGAACCAGTGGGATACGAACACATTCAACTCAACGCCCGCGAGCACGCGATTCACTTTGACCATCCCGGTGTCGAGATCGATCCCGGCGGCGTCGGCAAAGGCTATGCCGTCGACCGCATGGTCGCGATCCTGCGCGCACGTGGATTTCGCAACGCGCTTGTCGCCGCATCCGGCAGCAGCATTTACGGGCTCGGAAATCCCCCCGACGAGTCGCGCGGATGGCCCATCAGCATTGCCGACCCATGGGATCACCGCAAAAATGCCGCGCAAGTCTTTCTGAAAGATATGTCGCTCTCGACCTCTGGAGCGTACGAGAAATCATTCCGCGTCGGAGGACATCGGTACTCGCACATCATGGATCCCCGCACCGGCATTCCCGCCGAAACTGCGGTTCAAGTAACCGTCCTGGCCCCTCGCACCATCGACAGCGAGGTCTGGGCCAAGCCCTACTTCATTCAAGGGCGCGATTGGACGTCGGTCCACAAGCCCAAACTATGGCGTGTCCTTTACTGCGATAGCACGCCCGGTGCGGCTTGTTCCTGGGTGGAGTAGCACATTCCCACCGCGATTAATTCAGTTACCCTCACCATGATCGCTGTTGTAGAGATCCCTACTTGATTCCTACATATACATCCATTTGCAGATTCTGCGGATCCACCGCCCGCTGGTCATAAATCTCGAAGTCCGCTCCATAGACCCGGTCCGCGCCGACCGCATTCCGGGGCAGGGAATTGATCTTCATCCACAAAGCTGGCACAACTTTCGGCCCGGGTCCTTTTTCTGACGTAAACATCGCGTATTTCCCGCCAGGAAGCTTGCGCGTCACCATTCCCGCCGGCACATCTTTATCGGAACTCACGCGCGCCCCAAGCACGTAGGTGTACTCGCCATTGTGGTCGCTCGAATAATCGGTGTAGACGGCCACGATCTTCCGGTCGGTTTTGTTCGGAATTTTGTCGATGACTCCTTCTTGAAATAGCCGTCCCCACATCGGCCCAATTACTGCCTGCGCTGTCATCTCGTTCGCGTTCGTTGTGCGCGCCGAGATACCCACGACGGTGAACCCATCCTGCTGAACGATTTTCGGCTCGCTATTCTGTTCGCCCATCGCCTCTCCTCCATCTCCCTTCAATTTCTTCAATTGTTCGATGGCGTTGTTATTCTTCGGATTCAGCCGCAGTGACTTCTCATAATTCTGGATCGCTAAATCCTTCTGCCCGACTTTGGCATACGCCTCGCCCAAACTGTCATACACGTTCCCCGATTGCGGATACAGCTCCACATTTTTCTTGAAGACTTCAATGGAGTCCATCTCTTTGTCGCCATAAAGCAGCCGATATCCCAACTCATTAAGCGTAGCTTCATTCACCTTTGACGAATCTTGTGACTTCAGCAGATCGTATTCCTCGATCGCCGCCGCTGCGCCTTTGAGCTTCGAGATGATGAACAAGTCGGCGCCGGTATCCGCCTGCATTTTGTAATTCCAACCGTATTCCGCCGCGACGCGCCGCAGAACCTGATTCATGACGGAGATGCCATTGTCTGAGTCCGCCATCATCGCAATGCCGTTCCCGGTTTCTGCGTTCATTGTGAGCAACGCCTGAAAACCCTCGTCGGCCCCATTGTGGCCGAATTGTCCTGGATTATCCTTTTCGAAAAAGAAACCAAGACCAGCCTCATCCATAACCGGAGTGAGCATCTCCTGCGTCGTCTTCGGCGACAGGATGTGATTCGCCTTGGCTTGCTTCGACAGCGCAATTTCTATCGCAAACTTCGCCAGATCGGTGGGCGTAGTCCACAACCCAGCCGCCGCCATCTCTGGATAGATATGCCACTTTCCGTGCACAGGCTTCCCATCGGCGTACGCGCCGCCTGCCGTCATCGCAGCACGGGCCGTAGGCAAGGGCTGCTCATAACTGCTATCGCTCATGCCAATCTTGTCGAGGACGAGCTCCCGCATCAGGGCAGGGAACTGCTTTCCGGTTACATCCATCATGAGCAGTTGTTCGATCGTCACTCCTCCTCCCGAATACCGCTCATTCGTGCCGGGCACTGTATCCACGCGAATCGGATCGGTATTGGCCGGCTTTTCTCCATTCAGTACTTGCACGATTGTCGGTCGAGGCGCGTCTACGTCATACCCGGGAAATCCGTGCACCGTCAGGCCCGCGGTGTGCGACATGATTCGTCGCAGCGTGACTTTTTCGGTCTTCGTGAAGTCGTTTTCGGGCACCTTCCAGGTCTTGAGTTTCTGATTTACATCTCCATCCAGCGACAACTTACCCTGTTGAACCAGATACATTGCACCTGTAGCTGCGACAGGTTTACTGATCGAACCGGCCTGAAACAGAGTCTTCGTCGTCACCGGCGTGCTCGACCCGGGCTCAATCACGCCATAAGCCTTCGCGTCGACAATCTTGTAGTTCTCGATAATCGCGACGCTCAGCCCCGGCACGTTGAATGTCTTCATCAATTCCGCCAGGTTCAACCGAATCGGAGCTTCGCCCGGTTTTCCGGGTAAATCGAAGGCCGTCTCCTCCACGCGCTGCAAGCGTCCCGATGTACTCGCTGCCTTGGTTGGACTCTTCGCGGCCACGCAAATAGTCAGAAGGGAAGCGATGAGAAGGATCAATGCGAAGCGGATAGCAGTCGAACGGGAAGGTTTTACAAGCATCGGATCGCTCCTTCAAATGCTATGGATGTTCCATTTCTTCGGCGCAGTTTGCGCCAGAAGTGGGGATTTTGAAGCTCCGGATCTTCACAGTAATGTCAGGGAAACGTTTGAAACACACCCACGCTGTTATAGACGAATAGGAGGAAATTAGGTTAACTCCGTGACTCTGTGACTCCGTGGTAAAAGGCCGGCCTACAACTTCCCCAGAAAATCCGTGATCTCCGGCTCGGTCCAATCCACGGCCCCGATGAACTTCCTTCGCATCACGCCATTGCGGTCGATGATGTACGTCTCGGGAAACTTGAACGTGCCGTAAAGATTGCTGCTCTTCTGCCCGGGGTCGCGCACGGTCAGCAAATTGACATTGTGATCCTTGAGGAAGCGATTGTAGGCACTCTGGTCGACGTCTACGCTCACACCAATCACCGTGATGCCCTTCGCCTTCATCCGGCGTTGCATCTCTACCAGCGACGGCATCTCTTCCACGCACGGAGGACACCACGTCGCCCAGAAATTCAGCACCACCACCTGTCCCCGGTAGTCGCTGAGTTTGACGGAGTGGTCCGAATCCTGAATCGTAATTTCCGGCGCTGCCGATCCTATCCGCGGCGGACGCGACCCGCTATAGCAAGCCGAAAGAGATATCAGCGCCAGGCACGCAACGAAGAGAAGGCAGAAATGAGAGAAGGCACGCACGCAGATATAATAAAGGATTCCGGAGTATGTGGAGCGCGCGCCTCGCCCGCTTGTCGCCGCGAAGCGGCGACAGCTTGCAGCCCACGGCGTAAGCTGTGGGTGCCAAACTCCAAGGGGTTAAGCTCCGAAGGGTGAAAGAGGCCTCGCATAAAGCACGACTGAAGGGCGTAGCGGTGTCGCCTTCCATGTGAGTTGTTTCAGGTCAACCGAGATTTGGATTATCGATGCTCGAACCATTGCCGCTGACGACGCCTCAACTTTCCGTCATCATCCCCGCACGGAATGAAGAAACCTCCCTTGGCACGTGCCTCGAATCCCTCATCTCTCAAAGTGGCGTCGATTTCGAAATTATCGTCGTCAATGATCACTCGACCGACCGCACCCGCGAAATCGCCGAATCGTTCAACAAGGTCCGCGTGATCGATGCAACTTCTCTACCCGAAGGCTGGACCGGAAAAAACAACGCCGTCGCCATGGGGGCCAGAGAAGCCCTCGGCCAATGGTTGCTGTTCACCGACGCCGATACGATCCACACTCCGGGATCTCTCGCTCGCGCACTGAAAGAAGCGAAAGACAACAACGCCGATGTTCTTTCGTACTCTCCAGAGCAGATCGCAGTCACGTTCTGGGAAATGGCGATTCTCCCGGTGGTCTTCGCCGAACTCGCGCGCCACTTCCCGCCATCAAAAGTAAGCGATCCCAACTCGCCGGAGGCCGCCGCCAACGGGCAATTCATCCTGATCCGCCGGGACGTCTACCACGCAATCGGCGGCCACGTCTCAGTCGCCTCAGAAATCCTCGAAGACGTTGCCCTGGCCCGCCGCGTAAAGGCGGCAGGCTACAGGCTGCGATTCCGCTACTCCGAATCTGTCCGCACTCGCATGTACCACAGCTTCTCCCAACTCCGCGAAGGCTGGACCAAGAACCTGGCCCTTCTATTTCCAAAGCCCGGATGGCTTGCAGCAGAGTGTTTGGGGCTTTGGGCTGTTCCGTGGGCAATTGCGATTTCTTGGGCCGTCTTGCCTTGGGGACTCTGGTGGTGGGGACCAGTTTTCGTCAGCAGTTTTCTCTTTTTAACAGGCCGACTGAAGCGGGCGAACTTTGACTCAGTCATGACGTTTCTCGGTGCCCTCTTTGGCATGCCCATGTTCGCCTACCTCCTCCTCCGCTCCAAACGCGCCCATGCGAAAGGAACTGTCGGCTGGAAAGGTCGCACCTACGAACCAACGAACCGTACCTCGAATTCATCAGCACCACGCAACACGACCCCGCCGGAAAACTCATTCATGAAGACGCCACAAGCTCTGCTCCTTCTGACGTTCGCTTTATCCCTGACTGCCTTGCACGCACAATCCGCAGACGACGAGCCTCACTTCGCGAACACAGTCATCGAACCCGGACAGAGCATCGGTCCTCTGAAGCTCAATGACTCCCGCGACAAAGCCCTGCAACTTTTCCCCAAGAAAGATATTGATCAGGAGTGGGAAGACCCCTGCGGAACCACCTTTGATTGGGTCGACAATACCAACCCGATCGGCCACGGCGACGTTTTCATCCGGATAAAGAAGGACAAGATTTTTCAGATTGAGTCTTCCACCACACGTTTCGTGACAGCCGAAGGGATCACAATTTTCGACCCCCCCGAAAAAGTTCACAGCGTCTACAAAGACCTGCGCGCCGGAGTGCTACTCGGCGATCTTTCTCCCGCTCTCGGATCGCGCCCCTTGGTCTTCTGGTTCGACAAAAAGAGAGGGATCGCTTTCGCGCTTGCCTACGACCGTCCTCACCACAAGCGCTATGTCTATAAAATCATCGTCTTCGAACCGGGCAAGAACTTCTGTCCCGAGCAGGAAACAATCAACTCCAACCGCTGGCAGAATATTGACCCATACGCGCAGGAGCCATCTCGCGACCTGAGCCCCGAGCAATAATCAAATAGAATTGAGTTCGCAATATCCGCGTGAATTCGCGGAAAAAGTTTTTCTTAGAACAAATGGTCTACCTAACGCGTAAAGCCGAATTCGCCGCCTCGCACTACTACCACAACCCGGCATTCTCCTCCGAAGAGAACCAGCGCATCTTCGGCAAATGCAACAACCCCAACGGCCACGGCCACAACTACACGCTCGAAGTCACCGTCAAAGGCGAAGTCGACCCGCGCTCCGGATTCGTCGTCGACCTCAAGCAACTCAAGGAAGTCATGAACCACGAGGTTCTCGACGCCATGGACCACCGTTTCCTAAACAAAGAAGTTCCCGAATTCCTTACCCAGATTCCGACAACGGAAAACATAGCGATTGCAGTCTGGCAGCGCCTCAAGCCAAAACTCCAGAATGCCAGCCTGCACCGAGTGCGCGTTTACGAAACTCCAGACCTTTTTGTGGATTTCTACGGAGAAGAATGAATCGCAAATTTCCAGAAGATCGGCGTCCTCCCGAGCGCAGCCGTTTTTTAGGCGCAGCGAACGATCTCGCGTTCATCAAGTCTGCCTTCGAGCAGGTGCCTTGATGAAGGCCCACCTCACCCGCCGCTACCTGTTCTCTGCATCTCACCGCCTGCACAATGCGGAAATGTCAGCCGCGGAAAACCAGTCCACCTACGGCAAATGCAACAACCCCCACGGACACGGCCACAACTACATGCTGGAAGTCACGGTAAGCGGCCCTGTTAACCAGAGCACCGGGATGGTCTGCAATCTGGTTGATCTCGATCAGGCCGTCGAAAGAGAAGTCCTCTCCCGCTATAACCTCGAAAATCTGAACACTTTGCAGGAATTTGCTGTAACCGTTCCCACCACCGAAAATCTATGTATGCAGATCTTCGAAATATTGCAGCGCGGCTTCCCCCACGCTCATCTGGATAAAGTAAGACTTGAAGAAACGATGATGAATTCTTTCGAGTACGCGGGCGCACAGCAACTCAGATATTGAAGTTAAGCTCACAGTTGTCATTCCGAAGGCGCGATTTTAGCGCCGAGGAATCTGTTGTAGCGGGCAGCGCCCAATGGATGGAGGGCCGATCACGAAATGAAGTCACCTTCGATGGACAGCACTGACAAGACCAAAGAGAGTCCGACACTCACCAGCGCCACCTACCCGGACCTCGTCCGCGAAATGCTGGTCCGCCTCGGCGAGGATCCCACTCGCGAAGGCCTGGTTGACACTCCCGACCGCGTCCAAAAGGCGATGCAGTTTCTCACCAAGGGTTACGACGAAGATCCTGAAGCCCTGCTCAAAGGCGCTCTCTTTACCGTTCAATACGACGAAATGGTCATCGTCAAAGACATCGAGATGTTCAGCCTCTGCGAGCACCACATGCTGCCTTTCTTCGGCAAAGTCCACGTCGCTTACATCCCAAACGGACGCGTCATCGGCCTGAGCAAAATCCCAAGGCTGGTAGAACTTTTCTCGCGCCGTTTGCAGATCCAGGAACGCCTTACTACGCAGATCGCGGAAACGATCCAGAAAGTGATCGAGCCTCAAGGCGTCGGCGTAGTCATCGAAGCCCGCCACCTCTGCATGATGATGCGCGGCGTCGAGAAGCAGCACTCCGCGGCCGTCACTAGTTCGATGCTCGGCTGCTTCCGCAACGAAGAAGAAACCCGTAGCGAGTTCCTGTCATTGATACGCCAGCGCTCCAACGGCGTGTAACCAGGGAATCCGGATTTCGTAGCTATCTGGGAGTCTTCAATCGATGGGTGCCCTATTTCTGCCTCGTTTTTTGCGGCAGAAGTGGGGATTTTGATTTCGGCTGATGTAACATCAGTCCCGAATGCCCATCGCACGCAGGACCCAGCGAACTCCTCAGCGCTTAGCCAGCCAAACCGCCCTGATCACGGGCGCCACCCGTGGCATCGGGTTAGCGATTGCGAAAGTCTTGGCCGATGAAAGCTGCAATCTCATCCTCACCGCGCGCGATGAAAATACACTCAAGAAACTCGGCAGGGAACTGAACTCTCCCAAAATCCTGATCCATCCTTGTGACGTCCGCAACCCCCATTCTGTCGACGATCTTTTTCGAGCAATCCGGCGGGAACGGCTCCGCATCGATATCCTCATCAATAATGCCGGCATCGCTCACGCCAACCTGCCTGTCGACCAGCTTCCGTATCCGGTCTGGAACGATGTCTTCGCGACAAACCTCGACGGTACGTTCCTGATCACGCAAGCCGCCCTCGGTCTGATGAAGCGAGGCGGCACAATCGTCAACAATCTCTCCATCGCTGCCACCCGCGTCTTCGCCGGATCGGCCGCTTACAACGCCTCGAAGCATGCAGCTTTGGGTTTCACCAATACTCTGCGCGAAGAGCTCCGTTCCAAAGGAATCCGCGTCATTGGCCTCCTCCCAGGCGCCACCAATACTGATATTTGGAAGACTCTCTGGCCCCAAGCCCCACGTAAAAAAATGATGTCTCCCGACACGGTTGCAAGGGCGGTACTCGAAGCGATCCTGCTCCCGGCAAGCGCCACGATTGAAAACCTCGAAATCCTTCCAACCGTTGGCACTCTGTAATGCCCCTGTATTTGTTGCGGGCATAAAAATCACGCGTATGGATCGCTTCGGTATCGCTCTCCTTCCCAGCTCAACCCCGTCCGAGTACAATGTCCACCGCCGAAATCCTCCCAGGAGAACTCTCATGAAAAGATTGCCGTTTCTCGCCCTGCTTACAGTCATGCTTGCGCTTCCTGCGCTAACACAAGAGGCCAAGAAAGATGCCCCGCCCAAACCTCCCGATCCGCCGTCGAAGGTGGTCATCGATAGCTGGAACGACATCGGCCGTAAGCTGATCGCCATGGCCGAAGACTTCCCCGAGGACAAATACGACTTCAAGCCCACACCCGCACAGCGCAGTTTCGCCGAGCAACTCCTGCACGCCGCCGGCGCAAACTATTACTTCATCAATCCAATGATGGGTCAGAAGCCGCCGGCAGAAGAGGATTTGAAGCGCGACAAATACAAGACCAAAGCGGACGTAGTCGCCATGGTGAAGAAGTCTTTTGCAGACGGGGCCGCCGCGCTGAAAGCCAAAGGCGACAAGGGAATGAATGACCTCCTCGTCGACCCGTTCGGCAATCAGCAGGTCCGCGCCTATGACTACGCCTACGGTTTCATTGAACACTGCGGCGAACACTACGGCCAACTGGTGGTCTACTATCGCTTAGCGGGCTTGGTCCCACCAGAATCTCGGCCCAAGAAGTAACATTTTTCGGTGTCATCCTGACCGTAGGTTGAGCTTCGCAAAAAGCGAGGCTCAACCATAGTCGAAAGATCCCTGGGTTGTTGAGGAAGTCTCGGGGATCTCCGGGCCTTTGGACCCCGCGCACCTTGAAACATGAAACTCGAAACAGAGCGTTCCGCTACCGGTACGCGTAAGGCGATCTCTGCGCTCGTTCCGGGAACAACTTGATCATCGCCATCCCGGCCACAAATCCGCCCACGTGCGCCCAGACCGCAACGCCTCCCACATCCCGTCCGGCATCAGCCATCGATAATGATGCAGCTCCCGCCGCAAACTGCAAGAAAAACCACTCCCCAAGCACGATCCACGCAGGAAGATAAATCACAAAGATGAAGAACCACGTCAGCACTCGTGCCCTCGGATACAGCAGGAAATAAGCTCCTAGCACGCCCGCAATCGCGCCGCTCGCACCCACCGTCGGCACATTCGAGTGTGGATAAATCGACACCTGCGTCCCCATCGCAAGCAATCCAGCAATCAGGTAGAACATCAGATATTTAAAATGTCCCAGGTAATCCTCCACGTTATCGCCAAAAATGTAGAGGAACCACATATTCCCCAGCACATGCATCCAGCTTCCGTGCAGAAACATCGACGTGAAGAAGGGGATTACCACGTCAGGCAGCGTGTATCGCGAAGATCCCGCCAGAAATGCGGCCAGGTGAGACGGAATCTCGCCATAGATTTTCACAAAGGCCACTCCGGCCCGCGGCCCCAGCGTCCACTGGTAAAAGAAAATGAGAATATTCAGCACAATCAAAAACGTGTTTACAAACGGCGTGCTGTAGCGTGGCTGATCGTCTTTGATCGGAAGCATGTCAGGAATTTAGTAATTTGGTAACTTTGTAATTGAGTAATGGGACAATCGAACCCACGCAGCCGAACTCGCGAAACGCAGTGGCCTTCGGTTTTCCAAATTACGAAATTACCAAATTACAAAATTACTCAATTGCTTTTGCTGAATTACAAAATTACCAAATTTAATGAATGCCGTCTTGATCATCGATAAACCCGCCGGCCTGACCTCCCACGATGTGGTCAACCGCGTCCGCCGCATTCTAAATCAACGCTCTGTCGGACATCTGGGTACCCTCGACCCCATGGCCACCGGAGTTCTTCCAATCGTCATCGGAAATTTCACCCGCCTCGCACAGTTCTACGTGAGTTCCGAGAAAACGTACGAAGGCACTGTCCGCTTCGGCTTCTGCACCGACACCTACGACGCCGAAGGAGATCCTACGACTGACGTAAAGGAAGTTAATCTCGACCCCGTTGAACTGGAATCCGCGGTCGCGAAATTCCGCGGCGTGATCGAGCAAGAGCCCCCGCCTTTCTCAGCCAAAAAGGTCAAAGGAGTTCCGGCCTACAAGCTTGCCCGCAAGCAGAAAGACGTGCACCTCAACCCGGTTCAGGTCGAAATCAAAGAACTGGAAGTCCTTGGAGTCGACGTGGACCGCATGAGGTTCCGCGCTCGTGTCAGCTCCGGCACGTATATGCGCTCCGTAGCGCACGATCTAGGCAAAGCGCTGGGCTGCGGCGCTCATCTGGAAACCTTGCGCCGCACGGCATTCGCGGAATTCACAATCGCCGAAGCCCACACACTCGACGAACTAAGCAAAGCAGCAGGGAAGTCCGGTGTTGTGGAGCGGGCGCCCCGCCCGCTTCTGGCCAGAAACACGAACCCAGACGCATCATCGGTCCTGACCACCGCCGTAGAAGAGCGCCCCTTTCAGGGCCGCATTGCAACTGGAAATGAGGACCTCAACCTTCAGCCATTACTTGAACTATTCGTCCACCCCCGCAAACTACTCCTGCAAATGCCCTGCGTGACCGCTGACGAGTCGACCGCTGCCCGTATCCGTGCCGGACGCACCGTCAATCTGCCCGAACTTTCCCGCTCCCGCCAGGTCAAAGTCTTCGCCGGTCAACGCGACCTCATCGCCATCGCAACGCGGGTAGCCGGAACACTCTTCCACGCGAAAATCGTCCTCTGTAGCTGACTGATCCGGCAATCTCACGGGGAAAGGACGGCCGTCTAGGGCCGCGTGGAAGGGTCTATTTCAGATCAAGGGTCTCGCCCTGGGTTTACTGCGGCACAATCTTCGAATGCACCGCATATAACTTGAAATCGGAATACACATGTCGCTGCTCCACGGCAACGCCCTTAAATTCCCACGCGATGTCAGCCTCCTGCGGAAGCCACAATGTTGCGTCAGCCTTCGAGATGTTCGCTTCTCCAAATCGAATGCTGATCGACATCTCTTTGAGGTGAACGTCGGGTCGTGGTGCCAGCAGATCCTCCCGAAGTCGCACAATCCGGTAGTCGGCAGCGTCCACCCACGCAATTCCTTGGAATAAGAGCGTTAAGCGATTTCCTTCGAACGAGAAGGCTGTGGGGAATCGAACCTTGTCCGGAATCTCCGCAAAGGCAATCACTACCGTCTTGCGTCCGTCCACCTCTTGTCGGCCGAGAAAACGAAAGCGAGACTGATTCTGGTTTCCCGGAAACAGGCGCAACCACTCCGAAGCAAAGCCTTCCGTCACCTGTCCAGTTTTCGAGCCCGAATACGTGATCGGACGCCCGTTCTTATCCGTCCGATACTCCTGGAGCTCGATCCCTTCCTCCCCCACATGGTTCAACAGCAGATAGCCGAACGTTTGCTTCTCCTGCGTGGCTTCCGGAATGGCTGTGACCAGCGCTCCTTGCGAAATCCGGCTGGCTACCCGCTGGTGAGTGATTTGCTCCTCGTGCGATGCAACGTTGGGTGTGTGCTGTAGCAGCTCAAGGCAGCTCTTGCCGACGCGAACCAACAGGGAATTAAGATCCGCTCCTCCCGAGTCCTGGTTCAGACCCCTCAACTCCGGTACGGCCTCGATGACGTCTGGAATGGGTACGTCGACGTACGTTCTTGCGTTGGCCCAGACCCTCCGATCGAAATCGTTCCAATTGAGAGAAAAATCGCTCTGAGACGAAGGAATCGAAGAGCCTTTGGAAGCATCACTCGCAACCGAAGTTTGCTGCGCGGGGTTGGGGCTATCCGACTGGCTATTAGCGAGGATAACGCCGCCAGAAGACAAACACACAGCCACGCTCGACGGAACGGCTCGCCCCACATGCAATGTCCGATAACAGGTATTATGTTAAGTCAAATGCTTAAGAGATCCCAGCCCAACGTCTGAGGTCTAAATGGCTAAAGGCGGAGCCCCCTTCTTCACATCTTGTACTTCCCCAAATCCTCGTCGTTCAGCCCTTCCAGCCATTTGCGGAGTTCTTCACTGGTCACGCGATCCGACATATTCGCCGCGAGCTTCGAGGTCTTCAGCACCGTTTCATCGACAAAGATCGGACAATCCACACGCAGCGCCAGCGCCAACGCATCTGACGGGCGCGAATCGATGGAAATCACTTCGCCGCCGCGTTCCAGCCAGATCACCGCATAAAACGTATCTTCTTTCAGCTCGGTTACGACAACTTTGTGGACCTGGGTCTCCAAGCCCATCAGGACGTTCTTGATCAGGTCGTGCGTCATCGGACGCGGCGTCGCCACTTTCTCCATCTCCAGCGCTATCGCATTCGCCTCGTACACTCCCACCCAGATCGGCAACACCGTGTCGCCCCCAACGTCTTTCAGGATAATGATCGGCATATTGCTGACGGGGTCGACCATCAGGCCGCGAATTGTCATTTCTACTTCCATGCTGCCTCCGGGGACTTTCTGCTCCTTATACCACCAACTCGCCCAATAGGCTGTTGGGAAAGCTGCTAGTGACCTTCGCATCCACATACGCCCCGATCTTTGGTGCGGCGCTCGCGGTAAAATTCAGGGTTTTGTTCTGCGAAGTTCGGCCGATCCACTGGTTTCGCGACTCGTTATATCCTTCAACCATTACTTCAAGTTTAGCCCCGACGTATTTTTTGTAGCGCGCCGTCTGGATTTGCTTCTGTCTCGCCATCAACACTTCTAGTCGCCGCGACTTCTCTTCTTCCGGGATCGCATCTTCTAGATTCAATGCAGGTGTATTCGGACGTGCTGAATATTTGAATGTAAATACTCCGTCATAGCCGACTTCATCGAGCAAGTTAAGGGTTTGCTCGAACTCGGCTTCAGTCTCGCCTGGGAAACCAACGATCACATCCGTTGTGATGCTGATTTGGCGTTTGGCGCATTTCATCCAACTAATGCGCTCAAGATACTGTTCTCGGTTGTAGAGCCGCTGCATGGCATCAAGTACCCGCGTAGATCCGCTTTGGACGGGCAGATGCACGTGGTCGCAAAGCGTGGACGTGTCGTCGATTGCGTCCACGATGTCCCGCCCAAAATCTCGCGGATGCGAGGTAGTAAAGCGCACGCGCCGAATGCCGGGAACTTCCCCGACCGCAGCTAGCAGCTCCGCAAACGTCTTCTTTCCATCAGGATCCCGGTAGGAATTCACGTTCTGCCCGAGGAGTTGGATCTCGGTATAGCCTAGATCCGCCATCTGCCGAGCTTCCATCAGCACTGACTGCGAAGTGCGGCTACGCTCCTTCCCACGCGTAAACGGCACGACGCAGTACGCGCAAAACTTGTCGCAGCCTTCAATGATGGTGATGTACCCGCGATGAGGGTTCAGCCGGGAAGTAAACTCCGTCTCGAAGCACTTGTCGGTCTGACGGTCGTCGAGTCCAGTAATGCGGATCAAGTCCCGAGTTCTGAGTCCTGAGTCCCGAGGAATCTCATCGATGGTTGTCATTCTGAGCGGAGCGAGGAAATTGCTGTCTGCCGAATTTTCCACGGGCGGCTTCCCTTCCAGTTCCGCCAGCATCTCCGGCAGCTTCGTATACGACGCCGACCCGCACACCAGCGACACGTGCGGTGCGCGCTCAAAAATCTTTTCGCCTTCCTGTTGGGCGACACAGCCGAGCACTCCAAACTTCTTGCCCCGAGCCTGCAGCTTCTTGTAATCCGCCAGCCGATGAAACACTTTCTGCTCCGCCTTGTCGCGGATCGAGCACGTGTTATAGAGAATCAGATCGGCTTGCTCAACACTTTCTACCTGCCGATACCCTTCCTGAACGAGCGTCCCAACGACCTTTTCCGAGTCGTGGACATTCATTTGACAGCCAAAGGTCTCAAGGTAGAAGGTTTTCGGCGAATCCCCACACATGCAGTCAGTATACCGCGCTAGCCGAACGACAGACATGCCGCTCTTCCCTGCCGATTCGGATGCCAAACAATGCCTGGCTTCGGTGGATCACCGAATTCTGCGCAGCTTTCAATCGATGCTCCGAAGAGGAGTGGACTGGTTAGAAGAAGATTCCGAATCCCAGGATTGGGCCATGGAGAGTCGGACTGATTTTTAACGTTCTTCGCGCCACGGTGTTACTCTCGCTCAAATGCAGGCCGCCGTAGCCCATCGAGAGTCCGAAATGACGCGCGAACTGCCATTCGGCTCGTGCCGTTGCCGCCACGTCCACGTCGGACCCGACACCGAATCCTCCACCGTCACCGTGGAGCAGAATGCGCCACTTCCGTCCAAGCTGCCGGCGATATGTGAGTCCGACGAGCGGATCCCAAAAACCGGGGGAGCGGCTGGCACTCGTTGACTCCACTGTGGCATGAATATCCAGCGCCAATCGCCGCACTCCCCCTTCGAGATAAAGCCCGGGAAGCAGTTCGCGCCCTGCCATAATGTCTCCAAAAACCAGGTCGAGGCCGACCTTCGTCAATGGAGTTTCGCGCTGAGCGGAAAGCGCTGCCCACATGAACAGCAGGTCGGCAGACCACTTACCCTTCTCGATGCGCGCGCCTCCAAAATATGCAGCGTTGAAGGAAGTGTCCGTGTTACCGGACACGCCAGCTATCGGTTGGCTCGGGAGCGAAGGAACCGTAACGCTCGTGCCAAATATGGGAGCCCACACCATCGCCGGGTAAATTGCGATGTCCCATCCATAAGGCTTCTGTGAAGTATTCTCTGGCGCTCGCGAAGGCTGAGGGAACGGTTGCCCGCCACTCTCTGCGGGCAACGCGCCCATTGTTCCGTGTTCCGTCGAGAACCAACGGACCTCATCGGACTCATTCTTTTCGTGATTGGAAGCCGCAAGGGTCTGCGGAAACGCGCTGGACCAAAAGAGAATGGGAAAGAAAACAAAAATTGGCCAGAGATATCGTTGATTAAATTTCACCAGTGCCTCTTCAGTGCGGAGAGCACACCATCACTACAGTGCGGATGACAGTAAACCGCCTGCTCAGTTCCGGAGAATAGCTGCCTCACTCAGTGTGTCCTACTGATAAGAGTGACAGTTTTCACCACGCCTCAGAGCGGGCGGAGGTTCTCATTTCAATTACGACCGCCGTTCGCAAATGAAATATGGGAAGACAGAGGAAGCACGCATTCGCCCTACCTTTATCGCAGCAATGGCATCGAAGAGCTTGGCACCTATGCACAAGCTCACTCGACGGGAGATCTTCAAACTCGGAAGCGCTGCAGCCATGGCACAACTCGCAGGCCTCGGCTTGCATGGATGCGGCGTCTCCAAAACCATTTCCTCCACCCTATCTGGTTGCGCCAAGATCAGCGATATTGAACACGTAGTGATCCTCACGCAGGAGAACCGTTCTTTCGATCATTACTTCGGCAGCTATCGCGGTGTTCGTGGATTCTCCGACAACAGCCCTGCATTCCAACAACCCGACTCCTCAAATGCGACGATCCCACCGGTTGGAACGCTCCTCCCCTTCCATCTCGACACCACCCAGGTGAATGCCGCGTGTACCCACGACATCAGCCACGACTGGGTGCCGCAGCACCAGAGTTGGGATAACAGCAACATGGACGGCTTTGTGAATTCGCGGTTGCCCATCGATGCCAGCGACGCGGTACTCACCATGGGCTACTACACGCGCACAGATCTCCCCTATTACTACGCGCTGGCCGATGCCTTCACGATTTGCGACAACTACTTCTGCTCCGTCATCGGACCCACGGATCCCAATCGCCTCTACTGCATGGCTGCATCGCTTGATCCAGACGGCAAAAATGGCGGACCGATTCTCCAGACCATCGTGAATAATCGTTCATCAATGTATGGACGCTTGACCTACACCACTATGCCCGAGCAACTTCAGGCCCGCGGAATTTCCTGGAAGGTCTATTCGTCGCCTGACGAAACTATCCTGGGCGGGATTCTTTCCGATAATGTGCTTTCGTATTTCGCGAACTATCAGAATCCGTCTTCAGTCCTGCATCAGAATGCCTTTGGGCCACAGTTCCCCACCGACTTCCTCTCTGACATCGCCACGGGCAACTTGCCGCAAGTGTCCTGGCTGATAGGCTCGGTCGTAACATCGGATCATCCGCCGGCACCTTCTGTCTTTGGCGAGAATGCTCTTTCGCTCATCATCACTGCTCTGATGGCGAATCCCGTACTCTGGGCGAAGACCGTCTTATTTGTGAACTACGATGAGAATGGCGGATTCTTCGATCATGTCGCGCCAGTCACCGCGCCTGCAGGAACGCCCGGCGAATATGTGACTGCGCCGGCGGTTCCCGATCCCAGCGTCGCTGGGAATCCGCTGATTAACGGACCCATTGGCTTGGGATTTCGTGTCCCGATGTTGATCATCTCGCCCTACAGCCGTGGGGGCTTCGTTTCCTCGGACCTGTTCGATCACACGTCAGTATTGCGGTTCCTCGAAACTCTATTCGGCGCCGAAGTACCGAACTTGAGCGCTTGGAGGCGGGCGACAGTCGGGGATCTCACCAGCGCTTTCAATTTCAACAGCCCCGATTTTTCCGTTCCAAGCCTGCCGTCAACTCTGCAAGCTGATCAACAAGCAATTCAGGAGTGCATCAACAACCTGGCTGGCATAACCCCATTCACCGTGCCCCAGACGCAGCAACTTCCAACTCAGGAGTCCGGCAGCGCAACCCGCCCCAGCGAGCGGACCATGCTAAACCGCGAAACATTTGGGTGAATGAAATGTATTCAGTGAAAATCCTCGCGGCACAAAGACGGAAGGAAATAAAAAGACTGGCCTGAAAATAGGTTTGGGGTTCCGTTCTCTTCGGGAAAAGGTAGCAGCCGCAATCCCTCAGTTCATTCCCGGCACTCGGAACGTCACTCCGCGATCTTCATTCACCTTTTCGGTTGCAGGTAGATCAAGCTGGGCGAGCGCAATCTTCTGCGTGTGTGCGGGAGCGAAGTTCCACAGCGTGTTTCCAACGATTGCGTAATTATTCACTTCTTGCTGATGCTGGTCGCGGAACACTAGTACGGTTGGCGAGATGATCGATTGTCCCTCAGGTTCGGGACGCGTTGCGGGATATGCAGCGGCGCGCTCTGGACGCTGCGGCGCATATGCATCTTGATCTCCAGCTTGCTCTTCCTCGCGGAACATGCGCTGCTGCTCGAGGCTTTGCGCATTCATTTCGTTCGCTATGTCGTATTGGCGGTAATAATCGTTGTCAAACTGCTGATCGTCCTGATTCCACCACCACCACGGATCGTAATAAGCCGATCCCCACCACGGATAGCCGTAGCCCCAACCCCATCCGCAGTTATAGCCATAGCAGTTATTGCGGAAGCCGTAGGTATAAAAATGCGTGTGGAAGTGGTTGCCGTTATGAAATCCGTTACCGTGATGAAATCCGTCATGCAGATATGGGCTGTGCGAGTAGCCCATGTGAGAAGTGTGCGATAAGCCGTAGCCTCGGGAGAAACCTGCTCCCGCACGAGAGCCTGAAAAGCTGTGCGCCCCAGCGTTGGAGTGAACCCCACCAAAGGAACCGCCAGCACGGCCACTAAACCCACCAGCGTGGCCGGCAAATCCGCCAGCGTGTCCACCACCGAATCCGCCGGCGTGACCACCGCCGCCACGTTGCGCCCACACTGGCACCGCGAGGAAAAGCGCGAACGCCGCAATGGACGTCAAGCGACGCATACACCTCCATTATAGACCCGCTTTCAAGCTCAGCAGCGCTCGCAGATTTCGCCGGACGCGAGCCAAGCAGCGCCCTAGTAAAAAGTGTGACAACTGATCAGAACATGGGTGCCCCATTTCTCGCGCGTTCTCTGCGCGAGGAGTGGGGACTTTGTTTCGTCGTGGTCATCCTGAGGAGGGCGCATGCCCGACGAATGGACTTATGCACTCTGCCGTCACCGTCGACGCTGCAAGCCGGAAGCCTAATTCTGATCCCCCGCCCCGTGCCTCCTTTTGCAAAGCTTGCAGAGCGTAGGTGGCAATGTATTATCCACTCGGTGTTTCACAGGCGCCAATGTCCGCAGATATGTATAGATCGCTTTCAGATCGTCATCCGTAAGATTCTTGAACTCTCCAAATGGCATGATCGCATTCAATTTCCGTGCTCCAACGTATCCGGTGCGCATCGCCGTAACGAATGTCCCCTCGCTGTAGTAATTGATCCCCGATCCATCCGGCGTAATATTGGCGCTCGTGACTGTACCCCACGGCCCACCCAGCCGTTCCCCGCCGCCGTACGGCAGTTTCTCGACGGCGTTGTGGCAGCCGCACCCCACCTCGACCAGGTATTTTCCACGCGATAACGGATCATTCGCCGGCATTGGCACCGGCTGCGTGATCGGCTCCGGAACACCCCGCACCAGATAGTTCACAGGGAAATTGATCTTCGATTTTGCCAGCGCGTTTCGCACCGGCGAAACAGATCGCACATATACCACGACCGCTGCGAGATCTTCGTCGGACAACTTTTTGTAGTCATTGTAATAAGGCATCACGGGAAATAACGTCGAACCATCGTGCTTGATGCCCTCGCGAATTGCTCGCGCCATCTGGTCATCAGTCCAGTTCCCTGCCCCAGTTTCGGCATCTGGCGTGATGTTCGGCGCTACCGCCGTCCCCGGAAATCCTTCGAGCGTTAGCTCCTGACCCGCCAATTCCTTCCCCGGAATGGCAGTCCATGCATGTTGAGACCAGTCTGACGGTGTATGGCAAATCTCGCAACTGAGCACCCCAGTCACAAGATATTTCCCGCGTGCCAACCGCTCCGGCGTGCGCTCAAATTGTCGATTGCCAACGGCCCGCACCCGTGGCCCGATGAACGGCCGCCATCCAATGGTGTATGTGATGATGACAGCGAGCATCACGATCAGCCCGCACAAAGAAACGAGCAGTATTTTCCCCAGCTTTTTCAAAATATGTTTTCCCCCGAGCACAAAATGAATTCCGCGATTCTCAAGCCACTGGGCGTTGACGTCAATAGGAAGGAAGTGTGTAGAGAAATTCAAGCGTCGACGCGGATAGAAACGACCGCGACAACCGACGCTTTGTCATCCTGAGCGGAGTGAGCTCGAATGAGCTCGCGCAGTCGAAGGATCCCTATAAACCAATAAGTGCTCGGAGTGTTACTTCTTCTTGCCCTTCTTCGCCGGAGCTTTCTTCGCCGGCTTGGCTGCTGGTTTATGCGCAGGCTTCGGAGCAACCTTCGCTGGTTTCGCGACAGGCTTCGGCTTTTCTGCGGACTTCGCCGGTGCCTTCGCTTCGACCTTGCCCTTTGCATCAGGCTTTGGCGCTGTCGGCGGTGCCGCTGCTGGTACAGGATTTCCAGCCGCAGCCGCCTTCCCTTTCTTTCCTTTCGGACCAGGCTTCACTTGCTGCGCTCCCGGAGCACCAGCAGCCGCAGCCTGCGCCGCAGCCTTTGGCTGACGTCCACGACGCGGCGCCGGCGGTGGAGGCGGTGGTGGCGGCGCAAACGGCTTCAGATATTTCAGTCGCTCCGTCCGCGACCGCATCTTGCCATCCAGCAACAGCAGGAAAACATCGTTGGCGAGCTTCGGATAAATAGGTAGTTGCGGCGTGATCAGCAGTTCCGTCATTTCCGGAAGCGGCAGCGTCTGCTGCACCTGCCGCCACTTCGTCAGATAATTCTTGATCTTCTGCTCAACCGCCTGCTGCTTCGCCGTCACCGCCAGGAACAGCACCATCTCCGGACGCGCCGACGACAGCAACTGCCACGTCCGCGACGGCGTTGCCGCCTCTTTCCCCATCAATCGCTTCGCCAGTTCCTTCGCATGATCCTCAATATCGCGCCAGGCCTCGACCAGGTCCTTGCGCGGGATCATCTTCTGAATTTCGCTCGTCTCTTTCTCGTTGAAGTGCCCGGTCAGGAAATACATCACCGCCGGGCCCGCATCGGGCGTATATCCAAGATCGACCATCTGTTGCCGCGTCTTCATCAGCGCAGTGATGCCGTTCACGTCGACCTTCGCCGACGTCCAATGCGGATGCAGAATCTCGAGCCAGCCTTCCTTCTCGAGCATCTTCACCACATTCAGCGGATCGTCTTCATGCGCCAGAGCCGCGATCTCATGCCCGATCGACGACTTCAAAATGTGATCGATGTACTTCCCTTCCTTCGCCGCGTCATACCGCGCCTGCGTACGCTCTTCAATCGGCCAATGGAACCGTGCCGCAAACCGCGTCGCGCGAATCAGCCGCGAAGGATCTTCCAGGAATGAATAGTTGTGCAGGATGCGAATCGTCTTTGTTTCGATATCCGCGACGCCGTTAAACGGATCGAGCAGCAGCCCGCGCGATCCTTCATTCAGCGACAGCGCCATCGCGTTCACCGTAAAGTCACGCCGCCGCAGGTCCTCATGAATCGTCGCTGGCATCACCAGCGGAGGCTTCCCGGTCTTCTCGTACTTCTCCGTGCGCGCCATGCTGACTTCCGCGCGCGCATTGCCGGGCAACGCCAGGAAAATGGTGCGGATATCTTCCTCAACCGCAGTAATCCGGGCCCCGGCCTTCTCGAACTCTTTCTGAAGTTTTAGGGGATTCCCCTGGACCGTGAAATCCAGGTCGCGGATCGTGAATCCGCTGATGATGTCGCGGATCGCCCCGCCCGTCAGGTACAAATTCATGCCCGCCGCGCGGGCTACGTCTTGCACGAGGCCGACGCCCTTCAACTGGTCCGGCGTCAGCCGGATTTCCATCGTGTAAATGTAATCAGCCATTCGCTTTCAAGCGGCTGCCCAACCCTTGGGGCAAACGCAATTCGATGCCAGAATCGCGCCCAGTGAGGGCTCGATTTGCCAATCTTTCCACAGTTTTTCCACAGGCCCAGCCGCAGCGTCCATCCAGACCCTTAGCCACAGAATGCAAGTGGCTAGATACAAAGTACTTATACAGAATGAAATCTTCCCGGCAAGTCCAAGAAAATAACACAACGTTTACATTTTGGCTACTGCCAAGAGGGATTCCGGCGTGATTATGGGCAAAAAGTGCGAGAATCGCACTGCAGGGACCAGGGATTAGGCCTAGGGGTCAGCAGTCTCACCAAGCCTTGTCATCCTGAGGCGCCTTCTTTTGGCGCCGAAGAGCTTGCCCTGAGGCGATAAACCGAAGGGACCCGGGTGCGCCGCGCGAATCGCCCGCGGGTTTTGCGGGCGAACAATCGCGCGTTTGGCGCACTTCCCTATTGGCTTTGAGCCGACGACCAACGACCGAAGACGAACGACCGCTAAATGGTGTCTACGCATAAAAAAGTAATCGTCCGCAAGATGGACCGCGACTCCGTCTCCGGATACGTCTCGCCTACCCAGTTCGTCAACGAGGGCAAGGTCGAAGTGCTCAACACGGCAGGCACGGTAATTCTCATCGATCTGCGCGAGATCAAGGGCGTCTACTTCGTCCGAGAATTCGGCGAAGCCGAATCACTGGCGCGCAAGACCTTCATCACACGCCCGCGCTCGGAAGGCCTCTGGGTCCGCCTGAGATTCAAAGATAGCGAAGTCCTCGAAGGACTCATGCCGGCAGACCTCTTACAAGCCATGCCCGAGGGATACTTAGTCAATCCACCGGACCAGCGTTCGAACACGCAACGCATCTTTGTACCCCGCACAGCGCTAGAGTCGCTAACGGTGATAGCAGTAATCGGCGCCACCAAACGCCAGCGCCGCCCAGCCGACCAACGCCAGGTCCCAATGTTCGAAGAATAGCGGCCATGATCAATGAAGCCAGTCGCCTGTCTCTGTGTATGAAATCGACTCGAAAGGAATCAGCCCATGAAGAGCTTCGCTAAACTCCTCTGCTTTTTTGCTGTCTGCATCGCCGCGGCGAGGGATTCGTCCGCGCAGACTTTCAATGTCGGAGTGAGTTTTGAAGGTGAAGTGATTAACCCCCAAGCTGCGCTGCTGGAAGATTTCGACGGGGGCTTCGAAGGAACGTCGCTCCAGGGTGGCCTTAACGGATATTGCGGCCTCTATAGTCAATGGGGATGCGGAACCATCTACTTTCTCGGAGGTGGCTACGCTGCCCCGATCTATTCTTTTTGCAGCGACCCATACCACGCCTGTAACGATGGGGAAATCCCGAACAGCGCCTTACTACAGGCGACCAATGGGAATCTTTACGGCACCACTCAGGGCGGTAATCCCTACAATGGCAACCCTTGCGGCTTGTACGGTTGCGGAACCGTCTTCGAATACGGGTGGGGGAACAAAAATGGCCCCCTAAAAACTCTCCACACGTTCAGCTACGCAGACGGCGGTGTTCCAACCGCCGGGCTAATACAGGCAACGGATGGAAACCTCTACGGAACGACTACGCAGGGCGGGACGCATGGTAACTACGGCACGATCTTCCGAGTAACCCCCGCCGGCAAGTTCACGACTCTCTACAACTTCTGCGCGCTGGCGAACTGTGCGGATGGCTACTTGCCCACAGGGCCACTGCTGCAGGCAGCCGATGGCAGCCTCTACGGAGTAACCGAGGGAGGTGGCGCAAACAGGAACGCGGGCACCGTTTTCAAGATCACTCCTCAAGGCGAGTTGATTACTCTTTACAGCTTTTGCGCGCTCACAAACTGCCGGGACGGCGCTTTGCCAATCGGCGGACTAACTCAAGCAACGGACGGGAATTTCTACGGCACGGCCAACGAGGGCGGAGCGCATAAGAGAGGCACGCTATTCCGAATTACTCCTGCCGGAAAACTCACGACGCTTTACAGCTTCTGCGCCTTAACAAACTGCACTGACGGCTTTGGACCGTCTGCGGGCGTCATCCAGGCAACCGACGGGAACCTTTACGGGACAACGTCTTCGGGCGGATCTAACAGCCATGGAACTATCTTTCGCTTCACCTCCGCGGGAAAATTCAGCACGGTTTACAGCTTCTGCTCACAGGCGAGTTGCGCCGACGGCGCTTTGCCGATGGGAGGCCTCATCCAAGACACAAACGGTTTGCTCGACGGTGTCACCTCCTCAGGCGGACTCTACTATTGGGGAATCAGCTATACCGTCTCGCTCGGAGTTCCGCCATTCGTAAGAGCGACCCCGAACTCCGGAAAGGTCGGATCGCGGATCACTCTAACCGGACCCGACTTCTCCGCCGCGACATCTGTCAGCTTCAATGATGTGCCCGCTGCGTTCACCCTGGTTGGGTCTCATTTATCCGCTACCGTGCCCAGCAGCGCCACGAGCGGGAAAATTTCGGTAGTGACCGCCAACGGCGTCGTTAACAGCGCCGTTGCATTTAAAGTGATTCGGTAGGTCGAAAGGCTGGCCTTCGAGGTCGTCGGAAACGAGAAGCGGTTCCGTCCGAGTGGCACGTAGAGGCGTGATTCCACTCCTTGAAAAAAACACTCTCCTGATGTAATGTCGTGCCGCTACAAGGCATTTCGGGCCCAAGAGTCGAGCGGAGTCCCTTCCTTCCTCCTACCGTTTGATCTCCGCCCCAGATCATAAGTCGAGGTGTGCTTATGCGGGCATTCTTCGTGTCTTCCGCGAAGTCTTCACTTACCCTGATTGCGCTCACCATCATTTGCTTCCCCACTGCAACCCGCGGACAGCAGTCAAATCATTCCTCGATCGCGCAACAGCCTTTGATTACCAAAGCCATCGACGAATCCAGCCTCGTGGTCCTGAAAGGCAACACGCACCCGCTCGCCCGCCCGGAATTTGATCTTGGCGTCGCCGACGGAAATTTGCCCATGAACCGCATGTTGCTGGTCCTCAAGCGCAACGACGATCAGGAACGCGCCCTAAGAAAGCTCCTTGACAACCAGCAGGATAAGCACTCGCCCAGCTATCACAAGTGGCTCACTCCAGAAAAATTCGGCGAGCAATTCGGCCCCGCCGACTCCGACATCCAGGCGATCACCGCATGGCTGCAATCCCACGGCTTCCAGGTCGGAGCAACGAAGGGCCGCTCAGTCCTCGAATTCTCCGGCACAGCCGCGCAGGTTGAAGAAACATTTCACACCGCGATTCACGCCTACCTGGTCAACGGTCAGCAGCATTGGGCCAACTCCACCGATCCCGCAATCCCCGCCGCGCTGCAGCCAGCCGTCACCGGAATCAAAACGCTCCACAACTTCCTGAAGAAGCCGGCGATCCACATTGCAGAGCAGAAAATTCCCGCAAAGCTGGCGGGCAAGTCGCGTGTTGACTTCACCGGAGGTACGGGCCTTCACGCGCTGGCCCCAAACGACTACCACACGATCTATGACGAAATTCCGGCGCTGAACAACGGATGGACCGGCCAAGGTATCACCATTGCGGTGATTGGCAGAAACAATCTCTACAACGGAGGCTCGGACGTCAGCGATTTTCGAAGCATACTCGGCGTCTGCTGCGGAAACGCTCCTAACATCATCGTGAATGGTCCGGATCCCGGCGATGCTGGCGGTGGCGAGGAGGCCGAGGCCACGTTGGACACGTCTTGGGCGGGAGCCTTGGCGCCGAACGCAAACATCGATTTCGTCGTCTCCGGATCCACAAACACCACAGACGGCATCGACCTCTCCGAGACATACATCATCGAGAATAATCTCGGCACAGTCATGACCGAGAGCTTCGGTTTCTGTGAAGCCGGAGTTACCAGCGCCGATGCTCAGGGAATTTCTCTCCTCGCCGAGCAGGCAGCGGCACAAGGCATCACCTACATCGTTTCTGCTGGCGATACCGGAGCAGAAGGATGTGACAACCTCGGCGAAACAACGGCGGTAGGCGGAATCTCGGTCAACGTTCTTGCCTCCACTCCCTTCACGGTCGCTGTTGGCGGAACGATGTTCAATGAACACGGCCAGGACGCAACTTACTGGGGTACGGCCAATGACAACGGGCTAGGATCGGCCCTCACCTATATCCCTGAAAACGTCTGGAATGAAACCTGCACCACCCAGTGTCAGACAGGTCAGCCTCCCCTTGCTGCTGGAGCGGGAGGCGCGAGCGTTTATTTCTCCAAACCTTCTTGGCAGTCTGGCGTGACAGGAACAAACAATGACACTGTCCGGGATATTCCCGACGTGTCGCTAACGGCTGCAGCCCATGATCCTTACCTGCTTTGCGTTGAGGGTTCCTGTCAACCTGATTCGCAAGGAAATATCTATTTTGCCGGAGTGTCGGGAACTTCCGCCTCTGCGCCTTCCTTTGCCGGGATCATGGCTCTCATCAACCAAGCCCAGGGGCCGCAAGGAACAGCCAACTATGTGCTCTATCGATTAGCCTCCGCCCAGCAGGGCGCCGCAACAAAATGCGACGCGTCGAACACGACGACCCCGCCCAACAGCCTTTGCACATTCAATGACGTCACAAGCGGAAACAATTCGGTTCCTGGCCAGACCGGATATCCGACCGGCTCCTTTACAGCGGCAAAAGGATACGATCTCGCGTCCGGTCTCGGTTCTGTGAATATCTCAAACCTGATCAACAACTGGAGCACCGTGACGTTCAACCCGACGACAACCACACTAGACCTGAACGGTGCCACGACTGCCATCACCCTCAATCATGGCGATTCAGTAAGCGTGACGGCTGGCGTCGCGCCGAATTCCGGGACCACCAATCCAACCGGCGACGTCGTTCTCTACACAAACACCACACTGGCGCCGAGCACCCTCGACCTGTTTCATCTGAGTGCCGGACAAGCCACCGGTTCCACCAGCGACTTGCCCGGAGGGACCGCTTACAATGTCTGGGCCCACTATGCCGGAGATACCACTTTCGCCCCAAGCGATTCCACTCCGATCAGCGTCACCGTCAACCCCGAAGCCAGCACAACGACCTTGAGCGTGCAGGTCACCGATCTCAACGGAAACCCCTTGTCGAGCCCATACCCATTCGGCAGTCTGGTTTTTGTTCGAGCCGACGTGGCCGGCAAGTCCGGACACGGCGTGCCCACCGGGTCGGTCACGTTCAGTGACAAGCTGGGCCCGATCCCACCGTATAATCCACAGATCAATCCGCCTGTCGCTGTGAGTTCCAGTCCATCTCTCAACAGCCAGGGCAACACCTCCATCGGGGACGCCATCATCAGCTTCGACGCCGGCAATCACAGCATTTCCGCCGTCTACAATGGCGATGCCAGTTTTACGACCAGCAACAGCAGCGCGCCAGTTACGTTCACCATCCAGCCTGGCTTTGTCGCCGTATCCGGCCCGACCGACGTCACGATCACTACTCCGGGAGGATCCGGCACAACCGCCATGGGCATCATTGCCTCCAGAAACTTCACGAAGGCGATCAACTTCACTTGCGCCGGCTTGCCGACGGAAGCGACTTGCTCTTCGACATCAGTATCCGGCAATGGCCCCAGCAATGTTGTGGTCGCTAGCATCACCGTGAGCACTGTAGCTCCGCACACGGTGAGCCTCCGCTCCAATGCGCAGCGCTACTATTTCGCAACCCTCCTCGGTATGGGGCTGCCATTCGGTCTCTGCCTGGTCATGGCGCCGCGCTGGCGGCGAAATAGCCTTCTCGCCTTGATGCTTCTCTTCATCGCGTTCGCCGTGCCGGCCTGCGGTGGCGGAGGAAGCACCCAGCAACATCAGGATCCGGGGACGCCCGCTGGAACCTATACCGTAACGCTGACGGCAACCGGCGGATCACAAACGCAACAAGGTGCATTCACTTTGATCGTCCAATAGAAGCTCGTTCCGCGAGAACGCGGCTTCATCCGAGCGGTGAATACGCAGATCAATTCCGTCAATCAGAATGCTACGGGCAGCCCCGCGACCCTCATCCTGAAACTTCCCTCATCGTTGCTGACGGAATCAGCATTCGCCCTCAATCCCGTCCCGGCGATCAATAAGTGAGATCGCGATTTTTCATCAACTGACCGGAACGTCAATTAAATAACAGCGTTGACCGCTCCGATGTAGAGCCGATCGAGAGCGAGGACAATTCTCCAACAAGCGATCGAGATCTCGAAATCGAATCGGCCATTTTGCTTTACGATACTCGCCGGGCAGCAATCCGTTATTTTTGGAGGACGTATGAAAAACTTTTTGTTCTTGTTTCTTCTGACCTCTTGGTTGTGCTGGGCACAGTCAAGCTCAGGCGGATACACCGTCAATATTCATGTGACTTCCTCGGAATGGATTGTCGTGCCGTCAACGGTTGGACCGGTTCCGGCTCAGAGGCTGAAGGTCGTCATCGGCGCGAAGAAGTACGAACTGGAGGGAACGCCGAAAGGCGGCCAGATTGCAGTGTTGGTGCTTGGCGACTACAAAGCGAAACTTGTCGAGGATATTCACAAGAACAGCTACGAAATCTCTCGAACCTACGAGCTGCAATTCTCTGATGGAAAGACGAGGCGCTTCGACGTCGTCGGCGTGATGGACTAGGCTGTTCCGGGGTTGACGAGTCTCATCAAGATTTTGCACCACTTGACCCAATCGCTACACTATCCAATTATGATTTTCGTCTGGAGCGAACAAGCACAAGTCGAGACGAGCCGAAAATCGCCGAACCAGCACTCCTCGACCCAGTAGGATTACATCATGCGGAAAGGGTTTACGAGAAAACCACAACCGGACGAGCCCGCGACGCGAGTCAAAAACTACATAACGCGGAGCGGCCTGCAGCGCCTCAAAGATGAGCACCGCTTTCTGCTCACCAGGGAACGCCCGGCCGTCACCGAAGTGGTGGCGTGGGCCGCCGGCAACGGCGATCGCAGCGAAAACGCCGACTATCAGTACGGCAAGCGGCGACTGCGGCAGATCGATGGCAGGATCCGCTTTCTCACGAAGCGAATCGAAGCCGCCGAAGTGGTCGACCCGGAAGCTCCGAGAGCGGGGCAGGCTGCAAAGAGAGCGTTCTTCGGAGCGACCGTCCGCTATGCCAATGCCGCGGGAGCGGAGCGAGTCGTGAGCATCGTCGGCACCGACGAAGTCGACCTCAACCGCAACCACATCAGTTGGGTGTCACCCTTGGGGCGCGCGTTGATGAAGTCAACAGCGGGCGACAGCGTCGTTCTCCACCTGCCAGGCGGTACAGAACACTTGACCGTGTTGGAAGTGTGTTACCAACGCATCCCCGTGGAACCATTCCGTGAACCACCGGGATCCGAGGCCTCCACAAAGCGGCTCCCTCCCCGACGCTCATCCACCTGACACAGTTGCCCAGTAGCCGTCTATCCGTCCGCTCGGCACTAACCAGGCTGCGATTCCACCGTCCAACCGGATGTATAGGAACAAAAACAGTCGAACCAACGTCTTAAACCTGAGAGCACCAGCAGAAATTCACGAAACCTCAAACAGGAAAGGTGAGCACATGTTGCGAGAGTGGCGGTTTGCAATTCGGATGTTCTTGAAGCAACCGGGCTTCAGCCTGATTGCGGCCCTCACCCTGGCTCTGGGGATTGGTTCGACATCCGCCGTTTTTAGCCTGATTCAGGGCGTGCTGCTCACACCGCCGCCATACGAAAAGCCGGCCCAACTCGTGCTGATTCCACCCGCGCGCACCGATGGACAGAAGATGGATAGTCCGCGCGGCTGGGCGGCGCAACAGTGGCTCGAGTGGAACAAAGAAGCGAAATCGTTCCAGGGAGTTGCTGGATATGGCTGGTTGTTTAATTTTCTGATTCGCAATGACGCCAGCGAATCCATGCAGGGGATGCAGATCAGCAAGAATTATTTTCAGGTCATGGGACTGAAGCCGGCGTCGGGACGAGCTTTCGACGATTCAGATTTCGGGCAAGGGCCGCCAAAGACGATTCTGTTGGGATACGAGTTCTGGCAGCGGGCATTTGGCGGGGATAAGCAGATTATCGGAAAGACGGTGCGCATCAGCCGTTGGGATATCCCGCCGACCGTGATCGGGGTGATGGAACCTGGAGTGCGATTCCTGCCGGCGCCGGGCGCGGCAAAGGAACCGAATTACGACGTCAACGCGACCGTGGACTTCTGGGTTCCAGCAGATCCGAATCCCAAGGACCTGAAAGATCCGTATTGGAACGTAGTCGCACGTCTGCGGGATGGGACGACTCCGGAGCGGGGGCAAACGGAACTCGCCGTACTGGCTGCAAGAGAAGCGCAGACAGAAAAAGAATTTGAAGGATTCACCCCGCGATTGCAGCCGGTCACCGACGAAATGAACCGGGATGGAAGGCGGATCCTGTTGCCCCTGCTGGGCGCGGCGGTGCTGGTGTTGTTGATCGCCTGCGGGAATGCGGCAGCACTGCTGCTGGTGCGAGGGCTACAAAGACAACAAGAATATGCAGTGCGTAGCGCGATGGGCATGGGCCGCATAGCCCTCTTGAGGCAAGTCTTGACGGAGAGTTTGCTGCTCGCGTTCCTTGGCGGATCATTCGGAGTCGGTCTTGCTTTCGGCTCCATAAGACTCTTCAAGGTGATTGCAGGCCACGCCGTTCCGCGGCTGGACGGAGTGACCGCAGGCTGGGCGGTTTTAGGGTGGGGACTTGCCGCCGCAGTGCTCGCCGCCTTTTTTGCCGGCGTAATTCCCGCCCTGCGAGCATTTCAGTTAGATCCGATGGAGGTACTGAAAAACGCCGGTCCGAAAGGGACGGCGGGAATCGGCGAGCGCCGCTTGCTGCAGGGAGTCGCGATGCTACAGACCGCGCTCACGTTGGCCCTGCTGGTGGGCGCGGGCTTGCTGATTCGCACCATGATGAAAATTGCGCAGGTGCCGTCGGGCTACAACACAAGTCGAATACTGACGATGAGCGTGACTGAGGTGCAAAGCTGGTCAACCTGGGGCAGCTTTCACCGCCAGGCGCTGGAGCGTGTTGCCGCGCTTCCAGGTGTGCAGTACGCCGCGTTCGCCTGGGGAGTCCCGCTCACAGGAAATAACTGGCCGGCAACGCTGGAGATTGAGGGCCAGCCTCCGGCAATAAAAGAGAGCGACAAGACCGCACTGCCGCTGCGGGCCGCGACACCGGATTATTTCAAGCTGATGGGAATGCCGCTGATTGAAGGACGGGCATTTCGATCGACCGATGATGATAAAGCGCCAAACGTCGCCATCGTGAACCAGGCGTTCGCGGACCGCTACTTTCCGCATGGCAATGTCATTGGACGAAAATTCTGGATGGAAGGGCGAGACAAGCCAGGAACGGAAATTGTCGGGGAAATCGCCAACGGACGCACCGACGATTTGACCCAAAATGCATCGCCCGAAATTTATTTGCCATTGTGGCAGGCGACCGCGTTTTCAAAACACCTTGTAGTCCGGACATCAGCAGATCCGCGCGCGGTGGTGGTTGCGGTGGAACGTGAACTGCGCGCCGTGGATCCAACCGCGGCAATCGAAAATGTGAAGACGCTGGAACAGATTCGCGACGAATCACTGGCATCGCGGACCTTCACCATGCATCTTCTGACCGGCTTTTCGGCAGTGGGAAGCATGTTAACGCTGGTGGGAATTTACGGACTGCTTTCTTTGTCCGTGGGCTCGCGGCGGAGAGAGCTAGCCATTCGCAGCGCGGTAGGCGCGCAACAAAAAGACATTCGCAAGTTGATCTTCAGCGAAGGATTCCGCTTGATCGCATATGGCGTGCTCGGCGGCATAGCCCTGGCAATCATTTTGTCGCGTGTGCTGAGGTCTTTTCTTTTCGAGGTGAACCCCAGCGATCCTGCAACCCTGATTGTGGTGGGAGCGTTATTCGTGGGCGTAGGGCTCCTGGCATGCTGGATGCCGGTGCGCCGCGCAGGCAGGGTCGATCCGCTGGAAGCGTTGCGATATGAATGAATCGCGGAAGCCCCAATCACGAAATCACGGCGAATCCGAAAGTCCACGCCGCCGTATGAATCCACGGATGGCCGCGTGGCGACGCCACTTATTTGAACGATCACTGAACCGCCACCGTCAATGTCGTAATACGGACTAAGTTGTCCGATGTGGCAGTGACGGTAACTGAGTAGGTTGCGTCTGGCGGATTGCCACCACCTCCGCTGCTGCCGCCGCACCCAGACAGGACGAGCAGAAACGCCAACAACGCGGCCGCAGACAGGGCTGCCAGCGTAGTTGAGAGTTCCTACCTCTTCGACTCTCCGGATGGAGTTGAACCGATTGCGGCTCCTTTGTACCGGGAAGGATCGCTTTACGGCGTGACTGAGCAGGGAGGAATTCAGAACGGTGCCTGCGCGCTATTTCAAATGGGGAACGGCGTGGTGTTCCAATTGTCGATGGTCGATAAAGTACCAGACGAGACGGTGCTCTATGAATTCACCGGAGGTGCCGACGGCTGTGGGCCAGTTGGGAGCCTGGTAGCAGATACGGCTGGCAATTTGTACGGGACGGCAAGCCAAGGCAGCGTCAACGGCGGCACTGTGTTTGAGGTAACACCCTAGCGGTGCCAGACGGGTGGTCCGGTCTTTCAACCCTCCGGTACAACCTACACCGTTGGTGCCCCGTCCCTCGCGACTTTTGCGAGGGGCGGGCACGATGCTGCCGACCACCAAGTTTTGTCGACGAGTCGCTCAACGGAAATTTCTTCCGAGACCTAACTCAGCTGCACAAACCGGGATCGTCGAGGATTTGTGCGCCAACACTACCAAACAATCTTAGAGAGTGTGAAAGCGTGCGTTCGCTGTCCCTTCTCGAATGCCGCTTGTGGTAAGAGCAACGAGGCACCGGCGCGGAACGGCTGCTAGATGGATGCTCGCTGGATTCTGAGTATAAAGACGATTTTTCGCCAACTGAGACGATGTCGGCCGACTGCTATCTCGATTACTCCAGTCACTGAGGATGGTTCTCTGGGCGCTGCGTCGCTATCATTTCTGCGCTACGATGGTGCCGATAGACAACCACCATGTGGGGCATTTTCTTTGTTGTTGCGTTCTCGGTGTTCTTCTGGTGCGGCTTTGTTCTTAGCACCTTGCGAAGCAGGCGTCGGCTTGCGACCGTCGGCGTGTGTTTGGTGTATGGGGTGGTTGGGCGACTTGTGGGAATCGTAATATTGTCGTGGCTGGTACCTAGGCGCGTAGAAAATTTCGGCTACCTCGTCGACGACTTTTCAATCTTGGTTGCAATCACCGCTATGTGGTGTCACGCCCAGCGCACCAGAGAGCAGGAGACAACTGAGGTGCGTTCTTAGTCTTCTCAGCATCCCAAACTTGAATATCTGAATCGTTGCAAACGACGGTCCCACTCATTGACCCCTGAGAGCCGGAATCCCGGTCGATGAGTGCAATCGCGATATTTCGCCAAGTTCGGGAATGCATGCAATGCCAAGCCTGCTATCTGGGTTGATTTTCCCTCCTTCTCCAAACTCAATTACCAACGTCACTAGCGGGCGTCTGCAAACTCGGCTCTCATGGTCTTGACAGGGTCCATAGGAGCTAGGGGAGCTAAGGCCATGAAGAAAGCGTTAGCAGTCGCTGTGGTGATGGTCGGTATCGCCGTCGGTGTTACTGGATGTGAAAGGACTACGGTAAGCGGACCCACATTTAGAGTCGAGACCGGCAAACCGTTCGTCGATTTTCAGGATCTGAAGGATCGGAGAGATTTGCTAAGCGAGGGGTATTCCATGCTGGGATACCAACTGGAATCAGACGGTACAATCAGCCTGCGTTTTTTCACGCACGGAAAGCCGGAGGACAAAAATCTGGTTGATCCCACGATCGAAAGGCTCAAAAACCTCACGCAGATACTGACCAAGGAGCATACAGTACACGCTGTCTTCGTCGATGGTAATCCGATGATGACGATGAACGGCAAGCCTGTCGGAACAGGGGAAGTAATCCGAGAGGTCACCCTTCCTGTTGCGCAATAAGCATCGCCAGAAATCGAGTTGTCAAAACCGATCTCTCAGACCACGCCACCGAATTGGTAGCGTGGTCCCTAGGCTTGGAGCATACAAAAGACGAGCTCAGGCGGCCGCTGACGACTTCCCGGCTGAGAACGACTGTATGGCACTGGCTTCATCCATTTGCACGTCGAAAACCGCGGACAGTCGAGTCAGCTGAAGAAGGTCCTGAATCCGCTTACTGGGATTGACCAGTCTGACCTGACCCCCTTGGTTTCGTACCGAACTATATGTTCCGACCAATTCCCCCAGCCCGGAACTGTCGATGTAACCGACTCCGTGCAGGTTTAGAAGGATCTTCTTCGTCCCGCCATCGATCACTTTGCGAATCGCTTCTCGCAATGCGGCGCTGCCGTCACCTAATGTGATTCGCCCCGTCACATCGATGATCGCAACATCTTCGACAGTGCGAGAGCCGATTTGCATCGGTACTGGAGTCGATCCCTTGATCGTAAGACCAGTCCGATCCAGGATCTCAGAAGCGATTTGGGAAATCTCCGTCGACTCCGTACGCACCACAATCAGGGATCGTCCTTCTCGCAAAACCTCACGGAAGAAAGCTGCATCTTCCGAGCACTTCTCCTCGGGAGTGGGCTGTGGAGCGCCCTGATCATCGGCTATCGCCTTGCCTAACGTGGCGCCCGCACCAGCGCCTGTCAACCCAAGCAATGCGGCTGCTCCAAAGCCGAGTGCAAAAATCGAACCGACACCGGGCAGGAGCAAGGTTGCTGCGACCACGCCCGCCGACATCCCGACCGCGCCTCCGGTGAAGCCTCCAACCGTCGCCCCAAATTGCTTTCCGATGGTTTTAGCCTCCACCTCAGACCGAGTGAGAAACAGGATTGAATCTTCTGGGACCTTCTTCTCTAGCAACTCGCGGACGGCTTCCTCGGCACGGCTCCGCGAAGAAAACACACCAATGGATGTTTCCACGGGACCCCTCCTCTGATTTTCTGGTATTTCCCCTAAACCCCGCAAAAAAGCGGCGAGTAGTATACACCGGTTCCTTGTTTTATCAAGCGATAAGAATTATTGAGGGAAGCCTCGTTGGTCGGTCAAACTACATAAGCTTTCAAAACTCCGTTCGATCACCGACCCTCAACGATTACCCCTCCGGTAGCTTCACTTGAGGCATCTCCGCTCACGTGGACTTCTTCGAAGTGGCGGTCAAATGCCAGTTTCATTTTTCGTTCGTTTACGTCCTTCTGCGGTGTGTGGTAAGCCCAGCTCGGTCTGAACCGCGCATCAGGGCAGGACGTACAGGCCCCCTCGATTGGTATGTCTCCCAACCATTTGGTCACTTTCAGGGATGGCATTTTCAGCCCCTCACTGCGTTGCCGGAGGCTAGAAGCCCGCAACTCAATGGCAGCATGTCTCCGGTTCGCTGAAATGTCCATAGACGCAATCTGAAGCCGTCTGAATTAATCTAGAGAGAGCGTCGCCAGCTGCGGTAACTGTTTAAATCCGATGAGATAAGAAGGCCGGTCTCCGGACGGGATGCGGTGTGCGCTTCCAAGTTATCGACGTGCTCCAGGCACAGATAAAAAGGAGACCGGCAATGAAGAAGATTAGCACCGCATCACAGCGAGAAAGCTGGCGGTGTTATTGCATCATCTGTGGGTGAGCGGAGAAGTGTACGAAACATTGCACAACAGCAGCCGAGTGACGGTGGCGGCAGCCGCGCTAAAACAAAAACCAAGTCACAAATCGTTCCAGGAAGAGAAAAGATAAAAGCCAAAGCCGAGCTATGGCGATTTCTCGCCAACTGTTATCCTGACACTATGGATCATCTTGAAGTTCTGCGGGAAAAGATAGCTCGTCTTCGGTCGGAAATCGCCGACATTCAAGGCTTGAATGAACAGTATCGGTTTCGAGGCCAGAAGGGAGCAGAAGGCGACATCGCTCACAGCCAGAGGCAGGAACGACTGCAGGCGATTCAGGAAGAACTTGTCCAACTCTCCCGACTCAGTCACAAAACTCTTTCGATTGAGCAGATGAGGGAAAAGCATCGCTCCCGGCTACATCTCGTCAAGTACGCTTCATAAACTCTACATTACCTCGTAGTCAAACCACTGCAACGATTTCGCTCGCCGACGCATGATGAGTGCTATGGGGATTTTTCGCCAACTGGCGAATGGCCTGAAGATTAATTGTATTCGGCGGGCGGCGGAACGATGAGCACAAAATCGAAAGGCTTTCGCTCTAAGTTTCGCAGCTTGTGTTCTTCGTAGCCGGGCAAGTAATTTGGGCGACCTTCTACGTACTGAGCTTCCCACTGATGTCGAGGAACCGTGTAGCGCACCCTTCCTTTATCGAGTGCGATAAGGAAGAAGTTGACATCAAGCTCTGGAATTGTGATTTCCTCATTGTCTGCAAGGTGTATCAAGCAGGCAAAACCACCCTCAGGAAAATCCACTGCCCTTTTGCAGTCTGCGAACTTGTTGGGCATTTCTTTCGGGTCACGCAGGTTCTGTTTCAGTTCGATCATCGTGAAGTGCATTGCCCCTTTTACAGCGCGAAGCGAGTGAGTTGTTCCGCTCTGATAGACATCAATCTGGCCGACGCTAACCTTTCGGGTTGTCGATGCTTCGCCATCTTTCTGCTCGGCCACGGTGCCCTCCCTTGTCCACACGATCGCGATCGGCCTCGAATGTGTGTAACTTGGAAGACTGTTTGTCCTCACGCTGTATATCGTCACTTCGCGGTTCGACAAAGCGAGTCCTCTGACGAATGGCTCAAGAGATGCAAAATTACTCGCTGAGGAGTCCGAAATAGCAGCTTTTCTGCGAGCATCTTGAGACATTGCGATGAGGGCAAAGCTGATGAGAATCCCGATTAAGAACATGCGCATGCTGCGAGCATTCTATCCGCTCATTGCGAAAAAACCCCGCCTTGCGACCCTAACAGTTTAAATCAGGCCATAGCACAAGTTTGCGCCGTCTGTTCGCCTCTTAGCGATTCCGAAGGGGGAATTTTGAGTGCTATCGCATTATTAAGAGGGCGCCCCTTCTAGAGTAGGTTGTCATCGTTCGTATGATCACCTACGAAAGGAGCACCCTCGATGAGCAGCGAAAAGTATATCGGTCTCGACGTTCATCAAGCAACGATCTCGGTAGCGGTGATGGATTCCAGTGGCAAGGTAGTCATGGAATCCATCTTGGAAACGAAAGCCGCAACCATTTTGGAATTCTTTGCCGGACTGCGCGGAACGTTGTCGGTAACTTTCGAAGAAGGAACTTGGGCCGCCTGGCTCTACGATCTGCTCAAGCCGCATGTTGCCAAGTTAGTGGTGTGCAATCCACGTAAGAATGCGCTGCTCAAACACGGCAACAAGAGCGATCGGATCGATGCCTTCAATCTTGCTGACCTGCTGCGTCTCAATCGCCTGGAATCCGTCTACCGTGGTGAGACCAGCGTACGCATGCTACGCGAGCTGGCCCGAAGTTATCTGACCACCGTGAAAGATCTTTCCCGGGTTATGAATCGTCTGAAAGCTCTGTATCGCAGTTGGGCGATTCCCTGTGCCGGCCGGGACGTCCACTACACTCGCCATCGCAGTCAGTGGCTGGACAAAATCCCGGAAGCGTGGCTACTCGGTGAAGAAAACTTTTTCTCTCCGACGAAGAACAAAAAACTCGCTATGAACCCAGAATTCCCTTGACTCCGACCGGCCTTCTCATGGAAGGCGATTACACGCTTTGAGCGGCAGAGCGGGATTCTCCTTAACCGCGATTCTTCATCCATCTTCCGCGTGGTCGGGGCTGCCGCTGTTTCGCAATCGCCAGCATCTTGCTGCCAAGAATCCACATCCAGATCAACGTGACACCAAGAAAGATGCGCTGGTCCAACCCTGCCAGGTGAATCTCGCCCAACCGATCGAGCGCGAAATAAGAAAAGATCACTGGCAACGATAGGAGTACGGCGGAAGACCAAGCTGACTGCCACTTCTTGTCCCACCGTAGGGGGACCGATAAAAGTGGGAGAGCCAGGGTAGCGCATAGAAACGCTATCATTCCCATTTGATTGTGGATTTGACCATTCGAAGTCGCCGGAGCCCCCTGGAGATCACTCGGATAAACCCCGGCGAAAAAGACAGCACACGCCCAAACTAACCACAACAACATCCCAGGTGCGAAACGGAACTTTGACGAGACCGACCGCCATAGCCCGAACAGCAGCGCCAAAGACCCCAGGCTCAGGACAAAGAATGTTGATGTCATGAGGGATCCGTAGGGACCGTTCACGTACTCGCTGAGATACCGGTACCTGGGATCGAAGTCAGGTCGAAGGATGTGCAGGAGGACTATCGCGGCTGCGTAGTAGATTGTGCTCGACAACGCGATATATGCGGCGATGACGTTTAGCGTGTCGCGTCCGTCCGACTCCCCTGCGTGCACAGCTTGCTCCCTCCGCATTCAAATAGACGAATCTAGTGCGCGTTTGGGTATCGGCGTCAGACTCTTGTTATCCTGGTTGTTAAGGCGATAGCCGCTCAGCGACCGATGAGGATTCCTTTTGGGTTCTTCGGCTGTTTGTCGGGAATCATGGCGCGGCTCGGCTTGTGCAACGCGCCGGCATAGGCTACCCCTCGTCGTCCTTCACCGTGACCTCTTTCATCTCCTTGATTTCCGTGATGACGATGGCGTGAGTCCCGGTTCGTTCAAAGACGATCCCGGTTGCGCGCACATATTTCCCGACAAATGGCATGAGTACCTGCCGTTGATCCTTATCGGGCATCTTGGCGGAGATGGGGAAATATAGTCGATCATCTTTCGTTAGAATAACCAGCGGCGAGCCGCCCTTCACGCAATCCTGTACGCATTTGCTCCCCATACTCGTCGGGTGGTTATCGAGATTCTGAATTGGGCAGGCTACATCCCGAACCAGCCCTTCGATCGTTTCATTGGAAACATTCGCCCGGGCACCGGCCATGTCCGTGGTCTGTTGAGACTGAGACGCCGCCAACAGAATCCCGCAGCACGCAAGCAAGCCAATCTTCAACGCTCGGATCATCGGCCTCTCCTTTTCATTCCGCATGATTCTTCCCGCGGTACGTTCGACGAAGCGTCCAATCATTGCACAGTCGAGAGGTGGCAAGAATGCGATTTGTTGAATCCACGCTACCAATCCCCACTCGTTACAGGACTCCAGAGCGTTCCGGAATCTTTCTGAAAATTCTTGAGATCGCACAGGCCCGTCAAACTGGCCATTCCAGCGATTTCCACAGCCGAACCGTTCGCCCTTGTGACATCTGACCTTGCGCTCAAATGCAGAAATGTCCCATCATGCGGATGCCGAGCGGCGAACGGTCTTTCTACCGATTGGCAGCTAAGTATTTGTCTTGCAATATTTTACGTGTAAGCCCAAGCGGCTCAATATTTTGCGAGACCCCATAGACAGCCCCCACGGGTTAAGTTCTTTGAAAACAAGATTTTGCGAGATTCGATAGAAAAATTTTCGCTCACGCCCAGATTTCACCCGCGGATTGAGGCTCTCGGCCAGCATTTTTGAGGCATAGACCAGGGCGTAAAGCCAAAAGCGAAGACCTAAACCCTTGCGACTCAAGATTTTGCCCGTAACTGATTGAGCCCCATAGATTACTTCGCAATTTTCCCCTAACCCGATGATTCCAATAGACCGATAGGGGGGAGGGTACCCCAAAGCAACACACCGGATTCCCAAAATGGGAAAAACCTCTCGGGCCGAGCGGAAGAGAAGACCCGCGAAGGACATGCGGCTCTAGAGGTCTTAAGCCGACGACCAGCGACCAAAGACCGACGACAAACGAAAGCTGAGCGCTGATAGCTGAGAGCTGAAAGCCGCCTGCCCCGCAATGCTGTACGATTTACTCGCACTCATGCCAAGCCAATGAAACTCTCTGAAATTGTCACTGCCCTCGACGTGCGTCTCGAAAATGGATCTCCCGACACAGAAATCACCGGACTTAACGGCATTGAGCAGGCTGGTCCGCAGGATCTGACTTTTGTCGCGAATCCCAAGTACGCCTCCGCTGCGCGCACCACGCGCGCCGCGGCCGTGATCGTCGGCGAAGACTTCCCTGCCATCCCAACCGCGATGCTCCGCGCCAAGGATGCCTACACCACCTTCGCCCGCGCGCTCGAACTATTTCACAAGCCGCTCCGTTACTCGGTGGGAATTCACCCGACAGCGGTTGTGCATGTGAGCGCCCGCATCGGCCCGGATGCGCACATCGGCCCGTACGTGGTGATCGATGAAGACGTTGAGATCGGCTCAAATGCTGTGCTGCTGGCGCATTCTGTGATCTATCGCGGAGCGAAGATCGGAAACAATTTCTTTGCGCACTCGCATGCCGTTGTCCGAGAGAACTGCCGCATCGGCAACAATGTGCTGCTGCACAACGGAGTTGTGATCGGAAGCGACGGCTTCGGCTTCGCCAAGACCGCCGAAGGTCATTGGTACAAGATCCCGCAGCCAGCACCGGTCGTGATCGAAGACGACGTCGAAGTGCAGGCGAACTCGTGCATCGACCGCGCCAGCGTTGGCGAAACCCGCATCGGACGCGGCGTGAAGGTCGACAATCTCGTGCAGGTCGGCCACGGATCGAAGGTCGGCGAAGACGCGTTGCTCTGCGCGCAAGTCGGCATCGCGGGATCGACCGAGATCGGCAAGCGAGTGATCCTTACCGGACAAGTCGGAGTTGTAGGCCATTGCAGGGTCGGAGACAACGCCATCGTCACACCGCAAAGCGGCGTCGCTGCAGACATTCCCGCCAACGCGCTGGTCAGCGGCGCGCCCGCGGTCGATCACAAAGCGTGGTTGAAGTACTCGGCAATTTTGCCGAAGCTGCCAGACTTGGTGCGAGCGTTACGAAAGTCAAAAGCATGAACCACAAAGGACACGAAGGAGCACGAAGGTAAACTGGAACGCCAGGAATTACAGAGAAGGCCACACGCTCAAGCCGTCTGTTCTCTGTGATCCTCTGTGTTCCCTGTGGTGAAAGATTTTGTTTGCTGGTACTCAGGAGGCAATCCGCTCTCGATTGCTGCGTGGACCTTCTCCATGAGCGATTCGCGGTCGCCGAAGTCTTTCAGTTCGATCGGAGGATGGAAGATCACCTTCACTCGTCCGGGCTTGATGGCAAAGCGTCGCTTGGGCCAGACGTAATGCGTACCGACGATCGTGACAGGTACGACCGGAACCCCACATTCGACAGCCATGTAGAACGGACCTTTCTTGAAAGGCAGCAGCTTGCCATCGAACGAGCGCTTCCCTTCCACGTAAATCAGCATGTTCATCCCTTGCTCGACTACGGCCTTTGCCGCGCGCACCGATTCGATTCCGGCGTCGCGATTCCCGCGGTCGACAGGAACAAGTTTTCCCATGCGCATCACCTTGCCGAGGATTGGAACCTTGAACAGCTCTTTCTTGACCATCACGGAGGTTTGCCGCGGGATCAGCCCGACCTGAATTGGTGGGTCAAGATTCGATGCGTGATTGGTCATGAAGATGTAGCTGCGCGAGTGGTCGAAGCGATCAAGCCCTTCGGTCTCGAATCGAACGCCCGCGACCCACACCCCAATCCACGCTCCGCGTGTGAAAAGAAAATAAAGCACGCGGATGTTGCCCATGAGGAATGCCGCGATGAAACCGACGATGGCGGCAAAAGGGCCCATGAGCGTCCACAACGTCAACATAAGGACAGTGCGGATCATTTCGTTTTCTTCTCAGGAGTCGAATCTTCTGCTTCACCCCGCAGCCAGGCCGCACGATGCGCGCGCTGTTCTGGCGTAACCTGGTCGACGTCTCTGACTTCGTATGATGTCTCTTCTCGGCCCCCGATTTTCCAGGTCAACTCTCGTTCTCCGCGACGCGCCTTGACCTTCACCGTGATGGTATCGCCAGGTTTAAGGCGAGCCAAAATCTGTTGCGACTCTTCTCCGGCGGCTTTGCCCTGGATTTCGGAAAGCGCGTCACCAACGCGCAGTCCAGCCCGCTCAGCCTCGCTGGCGGAAGTCACGGCGACAACTGACATGGGCCCATCAAAGTTTCGCGACGCGAGGAAGCCGGGATCCGGCACGGTAAACTTTCGCTCCTCCACAAGCAATCCAACATAGCTGAAGAAGTTATTCCATGGAATCTCGACCGTGCCCGCGACATACTTCGTGAAGAAAGGTGCCAAATCGCAATGGCAGACAACGTTTCCAGCCTCACGCACCCCGTTCGAGTCATCAAAGTACCGGCGCTTTTTGGCGTAGTTGTCGTTCATCCACTGCATCAGTTCACGAAGAGATGCCTGACCATGGCTCTGGTTGCGCATTTCGAGATCAAGCATGAAACCCAGCAGTTCGCCCTTGTTGTAGTACGAAATGCTCCGCTCGGGACGGCGATAGTAGTTGAAACCCTCCAGCCATGCGCCGAGACTGGATTCTTCCGCTGATTGGGTCAAGTGAGCGGGACGGTGCTCGAGTTCGGTAATCTCTTCGCCGAGTTCGGCGAGAAATTGCTTTTCCTCCATCAGGCCGGCACGCAGCAAGATGATGTTTTCGGCCGTACTGGTTACGCCTTCGCTGAACCACAGCGCGCGCGTGTAATTCGCTTTGGTGTAGTCAATGGGCTCAAGCGTCTGCGGCCGAATACGCTTTACATTCCACAGATGGAAGAACTCATGCGCAGTAACGGCATTCACGGGATATAGGTTCTGGCGGATTGTGTCTGCATTGATGTCGATGGCAGTGGAGTAAGCGTGTTCCATGCCGCCTCCCGCCGGTCCGCGCGGGAAGTGATAGAAGAATGTGTAAGTGTCGAAGGGACGATCGTTCATCCATGTGATCGCGCTTGCAACGATTTTGTGAAGTGACGCGGTCAGTTTGTCAGAATCGTAGTCCGCTGGATCGGCGTCGACGACGACGCGGAAATGCGCACCTTGCTCATCGAACTTGAGTTCCCGGAAAAGTCCGATCTCGGCAGGAGAATCCACGAGACGATCGTAATTCTCAGCATGGAACTTGAAATCCGGAGGCGGCAACGCCATAGCAACGTGCCATTCGCTCGGCAGTGCGCTGAAAAGTAGCGTAATTGGCGCGTTGCGGGAGTCTGCCGGGTACATCAAGATCTGTGCCAGGTTGAAGAAGGCGTGATGCGAGTTGAACTGCGCACCGAACGGTCCGAACGAATCGACGTACATCTGGTATTCGACGGTTGCTCCGTTCGCGGCACCATCGAGTTTCCAGCGGCTGGTATTCATTTCCTGCACTTGCAGAGGCTGGCCGGAAAGGTCTTTGGCGCGAATCCAATTGATGAACTGCGAAAAGTCGCGGACCTGATAGAGCGCGTTCCAGACGGGCAATTGCAGTTCACGCTCTGCTGAGCCAGGCGGAAGTGCGATCTGGACCTCGATGAGATGCTGTTCGGGATTTGTGAGAGTGACGATGTAGTCGATAGCAGTTTGAGCCGAAACTGATGACGTAATGAGACAAAGGCCAACCAGAAATCCCGCGCCGAGCTCACCATAGCGCCTGAAAGCGCTTCCCTTCCGATTGCGTTTCGACACGCCTGGAGTTGTGCCCTGATACGAACCTTCTGACGACCAGTTTGCGGCGAAGCGATGAGAGTCGACCACGATCATTTCGTCTCCGCGAGTTCGCGCAGGCGGGCTGGTAGCTTTTCGTAGATGCCGCCGAAGCCGCCGTTGGAAAGGATTGCAATGACATCACCGCTGCGCAGTTCTGGTGCGATGAGTTGGACGATCGCATCGGCATCGGCGAGGAGACGGGCTGGACGGCCGAGCTGTTTAATTTCGGCAGCGAGCGCAGGCAATTCCAGTCGCTCGTTTTCCGGTATTGCTTCGGAGCGGAAGACGTTCGCTACGATGACTTCGTCGGCTTGTGCGAGACTACGCGCGAGATCATTTTGTAGAACCCGCCGCCTAAGCGTGTTCGAACGTGGTTCAAGGATGGCCCAGATCCGCGAGCCCGCGTAACGCGCACGCAGCGCTTTGAGAGTTCCCGCAATAGCTGTGGGGTGATGCGCAAAGTCGTCGATGATCGTGATGCCCTTGACTTGAGCCTTCACTTCGAGACGGCGTTTCACGCTCTTGAAAGCCTTCAGAGCTTCGGCGATGGCTTGCTTCGATACACCACAAGAAAAAGCAAGCGCCGCAGCGGCGGTGGCGTTCCAGACGTTGTATTCGCCGGCGAGAGCGAACTCGAAGTTCCCGAAGTGCTCGCCGTTATGAAGGACAGTCCAACTCGTACCGCTCGGATCCATGCGCAAATTGGCTACCTTCCAGTTGGCGCGCGCTCCCGCGCCATAGCGCTCGACCGGGCAAAATGCTTTGGCCAGAACTCGCTCCAGGCTTGCGCTTTCCGTCACATCCGCAGCGGCCCCGTCAAACGCCACGATTTTGCCGCGGTGTGGAATCAGGTTCACCAGGCGTTTGAATGCGGTTTCGACTGCGTCGAGATCTTTGTAGATATCTGCATGATCGAACTCGACTGACGTCAGAATGATTGCGTCGGGAAAGTAGTGAAGGAACTTCGGACCCTTGTCGAAGAAAGCTGTGTCGTATTCGTCACCTTCAAGGATGAAGTGTTTGCCGCCGCCGAGATGAAAACTGGAACCGAAGTTCTCCGCAATACCTCCGATCAGAAACGAGGGATCAAGACCGGCGGAGTGGAAAATCCATGCAAGCATCGACGTGGTAGTGGTTTTGCCGTGAGTTCCAGCGACGACGAGAACTTCTTTTCCGCGCAGGAATTCGTCGTGGAGGAGTTGCGGGAGCGAGCAGAAGTCGAGGCGTTGATCGAGAACGTACTCGAGTTCGACGTTGCCGCGGGAGATAGCATTGCCGATGACGACTAGATCGGGCTTCGGCTCGAGATGCTTAACATCAAAGGGCTGCGCCACGGTGATGCCGAGGTCGCGGAGGAAGTCGGACATCGGAGGATAGGCGGCGGCGTCGGAGCCGGTGACGTGGAAGCCTCGTTCCTTTAGCATTCCGGCGAGTGAGGCCATCGCCGTACCGCAGATGCCGATGAGGTGGATGTGTTTGGTATTTGTCATCAAGAACGATCACAGGGGCTAAAGCCCCACATCTTTCTCGTGCGCTTAACGCGGCCCTTAAAGGGCCGCTCTTCCACGGCAATGCATGCGGATGTGATGAAGCGCACCATCTGTTCAGATTGAAACTGCTGACTCGCGAATGGTGAGCGAGATGCTACTTCCCTGCACTGACAATTTTGCCTCAACGCCAAACGGCAACGTTATGTTCCCTTTGCTCACGTGGCCGGACCTGACACCGAAGGCGACCGGGATGTTCAGGTCACCAACAATCCGCACGATCACGTCCTCGAGGGTGTAGTTCTGGTTTGGGCTTTGGATGCAGTCGAGCATCTCGCCAAAGATCATTCCACGAACGTGATCCAGATGGCCGCCGATTCTTAATTGCATCAGCATCCGGTCGATCTGGTAAGGCTTGGCCGCCACGTCTTCGATGAACAGAATCTTCCCCTTCGTATTGATCTGAAAGGGAGTACCGAGCGAAGCCACGAGGATCGACAGACACCCGCCATAGAGAACGCCTTCTGCTTCCCCTTCGATCAGTGGCTTTGATTCTTTGTTCAGGGGAATATTCCACGGCTTCGTAACCGAAAGCGCGGACTGCCAGGATTCTAGCTCGACGCCATTATCGTGCACCCAGTCCTTTGCCACCATAGGGCCGTGGAAGGTGATCAAGCCATTGTCGGTGAAGTGCGTTAGCAGACACGTGATATCGCTATAGCCGACGAAGATTTTCGGACGAGGCTGAATCTTCCTGAGATCGAGTTTGTTCAGGAGATAGTTCGCTCCGTAGCCTCCGCGGGCGCAAATGATGGCGCGCACATCATCGCGCTCGAACACTTCCTCGAGTTCCCGGACGCGTCGATCGAGCGAGCCTGCAAAATACAGATCGCGATCGAAGATCGAATCGCTGTAGACGGGATTGTATCCAGCGCGACGAAGAGCCGCACAGCCGGCCTCGAATTCTGAGCGATTCACATTGCTGGCCGGGGCGATGATGCCGATGGTATCGCCGGGGCGAAGGGCGGGAGGCTTAACGGATTTTGTATTGGAGGTGGGCATTGATTGCGATTCAGCTCAGGAAGAATTCTCCGCGACAAACAAGGCGGGTTGGGCCGCGCAGGATAATGTTGTCTCCCACGCGGCGGACGGTCTGCGTCCCGCCGGGTGCGTGCACCTTCACAGGAGAAGCGGCGCGGCCTGTGGACATCGCGGCTGCAGCAGACGCACACGAACCGGTTCCTGAAGAACTGGTCTCGCCCGCGCCGCGTTCGAAAAAACGCACGCCCAAATCAAACTTGCTATCGACGCGTACGAACTCAATGTTCACTCCCTCCGGAAATTGCGGCAGGCTTTGTATTTCGGCGGCGTGAGATTGCCAGTTGCGCCGGAACTCGTCAACGAAAATGACGTAATGCGGATTCCCCATCGATACCGGAATCCCTCGGAACTCGCCTGAGGGTGTGGTAACCGACACTTCCGTTGCAACTGTCGCTCTCCCCATCTCAGTTTCGAACTCGTATTCGGAATCGCGGCGCGAGATCAGCGAGCAAATCTTGGTGCCTGCTCCGGTCAAGATCGACACACGCTCTTTTTTCTGGGTCGCACAGAGATAAGCCGCAACGCATCGTGTACCGTTGCCGGAGATTTCCGCGTGGGATCCGTCGGCATTGATGAGGCGGATTTCGGCATCGGCAGAAAAATGGGGCGACATCCACTCGACACCGTCTGCTCCGACACCATCGTGGCGATCACAGATCCTTCGAGTGAACTCAGCGAGTTCAGAGGCGGGTGGCGCGAGTGCTGCATCGATCAAAAGGAAGTCGTTGCCGCAGGCGCTAGCCTTCACAAAAGAGATAGCACGGGTGGCGGGCTTCACTCGCGCTCCACTCGTCCGAGCGAAACAGCGCCCGTGAGAACAGACGATGTCTTCATCTGCCGTAATAATTCTTTTTGGTCACGAGAACAGCCTTCGACGTCAAATTGCAATCGAACATACTGGCCCGTATCGCCGCTGACACCATTCAGCATGAGACGGTGTTGAGTCTCGAGAATTCGGTTCACCTCATGAGTGATCGCGTCGAGGTTCGCGCCTGTCACCTCATAACTGGAGAGAAGAAGCTTCAAGTTGAATGTTTCTTCCAGGTGTCCAAGCGTGAAAAGTGCGGCGAGGACAAGGCCTGTTGCGAAGATGGCTGTGAGATAGAGTCCGCCTCCCGCTGCCATGCCGACGGAAGCAACAACAAAAATTGTGGCCGCGCTGGTGAGGCCTGTGGTCAGGCCGCGAGTATGAATAATCGTCCCTGCACCGATGAAACCGATGCCTGGGATGATCTGGGCCGCGATGCGGGCCGCGTCGGATGGTACGCCAGCCAATCGTGCAGAAAGCAGAGTGAACATGGCCGCGCCAAAGCAGATGAACATGTTGGTACGAAGTCCCGCGGGACGGTGGTTCAACTCACGCTCGAGGCCGATCGCTCCGCCTAAAATCGCGGCAAGCAAGAGTCGCGACACCGAACTGGTGACGATGCCGCTGGCGGCTTCCTTCTGCATGAGATCGAGTAGGCGATGCCAGTCCATTGCTGTCCCGAGCACAAAATGTATGGATGGCGGGATTTTAACATTTAGGAGGAGCGCTGCTGCGTAACCCGGATGATTACCGGGCGCGGTAGAGGACTGCACGGGCCTGTCCAGTAACGTGGATTTCCACGAGTTCCCGCAGGTGCAGATTATGGACCGCCTGGAAGACCGGGTCGCCTTCGAAGGCAAGGACGTAGTCGGCGTACTGCGACGGGTTCGCAAGAGCGCGTTCCCATAGGCCTTCGGAATCGGTCGATTGCTTCCAGACGCGATGGTTACCTTCGTTGATGGTGTGGCGTAATGGGATACCGGCTCGCTGAACGGCTCCGACATGATCGCCGAGATACATCAGTACGGTTGCGTTTTCCGGCAATTTCTCGAGCCACGATGCGACTTGCTTTTCGAGTTGGTTCCGGGTGCGCATATTCACTTGCGCTTCCTGCAGAGTGATGGGACTGGAGCGCCATATCTTCGAATAGCTGGCGATCGCAAACAGAAGCATTACGACAACGAACATGGCCTTGAGCCTGCGCTGGCAATTCGAGCGCAGAATGATACACGTCAGAGCGGCTATCGCCACGGCAAACGCGGGCAACATCTGGAGGCCGTATCGCGTGTTGTAGTGCGAGAATGGCCACCATTGCGGGACGAAGATGGGAACGCCTCCGTAGGCGATGGAAAGGGCGTAAAACGGCAGCGGGATCAGAAGAAGCAGCAGCGCGGCCGAGGAGTGCGGCCTCATTCGCAGAGCGTATAAGCCCGCGGCGACGGCGATGAGGAGCAATCCAATCCAGGCGCGCTGGAGCCAGAGATTTTCTGCGACGTTGTCCTGGGCGGCTTTTAGAAAGTACAAGCCTGAGGTGAAGAGATTGCGGCTGCCGGGATGTCCGGGATTGCCGGCGCTCTGGGTGCGTTTCTCGATTGCCTTTGCGGAGTAAGGGCCGTTTTCAAATTCAAGAGGATTGCGGTAAACGAGGCCGTTGTAAGCGAGCCAGAGTGCAGGGGCTGCGGCGGCGATGAGTAGGAATTTGCGCAATCCGCGGGCAGGGGCTAAAGCCCCCATCTTTTCTCTGTCCTTAACGCGGCCCTGAAGGGCCGCTCTTCCGCGGTCGCCCTTGGCTGACGAGGAGTTAATTACACCTCTTCGGTCAAAGAAGGCGTTTGTGGTTGAGGCTCGCCGGAGAAAGGAACGTTCACCGCTTATCGCATCAAGCAGAACGATCCCGACGACTGCGGCTGTGAGGAACCATCCGTCGTAACGAGTGAGACAGGCAGCGGCAAGACAGAGTCCGCATTTCGTAAGCGCGTGCGCTTGGCCGCGAAGCGCTTCAGTGAAATAAACAACTGTCCAAGTGAACAGAGCCAGGTAGACTGACTCTCCCATGGCGGTCGATTGCATGTAGATCAGGTTGGGATTCGCGGCGTAGATGAGAGCGGCGATCCAGGCACAGGCGTGGGCGACGGCGTCCGACTGGCTCAATGGTGAGAGCGCGGTACGGGTCAGGCGATAGATCCCAATCGCCCCTAGGACATAGGCTGCCATTGACGGGATTGAACCTCCCGCTCCGGTGCGCCACATCTTCATTGAGACGATGAAGGGGATCATCAACAGATGCGGAAGCGGAAGCCAGACTGTGCCGAGTTGCAGCAGGCCGGGCGTTTTCGAGTCGAAGACGCGGCGGGCAATATTGATGTGGGCGACGGCATCACCGTAGAGAAGAGTTTGCCCGTGCTGGAAGTAGAAAAGAAACGAGACGACCGAGACGCAGGTGGCGAGCCAGGCGAGCAGGCGGACTTCGGAATCCCAGTTGGAATTGACGGGCGCGCTCTTTTTTTGTTTCTTCATTCGTCGAGACCGAGATCGCTTAAAAGCGCGGTCTGAGGGCGCGTCTTATGCTACGCCTGAAGGCGTAGCCCGATACGAACCCGGCTATTCAAGATGAGTAAGTTCACGGAAGATCTGGAAGCGTTCGTCGATCTCCTCACGAGTGAGCGATTTCAGACGTTCGGGGCCGAAGCGCTCCACCGCGAACGATCCCATGACGCCTCCGTAGAAAAGAGCCCGCTTGAGGACTTCGCGGTTCAATTCTTTCTGCGAGGCGATGAAGCCCATGAAACCTCCGGCAAAGGAATCTCCGGCACCGGTGGGATCTTTGACTTCGTCGATCGGGAGAGTGGGAGCGCGGAAGGGATGGCGTCCGATGCCGAATGCGCCTTCGCGGAAGAAAATTGTCGCGCCATATTCTCCGTGTTTGATGACCAATGCTTGCGGTCCCATCGCCAGCACCTTCTGAGCAGCACGGGGCAAGTTGGTTTCGTGGGCAAGCATTTTGGCTTCGGTGTCATTGATCAGAAGAACATCGACCAGCTTCAATGTTTCGGCTAATTCCTTCGGTGCGCCTTTGATCCAGTAATTCATGGTGTCGCAGCCGGTCAGGCGGACATGGTTCATCTGGCGGCGGACATGAGCTTGTAGCGTCGGCTGGATGTTGGCAAGGAACAGAAAATCGGTGTCTCCGTATTCTTTGGGAATGTGCGGCTGAAAGGTTTCGAAGACGTTGAGGTGAGTGAAGTCGGTCTTCGCCTCGTTGAGGTTATCGGTGTAAGTACCTCCCCAGCGGAAGGTGTTCCCCGCTGCATGCTCGATGCCGCGGATGTCGATGCCGCGGTCCTGAAAAACTTTCTCTTGTTCGGGACCGAAGTCTTCGCCGACCACGCCGACCACACGAACCTGCGTGAAGTAGCTCGCGGCGAGCGAGAAGTATGTAGCGGCTCCCGCGAGAACGTTTTTCACGCTGCCGGAGGGAGAAGTGACGTCATCGAATGCGACCGAACCGACTACCAGTATGCTCATGAGCTTCCTTGATTTGGATTGCTGTTTCTAAAAGCTTCGGCTTTTCTGCTGTGTCAGATCGGCGGGCGAGACGCCCGATGGGCAGCCCGGCGAGTCCCCGGTCGCTACACATACTTGCCGATGATGAGTCTCAGTTTCTTTTTCGTTGCTGCTGGAATCTTCTTTCGGTCTGTCAGGATCGCGTGGGCCAAGGCCGCGCCGCATTTGCACGTGCGGTCTTTCGGCATCGAAGATACCGTCTGGCGCACGACCTTCGCGGCATTCTCTGCGTTCTTCACAAGCACCGCGACGATCTGGTCGACCGTGACCGAATCGTGATAGGGATGCCAGCAGTCGTAATCCGTGACCATGGCGACTGTGACATAGCAGAGCTCGGCTTCACGCGCGAGTTTGGCTTCCTGCAGGTTGGTCATCCCGATCACGTCCATACCGAGCCCCCGATAGACGTTCGATTCGGCCTTGGTGGAAAACTGTGGGCCCTCCATACAGAGGTAGGTGCCACCGTGCTTGCCCACTACTCCGACCTGCTTGCAGGCGGATCCGACGACTCCGGCGAGTTCGCCGCAGATGGGGTCAGCGAAGGCAATATGCGCGACGATCCCGTTTCCGAAGAAGGTGTCGACGCGATGGCGAGTGCGGTCGAAGAACTGGTCAGGGATGACAAATTCAAGCGGCTTATGTTCTTCCTTCAGCGATCCGACGGCGGAGATGGAAACGATGCGGCCGACGCCGAGTTGTTTGAAACCGTGAATATTGGCGCGAAAGTTAAGTTCGCTAGGCAGGATGCGGTGGCCGCGTCCGTGACGCGCGAGAAATGCAATTTTGCGGCCTTCGAGAGTGCCGCACACGTAAGCATCGGACGGAGCGCCGAATGGCGTTCTAAGTCTTACTTCTTTAACCTTGGTGAGCCCGGGCATCGAATAAAGCCCGCTACCGCCGATGACGCCGATTTCCGCTTGAGGCAAACGTCCTCCAGAGTGCGATTCAGGGCTGGGACAAACTGGTGATTATACAGGAGGAGATTTTGACCTTGAATGGCAAGTACATGGGTGTGACTTGCTCGCTCCGCATCGCGAGGGGGACGAACGCATCCTCCCCACCACAAGACTACAATTTTCCAATGCGAATTCTCGTTCTCGGCTGGATGGTTTTATTTCTTCACATTCTGCTTTACGCGCAGGCTGCGGCCTCCGCGGGGCCGAAGACAGTTACGGTTTCCGCGGCGATCGATCACAACCGAGTCATCATCCCTGTTCAGGTTCGACTTCCCGATGGGTCGACCCAGAACGTTCGCGCGTGGGTGGACAACGGGAATCCTGCTCTATATCTGTCGCGCCGGCTGGCTACCGTTCTGGGATTGAATGTCACTTGTGGCCAGCAGGAATGCTCGGCGCCTCCTCCGGCTGAGATCGCTATCGGCGGAATGACAATTTCGCTTTCGGATGCGAAGGTGGCGAAGATTCCTTTGCGGCCCGTGAATGCCGCCTCGGTACTGGCCTTGGGCATGAATGCTGAGATCAACATCCCTTCAATCACCCTGCGGCATTACGACGTGCTTGTGGATTTTCCGGAACACAAGTTTTCCATCGGGCAGCCCGGAACCCTTCATTTCCTTGGCTCCTCGAGCAAAGTGCAGATCAATGCGGAGAACGGACTGATTCAGGTCCCCAGCGAGATTGAGCGAAAGAAATACAGCCTGGCGCTCGATCTGGGGGCTTGCATCAGTTTTCTGTCAGACGAGTTGTTCACGAAGTTGGCAACGGCTCATCCCGACTGGCCGCATATGACCGGCGCGGTCGGATCGGCGAACATGTGGGGCGCCGATGATGAAGCAAAGTGGCAGGTGATGCGCGTCGATCGGGTGCAATACGGGCCGTTGTTCCTGACGAACGTTCCTTTCGTCTCACTTGCAAAACCTGTGATGGACTTTTTTGAAAAGCGAGCCGGTATGACGACAACCGGATTGATTGGCTCGGAGGTGCTGCTCAACTATCGCGTCGGACTCGACTATGCACGATCAATGGTTTATTTCGACATTGGGCGGATGTACAACTTTCCCGATTTTGATGTGGTGGGACTTGTGCTGCGTCCGGAGGAGGACGGGAGATACAAAATTCTGGCGGTAGCGGATGTCGACGGAAAGCTATCGGTGGACGGTGTTCAAGCAGGCGATCATCTTGAATCGGTCGATGACATTCCGGTTCACGGAGCGACCATGGGACAGGTGTGGTCGATGCTGGGAGGAACGCCCGGACAGGAGCGGAGATTGACAATCGAGCGGGGTCGAAAGTCGCTTACGGTTGTGGCGAAGGTTCAGCAATTTCTAGGCGTGGCGGCCGACGATAAAGAGGGGAAGAAAAAGCGCTGATGGTGGAAGCCGATTTTGTCATTCCCAGCGCAGCGAGGAATCTGCTGTTTGCATGCAGCGACGCCGCCGGCGAACAGCAGGTTCCTTCTTTCTCGCTTCGCAAGTGGTCGGAATGACAAAAATTAGGAAACTCGGCCATGCAGATTATTTTGCACCGGGAACCACGGACAACACCTCAGTTTCCAGAGTCGCTGTTGTGGTCGGGTCAAGGCTCTCGCTGATGAATACGGTATCGCCCTTTACTTCGATCAACACACTTCCCTGTTCTGTGGACCACGTGTGGCGGCCTGACAATGGCGGCGGCATGGAGGGACTCTTGTCATCTGTGCTCTTGTTTGGCAGGTCCGTCGCGGACGATTGTCCCGTCTCTGCCGACTTTTTATAGCGCTGCGTGATCGAACTCGCATAGATCCCGGCAAAACGTGAAGCGCTCTCCGGGTTCGACCAGCGGGAGACATAGAGCAGTCCTAGCGGTGCGGTGGCGTTCTCTTTCGATTTTGCGGCGTAGTAATACCCACCGCGCCAATCGGGATAAATCTTTTTGGCTATGTCTTTACCGCAATACTGTTCGACCAGCAGATCGACATCGAACTCACCCATCGCCCCGATGTCGAATTTCTCATAGTCTTTGAAGTCGCGTTTGAAATCGGGCACGAACATTTGAGGAATCTTTTCGCCGGAGAGATAAGTCTCCGGCTGCATGATCTGGCGCGTCGTGTGCGGAGGATCGTGCAACACCTTCGCGAAAGCCTCTTCTTTGCCGCCCTTCTGCATGAGATCGAGAATGAAATTCATGCCAAAGTTGTAAGGGAACGTCAGAGACTCCTTCATGAAGATCGGCGCATCGTTGAAAACCTTCGTACTAGGGGTGCCTGTCAGCGTTTCCTCTTCCATCGCTTTCACGAGTTCCGGTGAGGTGACGATGGAGTGGCCGGTGGGGGCAATTGCGTATTGGAACATCATCGCCTGGGCCTGGCCTTCGATGACTGCCTCGCGTGCGTTGTCGATCTCGTCGTTTTCGATGTCTTCTGGAGTAGGATCCTTCTTAATCTCGCCGAGATCCTTTTCGCCGCGCTTCATCCATTTCTGAAGATTGACGTCCTGATCCTGCAGGGCATGAGTGAGTTCGTGGGCCATGACCGGTTCCTGCTCTTCGATCGGCACCCAATCGAGCAGGTTAACAGTCTTGGTTTTGGGATCGTAATAACCGGCGACTTCTTCCTTGAGCAATGCGACCAGGAATGTTTGAAGATCAAAATCTCGCGGCAGCAGGCCGAATTTCTTGAGCACCAACTCAGAGCGGCGAAGACGCTGGACGTCTTCGTCGTTCAGATGGCCCGTAAGGTACGCGACAACTTCCTCGCGACTGGTCAATCTCCGCTTCACGTTGTGCTTGATGGGCAGTCCTGTCTGTTTGCTGTCGAACTCGAGGATTTCGTCGACAGAATGAAACAGTTCCTCCGCCTGGCGCGGAGTAATTTTGACCTCGGACTCCTCCTTTTGCTCGGCTTGCGGCGGCTGATCGGGTGGAGGGACGGGCTTCGTCGGTTGCTGCGTTTGTGACTGGCCGGAGGGTTGGTTCTGCGCGGTGGCTGGCAGCCAGCACAGTGGCAATGCCAGTACGACCCATAAAAATGACCTTAGAACCGAGCGACAGTGCATCCGGACTCTTTTCATTCCATTCGAGTGTATATGTTCCCCTATAGTTGCACGCATGAATGCAAAAGCTGTCAATCTGTGGACGTCATCAGAGCACGTGAAGGACTATTTGCAGCGAGCGGACTTGATCTCGCACCGAGGCGAGGGTGAAGCTGCCTTGCTGGAGTTTATTCCGGCAGGCACGCGTCGGATTCTGGACCTTGGGACCGGCGATGGACGGCTCTTGGCCTTGGTGAGGAGTGAGCATCCGGAAACTGATGCCGTGGCTGTGGACTTTTCTCCGGCGATGCTGGAAGCCGCGAGGAAGCGTTTTGCCGAAGATTCGCGGGTCACGGTTGTTGAGTACAACATGGATGCTTCCTTGCCTGCTTTGGGCAAGTTCGATGTAGTGATTTCAAGCTTTGCGATTCATCATCTGGTGCATGAGCGGAAGCGGGCCCTGTACGCGGAGGTTTATGGACTTCTGAATCCCGACGGCGTGTTTTGCAACCTGGAGCACGTTGCCTCGCCGTCGCAGAGACTACACGAGGAGTTTTTGCAACGGATCGGGTTCACGGTTGAGACGGAGGATCCGTCGAACAAGTTGCTGGACTTGGAAACGCAGCTTCGGTGGTTCCGTGAGATTGGCTTTGTGGATGCGGATTGCCACTGGAAGTGGAGAGAGTTGGCACTGCTGTGCGGAAGAAAAGATTAGTCGGTCTGTCATCTTGAACGCGGCGAATCGGAATGCTCCACTCGGGATGCCAGACTTCATCTGTGTACTTGGTGCCCAACCCACTCTCCTGCCTCGCGAGTTCCGAGCGTACCGCCAATATCCTGCGTGGTTTTCTTCTGGTGCACTGCCGCCAACACCGCCGCTTCAATCTTGTCTGGCTCTCGTTCAAAGCCGAGATGCCGCAGCATCATTGCCGCGGTCAGGACGGCCCCGAAGGGGTTCGCTTGATTCTTTCCCGCGATCGGCGGTGCGCTACCGTGGACTGGCTCGAACATCGAAGTCCGGCCTGGATGGATGTTGCCGCTGGCTGCCATGCCGAGGCCTCCCTGGAGGCCCGCGGCGAGGTCGGTGATGATATCGCCGAACATGTTGTTGGTGACGATCACATCGAATTGACGCGGGTCGCGGACCATCTGCATGCAGAGGGCGTCAACGTACATGTGCTGTGCGGTAATGTTGGGATACTCACCGCTCACTTCTTTGAAGACTCGCTGCCAGAGGCTTCCGGCGTGCGTCATCGCGTTGGACTTGTCGCACATCAGGACTTTATTGCGCGGCGAGTCGTCGAGCTTAGTGTGAGTCCGGCAATATTCGAAGGCGTAGCGGATGATTCGCTCGACGCCTTTGCGCGTGTTGATGTCCTCCTGAGTCGCGATCTCGTCACGCGTTCCCTGCTTGAAGACGCCACCGGCATCGGTGTAAACGCCCTCGGTGTTTTCGCGAAGAACAACGAAATCGATGTCTTTGGGTTCGACTCCCTTCAGGGGACATAGCGCGGCATCGAGCAGGCGCACCGGGCGCACGTTGGCGTAGAGGTCCATCTTGAATCGCATGCCGAGCAGGATTTCCTTAGCGTGAATATTCGTTTTGACGCGGGGATCGCCAAAAGCGCCGACAAGGATCGCATCGAAGTCGTGGGAGAGCATGGCGAAGCCATCCGGCGGAACGGTCGTTCCATCGCGGAGATAACGGTCTGCGCCCCAGTCGAAATCGGTTGTCTCCACCGCCGCGCCAGAGGCTCTGATCGCGTTAACTGCCTGCGGAATCACTTCTTTACCGATGCCGTCGCCGGGGATAACGGCGATGCGTTTCTTTTGGCTGATTTGCGCGCTCACGGCTGGAACGTTAACACACTCGCTATAATCGAATACAGGTATGGGATTTAACGTTCTCCAGACTCAAGCCGAAGGTCCGCGTCCTCAGGCAATGGGCGAATATCGGGGTGCCACGATGGCCGCGCGCTTCAGCGATCCCTATATAGAGCTTGCGGCCCTGCGTGCGAACTGCGGCGTTTACGATTTGGACTATCGGGCCAAGCTTGCGCTGACCGGCGGCGATCGTGAGCGCTGGTTGAATGGAATGGTCACGAACAACATTCGGGACCTTCAGCCCGGGCATGGGGTGTATGCATTTCTGCTCAATCCACAGGG
>Ga0335081_10000660_pt1 | contig 57342 bp, 58 predicted proteins | sample Lox_Sample_35_FD_206713 | JGI IMG/M metagenome (GOLD analysis project Ga0335081, IMG submission 206713) | Soil microbial communities from Loxahatchee National Wildlife Refuge, Florida, United States - Lox_Sample_3.5 | ecosystem: Environmental > Terrestrial > Soil > Wetlands | place: USA...
ATGGCAGCGTCGCCTTCTCGTGCGCTGGGAGTTTTATCCGAAGAACTTCCTTGGCTTTGTGCAACTCGCCTGCCTCATCATCCTCTTCAGACGATTTTGAGATAGGTTCTAACGAGACAAGCCGACGGCAGCACGGCACATGAGCGAAGGCGTCACGGGTTCTCAACCAACGGCTAAAGCCGGTCACGGCTGCGCCTGCATTGGAGTTACCATGTGGTCTCGCCTTGCTGCTCTAGCTTTGCTCCTGCTGTCCACCCCAACCTTAGCCGGTGTCAAGGAAGAGGTCGCGGCCCTCGCGCCAGCGGGGTTGGTGCTCGTAGTAAGTGCCGCGGGCAACGAGTTGGTGATCCAAAACGCCGATGAGCCCTTTGTTCCGGCCTCAGTGACTAAGATCGTGACGGCCTGGCTTGCGATGGAGACTCTGGGCGGCGATTACCGGTTCGAAACTCGCTTCTATCTCGACGACAAACGGGTGCTCTACGTGCGCGGAGGCGGCGACCCTTTCCTGATCTCGGAGGAGCTGGCCCCGCTCGCAGTTGCGCTGGTCGCGGCAATCGGCAAGAAGCCGGTCAACGGCATTGTGCTTGACCCGAGCTACTACCCTTCGAACCTCCGCATTCCAGGCATCGAGGACACCGACGAGGCCTACAATGCGCTGAACTCAGCGCTCGCCGTGAATTTCAACACTATCTACGCCGTACGCCGCGGCAACAGTGTGCAGTCCGCCGAAAAACAGACCCCAATCACCCCGCTCGCAATCTCCCTGTTCCGGGCGCGAGGCTCTAATGGTGCGGGACGCATAAGCCTGAGCCAGGACCCCGCGATCAGCCTGCAGTATGCCGGTGAACTGATCGCCGCGTTCATCCAGCGAGCTGGTGGCAAAGTGGCGGGCAAGATCTCGATCGGAACCGTGCCCCAAGGATTGGAGCCGGTCTATGTTCACCGGCAGTCGCGTCCGCTTTCGAAGATTCTCGCGGAGCTGCTTCGCGCGTCGAACAATTACGTCGCCAACCAGGTCTTCCTCGAGATCGGCGGGCACCGCCTCGGCGGCCCAGTCAGCCTCAACAAGTCGCTCCAGGTCTCGAACGAAATGCTCGCCGCGCAGGGCCTCTCCGGGGCTATCCATCTCGAAGAGGGCTCGGGCATCAGCCGCGATAACAAGTTCAGCGCTCGCGGCCTCGCCAAAGTGCTGGAACTTTTTGCGCCTTACGCCTACTTGCTCCACGGTCATGACGGCGGCACGAACAAGACAGGCACTATGGAAGGGGTAAGCACGCTCGCGGGCTATGCCGACACGTCAAGCCACGGGCGGGTGCGCTTCGTGATCTCGCTCACGAGCAGCGACGACGAGATGCGCTACTGACTGCTCCGTACTATCCGCACAGGGCTCTAGCTACTCGCCTACGACGGATCGATGCAACAGCGTGCTGGCTAAAACTACAACGTACGCTCTGAATATCGGTTAGGCGGCACCGGCAAGCCGAGATGCTCGCGCAGAGTAGAGCCTGAATATTCTCGACGAAAGATGCCGCGCCTTTGAAGCTCAGGCACGACCTGATCGATGAATTCATTAAAAGCGGCGGGGAAATAAGGAGGCACCAGGACGAAGCCGTCACAGGCGCGCTCGGCAAACCATTCCTCCATGACGTCGGCGACTGTCGCTGCGTCCCCAAGTGCAAAGAGGTAGCCGCGGGCCACCGCGATTTGATTGTAGATATCCCGCAGTGTCAAATTCGCCTTGCGCGCTCTCTCGTAAGCGACCTTCGCATAGGTTTGAATGTCGTTTGACAGAGGTAAGTCCGGCACGGGGCCGTCCAGATCAAACCCGGACATATCGTGCCCGAACCGGCTCGACATCATCTTCAAGGCCACGGCAGGGCTGGCAAGGCGCATCAACTCTGAAAGCTTCCTTCGAGCGTCCTCGTCGTCGCGGCCAACGATTGGCATAAAGCCAGGAAGGATTTTGCAGTGGTCCGGATTTCGGCCCCAGTCGGCAACCTTGGCCTTCATCGTCGCGTAGAATTCCTTTGAATGCTCTTTATCGAGTTGAACCGCAAAGATCATTTCCGCAAACCGTGACGCGAACTTCTGCCCATCCTCGGAAGCTCCTGCTTGCACCAGCACCGGTTGGCCTTGCGGCGTGCGCGTCACATTGAGAGGACCCCGCACCGAGTAGAATTTGCCGACGTGGTCGAGCGAATGCACTTTTGTCTTATCGAAGTATTCGCCCGTTTCCACATTGGTCGTTATTGCCCCTTCTTCCCAGCTGTCCCAGAGTCCCTGGACGACTTCGACGAATTCCGTGGCCGAGTCATACCGGGTGGCGTGCTCCACCGGACCGGCACTGCCAAAGTTCCCGGCAGCTTCAGGCATCCCGGTAGTCACGACATTCCACCCCGCGCGGCCGCCACTTAGCTTATCGAGTGACGCAAACATCCGGGCGATGTTGAAAGGCGCCGAATAAGTGGTCGAGGCAGTAGCGACGAGACCCACCTTCGAAGTCTGTGTGGCCAGCGCAGCGTGCAACGTGAGCGGCTCGAATCGAAGCATCTGGCCCGGGTGACGGTCGGCAACGAACGCCAGGCTGTCACCGACGAAGAGGAAGTCGAGCTTACCTCTTTCGCACGAGTCTGCGATCGTCTTGAAAATTGAAAAGTCCTCGCTGCTGGTCGCGGCTCCCGGAACCCGCCAGCCAGACACATGATTCCCCGTTCCCACAGCGTAGACGCCGAGATTCATTTGCCTGCCGGAGTTCATTTGTTTTCGTCCTCTTGCGGCTCATATTTTCGGAGCACCATCGCGCCCTTGCGAAGCGTTAGACGCTCGCCAGCGTATTGGCGAACGGCGGCATCGAAAGCCGCGTGCGCGATCGTTATGCTTGATGTCGCCGCGATTACCATCCGCAGATGATCCCGACTGTACCGGTCCCACAGTTCGATGCGGAACGCCGTCGCGAGATTGATGTCGTGGAGGTTGGGGTTGGCAAGCTCCCGTAGCAGGTTGTCGATTCGGGAATAGAGTTCGCCGCTGGCATTACCGAAGAGCCGGAAATCCTCGCGAAGCCGCTCAAGCATGCCAAGCGTGTAAACTTCGCATTCGGGTTCATTTTCGAGGGTGATGGCCCTTGGGCCAGTACCTTTTCGAGCATAAGAACGAAAACAGAACAGCCACGGCCGCAAAGTCAATGCCACTACATTTCGCGCATCTCGGTTCGATCGATACACCAGCCGACGTGGCTAAGGAGCTTTTAAGCGCCAAGCCTTTGACTCGCCCCGGGGACGGGGCAGATTGGTCGCCCTGTTGCGTAGGAGTTTGCACATGGCGCCCGCTCGCCCGTATTGGAAAGGCTACTTGAGGCTCGCGCTGGTGACCTGTCCGGTCGCCCTCTACAGCGGCACGTCATCGACCGAGCGCGTGTCTTTCCGCCAGGTCAACAAGAAGACCGGCAATCGGCTGCGGCAGCAGCTCGTGGACGAGGTGACCCGAGAGCCGGTCGAAAGCGAAGACAAGGGACGCGGATACGAATATGCCAAGGGCGCCTATATCCTCGTTGACGACGATGAGCTGGACGCCATCGCCGTCGAGAGCAATCACACCATCGATATCAACTCCTTTGTGCCGCGAGACCAGATCGACGAACGCTATCTGGAAAGCCCGTATTATCTCACGCCGAACGACGAAGTCGGCCAGGAGGCGTTTGCCGTCATTCGCGAGGCCATGCGCGGTAAGGACATGGTGGCGCTCGCCCGCATCGTGCTAGCGAAGCGTGAGCACGTCGTGATGATTGAGCCTTGGGAGAAGGGACTGGTCGCCACCGTCCTCCGTTATCCGTATGAAATCCGGAACACCAAGGAATATTTCGACGAGATCCCGGACATCAAGGTTGCGTCGGATATGCTCAAGCTCGCTGAACATATCCTGAAGACCAAGACCGAGGACTTTGACCCCTCCAAATTCGTCGATCACTACGAGGAAGCGGTGGTCGAAATGCTCAAGAAGAAGCAGGCCGGCGTAACCGTGCCTAAGGGCAAGACGAACGAGCAGCCGCGCAACGTCATCAATCTCATGGATGCCCTGAGGAGGAGCGTCGCTTCCGACAAGGCCACGCGACCCCAGGCCAAGAAGGGCAAGAAGCGCATTGAGGGACAGCGCGAAATGCTTCTGCCCATACCGGGAAAGAGGGCCAAAGAAGCCACCGCAAAGCCGGCTGCCCGGCCGAGCACGCGACAAAGGAAGACCGGCTAGCGTTTGTTGCGCGGACAGGCAAGGCAGCGAATCCCAGTCCGCCGAGCGGGTTGGGCAGAGAGAGTGTCCTCTAAACCTCGCTGAAATTATTCACGTTTTTATCGAATTCTCATTTCTAACCACGGCTTTATCCACGCCACCTGATTTTTTGCGTGTTCGAATTCCACTTGGAATTCGAACTCATGCCCAACCAGCGGAACGACGGCGCTAAAGCCATGCTCTATGGCGGCTAGAGCGGCACTCACCCACACCGCCCCACCCCGCTCCACGTTCCATTCGTCGCTGACGCTCACCCGCGATAGCTGCCCGACACCGGTGCTATACTTGCCGGATGCAAGAGCGCCGCCGATTTCCGCGTCCTTGGCACGTCGAGGAAGGCCCTGCCGCGCTCACCGTGTGCGACGCGAACGGGCAGAAGCTCTGCTACGTCTATTTCGAGGGCGAAGGCGGCCGGCGCGCAGCGGCCAAGCTCTTGAGCTACGATGAAGCCCGGCGGATCGCCGCCAACATCGCCAAGCTGCCGGACCTCCTAAAGCCGTAGACTGCGCCCTCGGCAGCGCGATAGCCTCGCGCCGTCGAGGGACAAAGCTGGCAATGGGTGGGAAATACGGCCATTGGCGAACACGGTGCGCGGTCGTTTTCGCCGTCATCATCGGCGCGCTGGCGCCTGCCCACGCGGCTTGCGGCGACCGCTTAGGCCCGGGCTATCGAGGGCCGGACGGAAAATGCGTTAGCTGGATCAGCATCGCCCGCGTATGCGGCTGCACACTGCCGGGCCGGTGTACCGCCGAAAAGGTTCGGCCGGGCGCCGACAAGGCGGCAAAGCTAGGCTGTGAAATTCGGAAATTGCGCGGGCGCTAGTAGGTGTGTAGGCCCGTATGTGGCATCGCGCGAGCCGCCTATTGGTCGCGTTCATCGTGCATTGAATCGACTTTGTACACAGGCTGTGACCGTTTTGGTCCACTGTTGCATTTTTGTCCTTTTCCCCCGAATGGCGAGTGTTAGAATTTTACGCGTAGGTCTGAGGAATCAAAAAGCGCAACAGCGGCGATGACCCGCCACTGCTGCGCCATTTTCCAACGGCCTTCCAAGGTCCCTTCCAAAAGGACCAAGTGACCCTTGCGTGCTACCCCCGGTCCATACGGGGCCTACCGATCTTGGGGGCCGTCTTTTTTGGCGGCCCCTCTTTTTTCACGCATAGGAAATACTGAGCCGTTTTTTTTCGCAACGTGATTTTCGGGCTGTGGGCAACTTATCTCGCGCATAGTGGCACCGCGACCACTATGGCGGCGGCGATTACGGCCGGCGGATCGCCACGAACATCGCCAAGCCGCTGGACCTGCTGAACCCGTGGGACGCCAAGGCCAGCGCTCGGCTAGAGCCTAATTGCGCGGCAACTGGTAGGGCTGATTTGCAGCCGCGCTGCCGGCCACCATGTTGGTGCCAATGCCGGTGCCGCCCTGCGTCGATGTTGTGCCAGTCAGCACGCCTCGCTGGTCGAACGTGAACGTGACGGCCGAATTCTGCGAGTCATAGCCCGCCACCAGCGGCCCGATATAGGGAATGAAATTTTGCGGTTGTGAGCGTATCGACGCGTAACTATAGACCGCCATTCGACCTCCGGCCGTGCTGACGGTCGTGCTGGTTGGAGGGCCGAGCGCGGCGACAACATCATTGTAGGTAGAGCTACCGACTTTGAATGATTCAGCCTGCTGCTCGGTGACTTTCACGCCGGAAGCGGCGCAACCTGTCAGCGCTAGGCCGACTGCAATTGTCGCGGCGACGCGCATAAGGCCCCCCTGCCTTTTCCTTAACCCTCAACCCAATGGTATCAGATTTTCCGGGGTCGCCGGAAGGTAGTCCCCGCCAGCCGGGCCGCTTCTTAATCCTTCGGCTGATCGAGTAGACTCGGCTCGCGCCGCGGCGGTCCGCTCTCGACCTTGTTCCTGTAGCGCAGTGAGTTCCCCCATGCCCTCATCCGCCAGCCTTGTCCCGTCGTTCGACGTCGCCGTCCACATCGTACTCGATGACTTCGGCAAACACGGCCGGGCCTACCGGGAAACCGACGGAGCGGCCGCCAGCTTTGACACCGTGGTCATACTGACCGGGCAGTACAAGTGCCTACCTACAGGTTATTGTGCAGTGATCACGCATGTCGGCATTTGACTTGTTAACTAGACACGATTGACTGCCGTCCCGTTGCGATATGATCGAGCCGCCATTGGGTGAGATTTGACACGATCTAGTGCCGGAAATGTGTGCTGTTATTTCTATTGTTGTCCCTTTAGCTCCAAGTCCAATGCGACAAGTGATTAGCCAAAATCCGTTCCGCTTCGGAGCAGAAGATAGTACTACTTCTTGGATAGTTGCTTCATCGAGGAAAAAATCCCAACCCGCTGATGGGTTAGGCATGTCGGCAATCAGAGGCGGAGCCGAGAAGAGGCCCTCAACAGGGCAGTGAAACAAAAGAGCTTGCGCATGAACCTCACTCACAAACAGGTTTGTCAGAAGCGCAATTCCTAAAACTCTCACGATGGTCATCAATCCTATTCACCTGTCCAGAACGATCATTTGGGAACCACACTTCCGGTCTTCAGGTCCCAAAGAAGAGCAGCGGAGAGTGTCATGCCGTCCCTTATTTGCGCGGCCATGTTACCGATGGCGATATATACTTTGGAGCCAAGGTCATAGGCATTCTTAGCATCCAGCGTTGAGACATATTGAGCCAATTTAGCTTGATGGTCGCGACAGATGCCATCATGTAGTAGCAAGATGATTGCGTAGTATGCGAGTGCGCGGTTCTCCTGCAATGATTTACGATAGACAGCAACTAACACAACGATGACGATTGCCATCAACCCGATCAACAACCACTCCATCGCAAACTCCTCTAGGCCGCTGATCTAACTCCCGATCAATATTCCCCGAGCCTTTTCATAGTAAGGCTTCCACGGGTATTTGGTCACTTCCACTCTCGTTTAAGAATAATACGAGCCAGATTTATCGTGTCGTCCAGCGTAGCTTGATCCTCTAGCTGCTCTAAAAGGGGCTTGTCCAAGAAAGCACGGAGTTTTTGCTCTAACTGAATGTGCAAATCTTCCGTCCTGTTCAATCGCAATCTAATTCTCTGGAAAATAAGTAATAGGGTCATTCTGGCTTCGCGTCTCTTATCGTCAAATTTTTCGCTGTCTACTAAGTAATCTCTTAGTGCATAGCCCATTGCTTCAAGAGCCTTTGAAAATTCCGCCAGGTCGTCACGCAATGCGTTGATCCATGCTTGGCGATGGTTTGAAACTGCAACTATATGTCCGACAAGAGCCGAAACAATTGTCCCGACGCCAATCGCACCGATCAATGCAATAAAGGTTTTCAACTCTTCGCAGCCGCCCACGCCTTTTCCGCAAGAGTATGGCTCGGAAGGGCGTTCCCGCGCAACCGACTGGATTAGCTACCAGTCGGCTGCGGTATCGATCCGCGCACGGTGGCTCATTTGCAACAAAAAAGGCCGGGCGATGCCCGGCCTTTCGTTTATTTGTTGTTTTCCGCGATCCGTCGCAGCCACCACAGAAAACCGGGCGGCTTCGGGAGCGGTTGCCCGACCGGCAAGACAATATCGGGCGGCCGGCGGACAGATTGCGGATGCACTTTGTCTGACGTTTCAGTCATGCTTTTTCCTTCAAGGAAGACGGCTGCTACTACCGGGCCGCGAGCGCGACTCGCTCGCGCGGGAACCAAAGCCGCACCTGCTATCTAGCCGATTTTCAGCGTGATCGCAAACCGCACGCTAAATTGCCTCGCCGGCTAAAAATCGCTTCCACTCAGCCGACAGGTTGTCCGCTTCGGCGGCGCATATATTTTGCCAAGCTGACCATTTCTTCAAGTTGGCAAGCTCCCCGTCGCTTGGCAACTCTCCTTTAAATTTTGCGCCGCCGTCAATAGGTGTTGGCCCGACACCCTCTTGGAATTGGCTCAAGAGAATGAAGCCAACTTCAAGATGGTGGTGGAGCTCAGGCGATGTTACCTGCGCATAGGCCGCCTTTAAGGCCACCTTCATTTGCTTCTTGGGTATCGGCAACATTGACGCATCGAGGATGGCGATCGGATATTTTTCGATGAGCGCGCCGTATTCCGACACGACGTCTTCAACGGTCTTTTCCGACGGCGGCGATTTCTCGGCGGCGTGCTCTAGCTCAGGGAGTCTGGCGGCGGCTTCATTGAGCACCGTGCAAACTTCCGCCGCCGAACTGCAATGCCAAATGGCATTGGCGAACACTGTGAGCACCGGATTTTTGAAATTTCGCAATGGTTCGACTACGTCAGGGTAGAGCAGACTCAAAGCCTGCGCAGCCTGCGCATTCTTGTACACGTCGCGCTGATTGTAGAGCCGCGCGCCCCAAAAATTACTTAGAATGCTGCCGAGTAGGCTTTTATTATTGTACAGGAACACCAGCACGCCCATTTGCGCAATCGAGCAAACAACTGTTTCCTTGGAGTCCAATTCGATTGTTACACCTTGGCCGTACTTCTCATTGGAATAGACAAGGCGTGGCATGGCGCGTCCCTCTAGCCCCACCCGTGATCTTAAGGCAAAATCAAATCGGCCGGGAGTCGCTACGAGAGGGCTTTTTATGCGGATTATAGCCGCGTGTGCGTTCGCATGCTTTGCCACAGGCGTGGCGGCGTGTTGAGCGCGTGGAAAAAATTCTGGCGCAGGCAAAGTCTCGCCAGCGCATCGTTGCTAATCTCCGTCTTGGCGCTGTGGTTCACGTTTTACAATGCGCACCTTGATCGAAGCTTTAAGGAATTGAGCATCAAGCCTCAGCTTCAAATAGACGCCAACACCGTTGCATTTCAGGTTTCGGTCGCAAACAAAGGAGTTGGCCCCGCGCAGATTAAGAGGATCGCCACAAAATTTGGGCAAAGCTGCAAATTCCTTACATTCGACTCGCCTGATGCCGCCACAGCATTCGTTGACGCCGTGCATGGTATCGGCGATTGGTACATCGACCCGCTAGATCAGCTAATTCAGCGTTCGGTGTGGGAACCGACTCGTCGCAAGTTAATTGTACAGCCGCTTACGCCCAATGAAATAATTTCCGCCGGAGAAAGCCTTGTAATGTTTCAACTTGACCGCGATCAATTAGAGGCGGCACAGCAAAAATATCAATCGATGGACACAGAAACGTTCAACAAAATAACCGAGAGATTTATCGAGCGGGTGCGTACCATGCCGTACTATCCCGAATACTGCTCACTCACCGGCAAGTATTGTAAAGGTGCGGAGCAAATCCGCCAAAAGTGCAAATAATTTTCGGAAGCCAGAGTTGAACGGCTACCGGATCACGCGGTTTGCGCCATGCGGATTGGTTGCCAAGGTCCCGCTTCGCTTCACGACGTCCGCGTAAATTTTTCGGTCGGGTGTCGGCGCCGTTTTAGCAAACTTGGCACGGCCATCGCTCGACATTCCGCCCGGCGGTACTGGCACGCGGCCGACCGGGATATCAGCGTTTCGCATCAGCGGCTGACTGTTGCCAGGGAGAATGCCGGGCGGCATCTCGGTTCCGGCGGACGCATCCACGTGTCGGATGGCCTTTTCGATTACATCGTTGCGGACGTTGAAAGCGCCCGGCTCGATGCTGAAATCGGTAATGTCCTTCATGGCTTAACCTGCATCGCGTGAGAGCGTGCAATTTTGCGGCAGCGTTGCGGCAAATTCCGGATCGCTACGGATCGGCAATCCCGCGTGGGCGCGCTGCGCCTTCTGGAGGGCAGTATGCTCAGCGTCTTGAAAACCGGTAATGACAGTGTCCGGCTCGCCCAAATTTTTCCAAGCGTTTTCGAGTTTGGCGATCCTGGCGCCGCGTTCATCCAGCGCGGCCTCCCTACTGTCCAACGCGGCGAGCCGTTTCAGCCAGAGCGATTTTTGGGCTTCGGCTTCCGATTTCTCGGCACCGAGTTCGGCCCGGACTTTCTGTTCGTGAGCGGCCAATGCCGCGCGAGCGTCGGCCAACTTTCGCTCGGCAGCCTGAGCGGCGGCGACTTGCTCCCTTAACTCCCTAAAGCGCAACGCGTGCGCCTTATTAGGCTCGGTCACCAATTTCAACAGCGCGGCCACAGCGTCGAATGCTGCCTCCGGAATGGCCTGCCGGGCGCTGTGAATTTCAACGGTGTCGCTATCCATTGCCGTTTTCCTTTCCGGATCGTGTCATCGCACCGCCTCGCGCTGCGAAACTGTACGGTGTTCGAGTGCGGTCGCGAGGACGTGCCTAACGAGGCTAGCGACCGATCGATGCTCAGACTGCGCCACACGTTCAAGCGTTGCCCGAAGGTCGCTCGAAACCGGCACGGTAATCTGTTCGCGTTCCCGGCGCTGTGCGTTTGCAGCCATAGCCAACCTCATCAAGTGCGCTGAACATGCACGGCAGGGATTTACACGGCAACGCACTCTGCCGCATGCCATTTACGCGGCGTGCGCTATCGAAAAGTCCCGGATTATTCGGCCTTTTCATCGGCCTCGACGGCCTCGCCATCATCCTCGCCGCCGTCCTCGACCTTGGCCGCTTCGGCCCGCAGATCGAGCATCGGCACGGCGGGTTGCTCGGCAATCCCGCGCTGTGGGCCGCCGCCAAGCTGAATGACGATGCCGCCGAGCGCCAGCCGCCGGGTCGGTTCGTTGTTGACGTTTAGGTCGACGTCCATTTGATGCAAGGCCAATGCTGCCCGCACCCGCGCGTTCGCGTTGTCGCTGGTTGTCATGATTTCGTCGAGCGTCCGCGGCACCTTACCACTCAAAAGCTCGACCATCTTGGCGCGCTGTTCGCGCCGATAGGCGACGACATGGGGCTTGTGGAGCGCCTTGTAGGCGGTGCTGCGCGGCACGCCGACAGTCGAAGCGGCGGTTTGCCATGAGGCACCCTCTTCGATCATCAGGCGCACCATTTCTTTAAGCTTGGCGCCGATGTGCTGGCCGTCGGAGCGCTGGTCGTTGTATTTGCTTGCTGGCATCAAAAATCCCGGTTGCGAATTGCATTTCGACGAGCGCGTCGCAGCGATGTTGGTCTAAAAAACTGCGGATACGCGCGGCGGTAGGCTGCGTCCCCGCCTTCGAGTGGTTCGCGGAGTTCGTGCCGATGCTTAAACGATGGCGCGTCGTACAGTCCCGGCGGCGGCGCTTCGGCCTCTCGATAGATTTCCGGCGTCGCTTTCTCGGTATCGTCGGCGGCGGCGACCGGGTAGCGCGGCGATTTGTTGGTCATGCTATGATCCTGCGCATCGTTCGGCGCTGCGGCCGTATGTTCACCGGTCGCAATTGATCGAGCGGCTGCAATCCGATCATGGTGCGGCCCTCGCCCATCGCAAGAAGCAAATATTGCAGCGCATCGGCAAGGTGACTGAACCGATTTTTGCTCGGCTCGGTCTTAATCTCGCTCGACCGGACTTTCCGCTCGTAGCAATAGCCCCCTTCCATCGCCGCAATTAGCGTTCGGCAGTTCGGCGAAATCTGCAATCGCGGCCGGCCGTCGTAAAGCTGGCCGAGGATGCTGTCGACTGCGGCGATGCGCGTTTCGATCAGGTTCATCTTGACCGGTGCGGGCTTCATTCCGATGCCGTTGGCTTTGAAAATATCGTAGGCGGTCCGCTCGTCGGATTGTGTCTTGTCCTGTCCTTTCGGGTCGCCATAGGCGACGAAGGTGTGGCCGGGAAAGCGCTGCTCCAATCGTCTCTTGACTTGCGGGGCAAACGTCACCGCCGACGTGTTGAAGCCCTGCATTTCCTCCAAGATTGATACGCGATTGTTGACGGTCTGTCCGAACACCGCGGCGGGCGAGCGGCCAAAATCAGCGCCGATCCAAATTGAATGTCCGGGAACCGCGTGCAGCACATCTTTGGCGACATGAAGCTCGCGGCGGAATGCGGGAAAGACCGGCTCGCCATCAACGACAAGCGCGACCTGATTTAAGATCCGGGACTTGACCCACGCTCGGCTTTTTCCGGCGATCATGCGGCCGTAGTATTCCGGCGGCAGCCATCGCGTGTTTTCTGCCGCGGGATTTGGGTCGTAGCCCGCCAGCGTGCCGTCGTCGCGGCGTATCTCAATTAAGCCCGGCGGCTGCATGAAAAAATCCCATTGCTTCGGCCACGTGAGCGCGATGCGCTCATCATCGAGCATGCCTTCCGGCAGCGGCGCCAGCCCCCGCATGATCGCGAGCCAATGATCCGGATCAGGCACGTTCATGTCGGCGATGACACCGTGCCACGTCGGGCCGCCGTCCTTAATCGCCGGATAGCGGCCAGCGCGCGAGGTCATTTCGTCAAAAAGTTCTTTGATCAGAAACTGAGCTTCGTTGACGTAGAGAAAAGTATATTCGCCGGACCTCAGTTTCTGCACATCGGCTTGATCGTCGAGCGCGAGGAAATCCACTTGCATTTCGACGTCGCCCCACTTGACGACCTGTGTCGGCGGCTGTGTGAATTTCAGTGGGCCGTAAACGTTGGGCGGAAATGTATCCAACCAAGTTCGGATCGTGGTCGTTTTCAGAAGCGGGTAAGAGGTTCTGACAACGGCGACGCGCGTCCGGCGGATGCCGTCCGGTCCGGGCCGCTGCTCGTTCGCAATCTTCCAGCATTTCAGATTGCACGCTTTCGACTTTCCTGAGCCGACTGGCCCGCAGAGAATTTGAACCGGGGCGGTACTCAACATGAACTTTTCGAGCGTCACACCGTCCAGTTCGTAGACGGTGCGGCCCGCGTCATCGACTTTCAGTTCGTTGGTCGCGGCTTCGATCATGACGCGGCCTGTTGCGGCTGCGGCGGCTGTTGGCGTCGCTTTGTGCGGTGCGCCTTTGCGCGGCTGGCGCGGTGCCACCGCAATTTGGCAAGCTTACGCATAGCGCGTGAGCGCTGCTTTGGCGTCGTGTTTTTCCAACGTTCCCGGTTGCCTTTCCGCGCGATAGACCGCAGGAATTTCGATGTAACGATTACCGTATGCGTCGCGGCGCGGCGCATGTACCGTATCTGACCGTTTCCTATGCGCCGCCGTATGCTATCGAGCGCGTGTTCGTCCTCGACAATCTGGCATTTCACACCGAGCGCACCGAGGATTTCCCCAAGCGATTTCATGCCAATCCGGCGCACCGGCCGGGCGCCTGTGACTTTCGAGATATAGCCTTTGGGCAGGCCGGCGATGGCGTCGAGCGCTTCGACCGGGGTCTTTAGCTCCAACACACGCACGCGCAGCGCTTCGACAAAACCGGTGTAGTCGCAAAATTCTCCGACGATGCGCTGGCCCGCGCCATCCACGTCGCCGTTGCTAAGCTGCCCTTGCCCCTCGGTCATAACGCTTCCCGATCAAGCTCGTGGGTCTTTCCAAGCGGGCATCTTGCTTTGATCGAAGCGCCGCGCGTAATCGAGGCGGTCAGCAGGCGAAAGTTTCGCGAGTTGCTCCGGCGGTAGGACGCCCCGTCCGTCGGCGTCGAGCCAGTCCTGCACCGTCTTCGCGGCCGCGGAGACGTGGGGCGGCGGGTTTGTCATAGCGATATTCCCTCGATTGATTGAGTGATGGCGGAAGGCGGTAACTCGAACAGCGAGGCCCGGTTGCGCAGCACCAAGCCAATTCCAAATCGCGTCAGGTCCGCAGCCGAAACCCCAACCTCGGCCGCCAGCGCATCAAGCTCGCGCCGCCGCTCAGGCGAAATCCGAATATTCATTTGCTCGGTCATCGCCCCAAGCCTTGCAGCTATCGGCGGCTATCGGCAACGCACGCCCAAGACCTCCCGCGCACCGCCGCACGGGCGCGTTCTCAAAATCCCAAGCGCGGAAAAATTGACCGGAAATCCGCCAATCTATGCGGCGGAAGATCGAAAGAGCGGAAGAATTTTGGGAAAAACGATCTGCGCGAGAGCGGGTGGAGCGCGACCGGCGACGTGAACTTTTCCCTAGCCGGTGCCGGCGACCGGTCGAAAAAGCATGCTTTCATTTCCGAATGGTCGAGCCGCGACCGGCGCCCCGTCCGAGCGCGCCGTCGACGTCAGGCGGGCCGGATGGTCGATGCCCTCGGCGCCGGGGGCTGATACGGTATTGGACGGAGCCGGCGCGCGCAGAGCCTTTCGGGGGTAAGGGCGTGGGTAAGGGCGGCTAGGTCGCTAAAAGGCGCGTCGGATCAATGGCTATAGGCGGACGGTGGCTCCGCCATACGTCGCAAAGCGCGGCGAGGACAGTCGTAACAATCGAATACCGTATAAGCCGGCCACTCGCGCTTCGCGTCGTGAGCGCCGTCGAACATTCGGCCGAACATCAACACGCTGCAATCGGCTTGTCGTGGCCGCTGGCGAGTTTAAGGACGCCGGGCGCCATCCACCACGTCGCGCGCGAAACAAACGCACGGGCGCGTGCGCGGCTGGCACGCTTCGACGCCGTACGGGGCGCCCAAAAGTTTCTAGTTCGCTCGGTCGTGAGCACGAGATACCTCCCTCGTCGCCTTCACCACGATGCGAATGACGCATGTGACGCGTCCCTAGATTATCGACGTCCCGCGCGCGCGCGCATAGACGGTGATAAACATAGATGGCGTCATCTGCGTCACTGGCCAACGGATTATTGTGTTTTTCACCTATGGTTCATGCGCTTACGGCTCGATGAGCGATCTATCGCGTACCGCGGGTGTGAAAAGCCGTCCCCGCGTTGGCTGCGTCGAGGCCGACTGAAAAGGGCGGCAGAAATGGCCGGAATTTAAAAGTCAATCAGAGGCAGAACAAACGTACCGATGACCAACAAAACGCCCGAGACACTCAGGCAGCTGCGGCAGACCCTTGAAAAACAAGGCACAGCCAACGACGACATAACTAAAAACTCCCGAAACCACTGGCGCAAAATCGCAGCAAAAGGACTGACACGAGGACGGTTCAAAAGCGGCCCATGCGTAATCTGCAACGGCATTGCGGAAATGCATCACCCTAATTACCGAAAGCCATACGAAGTTATCTGGCTCTGCCATTTGCATCACAGACAACTGCACGCACTCGAACAAAAACTTAAACGCGACAAACAATGGCCGATCCAATCCCAAGATGCCTCGAACTATAAAACGCAGAAGTAGGGAGCGCGCCGCAATCGAATTGAGAGTGAAATCCGCTTCTGGTACATCGCGTCAATTCACGGCACCGCCCGTCACGCATTCGCTATTTTGAGGGCCAATCCAATGAAGCCACGCTGTGTGGTGTAGCGTTTTTTATCAAAGCCTCGGTCGGTAAGTGCATCAGATAACGATCTTGTGCTGCCTGGCGGCAAATTTTGCTTTTCGCACCACATTTTCCACGACGCAAACAATTCGGCGAGGCTGATAAAATTGCCGCCATCTACGACTGTGCATTCGTCCAGCCATTGCTGTAAACTATCCTGTTCACTGAAATAAGCATCGGTCGCCTCGCTCACGATTGCGGGTGGGTTTAAGCCGATGCGCTGCCACTCCAAGCAACCATCGATGCACCACCGGAGGATCGCTGGATATTCGGGTTCTAGCTTGTCCTGTAAAACAAGATCGCGCTCGGCAGGCGGTATCTGCACAGTGAACGGCACCAGCAACAACCGTCTTCGCATGGCTTCATCGACGCTGTTCAAACGCGGCTTGTGGTTGCCACAAATAAACAGCTTGAACGTCGGCGTGAAATCAAAAAAATCTTGCCGCATGAACCGCGCCGTGATCTTGTCGCCGCCGGTGAGCGCCTTAATGCGGTTTTCGTCCCAACGCCGTCCTTTTTGTGTTTCCTGCGCGACGACCAAGCGCGCTCCATTGAGCTTGGCGAGGTCGGTCGGATGCCGCTCGGTATTACTCGCGATGAAGGTCGCCATGTCGGCCACGGTGGCGTAGTCGCCGAAAATCTTGGCGACGGTGTTGATGAAGGTTCCTTTGCCGTTGCCACCTGTGCCATAGGCAAAAACGAACTTGTGTTCTTTAGTGTCGCCCGTACAGCAATAGCCGATATAGCGTTGCAAAAATTCTTGCAGCGCGTCATTGCCATCCGTCACACGATCAAGAAACGCGGTCCAAAGTGGATGCTCTGCGCCGGGCGCTGCACAAGCGCAAGTCGCTTGTTTGGTAATGTAGTCATCCGCGTCGGGGCGCCGGGCCTCACCGTTGCGTAGGTCGAACGTTGCGGCTTTTGCATTGAAGAGCCACGGATCGGCGTCCCATTGTTCGACGGCCGTCGACAGCCTGCGGTCGGCCTTGGCGAGCCGTTCGACGGCAGCGACGGTCTTGGCGGACGCGACCGCCTTGCTTTTGTGGTCGACGGAGATTTCTCGGCAAATGCTGCGGGCGCGGTCGAATGCGAGTAGCGTACTGTCAGGTTGCCATCGCGAACCATTGTAAGTCAGCCACCTGTTCCACTGTGCGACATAGCGCAAATCGGCGGCGTGCCGCTCGGCGAACGCGAGCGCGATACATTCCTCGCTAAGCGGATCGAGCGCGCCACTGGTGTCAAGGTCGTTCGGCGACGCGGGCGGGTGCGGTTTCTCGCCGCGCGGTAGCAAAGTGATTGCCTGTCCGTCGATCTTGGGCCGCACGTCGGGTGGGGCTTCTGCGGCCTCAGCCATGATTTGCTGCGCGGCGTCGGCGTCGATGCCAGCAACGGTCGCCATGTCGTGCAAGGCGTCAACGATCGCTTGTCGGCCTTGCGGTGGCTGTAGCTTGGCGAGCCGTAGCAATTCGATTGAAGCCCGCCGGAATTGCGTCGGCACATAATTGGCGGCAGTTTTTGCAAGCACGCGGCGCCAGCTCTCGACTGCTTGGTTCGCCTGCCACGGAATTTTCGGCCGGTCGCCATCGTCAATCGCGTCGACAGCGCTCATGGCCGCGTCGTCGTTCATGGCGACACCGCCTCGCCGAGCAAACCAAGTTCGCGGGCCTTGCGCTCCGTCTTCGCCAACGCGGCAACAAGCTGCCGAAGGCGGTGAACCGAAACCGCCAAGCCTTTTCGGGTTGGTTGGAACTTGCCGTCGCGGTCGACGAAATTCACACGCGCATCGACGATCACACGACCTTGAAACTCACCAATTTGCACGACGACGGCTTCGCTGCGGCGGTTGCGCCAAAACTGCGCGATGATGATCGGCTTGTTGAGGTTCATGGCGGCCCGCTGGCCGCGCGGAAGGCTTGCAAAAATTGTTAGATCGGCTTAAAGGAAAAGTTGTCCAGCCTTTCCTTCATTTTGATCTGAAAGCTCGCCGTCCTTCCGTTCGATTGCGCGGCGAGCTTTTTTCCCTTACGGCGCGGCCTGCCTCCTCTCGTTGCCGACGTCGCGGCTTTTGCCAGATGCCGAAGCGCGACGCTTCGGATAACGCGCAGGCTCGAATTTCTCTCCGGTCGCCGCAAGACGCTTCGCCACGAATTCTTCGATGCTCGACACCAAAACCTTTCTGGATCGTCCGTCCCGGTACGACGCAAGCTGACCTGTGCGTAGGAGCTTGTAGATGAAATCGCGGCAGCCACCGAGCATGTGACCGGCGGTAACGACGTCGACCACCAACGGCTTCGGCATTTCGGAGGGCACAGAAGATACGCGTGACATTTTCGTTTGCTCCGCATCGACAAGCGTCGCCTCTTGTATTGTCAAATCGAAATTTCGCCAAGCGGCGTTCAGGCTGTTACTGTGGAAAGAATGCGGCAGCGACATTCATCGACAAACGATGAAACGACGATTTCTCCTTTTACACCGGGCATAACTTGTATGCTGATCCGGTGCCATATTTAACCGGAAGCTAACAAACAAATATTTTGGAGTGCGATGCCGACGGACCTCCGCTGAATGTTTGTTTTTGCTCGGCGAGCGCAACGTGGGTTTGACCTCAAATTTATCTTGTACGGTATTCGTCGCGCCGCCCTCGGCGGTGCCGCGCCGTGGTCGCCGCGCACCTGTCGGAAGCTACGCAAGGAAGAGCTCGCATCGGTGGCGCAACCAAGGAAAATGCCGCCCCGGCTACAACTTTCAACCTTTTCGCAGACGAGAGTTTATGCCGACGACCTTGTTGCCGGTCGGCGCAGACGTCGCGCAGAATTCGTTCCACGCATTCATGAGCGCGCGCCGCTTGTCGAGCACGTCGCTGCGGGCATAGGCGGCTTCGACCTTGTCGCCGCTGGCATGGGCGAGCGCGGCCTCGGAAACGTAATTCTCGAACCGCGTGCAGTCCCGGCACCAATCCTTGAACGTCGACCTAAATCCGTGTGCCGTCAGGTCGCGCCGCTTCATCACCCTTAACATGGCGAGCATTGCCATATTCGATAGCGGTCGGCCTCCGTGCATCCCCGGAAACACATAATCGTTTTCGTGGTGAGCTGGCCTTTCGCTCAGGATTTCGACCGCCCGCGCCGACAGCGGCACACGATGCTCTTTGCCACCTTTCATCCGCGAGGCCGCGATTGTCCACGTCTTTTTCGTCAGGTCGATTTCGCCCCACGTCGCGCCGATGGCTTCGCTTGTCCGCGCCGCAGTCAGGATCACGAATTCAAGGCACTGTGCGCTGGTACTTGACCGCCCGCGCAAATCGGCCATGAACGCCGGAAGTTCGGCGAACGGCAGAGCCGCATGGTGCTTGACCTTTGCGACCTTTGACCTCTTCGGCAGCATCATGGCGATATGGCCGCGCCAGCGCGCCGGGTTGTCGCCATGCCGGTAGTTGCGCGCCGTTGCGTAATTGAGGATCAATTCAATGCGATTGCGCACGCGGCTCGCCGTTTCCGGCTTTTCTCGCCAAAGTGGCTCGACAATCTTCATCACCAACGCCGTATCGATTGCCTGTACGGGCAGCGCGCCGATTAGCGGGTGTACATAGGTCGCCAGCGAGTTGCGCCACTGTTGGCGGTGCTTCGCGTTGCGCCACGAAGCTTCGTGCGCGACGATGTAGGCATCGGCGCATTCCTTGAAGGTCACCGCCTTTGCTTGCTCGACTTGCTCCGCAGCGCGTTGCTCCTTGCGCCGCTCAATCGGGTCGACACCTTCCGCGCGTAGCCGTCGCGCTTCGGCTGCAAGCTCGCGGGCGCGCTTCAACTTGATCGCCGTCGCCGAGCCAAGGCCGAGGTAACGCTCTTTGCTATTGACGCTGTAACGAAAAACCCATGAGCGCGCTCCGATGCCACTGACTTGCAGATAAAGCCCGTCGCCGTCCGCATGCATGCCAGAAGGCAGGCGGTCAACGCTTAGCGCCGTCAGTTTGCCCACGACCGTCCTCCATACCTAAAACTGTCCTCCTAAACCCACGCCTTTACCCACGCCAGTAGGGTCGATTATGGAGGACAACGACGGACGTGTATAGACAAAATATGTCCGTATTATAAGAATTTCTGTGGATGCTGCCGACGTGGGTAGACGGGGGAAGACGCTAGGGTGGCGGAGAGAGTGGGATTCGAACCCACGATACGGTTTCCCGTATACACGCTTTCCAAGCGTGCGCCTTCAGCCACTCGGCCATCTCTCCCAGCCCGGCGCGTGGCGCAATATAGCGGCGGCCGGTCGCGTTACAACCCGCGCCCAAAGGCTTCAGCGCCGCCGAACGAAAGGAACTTTCCGGCTTTCGGCTCGTTGAAGATAGCAAGAGGCAACCCAGGAGGAACGTCGATGGGACGCGGCTTATTGCTCTGGCTCCTAGGCATTCCGCTACCGATTATTCTCGTGATCTGGCTGCTCGGCGGCTTGCACGGCTAGCCATTATTCCAAGGAATTTTCAAGCGACGCGTAACGCGAAAGGCCCGGTTCGCCGGGCCTTTCGCATGCGCGCTTTCACATGACGCGCCCATGCCTTACATTACCGGCATGGCCTCGTCCGACGACGATTATCTGATTCGTCCCGATCCGCTCGATCCGCGGCTGACCGAGCGCGTGCACGGCATCGACCAGACCGGCGCCGCGATCGAGACGTCGGTGACAGTCGAGCGGGCGCTGACGATCTTCCTCAATTCGCAAGAGATCGTCACCGCGATGACCATCAACGACCATCCCGAATATCTGGCGCTCGGCTATCTGCTCAACCAGAACATGCTGAAAGCCAACGACGTCGTCACCGGCGTCGATTACGACGAAGAGCTCTCGCTCGTCGTGGTGCGCACCAAACGCAAGACTAACTACGAGAAGAAGCTGAAGAAGAAGGTGCAGACCTCGGGCTGCGCCCAGGGCACGGTATTCGGCGATCTGATGGAGGCGCTGGAGAACGTCACGCTGCCCGCGGCGGAACTGCGCACCTCATGGCTCTATGCGCTGACGCAAAAGATCAACACCACGCCGTCGCTCTATCTCGAGGCCGGCGCCATCCACGGCTGCGTGCTCGCGGTCGAGGATCGGCCGCTCGTCTATATGGAAGACGTCGGCCGCCACAACGCCGTCGACAAGATCGCCGGCTGGATGTTCAAGCACAAGGTCTCCGCCGCCGATAAGATCTTTTACACGACCGGCCGACTTACCTCGGAAATGGTGATCAAGACCGTGCGCATGGGCATTCCGATCCTGATCTCGCGCTCGGGCTTCACCGCGTGGGGCGTCGAGCTCGCGCGCAAGGCCAATCTTACTCTCATCGGCCGCGCCCGCGGCAAGCGCTTCATCGCGCTGTCCGGCACCGACCGCATCGTGTTCGACCAGAACCTCGCCTATGTCGAGGATGAAAGCGCCAAGCACCGCCGCAAGGCGGCGGTGCACGACGAGTAGACTTTGGCCCGCGTGACTACGCCCCCTACTCTCGGCCTGGTGCTTGCCGGCGGCCTGGCGCGTCGCATGGGCGGTGGCGACAAGGCACGCATCAGGATCGGCGGCACGACGATTCTGCAACGCGTGCTCGACCGTCTTGCCCCGCAATGCCGCGGCATCGTCATCAACGCCAACGGCGATCCGGCGCGCTTTGCCGACACAGAGCTGCCGGTGGTCGCCGACAGCGTGCCGGACTTTGCCGGACCATTGGCCGGCATCTTGGCCGGTCTCGATTGGGCGGCGGCGAACGCGCCTGAAATCGCGTGGCTTGCGAGCGCACCGGGCGACTGCCCGTTTCTGCCGAAAGATCTGGTAGCGCGTTTGCACGACGCGCGCGTGGCCGCCGCCGCATCGCTCGCGTGCGCCCGCTCCGGCGAATGGCGGCATCCGGTCGTCGGGCTTTGGCCGGTAGCGCTGCGCGAGGATTTGCGCCGCGCACTGACCGGTGAAGGCTTGCACAAGATCGAGGCGTGGACCGCACGCCATGGTGTCGGCATCGCCGAATGGTCGGCGACGCCGGTCGATCCGTTCTTCAATGTCAATACACCCGAGGACGCAGCGCAGGCCGAGGCGATCGCGGCGCGATTTCCGCAAGCCTGACGGCGCTACTCGCGCTGCGCCGTCGGCAGCCACGGCATCGCGGCGCGGCGCCTGGCTTCGAAGCTCTCGATCGCGTCGCGATATTCGAGGGTGACGTCGATGTCGTCGATGCCGCGCATCAGCCGCTCCTTGCGCAACGGGCTGACGTCGAAGGCGTGGGCGCTGCGATCCGGCGCGATCAGCGATTGGTTCGGCAAATCGATGGTGACGATGGCGCCTGGACGCGCGCGCAATTGCCGCCACAAGGCTTGGATGATCTCCTCGGGCAACGTGATGACGAGGATGCCGTTCTGCATGCAGTTCACTTCAAAGATCTCGCCGAAGCTCGGCCCGATCAGGGCGCGAAGGCCGTAGTCCATCACCGCGAAAGCCGCGCCCTCGCGCGAGGAGCCGCAGCCGAAATCGCGCCCGGTGACGAGAATCCTGGCGTCGCGATAGGCCGGATCGTTCAAGACAAAATCGGCGCGCGGGTTGCCTGCGGCGTCAAAGCGTAGATCGTGCAGAAACGTCTCGCCGTAATCGTGCCCGGGCCGTCGATGGCGGCGCATGTAACGGCCGGGCAGGATCATGCCGGTATCGACGCTGGCGATCTCGAGCGGCGCGGCGACGTCGGTGAGCACGGTGAACGGTTGCATCGAACAGGACTCGCTTAAAGCATGATCCCCGAAAAGTGGAAGCCGGTTTTCGGATAAGATCATGCGTAAACCAAAATCCTGGACCATGATCCGATTCCGTTGAATCGGATCATGGTCTAGAGCCGGCGCACGTCGGTGAGCCGCCCGGCGACGGCCGCCGCGGCGACCATGGCAGGGCTCATGATGTGGGTGAGCGCGCCGCGGCCCTGGCGGCCTTCGTAGTTGCGGTTGGTCGTCGAGGCGCAGCGCTCGCCCGGAGCGATGAGTTCGCCGTTCGAGCCGTTGCACATCGAGCATCCGGAGTCGCGCCATTCGAGCCCGGCGGCGATGAAGATGCGGTCGAGACCTTCCGCCTCCGCCTGGCGCTTCACGGCGCTCGATCCCGGCGACACCATGCCGGGGACCGCGACGCGGCGGCCCTTGAGCACCGCCGCCGCGGCGCGCAAATCCTCGATACGGCTGTTGGTGCAGGAGCCGATAAAGACGCGGTCGATGGAAATCTCGGCGACCGGCGTTTGCGGCCGCAGCTGCATATAGTCGAGCGCGCGCTCGACGTGGCGCCGCCGGTCGGCGTCGTCGATGCGCGAGGGGTCGGGCACGGCGCCGTCGATCGGCGCCGAATCCTCCGGGCTCGTCCCCCAGCTCACCATTGGTGCAAAGCGCGCGGCATCGAACGACAGCTCGCGATCGAAAGCCGCCCCCACATCGCTCGGCAGCGTCCGCCAATGGGCCAACGCCTTGTCCCAGTCTGCGCCCTGCGGCGCAAACTTGCGGCCGGCGAGAAAGTCATACGTCACGTCGTCGGGTGCGATCATCCCGATGCGGGCGCCGGCCTCGATCGACATGTTGCAGACGGTCAGCCGACCCTCCATCGACATGGCGCGGATGGCGGCGCCCGAATATTCCACCGCGTAGCCGGTCGCGCCACCGACGCCGATGTCGCGGATGACCGACAGGATCACGTCTTTCGCGGTCACCGCTGCGGGCAGCGCGCCGTCGATGGAAATCCGCAGCGTCTTCGGCTTCTTCAGCCACACGGTCTGCGTTGCCACCACATGGCGCAGCTGATTGCCGCCGCCGACCGGCACGGCGAGCGCTCCGCAGGCGCCGTTGGTCGCGGTGTGGGAATCATTGCAGCTGATCAGCATCCCCGGCTGGGCGATGCCGAGCTCCGGCGCGATGACATGGGCGATGCCCTGGTCACGATGAAACCAGCCGACATGGGGCAAATGGAAATCGCGCGCGTTCTCGTCGAGCATTTCGACGACACGGCGGATTTCCGGGTTTGCCATGCCGGCCGTACCGCGCGCGCGGTTGACGGTCGGCAGATAGTGATCGGTCACCGCAAGATGCTGCTGCGGCCGGCGCGAGGCTCGCCCCTCCAGCCGCAGCTGGTCGAAGGCGAGAAACGACTGGCCTTCGTTGATCAGGTTGAAATCGACGTAGAGCAGCGCCTCGCCCTGCGGCGACGTAACGATCACATGGTCGGACCAGATTTTCTCGAACAGGGTCCGCGGCGTGCTCATTCCAGCATTCCGAGCTCGGTCAGCACCGTGCGGTTCTCATCATAATCGTGCTGCAGCCACTTGCCGGCTTCCGGATATCGGATGGGCGTCAGCGTCCAGAAATTGAGCACGAGATCGCGCTTGAAGTCGGGATCGACCATGACGCGGTCGAGCGCGTTGGCCCAGAACGCAATCTGCTCGGGCTTGAGCCCGTTGGGCAGCAGCACGGTGTAGGAATTGGCAGTGACCACATCGAGCCCCTGCTCGCGCAAGGTCGGATATTTGGCCAATTCGCCCGGCAGCCGCTCCGGCGCGGCAATGCCGAGCATGCGAAGCTTCGCGCCCTGAATGAGCGGCATCGCGCTGCCGATGCTGGTCTCGCCGACGTCGATATGGCCGCCGGCGGCCTGCACGGAAACCTCGGATCCGGAATCGAACACCACCGTCACCAGCTTCTTCGCCGGTGCACCGGCCGTCCGGCCGACATTGACGACGGAGACGTGCAGCGGGCTGCCGAGCCCGACCGGGAACGCGAATGTCACCGACGCCGGATCGGCTTTGAGCCGGTCCCGCACGTCGACCATGCTTTTGATCGGCGAGTCGACCGCGGTAAAATAGCATTGATAGGCATCAAACAGCTTGACCAATGGCGTCAGGTGCTGGTGCAGGTCCGAGCCCTTGCGGGCGATGGCATTGATGAAGCTCCCGGAGGCCAGCCCGATCTCGTTGCCATCGCCTTCCTTGCGCGACAGGTCGGTCATGGCGATGATTTGCGCGGCGCCCGGCTTGTTGAGCACCGACATCGAGTCGACGAGATGCTCCTTGGTCAGCACGCGCTGAATGGCGCGCGCGATGCGGTCATTCTCGCCGCCGGCGCCGGCGCCGACCAAAAATTCGACATTACCGGTCGGACGCCACGCGGCCGGCTGGGCGTACGCGTCGCGACCCGGCCCGAGCAGGGCGACGATGGCGACAGCGGTTGCCGTCGCGCGCTCGATTCCCATACAGTCCTCCGCTTATTCACCTGTGCCGCCACCTTACGCCCGGCGGTTCTAGCCGACCAGCAACGCATAGGAGAGGAAGCCGATTGTCGCGCCCGGCTCGACGTTGGTGACCTCTTCGGTCAATTCGGCGAGGCCATCGGTCTCGGTCAGCGAGGTGATGACGCCGGCGCCGTCTTGCGCGTACTTGATCGCCTCGATGCCGCCGTCGGCCGCGGGCCGCAGCGCCACGCGCACATATTCGCGCCGGCCCTTGCGCTTCTTGTAGGAGAACGCGGCGCGCGCCGGCATGGCGAGCAACGGCTCAGGCAGCGCGCCGGCCAAGCGCAGCAAGAGCGGCCGTACCAGGCGCACGAAGGTGACGAACACCGCCACGGGATTGCCCGGCAGACCGACGAAAGCGGCGCCGTCGCCGGCGCGTGCCGCCGGAACGACGCCCATGGCCACCGGCCGGCCGGGCTTGATCGCCATGCGCCAGAACACGATGCGGCCGATGCTCTCGATGGCGCTGCGCACATGGTCGGCCTCGCCGGTCGAGACGCCGCCCGAGGTGAGCACCAGGTCGTGGGCCTGCGCGGCCGCGCCGATGGCGCGCGCCAGCTCGCGCGGATCGTCGCTGAGAATGCCCAGGTCGGTGACCTCGGCACCGAGCCGCCCGATCAGGCCGGCGAGCAGATAACGGTTGGAATCGTAGAGCGCCGCGCGCGGCAGCTTCGTGCCCGGCTCCACGATCTCGTCGCCGGTCGAGAACAACGCGACGCGGACGCGCCGGCACACCTTGAGCGCGGTAAGCCCGAGCGCGGCGGCAAGCGCCACATGCTGCACCGCGAGCCGCCGCCCGGCCGGCAACGCGACGGCGCCCGCGCGCATATCCTCGCCGGCAAGCCGCCGGTTGGCGCCAAGCTTCAAACCCGGCGGTACGATGACGGCACCGCCTTCGACGCGGCAATCTTCCTGCATGAACACGGTGTCTGAGCCGGCCGGCATCGGCGCGCCGGTGAAGATGCGGATCGCTTCGCCCGTCTTCAACGCATGGTCGGCCGCGCGGCCGGCGGTCACCCGATTGACGATGGCGAGCCGCGTCTCGCCCGCGGCGTGAAGGTCCGCGGCGCGCACCGCGTAGCCGTCGACGGCCGAATTATCGAACGGCGGCACATCGACCGGCGCAACGGTGTCCTCGGCCAGCACGCGGCCGATCGCTTCGCGCAACTTAATGGTCTCGGTGCCGTCGACCGGGGCGACGCGCTCGGCGATCAAGCGCTCGGCGTCGGCGATCGGCAGCAGCGGGCCGTTGAAGGCGAAGCAATCGTCGCTGAGCTGCGCCATCAGGCGTCGCTCCGCGGCGGCGAAATCCGATCGAGCGGCGCCGCTTCGGCCTGCAGCACATTGGCGATGCCGTCGAGATCGTCGAGCATCAGCACCGGTACCTCTGCCTGCGGCAGCGGCGCATCGGTGGCGACGGCGACGATGCAGTCGTCGTTGGGATGCAAGAGCGGCTTGCCGACGGCGGCGCGAAACACTTCAAGCTTCGGATGAGAATGCCGCTTGAAGCCCTCGACGATCACCAGATCGACCGGGCTCAGCTTTTGGAGAATATCGGCGAGCGGCGGCTCGGGCTCGCTGCCGAGCTCGTGCACGATGGCCCAGCGTCGGCTCGACACGATGGCGACCTCGCTTGCGCCGGCCTGACGGTGCAGCCAGGAATCTTTGCCCGGCTGGTCGGTATCGAAGTCATGGTGCGCGTGCTTGACGGTCGCGACTTTGAGGCCACGGCGCGTCAGCACCGGAATCACGCCGGTGACCAGCGTCGTCTTGCCGGAGCCGCTCCAGCCCGCGAGGCCGATGATGCGCATAGGCCTTATGTAGCGTCATTCGCCGGCCGGTTCCATGCCGAGCGCGCGGATGCCGGCACGCACCGTTTCATCGCGCAGCGCGCCAAGAAACGCCCAAACGGCGGGACGTTCGCGGCGTGCCTCCAGCAACAAAAAATCATACTCCTCCGGCGCGATCGGGAGAAAACCCAGCCCATACATGCGCGCGACCGGCGCGATGGCGACGCCCCAATCGGCGCGGCTCTGCGCCACCGCCGCCGCCACCGCATTGTGCGAGCGCGGCTGGTTGGCGTAGCCGGGCGGCCGCGCGCCGCGCAGCAGCCCATCGAGCAGGACCCGCGTGCCGGAGCCGGCATTGCGGTTGACCATCAGCACGTCGGAATCGGCGAGCGCTCTCTTCAGCGCGGCATCGGCGCTCAAGCCCGCGAACCGCGGATCGGTCGGGCGATAGACGAAGCCCTGCATGCGCCGCCAGCCGGGCACCAGCGTGAGCCCCGGCGCGAGCAAGTGCCTATTGTAGATGCCGGTCACCGGATCGACCAGATGCACCGGCGCCAGATCGCATTCGCCGCGGCCCAATGCGGCGACGCCGCCGAGGCTGCCGACGGCGATGGTGCGGGCGGCAAAGCCGCGCGCGGCGAGCGCGCCGACCACGACATCGAGCGCGATGTCGTGGCTGCCCATGATGACGAGGTCGGGCGCGCGCGACGCCTCGCCGATCAATGTCACCTCGGCTGCGCTGCCGGCATCGAGCGCGCTCGCCAGCGGATCGATGGTCAGGAAGCCGTCGGCCTGCGAAAACGCGGTGACTGCGCCAGAGCCTTTGCCAGTCGGGAATGCGATCGCGCCGTCATCGCCGGCGACCAGCGACACCAGCACGAACTCCTCACGGCCGAGCTCGGAAGCGATGCGCACCGGCACCCGCGCCGTCGTGGTCCGCGCGGTTTGCGCCTTCAACCCGGCGCGGGCGCGGATGAGCGGCGCGACGAAGGCGTGGAAGGTGAAAATCGCCGAAGTCGGAAAGCCGGGAAGGACGATCAACGGCTTCTCACCGATGACGGCGAGGCACAGTGGTTTGCCGGGCTTGAGCGCCACACCATGCACGAGGACGCCCGGCTTGCCGAGCCGCGACACGACGCGATGAGAAAGGTCACCCGCCCCTTTCGACGTACCGCCGGACAGCACGACCATGTCGCACGACGACAGCGCGTCGCGCATCGCGCGTTCTATCGCCGCTTCCTCATCCGGGAACGTGCCGAATGGCACCGCCTCGCCGCCGGCTTCCGCGATGGCGGCCGCGAGAATGGCGCTGTTGCTGTCGTACACGCCGGCCGGCGGCAGCGGCTGGCCGGGATCGACCAGTTCGTCGCCGGTCGAGAGCACGGCGACGCGCGGCCGGCGCACCGCCGCGATTGCGGCGAGCCCGCACGCCGCCAGCATGCCAATTTCGCGCGAGCCGATACGGGTGCCGCGGCGCAGCAGCGTCTCGCCGCGCGCAATGTCGGAGCCCGCATAAGAGATGAGCTGGCCGGCGGCCGCGGCGCGGCGCAATTCGATGGCTGGCGGAATTTCGTCCTCGATCAGCTCGGTCTGTTCGATCATCACCACGGCGTCGGCGCCGCGCGGAATGACGCCGCCAGTCGCGATCGCGGTTGCCGTGCCGGGGAGAACTTCGAATGCCGGGTCGATGCCGCAGGCGATGACCTCGGCGTTGAGCGTCAGCCGCTTCGGCGCGCCGTCGCGAGCGCCGACGGTATCGGCGGAGCGCACCGCAAAGCCGTCGACATTGGAGCGGTCGAACGGCGGCGCATCGACCGGCGCGATCACGTCAGCGGCGAGCACGCGAGCGAGCGCCGCGGCGAGCGGCACGGCTTCACCGGCGAGCGGTGACGCATCGATGCGCGCGTTAAAGCGCTGCCGCGCCTCCTCGGCCGACACCACTTCGAGGAATTGCTCCTGGCGCGCGGCGCGCCGCACCGCTTCGAGGATCGCCGCACTGCGTCGGTCGGATTTCGGACTTAAGGCCATGGCGTCACAGCAATCGGCATTCCCGCGGCAAAACCCTCGCTCTCGGCCGGAACCACGATCCAGCCGTCGCTATGGGCGAGTGCCGTCAGCGACAAATAACCCGACGCCAACGGTTCTGCAAAACCGCCGGCCGCGCTTACCGGCATCAGTTCCGTCAGCCCGATGGTCGACGTGACCTTTCGTTTGAGAGGCAGGGTCGCTGCCCTATCCTCGACCCTGCCGCCGGCGAGCCGCGCCAACAGGTGCCGCCCGAGCAAAAGCCAGATTGCGAGCGTCGCGTCGAGGCGTCCGGGAATGAGCAGCACCGGCCGCGTGCCCGAGAATCCGAGCGCCGCGGTTTCGCCGGGCGACACGGCGATGCCGTGCACGTCGAGACGGCCCTGCCTGGCGAGCATGTTGACCGCCCGGTCGCTTGGCCCGCTGCCGGTGCCGCCGACCGCGACGATCGCGTCGGTTTGCGCATCGGCGAGCGCGGCTTCGAGCGAGACCAATCCATGCGGCACCGTGCCACCGGCAGTGCTGATCAGGCCGATCAAGGTGGCGCCGGCGGCGTCGAGTGCCGAAGAACCTGCGGTGCCACCGAGCGCCACACTGATCCGCGGCTCGCGAACCGAGACGCCAGCGAGGCCCGCGGCATGCATGGCCGCGACATCGACGGCCCGAATCTGCTCGCCGGCGCGGCGCAGCAGCGTGTTCGTCGGCGCGTCGCCGCCAGGGGCCAAAACCCCCTCCCCCGGAGCAACTGCAGCGACCGCTTCGGCGCGGTCGCCGCGCAGCACCACGCCGTCGAGCGGCAGCACGGCATCGGTCGCAGCCGGCATCGGCTGGCCGACCTCGATGCGGCCGGACGAGGCCGGCAACGCAACCGGCGCGTACGGGCTCGCGTCGCCGACAGCGGCAGCCTCGACCGCGAAACCGTCGCGCAAGGCGATCGGCCGCACCGGACGCTCGAACGCCACGGCATCTTCGGCGAGCGTGCGGCCGTAGGCGCGAATGAGCCGCCAAGACTGCGGCCTTACCGGCTCGATCCGCGATTCAATAAGCGTCAGAACGGCGCCGAGCGGCGTCAGGCGGGCAATGCGCTGAATGCTGGAATCGTCGGACATAGTCTAATATGTCATGCCCGCGGAGGCGGGCATCCAGTAATCACTGAAAATCGAGCACAAATCTTATATACCGCGATTACTGGATCGTCCGCCGCCGCGGACGATGACACTAGCGATGACGGAAAAGACCCTCAATTTGCGCGGCCTGAAATGCCCGCTGCCGGCGCTACGCACCAAGAAGGCGCTCGGCGCGATGCGGCCCGGCGAGGTTGTGATCGTGGAATGCACCGATCCGCTCGCCGGCATCGACATTCCGAATTTGCTCAATCAGACCGGCGACACACTGGAAGAGACGCGCAAAGAGAAGCGGCTGCTGACGTTTCGTATCCGGAAAACATGAACGTTTCCCGGATGCGGTGCAGCACGAAGTGATGCACCGCTGTTCCGGGACCTTCGCATACTCAGAATTCGCGACGATCCCGGGTCAGCAGCGCATCATTCCGCCATAGCGCGTCGAAGACGCGCGTAAACGTGCTTATGGCTCCATGCCGCGCTGCGTCGAGAAACAATTACTCCGCCGCGACCCGGTGGGCGGCCACGCCGCGCGCCTTCACCACCACTTTGATAGCGTCGTCGATGCGCTCCTTGGCATAGCGGATCGCGGTCGGCAGATCGTCGAGCGGGAACGTGTGGGTATGGATCTTGGTCGCGTCGAAGCGCTTCTGCGACATGAAGGCCTCGGCGCGATGGGTCGCGCTCTTGCCCTCGCCGCGGATGCCATAGAGGTAGATGTTGTTGCGCACGATATGGGCGACGTCGACCGGCGTTTCCTGGTGCGGAAACGCCGCCAAGCAGACCTTGCCGCCGCGATTGACCATGCGCACCGCTTCGTTCACCGCGTTCGGCGCGCCGGAGCATTCGACGACATAATCGACGCCCTTGCCGCCGTTGAGCCGGCGCACTGCTTCGACCGCGTCCTCGTTGCGCACATTGACGACGTGATCGGCGCCGAGCGCGAGGCCGATTTTCAGCCGATTGTCGCGGGTGCCGGTGAGGATCACGGGTTGGGCGCCAAGCGCCTTCGCCACCGCAACGCCGAGGAGCCCGATCGGGCCGGGGCCGGTGACGACCACGCTCTCGCCGGCGACGAGACCGCCAAGCTCGGTGAGGCCGTACATGGCCGTGCCGGCGGTGACCACCAGCGTCGCCTCCTCGTCGGTCATGGTGTCGGGAATGGCGACCAGCGTGTTGATGTTGTTGACCTGGTATTCGCAGAAGCCGCCATCAGTGGTGAAGCCGTTGGCGCGGTGGCCCTTGTCGACGTCGCCGTAATTGAGGCCGTAGTTGTGGCACGATGTGTACATGCCCTCGCGGCAGCGCTTGCACTGGCCGCAGCCGGCATGGATTTCCACCGTGATGCGCTGACCGATCTTGTATTCGTCGACGCCGGGCCCGAGCGCCACCACCGTGCCCATATACTCGTGCCCCGGCGTGAAGTTCTTGTTGAACGGCATGCCGCCCAGGATCGAGGCCGGCGGGCCGTGATCGATGATCTCAAGGTCGGTGGCGCAGATCGCGACCGCGTCGATGCGCACCAAAACCTCGGCACGCTGGGGCACCGGCACCGGCTTTTGGGTGAGTTTCAGCTCGCCCGGGTTGCCCAGCACCCACGCCTTCTGGGTGTCCGGGATCGGAAAATCCGGGCTCGTCTTCACTCCGGGGCCTGAATACATGGTCGTTTCCTTGGGCGAGATTCTGGAGTTCCTGCGGCGCTTATAATCAGTTTCAGGGTGAAACGAAACTGGCTGGGGCCTTAGACGGGCACCGTGGTCGCATCGTAGGTAAACAGCCAGTCGTAGCGTTCCCGGATCAAATCCTCCTGCCATTCGTGGTCGACGTGAGCCTGGGCGGCTGCGGCATCGACCATGGCGCGGTTGTGAAAGCGCGGGATCATGGCGGCCGAACCGGCCACCACCTTGTTGGCGCGGTCGCGCCGCGCTGCCTCATAAGCCGCCAGGGCCGCTTCGTGATCGTCCGGATATTTCGCGATGGCGCGCGCCAGCACCACGCCGTCCTCGAGCGCCATCACCGCGCCCTGGGCCAACAGCGGCACCATGGGATGACAGGCGTCGCCGAGCAGCGTGCAGCGGCCCTTGCTCCATTGCTCCATCGGCGGCCGCAGTGCGAGGCCCCATTTGTAGGGCACGTCGATGTTGCGGATCATGGCGTGCACGTCCGGATGCCAACCGCGAAAATCGTTCAACGCTTCTTCCGTCGTGCCGCGGACATTCCAGCCTTCGACATTCCAGTCGCGCTCGCCCATGCCGACGAAGTTGAGCAGCGTTCCGGCGCGCAGCGGATAGTGCACCACGTGGCCGCCGGGACCGACCCAATTGGTGCCGATGGTGCGCGAGATCGAGGCCGGCACCCGCTCCATGGGGATGACGCCACGCCAGGCGATGATGCCGCAGAATTGCGGCTTTGCAGCGCCGAACAGATTTTCGCGCACCACCGAGTGCACGCCGTCGGCGCCGACCACGAGTCTCGCCTTAACCGGATCGCCGGCCTCGAAGGTGAGCTCGACCTGGTCACGAGCTTGGGTGAGCCCGACACATTTGCGGTTCAAGTGAATGGCGCCGGGCTTGGCTTGCGCGAGCCCATGCGCGATCACAGCATGCAGGTCGCCGCGGTGGATGGTGATGTAGGGCGAGCCGTAGCGCGCGACCGATTCCATGCCGAGGTCGAAGAGCTTCCAGGTCTGGCCGGTGTTCCACAGCCGGATCGCCTTGCCGGCCGGCAGCACCTGGACCTTCTCCAGCGCCTCCTTCAAGCCCAACCCATGCAGCACGCGGGTGACGTTGGCGCTGATCTGGACGCCGGCGCCGAGCTCGCGCAGCTCCGGCGCCTGCTCGTAGACCGCAACGTCGATGCCGCGGCGCGTGAGCGCCAGCGCCGCCGCTAGCCCGCCGATGCCGCCGCCGACGATCGCGATGGTGTTCATTCGTTCCCTTCGCCGGCCGCCGCCGATCGGCTCACCGCATCGCCCCAACGCCAGCTCTTCCGCACCCTATATGTGTCGCGCTCGCGCCGCGAAACAACGTCCATGACAAGTCCCTCGGGCGTGCAGAGCTTTGTCGTTATCGAAGCTTTGCTCGCACGCGGCGCCGCCAGCACCCGGTCGGCGGGCTTCGCCAACTTATGACGCGAGAGCGCGACGTAGGAGAACTTCTCGTCCTCGAACGGCAGTGAAGCGCCTTTGACCTGCCGGTGATCCCGCGAGCGGTTGAGCCGTTGCGAAAAGTGGCACCAGTCGTCGCCGGCGAGCGGACAGTCAAGATCGTGCGGGCAAGGACAGACGACATGGGCTTGCCGGCCGATCAGATGCGACCGCAGTTTTCGAATGCGCCGGAAGCCTGCCGGCGTCCCCGGCTCGATAATCACGAGAACACTGGCCGTTTTCGACCAAAGCATATCGGCTGTGCTCAAAAGCAGATCGTCGACCACCTCACCGACGAAGTAGCCGGCGATCGTCAGATCGGCCGGCTCGGTCGCGCCAAGCAATTGCTGCGTCGCGCCTTGCCGGTAGACGGACGCGCGCAAGACATCGAAAGTGCTGGCAGACAGCAATTCTGCTGCGAGCTTACGTAGGAACTCGTTCTCGTCGAGAAGCACGATCCGGGTCAGACGAGGAAAGCATCGCATAGCGGCCCAAGACGCCGTGCCGGGGCCGGCGCCGACGTCCAAGAGCGTACGCGGCGCGAAGTGCGGCACCGCTTGGCCGAGCGCGGCGAGGACCGCACTTGTCGCCGCAAAGGTCGCCGGCAACCGCGCGAGTGCGTAGGCCAGCGCATCGTCTAGGCTGCGTATGGTCTGCGCCGAGCCCTGCCCCGACCGATAAGCTTGCGAGATCACGGTCGCTCGCCGCGCCAGCGCGGTGCGGGCGACGCCGCGCATCATGCCGTCAAGGCCAGACTGCAAATCCGGAGGGAGATCGGCTTCCATGAAACGCAAAAAATATCACAGATCGAAGAACGAGATGATCTCGTCGATCAATTCGCGTTTCTTCGCTGCCTTGTCCGCTGGCTGATAGCGTCCCAAGGAGCGTCCGGCAACGTCGATCTCGCCCTGCTCGCCGGCGACGATATAGAGCGGCTCCTTGTACAGGCCTGATTGCGGGCTGTGCAGGACGAGCTTGCCGTCGGCGAAGTGCGCCTCGATGCTGCGGCTTTTCAAGGTTTGCGACGGCTTGATGTCCTGCTCGAAGAATTCGGCGAGAAACGCTGCCGTCGCCTTGAGCCGGCCGCGCCGCTCCTCGTCCTGCTGGGCGCGCTTGCCGGCGAGCTCGCCATAGACTTTGTCGAGCTCCGACATCTTCCCTGTCATGCTCCGCGAAGGCGGAGCATCCAGTACGCTTGGCTGCTCATTATTATCCCCCGCCTTTGTGATTACTGGATCGTCCGCCTGCGCGGACGATGACAAGTCCATCAGAGAATGAAGCTCACCGAGCCGAGCAGGCCGAGCTGCTGCTCGTCGAGGATGGCGCGGCGCTCGGCGATTTTCAGACGCCCGCCCTGGCGTTTCAGTTTATAGCGGTAGTGCCCGACGAAGACGCGGTCGAGGTCGTTATAGCGGAAGCGATGGATAATGAAATTCGCCGCCGCCGCGATCTCGTCGCCCTCGACCCTGGTGATGCGCACATTGCCGATCATGCGTCGCGTCCGCGACGGCGGAAACTCGGCGTGGCAGTTCGGGTCCTTCAGCCGGATCACGCGCTCGCGCAGCCGCACGATGTCGTCGGCGATAGTGAAGAGCGCATAGCGCGCATCGGCGTCCGGCTTGTCGTTCGGCGGCACGTAGTAGGTAGCGTCGTCGGTGAGCAATTCCAGCCAGTCGTCGAGCCGCCAGGAATCGAGCAGGTCGGCCTCGTGATAGAGCAAGTCCTCGACCTCGGCGCGCGAGACGGTCGCGGTCCGCATTTTGTTCACGGCCGCGCCTCCATCAGCTTGCTCCACTTGCGCCAGAACACGCGCAGGTGACCCTCGTCGGTGGCGAGCTGCTGGTCGCCTGCCTTGGCCATGCCGCGCGACAGATCCGACCACGGCACCTCGCGCCAGGCGGCAAAGCCGAGCTGCGCCGCTTCCAGCGCCGCGACGTCGTCAGGCGTGGCGAAGCCGCCGGGACCGTAGAAGGTGAGGAACGCGTGCAGGCGGCGCGCGCGCTGCGCCTCGGTCTCCTCGACCGGGCCGAGCGCCCAGGCGGTGACGTGCATGCGGTCCGGCGCCATCGGGTAGAAGTGGCGCACGGTGACCGAGGAGCCGTCGTTGATGACGAGATTGGGGAAGATCGCGAGATTGCGGTTGGTATCGGCGACGCGGGCGGCGCGCGCCGCGCCGAGTCGCTGCACCAGCTCGTTGCGCATGGCGTCGATGTCGGCCTTGGCGTCTTCGCCGTAGACCGAGATCCATTTCGCCACCGGCCGGCCGCGATAGTTCGGATTGTCGGTGGTGAGATGACCGTTGCCCAAATCCCGGCCGAAGCCACGGGTGGGAAGCAGCTCGCCCTTCGGCGGTGTGACGTTGACGCCGGAATTGCGCATGTAGTTGAGCCAGGTCGAGTGCGTGGAGATGAGGTGATAATCGTCGACGCTGTTCTCGACCAGAAGCTTCCAGTTCGCCCGGATGTCGTATTCCTGGGTGCCGGAAATGATCTGCATCTTGCCCGACGGCGACTGGTCGACGACGATGTCGATGTAGTCCTTGGCGGCGGCCAGATAGCTTTCCAGATCGACGGCGTCGCGATCGAAATTGGCGAAATAGAAGTCGCGGTAGGATTCGAGCCGCGGCACCGGCACGAGACCCATCTCGTCGCGGTCGAGCGGCGCGCCATAGGCGTCCTCGCCCGGCACGGATTTCAGGCTGCCGTCGGGATGGTAAGTCCAGCCGTGATACATGCAGTAGAACTGCCGCGCGTTGCCCTCGCGCTCGCGGCAGACCAGCGCGCCGCGATGTCGGCAGCAATTGATCAGCGCACGCACGGTACCTTCGCGGTCGCGGCAGAAGATGATCGGCCGACCGGCCACCGGCCGGGTCTTGAAGTCGCCGGGACTCTTCAGCTCCGAGGCGTGGCCGACATAGACCCAACAGCGGTCGAAGATGGCGCGCTTCTCGCGTTCGAAGACTTCGTCCGAGACGAAGACCTCGCGATTGACGAAGAAGGTCTTCGCTTCCGGATTCTCGACGACGAAGTCGTGACCTGAGGGCTGGTAGTTCATGGCCTGACCGCTCCTTCGGACCGGAGACTTATATAAAGAATCCAGCCCTGCCGTCCAATGCGCCTATCGGGCGGCCGCCACCTGATGTTTGAGCATGACCTCGCGGCGCTCGCGGGCGGATTGCAAGATCGCGAGCATCACCTCGACATTGGCCTTGCCCCAGGGGCCGTCATGCAACGGGTTTTGACCGGTGCGGATCGCCGCGATCATGTCGTCGAGTACCTCGCTGCGGCCCGGCATGGATTCGCTCCTGGACAACGCGACCTCGCGCCTGCCGCCTGCGTCGTAGATGAAAAGTCCGTCGGCCGAGGCGCGCATCTCGCCCTTGGCACAGGTGACGATCATCACGCCGAAATGTGGCTGGTGAGTCGGCGGAGCTCCGGCCTCGCTGCCATAGGCGAACCGCTCGACCCGCAGCCGCGTTTCTTCCTCGGCGCGGCCCGAAAGCGCGCGTCGCGCTGCGCCGTGCTGATCCGGCGGCTTCTGCGCGCCGCGCTCGCCGATCCAAAAGTGCAATTCGTCACTGTCGAAGAAATCGTAGCCGCTATAGACCAGCGACGCGGCGGCGCCGCCTTCGAACTGGAGAAACGCGATTGCGCTGCCTTCGGTCGGGCGCGCCGGATCGAGCGCGGTTGCCTGAGCGCGAACGCTGACGAGCCGCCCTCTTCCGATGGTGCGCAGCATGTCGACCTGATGCGGCACCTGATTGAACAGGATGCCGCCACCTTTGTCAGTGTCGAGCTCCTCGGGCCGGCGCGGACGATAGAGGAAATTCGTGTAATTCCAGGCCGCAATCATGCCGAGCGCGCCCAGCGCGCCGCCGGCCACGATGCGCCGCATCTCCCGCACCGCCGGATCGAAGGCGTGGGTGTGACCGATGATGAGATGAACCTTGGCCGCCTCGACCGAAGCGATAATCGCGTCGCAGTCGGCAAGCGTCAGCGCCATCGGCTTTTCCAGAATAATGTGCTTGCCGGCGCGGGCGGCGAGCACCGCATGCGCGGCGTGAAATTGGTGCGGCGTCGCGATGTAAACAACGTCCACCGCCGGGTCGGCGCAAAGCCCGGCGATATCAGCATAGGCGCGGGCGTTGAAGTCGCGGGCGAACGCCATTCGCGGCGCCTCGTGCGGATCGGCGGCGGCGCAAAGCCTTAACCCCGAATGCCCGGCCGCGGCGCGCACCATGACGGCGCCCGCCATGCCCAGCCCGGCAATGCCGAGACCCAGCGGTGCCTGGCCGACCTCGGCGCCGGCCGCCATGGTCAGGCCGGCTCGCCGGCCGCGTTCTTGTCGAGATCGACGTAAACGTCGTCGCCCTGCAGCACGACCTTGTAGGTGCGCAGCGCGAACGAGCACGGCGGCGCCTTGACCTCGCCGGTGCGCACGTCGAAGGCGCCGGCATGCAGCGAGCATTCGATCACGCCGTCTTCGAGGAAGCCGTCGGCGAGGCTTGCGGAGGCGTGGGTGCACTCGTCGTCCGTGACGTAGAACTGACCCTCGAGATTGTAGACGGCGAGCCGCCTATCGCCGACCTCGAACGCTTTAACCGACTCCGGCCCGATTTCGGCCTGCGAACAGACACGGACGACACTCTCCGCCATGGGCAAATCCCCCTAATAGCTGCGACACAAAACCGCGCGGCGGTCTTTGGCCCGCCCTTATAGCGGCAGCGAGGAAGGCCTTGCAATTCGCGTTGCGCTCGCGAGTTGAGATCGGGCCCGTTGCCCGGCACAATGCCGGCCGATGAGCGCCACTGCCCCCAATTTGCGCACCGTCGGCGAGCCGGCCGCCGGGCCGGACCGCCGCGCGCAGCCGGGCCGTCCCGCCATTCGGATCGCGGACCTGCAGAAGTCGTTCGGTCCGCTCGTCGCCATCGACCGCGTCTCGGTCGATATCGAGCCCGGCGAATTCTTCATGATCGTGGGGCCGTCGGGCTGCGGCAAGACGACGTTGCTGCGCATCCTCGCCGGCCTCGACACCGCGACCGCGGGCACCATCGCGATCGACACGCCGGCGGGATCGCAGCGCCCGGCGAACTCCATGGTGTTCCAGGGCGAGTCGATCTTTCCCTGGATGACGGTATGGAACAACGCGGCCTACGGCTTGCGCATGCGCAACGCGCCGGCCGCGGTCATCAAGGAGCGGGTCGGCCATTATCTCGACGCCACCGGGCTGACGCGCTTCGCCGACTATTATCCGCACCAGCTCTCCGGCGGCATGAAGCAGCGCGTCTCGATCGCGCGGGCCTTTGCCAACGATCCGGAAATCCTGCTGATGGACGAGCCATTCTCGGCGCTCGATGCGCAGAACAAGCTGCTGCTCCAGGAGGAGCTCCTGCGCATCTGGGACGTGCAGAAGAAGACCGTGGTCTTCATCACTCACAGCGTCGATGAGGCGGTGTTTCTCGGCGACCGCATCATGGTGATGACGGCGCAGCCGGGGCGCGTGAAGAGCTTCGTGCGCGTGCCGCTGCCGCGCCCGCGCAACATCATCGATCTGCAAGGCACGCCCGAATTCGGCGACATCGTGCACCGCATCTGGGCCGGCTTGCGCGAAGAGGTGCAGCGCGCCCGGGAGCAGGAAGCAACCGACGTTGCGCACGACGCAAGAGGATCATCGTCATGACTAGCACGACAGTGACCGCCGAAGCGGAGCAAAACTTCGCCGTTTCGGTGCGCAGCCGCGAGCGTATTCTCGGCATAGCCTCGCCGATCGCACTGCTCGTAGTCTGGGAGCTCGCGGCGCGTGCGCACCTGATCGACACGCGATTCTTCCCGGCGCCGTCGAGCGTCATCGCGGTGCTGATCGAGATGCTGCGTTCGGGCGAGCTCGTCACCAACACGCTGGTCAGCCTGCGCCGCCTCGCGCTCGGCACGCTGATCGGGGGCGTGCCGGCGCTCGTGCTCGGCATCGCCATGGGGCTCAATCGCTGGGTGCGCGCCGTGGTCGATCCGCTGGTGGCGGCGACCTATCCGATCCCGAAGAGCGCGATCCTGCCGCTCGCTCTGCTGATCTTCGGCCTCGGCGAGGGCTCGAAAATCTTCATGGTGGCGATCGGCGTGTTCTTTCCCGTGGTGATCAACGCCACCACCGGCGTGCTCGAGATCAACCGCATCTATCTCGACGTCGGGCGAAACTACAAAGCCAACCGCTGGAACACGTTCTGGACCATCGCGCTCCCCGGCGCGCTGCCGGTGATCATGACCGGCTTCAAGCTCGGCATCGGCATCGGCCTTGTCCTGATCGCCATCGCCGAGATGATCGGCGCGAAAAGCGGGCTCGGCTACATGATCTGGACGGCGTGGGAAACGTTTTCCGTCGAGCAGATGTATGTCGGCCTGTTCATGATCGCCATCATCGGCTTCGTGCTGACGCTCGGGCTCAACGAGCTCGAGCGCTTCATCATTCCGTGGAAGCGCGACTGATGCAGGTCCTGGTCGTCGGCGCCGGTGTCATCGGGCTTGCGGTCGCGCGCGCCGCGGCGCGGGCCGGCCATGACGTCACGGTCGCGGAAGTCACCGGCGGCATCGCCAACGGCGTCTCTTCGCGCAACAGCGAGGTGATCCACGGCGGGCTCTACTACCCGACCAATTCCCTGCGCGCGCTGCACTGCGTGCGCGGCCGCCGCATGCTGTACGACTTCTGCGCATCCCACGGCGTCGGCCACCGCAAATGCGGCAAGCTCGTCGTCGCCACCAACGACGCCGAGCTTGCCAAGGTCGAGACCATTTTGGCGCAGGCTGTGGCGAATGACGTCGAAGGCGTCGAGATGGTCGGCGGCAATGCGGCGCGCGCCATGGAGCCGGAACTCTCCTGCATCGGCGCGCTGCTGTCGGCGGAAACCGGCATCATCGATAGTCACGGCTTCATGCTGTCGCTGCAGGGCGACCTGGAAGATCGCGGCGGCATGATCGCGTTCGAGACGCCGGTCGAGCGTCTCACCTACAAGGCCGCGCAGTGGCACGTGCAATTCGGCGGCCGCGACGCCGGCGTCATGCCGTTCGATGCCGTCGTCAATGCCGCCGGCCTCGGCGCGCAGGCGCTGGCGCGGCGCATTGAAGGCTATCCGGCCGACAAGGTGCCGCGGCTCGTGCTCGCCAAAGGCAATTACTTCGGCTTCGCCGGCAAGCCTGTTTTCTCGCGGTTGATCTATCCGACGCCGGTCGACGGCGGGCTCGGCGTGCACGTCACCCTCGACCTTGCCGGCCGCATGCGGTTCGGCCCCGACGTCGAATGGATCAAGGAAGAGAGCTACACCGTCGATCCTCGCCGCGCCGACAGTTTCTATGAGCGCATCCGCGCCTATTGGCCGGGCCTGCCCGGCGATTCGCTGGTGCCCGACTATTGCGGCATCCGGCCGAAGCTGACCGGCGCGGGCGAACCGGCGGCCGATTTCATGATCGCGCCTCCCGCGGCGCACGGCCTGCCGCGGCTCGTCAATCTGTTCGGCATCGAATCGCCGGGGCTGACCTCATCGCTGGCGATCGCCGACGAGGTCGTGGCTTATCTGAAGGACTGAGCGCTCGGGCTCGTGGGCCGCGGGCCTTGCGCCGGCGTAACACTTTGCGCCGGCACGATAGTGCCGGGCTCACCGTCGGGTGCCACTGCCGCTGACGACTCGGCGGCCAACACGGGGCCTGTCATTGCTGCGATACCCGTGAACCACGGCTGTTCCTCAATAAGCCGCGACGCAATAGCGCCGCCGCGCGCCGTCAGCGCCCGATGATGAAGATGTATGTCACCAGTGCGTAGACCGGCATCAGCGCCGCGGTGGACCACACCATGAAGCCGAAAAAGCTCGGCATCTTGACCCCGCGCTCGGAGGCGATGGCATAGATCATGAAGTTCGGCGCGTTGCCGATATAGGTGAGTGCGCCCATATAGACTGCGCCCATAGAGATCGCGGCAAGCACCGGGGCGAGCGGCCCCATCAGCTCGGCGGCGTCACCACCGGCGAGCTGGAAGAACACGAGATAGGTCGGCGCGTTGTCGAGGAATTCCGACAGGATGCCGGTGAGCCAGAAATAGGCGACGAGATGCGGGCTGCCGTCATCCGCAGTAACAGCGCCAAGGAGCCAGGCGAACGCGCCTTGGCGGCCGGCTTGCAGCGCCGCGAGAATCGGCACGGCGCAGACGAAGATGCCGGCAAACAACAGCGCCACCTCCAGGATCGGCTCCCAGGAAAAGCCGTTGGCCTCGCGGTGCTCGTCGGGCGTCAGCCACAGCGAGGCGAATGCCGCGAGCACCAGAACCGCATCGCGGACGAGGTCCTGCAGCTCGAGCACAGTGCCGTAGACGGTGAAGCTGACGCCGGGCTTCCACAGCCCCGAAGCGATGACGGCGCCAACGATGACCGCGAGCAGCGGCAGATTGACGAGGCCGTGCACCCGCAATGGCTCGACCTCGCCCGCTTCGACCGGGGCAGCGCGCTTGTCCTTCCGGAAGAACCACAGGTCGACGGCGACGAACAGCGCCAGCACGCAGCCCGCGACGAACGCCGTCGACTGCCATAGATTCTTCAGCGGCCAGAAGAAGTCGATGCCGTTGAGGAAGCCGATGAACAGCGGCGGATCGCCGAGCGGCGACAGCGCGCCGCCGATATTGCCGACCAGGAAGATGAAGAACACGACGACGTGAATGTTGTGCAGCCGCGCCGCGTTGGCGCGCAGCAGCGGTCGGATCAGGATCATGGCCGCGCCCGTGGTACCGACCACGCTCGCGATCAAGGTGCCGAAGGCGAGCGTCGCCGTGTTGGTCAGCGGCGTGCCGCGCAGGGTGCCGGAAATCAAAATGCCGCCGGCGACCACGTAGAGCGCGAACAGAATGGCGATGAAGCCGAGATAGTCGCCAAGCAGCGCGTGCGACAGCGCGGCAAGCGCGGTGTCGACGCCGTAGAGCGCCGCGAGCGGCGTCACCGTCAGCGCCGCCCAGACGAAGGCGAATTTGCCATAGTGGTGATGCCAGAACCGGCGGAACAGGAGCGGCGCAAACGCGATGGTCAGGAGAATGCCGGCGAACGGCAGCGCCCACGGCCAGGACAGCGACGCCCCGTCGAACGTCGCGGCGTCAGCCTGCGCCGGCAGGAGAAGAACCGCGGCCGCGATCCGCCATGAAGGCATTGATCTCTTCGATCGCTGCGACCACATTCCCGACATCCCTTAAATCCAGTCCTAGCCGATCTCGCCGCCGGTGGCGATCACATCCGCATGCGGCTTTATCCGCGGCCTCAAGCGCTTTATCCTCGCGCGCAAGCGCTGCATCTTTGCGTATGAAGTGCGCGGCGTGGGAGGAAGGTATGAAGCTCGGCCGCCGGGATTTTCTACAGTTGGCGGGAGCTGCCGCCGCATGGCCGGCGGCGCGTGCCGCCTGGGCGGAGACTTATCCGTCGCGACCGGTGCGCATGATCATCGGATTCCCTCCCGGCAGCGCGCCCGACATCATCGGCCGCCTCACCGGGCAATGGCTGTCGGACACGCTCGGCCAGCAGTTCGTGGTCGAGAACCGCCCCGGCGCCGCCAGCAATATCGCCGTCGAATCGGTGGTGCGGTCGCCGCCCGACGGCTACACGGTGATTCTCGACGTGCTGTCGAACGTGCTCAATGCCTCGCTCTACGAGAACCTGAGCTTCAATTTCATCCGCGACATCTCGGCCGTGGCCGGCGTCGCCAACGCGCCTTACGTGGTGCTGGTCACGAATTCGCTGCCGGTGAAGACGGTGCCGGAATTCATCGCCTATGCCAAAGCCAATCCGGGCAAGATCAACTTCGCGTCGGGCGGCATCGGCACCGCGAGCCACATCTTCGGCGCGCTGTTGATGATGACGGCCGGCATCGCGCTCGTGCACGTGCCCTACCGCACCAACTACATGACCGACCTGATCAGCGGCCAGGTGCAGATCGTCATCAATCCGATCCCGCAGTCCATGGAGTTCGTCAAAGGCGGCAAGGTTCGCGCGCTCGCGGTGACAACGCCGAAGCGGCTCAGCGCGCTGCCCGACCTTCCGACCATGACCGAGTTCGTGCCGGGCTACGAAGCGGTCGGCTGGTACGGCATCGGCGCGCCCAAGGGCACGCCCGCCGACATCGTCAAGGCGCTCAATGCCGCGACCAACGCGGCGCTCGCCGACGACAAGTTCAAGGCGCGGCTCGCCGACCTCGGCGTCGAGCCGATGCCGAAGACTCCGGAAGAGATGACGAAGTTCATCGCTGCCGAGGACGACAAATGGGGCAAGGTCATCCGCACTGCCAACATCAAGGCGGAATGACGCCGCCGTGCCGGCGGCAAAAGTGCTGCAACGAGGAAAACATCCATGGTCATCCATCGCTTCCAAAATCCACCGACCATTCACCCGACCCGCGGCTACAGCCACGTCGTCGAGGCGGTGAGCCCGAGCCGCACCATCTATATTGCGGGCCAACTCGGCCGCACCGTGGACGGCAAGATGGCCGGCTCGCCGGGCGATTTCCGCGCCCAGGCCGTGCAAGCCTTTGAGAATCTCAAGAACGCGCTCGCCGCCGCGGGCGCCACCTTCGAGCACGTGGTGAAGCTCAACAACTATCTGGTCGACATTTCGCACATCCACACCTATTTCGAGGTGCGCGATCGCTACGTCGACACCAAGGCGCCGCCGGCATCAACGACGATTCAAATCTCCAAGCTGGCGCACGAGGGCGCGCTCTATGAGGTCGAGGCGATCGCCGTGATGCCGACAAAATAGATCGAAAGCTTTCAAAAACTGCCGAAGAGCAGCATCACAACAACACACAACGGGAGGATCTAAATGCGTATGCAAATGCTTATCTATACGTCTATCGCAATCGTCACGGCGTCGAACGCCTTGGCACAATCGGTGCCGCCGGCCGTGTTCATGAGCGACAAGGACATCATGAGCCTGGTCGACAAGGCCAAAGCCGACCGCAAGGGCGACGCGCCGACCACCGCCGAACCGATCCTTTTGCTCGCGCCTTATCGGGCCCAGCTCGAATATCGTCCGATCGGCGGGCCGGCCGCGCTGCATGAGAAGGACGCCGAGCTGATGGTCGTGCTGCAGGGCGCGGGCGACATCGTCACCGGCGGCAAGCTCGTCAACGAGAAGCGGGTCAACGCCAACAACATGACCGGCACATCGATCGAGGGCGGCACGTCGCACCTCGTCGTCAAAGGCGACATGATCCTCATTCCGGCCAACTCGCCGCATCAGGTGACGCCGAGCGGCGGCGCGCCGATCGTGCTGATGACCATGCACGTGCCCGATCCGCCGGCCGGCTGGCCGCCGGCCAACTGACTCGAATTCCACCACCAGCGCCGCGGCGCATGACGCCGCGGCGCTCTTCGCAGTAACCAGAGGACACCATGAAACGGGATTTCGTCGCACGGATCGCCGCTATCGGCCTGCCGCTTGCACTGACGCTCGGCACGGCGTCGGCGCAGGACAAGACCTATACGATGAAGATCACGCTGCCGACGCTTAACGATCCGAGCTACTTCTTCACCAAGAACTACGCCGCGGCGCTGGAGAAGGATTCCGGCGGCCGCGTCAAGCCGGAAATCTATCCGGCGAGCCAGCTCGGCGCGATCCCGCGCCAGATCGAAGGCACCCAGTTCGGCTCCATCCAGTGCGCGGTCATCCCGCCCGAATTCTTCGTCGGCGTCGACGAGCGCTTCGAGTTGATGGCAGCGCCCGGCCTCGTCGATTCCATGGACCACGGCCAGCGTCTCGCTGCGGATCCGGCCGTGCTCAAGCTGATGCTCGCGCTTGGGGCCGACAAAGGGCTGCACGGCGTGGCGCTGTTCATGAATGCGCCGTCGTCGGTCATCGCCAAGGCGCCGATCCGTCATCTCGTCGACTTCAAAGGCAAGAAGATCCGCGTGTTGGCATCGAAATTCCAGATGGCGCCGCTCGAGCGCCTCGGCGCGACGCCGGTGGCGATGACGCTCGGCGACGTGGTGCCGGCGTTGCAGCAGGGCGCCATCGACGGCGCCGTCGGCGGCATCGTCGTGTTCACGCCGATGCACTTCAACGATGCGGCAAAATACGTCACCGAGACCGGCCAGCCCGCGGTATTCGTGGCGGTCGAGATCAACAAGGCCTGGTACCAGTCATTGCCGGCAGACCTGCAAAAGATCGTCGACAGCGATGCCGCCGCGGAGCAGAAGGCGATCGGGCCGCTGGCGAGCGAGATCGTCGGCAAAGCGCGCAAGGGCTGGACCGACACGGGCGGCGAATTGATCAGCCTGCCCGCCACCGAGCAGGCGGACATGATGAAGACGTTCCTGGCCGCCGACGCGGACGTGGCAAAGGCCAAGCCGGCGCTCGACGAGGCCTACAGGATCGTGACCGAAGCCGCGCAGCGGACGCGCTGAGGATTTAGCCGCCACGCCTAGTGCCGCCATTGCGGCGCCGCGACCGGCGTCCAGAATCGCGGCAGTTGCAGATCGTCGGCGATGATATTGGCGGCGTTGTAGCCCGGCGCGCCGTTGATGCCGCCGCCATGACTGGTCGAGCCGGCAAGATAAAGGCCATCGACCGGCGTGCGGTAATCGGCCAATAGCGGATGCGGCCGGTTGACGCCGAGCTGCGAGGGGATGAACGCGCCCATGCGCAGTGCGCCGTCGACCATGTTCGGATTGAAGCGTGGAATGTCGCGCGGCGTGTAGAGGAATTTTGCCAGCACGTTGCGATCGTCGAGGTTCGGCGCATAGACGCGCCACTGCTTGAGGATGCGCGCCGCATAGTCGTCGCGGCGGCGGTCCCAACCTTCCGGACCGTCCTCGAGCGCATAAGGCGCGAACGGATACCAAAAGGCTGCGTGCTTGCCGGCCGGCGCATAGGTCGGATCGAACTGCGAATGGCAGGCGCCGTTGCCGATGAGGTCGTCCGGGATCCGGTGCCGCGCGATCTGGCCAAAACTGCGCGCGATCTCGTCCGCGTCCTCGGCACCCAGAATGACGTTGAACGCCCGATTCATGTCCGGATCGAATTGCGCCGCGACATAATCGGGCTTGTCGTTGAGCGCCAGATGCAGCGTGACCAGCGTGTGGGTGCCCCAGTTCCATTGCCGCATTTTTTCGCGCACGGCCTGCGGAAAATGCTCCTCGCCGGACAGCCGCATGGTCGCCGGCAGGTTGATGGCGCTGGCGAGGAATTTATCCGCATCGAGCCGCGTGCCGTCGGCGAGCTTGACACCCGTGGCGCGGCCGCCGGCGACGCAAATCTCCTTGACCTCGGCGGCGGTCTGCACCGTTCCGCCGTTCGCCTCGATGGCGCGGGTGAGCGCCAGCGGCAGGCTGACCGAACCGCCGCACGGACAGGCAATGCCGGTCAGCGAGGACATCATCGCCGGCAGCGCCAGTCCGGTTCCGGGCACATTCTCGCCGGCGGTCGCGTGATAGAGCACCTTGAGCAAGGCGCGCAGCCGCGCATCCTCGAAGTGCTTGTCGATGGCGGTGTAGATGTCGCTTTGCGCGAACGCCAGAAATTCCTGCGCCCGCGCGCCGCTCAAACGCTCGCGCGTCTCTTCGGCGGCAAGCGGCGGATTGTACAGGAGCGAGGTGAACAGCGGCTGCATCTCGACGGCGTAAGTCCGATGCATCTCGCGATAGGTCGCGGCATCAGGCTTCGAGAGCCGCGCGATCGACGCGCAGGTCGTGTCGAGGTCCTTGTGAATGGTGACCGCGCTGCCGTCGCGGAACGCGACACCGTGCTGCACCGGCGGCTCGATGGTGGCGAAGCCGAAGCGGCTAAGCTCGAGATCGCGCGCCAGCGGAGCATTGGCCCAGGCGATATAAAAGTTGGAGTGCAGGTTGAAGCGAAAGCCGGGCAGCGCCGGCTCTGCGGTCGAGCAGCCGCCGCCGACGCTGCGCGTCGCTTCGAGCACGCAGATCTTCAACCCGGCGCGGCTCAGATAAGCAGCGAGCGTCAAACCGTTGTGGCCGCCGCCGATGACAATGCCGTCGAACTTGCTCATGGCGGGCGCATTCCGCGATCGGCGGCGCGCCGCTAGCGCCGCGTCAGCGCGATCAGGATCGCGCCCAGCACCACCATGCCGGAGCCGTAATAGGCCCAGGTGACCTGGTTGATCATGAAGCTCGACGCCGGCCAGCGGACGATGCCGAGGCCCTGGCCGCAGAACAGCAACCCCATTCCGGCCAGAAGCGCGCCAATGAAGGTCCACAGCATTCGCATGGCGTACCCCTAGTGCGCGGCGTCCCAATTGTCGGCGGCATGCGCCTCGACCTGCAGCGGCACCGACAGCGACAGCGCCGGCAGCGGCGCCTTCTCCATCACTTCGATGATCACCGGCAGGGTTTTTTCGACTTCGGCGTCCGGCACTTCGAACACCAGCTCGTCGTGCACCTGCAGCAGCATCTGCGCGGCGAGCTTCTTCTTCGCCAACGCCGCATCCATGCGGATCATGGCGCGACGGATGATGTCGGCTGCGGTGCCCTGCAGCCGGGCATTGATCGCGGCGCGCTCATTGAACGATCGGATCGAGGCGTTCGAGGCCTTGATGTCGGGATAGTGACACTTGCGGCCGAACAGAGTGAGGACGTAGCCATTCGTCTTGGCGAACGCCTTGGTCTCCTCCATGTAGTCGCGAATGCCGGGGAAGCGCTCGAAATATTTGCGGATATAGGCGCCGGCCTCCTCGCGCGCGATGCCGAGCTGGTTGGCAAGCCCGAACGCGGAGATGCCGTAGATGATGCCGAAATTGATCGCCTTCGCCCGGCGGCGCACTTCGCCGGGCATGTTCTTGATCGGCACGCCGAACATTTCCGAGGCCGTCATGGCGTGAATGTCGAGGCCGTCGCGGAACGCCTTGCGCAACTGCTCGATGCCGGCGATCTCGGCTAGCAAGCGCAGCTCGATCTGCGAATAGTCGGCGGAGACGAGCTTCATGCCGGGCGATGCGACGAAGGCGCGGCGGATTTTCCGGCCGTCCTCGGTGCGCACCGGAATGTTCTGCAGGTTCGGCTCCGACGATGACAGCCGGCCGGTCGTGGTCGCCGCCAGTGCGTAGTTGGTATGCACCCGATGCGTCGCCGGATTGACGTAACCCGGCAGCGCGTCGGTGTAGGTCGATTTGAGCTTCGACACCTGCCGCCAGTCGAGAATCTTTTGCGGCAGCTCGTGGCCCTGCTCGGCCAGCTCATCGAGCACGCGCGCGCCGGTCGCCCATTGCCCGGTCTTGGTCTTGGTGCCGCCGGGCAGCCCGAGCTTGCCGAACAGAATGTCGCCGATCTGCTTCGGCGAGCCGACGTTGACGTGCTCACCGGCAAGCTTGTCGATCTCGGCTTCGAGGCCGCCGGCTTCCTGGGCGAACTCTCCGGAGAGCCGCGAGAGAACTTGCCGGTCGATGGAGATGCCGCGCCGCTCCATGTCGGCGAGTACGCGAACCAGCGGCCGCTCCAGAGTCTCGTAGACATTGAGCACCTGACGGTCGATGAGCCGCGGCTTCAGCACCTGCCACAACCGCAGGCCCAGATCGGCGCGCTCCGCGGCATATTCGGCGGCCTTAGAAATGTCGACGGCATCGAACGCGATTTTGCTTTTGCCGGTTCCGGTCAGCGCGTTGCGGTCGATCGTCGTGTGGTTGAAGTAGCGCTGCGCCAGGCCATCGAGGCCGTGGTCGGCTGTGCCGGTGTCGGTCACGTAGGACATCAGCATGATGTCGTCGCACGAGGTCATCGCGACACCGCGCAGGGCGAAAATCTGCTGGGCGATTTTCACGTCGTGACCGATCTTGAGCACGCCCCTGTCCTCAAGAAGCGGCTTTAGCGCATCGAGCGCGGCGCGCTCGGCGATCTGATCGGGCGCGATGTCGCCCTGGAACAGGCCGCCGTCGCCCTGGCGGTGGCTGAGCGGCACGTAGCAGGCTTCGTTGGGCGAAAGCGCCAGCGCGAGACCGCACAGCGCCGCCTGCATCGGGTCGGGGCTCGTGATCGCGACATCGAGGGAGACGAAACCTTGATCCCACGCTCGCTCGATTTGGCTCTTCAGCCGATCGAGATTGCGGACGATCTCGTATTTCGTGTGATCGAATTTTTGCGTTTGCGCGGCCGCGAGCCGCGCCGCGGCGAGCGCCTTCGGGCTGAGCGCGCCGGCCGGCGCCTCGGCGCTATCCGGCTTTCTTTCAGGCGCGGCGGGCTTTGCGGCGCCGCGCACGGCGAGTTTCGTATCGGCCTCGATCTCGGCGACGTCAGTCCCGGAAAACTCCGCGACCCGGCGCAGCAGCGAGCTGAACTCCATCGCCTTGAGGAAGGCGATCAGCCGCTTGTAGTCGGGCTCGTGCACGGCGAGATCGCCGATCGGCACGTCGAGCTTGACGTGATCGTCCAGCGTGACGAGTTTCTTCGACAACCGCGCGTTATCGGCATGCTCGATCAGCACTTGGCGGCGCTTCTCCTGCTTGATCTCTCCTGCTCGCTTGAGCAGGGTTTCGAGGTCGCCATACTCGCCGATCAGCTGCGCCGCGGTCTTGACGCCGATGCTCGGCACGCCCGGCACGTTGTCGGTGGAATCGCCGATCAGCGCCTGAACCTCGATCACCTTATCCGGCGGCACGCCGAACTTTTCGATCACTTCGGCGCGGCCGATCTTCTTGTCTTTCATGGTGTCGTACATGATGACGCAGTCGTTGACGAGCTGCATTAAATCCTTGTCGGACGACACGATGGTGGCGGTGGCGCCGGCCTCGCAGGCCTGCCGCACATAGGTGGCGATCAGGTCGTCGGCCTCGAAGCCCTGCTGCTCCAGGCACGGCAGATCGAAGGCGGCGACGGCTTCGCGAATCAGCGGAAATTGCGGCCGCAGATCGTCCGGCGGGTCCGGCCGGTGCGCCTTGTAGTCGGGATACATCTCGGTGCGGAACGTGTGCTCGGAGAGGTCGAACACCACGGCGAGATGGGTCGGCTGATCGTCCTTCATGTCGCGCAGAAGCTTCCACAGCATGTTGCAGAAGCCGAACACGGCGTTGAGCTGCAGGCCGTCGGACTTGCGGTTGATCGGCGGCAGCGCGTGATAGGCGCGGAAAATGTAGCCGGAGCCGTCGACCAGGAAGAGGTGGTCGCCCTTCTTCAACGGCTTGCCGGCGGCGGGCGGCGCGGACGGCTTGGCCGGTTTCGGCGGCGCTTTTTGTGCGGCGGGCATGATGGCGAATATATAGGAGTTCCGTCGGGATAATCACGGGTCCAAGACTGTATCCATGAGCGCTGTGGATTTGTCGTCGCCGCTGCCCATCGACGCCGCGCTGCCTGGTTTGACCGCGGCGCTGCGGGCGCAGAACGCGGCCGTGCTGGTGGCGCCGCCCGGCGCCGGCAAGACCACGCGGGTGCCGCTGGTGCTGCTGCGCGAAGCGTGGGCGCAGAACGCCCGGCGCATCCTGGTGCTGGAGCCGCGCCGGCTCGCGGCACGGGCCGCGGCCGAGCGCATGGCGCAGACGCTGGGCGAGCGCGTCGGCGACACCGTGGGCTTGCGGGTGCGGTTTGGCTCGAAAGTCTCCAAGCGCACCCGGATCGAGATCATCACCGAGGGCGTCTTCACCCGACTCATTCTCGACGATCCGATGCTCGAGGGCGTCGCCGCGGTCATCTTCGACGAGTTCCATGAGCGCTCCCTCGATGCCGACTTGGGGCTGGCGCTCGCCCGCGACGTGCAGCAGGGTCTGCGCGCCGATCTGCGCATCCTGGTCATGTCGGCGACGATCGACGGCGCTCGCATCGCCAAATTGCTCGGCGACGCGCCGGTGATCGAAAGCGAAGGCCGCGCCTTCGCGGTGGACACACGCTATGCCGGCCGCGACGCGCGGCCGATCGAGCCGCAGGTCGCCGACACCATCGTGCGGGCGATGCGCGCCGAGGCCGGCTCGCTGCTGGCGTTTCTGCCCGGCGCCGCCGAAATCCGCCGCACCCAAAACTTGCTCGACGGCCGCACCGAGCCGGCAACCGACGTGGTCGCGCTGTACGGTGCGCTCACGGGCGACGAGCAGGACCGCGCCATCGCGCCGGCGCGGGCCGGCCGCCGCAAGATCGTACTCGCCACCTCGATCGCCGAGACCTCGATCACCATTCAGGGCGTGCGCATGGTGGTCGATTGCGGGCTCGCGCGGGCGCCGCGCTACGAGCCCGACGTCGGCGTGACCCGGCTCGAGACCGTGCGCGTCTCGCGCGCCGCGGCCGATCAGCGCCGCGGCCGCGCCGGCCGCACCGAGCCCGGCGTCTGCTATCGGCTGTGGGACGAGCCGCAGACCGCGGCGCTCGAACCGTTCGCGCGGCCGGAGATTCTCGCTGCGGATTTGTCGTCGTTCGCGCTCGACCTTGCCGCCTGGGGCGCCGCACCCGAACAGCTCGCCTTCCTCGATCCGCCGCCGCGTGGCACGCTCACCGAGGCCAAGGCGCTGCTCGAAGAGCTTGGCGCCATCGACAGCGACAGCCGCATCACCGCCGAAGGCCGGCAGCTCCGCCGCCTGCCGCTGCCGCCGCGGCTGGCCCGCATGGTGGTCGATGCGGCGCGCGACGGCGCGGCCGGCCTTGCCGCCGAAATCGCCGCGCTGGTCACCGAGCGCGGTCTCGGCGGCGACAATGTCGATCTGCGCGAACGGCGCAATGCGCTCCATCGCGACCGTGCGCCGCGCGCCCGCGATGCTCGCGCCATGGCGCAGCGCTGGGCGGAAGCGGCGACTTCTCCCTCCCCCCTTGCGGGGGAGGGTCGGGGTGGGGGGTCGGGAGGCGACGCACCTACCGAAACGCGTGCACAACGTTCGTCCAAGCATGAGCCTCACCTCTCGACCCTCACCCCTGACCCCTCCCCACAAGGGGGAGGGGAAATAAGCATCGGCGCGCTCGTCGCGCTCGCTTATCCCGAACGCGTCGCCAAGAACCGCGGCGGTGGGTCCGGCGCGTTCCTGCTGGTCAATGGCCGCGGCGCCAACGTCGATGCGGCCTCGGCCCTTGCCCGCGAACCGTTCCTCGCCGTGGCCGAGCTGACCGGCACGGCCGCGCAGGGCCGCATCGTTTCGGCAGCGCCGATAACCGTCGCCGAAATCGAGCAACGCTTCGCCGACCGCATTGCGACGCGGGACGAAATAGTCTTCGACGCCGCGAGCGCAAGCCTGCGCGGACGAAGAAGCCGCCGCCTTGGCGCTATCGCGCTCGCCGAGCAGCCGATGCCGGTCGAGGCGAATGAAGCGACCACGCAGAAACTCGCCGACGGCATCGCCGGCCTCGGCATCGCGCGGCTGCCGTGGAGCAAGGCGCTGCAGCAATGGCGAGACCGCGTCATGTTCCTGCGCGCAAGCGAAGGCGATGAATGGCCCGATCTTTGCGATGCCGCGCTCGCCGGCACGGCAGACCAATGGCTGACGCCGCTCGCTGCCGACAAGACGGCCCTTAGCGAAATCACCGCCGACGACCTGAGCAACGCGCTGCGCGCGCTGCTGCCCTGGCCGCTGCAGCGCCGGCTCGACCCCGAGGCGCCGACCCATTTCGAGGCGCCGACCGGCTCGCAGGTGCCGATCGACTACGAGGCCGAGGGCGGACCGAAGATCGCCATCCGCGTCCAGGAGCTGTTCGGGCTCGATAAGCATCCGACCGTCGCCGGCAGCCGCGTGCCGCTGGTGGTCGAGCTTCTGTCCCCCGCGCACCGGCCGGTGCAGACGACGCGCGACCTGCCCGGCTTCTGGCGCGGCAGTTACGCCGCCGTGCGCACCGAGATGCGCGGCCGCTACCCGAAGCATCCGTGGCCCGAGGATCCGATCGCGGCGCAGCCGACGCGGCGCGCCAAGCCGCGTGGGACGTGAAAATCCATCCATGTTTAAATGTTAACTTAAGGCAACCATAGGAGAGTCCTCGTACTAAGTCATGCCATGCACTCCCATTACTTCGGTGCGACATGACACGGTTCTTCTTCGACTACACCGCCAAGGAGGAGTCTCTGCTCGACTACGGCGGTCATGAATTCCCAAGCTCCGGCGCAGCGATCGATTTCGCCCAGGCGATCGCCCACCACTTGAAGCACTCGCTGACCGACAATTGGCGCGGCTGGTGCGTCGAGGTGCGCAACGCCACCGGCATGCGGCTGCAATCGGTGCCGGTCGACAGTCCGGAGCTTGAAGCAGCGTAAAGCACGACGCCCATATGCCACCGGCAAATTAGCGCTTCGCTTACCTTCACACTGCAAATCCAAACCGACGCCCATGCGCTCAGTCCTCATGCTCGCCGCGGTCGCCATCCTCGCCGCGCTGACGGTGCCGCGCTACTTCGCGAAATATGAGGCGACGCAGGGCGCGCATTCGGCACCGGCGATGCAGGCGGCCGTGCCGGCGCCGCAGCCCGCGGCCGTGGATTCGCGCTCGGTCACGCTGTGGCGCAATGCCCAGGGCCATTTCCAGGTCAACGGCAGCGTCAACGGCCGGCACCTGGACTTCATGGTGGACACCGGCGCCTCGGTGATCGCGCTTACCGCCAGGGACGCCGCGTCGTTCGGCATCCATCCGGCCGAGCGTGATTTCATCGTGCAGGTAAAGACCGCGAACGGCGTGGTGAAGGCCGCGCCGGTCGAGCTCGACATGGTCGAGATCGAGGACATCATGGTGCGTGACGTCGCCGCCGTGGTGATGCCGGACGGCGCGCTCACCGACAATCTGCTCGGCATGTCGTTTCTGTCGCGGCTGCACCGCTGGCAATTCTCCGACGGCAAGCTGGTGCTGGAGCAGTAGCCTGTCATCATCCGCAACCCGCCGTAGCTCGTCGCGCGAGCGTGGGTGGGTCGCGGGGCATGACGGCGCCGCGCAACCATTCCAGTCGCCGGACGTTTACGCTATTGCTGTTCGGGGCACTCGATTCGAGCCATTTTCCGCGATGTTTCCCAAGCCAAAGCCTGCGCTTACGCCCAACACCTACGCCTACGAATCCGAACCGATGGTGAAGGCCACCGGCTTTCGCGAATATGACGCGCGCTGGCTGTTCGGCAGCGAGATCAACCTGATGGGCATCGAGGCGCTCGGTCTCGGGCTTGGCACGCTGATCCACGAATTGGGCGTGAAGCCCGACCTCGTCACCGGCCACGATTTCCGCTCCTACTCCGCCTCGATCAAGATGGCGCTGACCAACGGCCTGATCGCGGCCGGCTGCAGGGTCCGCGACATCGGCCTGGCGCTGACGCCGATGGCCTATTTTGCCCAGTTCGACCTCGATGTGCCGTGCGTCGCCATGGTGACGGCCTCGCATAACGACAACGGCTGGACCGGCGTGAAGATGGGCGTCAACCGGCCGCTGACCTTCGGGCCCGACGAGATGGCGCGGCTCAAAGACATCGTGCTCGACGGCCGCTTTCAGACGAAGGCCGGCGGCGCCTACGCCTTCGTCGAAAACTTTCCGGCGCGCTATCTCGCCGATCTCACCAAGCGGCCGAAGCTCGAGCGCAAGCTCAAGGTCGTGTGCGCCTGCGGCAACGGCACCGCCGGCGCGTTCGCGCCGCAGGCGCTCGAAGCGATCGGCTGCGAGGTCATCCCGCTCGACTGCGACCTCGACCACACCTTCCCGAAATACAATCCCAACACCGAAGATTTGAAGATGCTGCACGCCATGCGCGACGCGGTCTTGGCGAACAAGGCCGACGTCGGCCTCGGCTTCGACGGCGACGGCGACCGCTGCGGCGTGGTCGACAACGATGGCGAGGAGATTTTTGCCGACAAGGTCGGCGTCATGCTGGCGCGCGATATTTCCGCCCAGCACAGGAACGCGCTGTTCGTCGCCGACGTCAAATCCACCGGCCTGTTCATGACCGACCCGGTGCTGATCAAGAACGGCGCCAAGACCGACTACTGGAAGACCGGCCATTCCTACATGAAGCGCCGGGTCAACGAGATCGGTGCGATGGCGGGCTTCGAGAAGTCCGGCCACTTCTTCTTCAACAAGCCGTTCGGCCGTGGCTATGACGACGGGCTGATCTTCGCGTTTGCGGTTTGCGACATGCTCGACCGCAACCCGGCAAAGACCATGGCGGACCTGAAGAACGCGCTGCCGAAGACCTGGTCGTCGCCGACCATGTCGCCGCATTGCGCCGACGAGACCAAATACGCGGTCGTCGACGAAGTGATCGCCCACTTTCAGAACGAACAGAAGAAAGGCAGCACGGTTGCCGGCCAAAAAATCCGCGACCTCGTCACCGTCAACGGCGTGCGCGTCACGGTCGATGACGGCACCTGGGGGCTGGTGCGCGCCTCCTCCAACAAGCCGGAGCTCGTCGTCGTGGTCGAAAGCCCGGTGTCGGAAGCGCGCATGCGCGACATGTTCAAGTCGGTCGACACCGTGCTGCGCACGCACAAGGAAGTCGGCGACTATAATCAGACGATTTGACTTCGCCCCGAACGAAAAGGCGCCGCACCGTGGCGGATCGTCCCTTAAACTGCACGGCAGACCGCAGCGCAATTTAAGGACAGGTGGCTGCTTAGCAGCTATTGGACAAGTACAATGACATTCACTTTCCATCGCCGAGCCTTTCTCCATCTCGCCGCGGGGTCCGTCGCCGCTTTTGCCACAACGCACGTCGCATTCGCGCTCGACTATCCGACCCGTCCCGTCCGCATGATCGTCGGCCTCGCCGCGGGCGGGCCGACCGACGCCGTGGCCCGCCTGATTGCGCAATATTTGTCCGAGCACATGGGCGCCCAGTTCGGCGTCGAGAACCGCACCGGCGCCGGCGGCACGCTCGCCACCGAAACGGTGGTCAACGCGACGCCCGACGGCTACACGCTGTTGTTCGCCGGCCCGACGGTGACCATCAGCGCGTCGCTCTACAAGAAGCTCGCCAACGTGCTCGGCGAGCTCAAGCCCGTCGGCATTGTGGCGCGCGCGCCCAACATCATGGTGGTGACGCCGTCGCTGCCGGTCACGACCGTCAAGGAGTTCATCGACTACGCCAAGGCCAATCCGGGCCAGATATCGTTCGCCTCGTCGGGCGTCGGCGCCTCGCCGCATCTGTCGGGGGAATATTTCAAGTTCCTCACCAAGATCGACATGGTCCACGTGCCCTATCGCGGCTCGGCGGCGGCGTATCCCGATCTCCTGTCCGGCAAGGTCCAGGTGCTGTTCGACAACCTCGGCGGTCCGGTGCTGCAGATGGTCAACGCCGGCACGCTGCGCGCGCTCGGCGTCACGTCGGGGCAGCGCTGGCCACTGCTGCCCGGCGTGCCGGCGATCGCCGAGACCGTGCCCGGCTACGAGATTTACGTCTGGTACGCCCTGTTCGCGCCGAAAGACACGCCTCCTGACATCGTGGCGCGGCTCAACGCCGCGCTGAAAGATGCGGTCACGGACGAAAAAATCCTGGCACGCTTCAAGGCCGACGGCGGCGTGCCGGCGGTGATGACGCCGGAGGAGCTCGCGCGCTTTCTCGCCGACGATCTAGCGAACTGGCGCAAGATGGTCGACGCGGCCGGCATTACGGCAGAATGAAAGCACCCTGCCCCGCGACAGCGGGGAAGGCAAATTTTACGACGCCTTGGCCAGCTCGGCGTCGAACGCGTTCGGAATCTCGATCTCGACCTCGAGCGTCGATACCGACCGGCCGCGATCCATCTTGATCTGCACCTTATCGGGCTCGAACGCCACGTGACGGCTGATGACGGCGAGGATTTCCTCGCGCAGCTGGCCGAGCAGGTCGGGCTGGCTCCTGGCGACGCGCTCATGCGCCAGCAGGATTTGCAGCCGCTCGCGCGCAACCGGCGCCGAGCCGCGGCGGAACAGTTTGAAGAGCGTCATGCTGCCTTCCGTCCAAACAGCTTGTTGAACAGGCCGCGGCCGTCGTTGGGCACGACCATCGGCACTTGCTGGCCGCGCAACCGCGCCGCGGCGTCGAAGTAGGCGCGCGCCGGCGAGGAGAGCGCATTTGCCAAGGTCACCGGCGTGCCGATATTGGAGGCGCGTAAGACTTCCTCGCTTTCCGGGATGATGCCGAGGAGCGGCGTGGAGAGGATTTCCAGCACGTCCTCGATCGTCAGCATCTCGCCGCGGGCGGCGCGGCCAGAGCTGTAGCGGGTGACGAGGAGATGCTTCTCGATGCGCTCGCCGCGCTCGGCCTTCACCGTCTTGGCGTCGAGCAGGCCGATGATGCGATCGGAATCGCGCACCGAGGACACTTCCGGATTGGTGACGATGATGGCGGCGTCGGCGTAGCGCATCGCCAAGGTCGCGCCGCGCTCGATGCCGGCCGGCGAGTCGCAGATGATCCAGTCGAACTTGGTCTTCAGCTCCTCGATCACCTTGGCGACGCCTTCCTCGGTCAGCGCGTCCTTGTCGCGGGTCTGCGACGCCGGCAGGAGATTGAGATTCTCCAGCCGCTTGTCGCGGATCAGCGCCTGCGGCAGCTTGGCGACGCCGTTGATGACGTTGATGAGATCGAACACCACGCGGCGTTCGGCGCCCATCACCAGATCGAGATTGCGAAGGCCGAC
>Ga0335081_10000661_pt1 | contig 57179 bp, 51 predicted proteins | sample Lox_Sample_35_FD_206713 | JGI IMG/M metagenome (GOLD analysis project Ga0335081, IMG submission 206713) | Soil microbial communities from Loxahatchee National Wildlife Refuge, Florida, United States - Lox_Sample_3.5 | ecosystem: Environmental > Terrestrial > Soil > Wetlands | place: USA...
AGATCGATCGGCATTCCGACCGTAAGGTTGCTACGCAAGGTCGAGTCCATGGACACGAGCACGAGCTTCACGCCGTCCATCAAATCCGTGTCGTACTGCACGACGCGGTCGAGGATCGGCTTGCCGTATTTGTGCTCGCCGATCTGCAGGAAGGGCGTGTCGGGCGTCGCCTCGATGAAATTGCCGGCGGAATAGATCTCGAACATACGCATACCGCGTCCCTTGATCTCGCCGGCGAGGAGAATGGAAACGTCGAACGCCACGTTCTGTGCCTGCATCCCCGGGCCATCAGTCGTGTAGACCCGCCGCACTGCCTCGCCCACGAGCTGCGCCGCGCGAAAGGGCGTGGGTACAGTGTAAAGCGTCTCGACGCGGTCGCCGGTCTTGAAGCCTTCGTGCAACAGATTGACGACGGCTTGACCCACCGCAAGGTTGCCCGCCGTCATGAGCGCAAGGAACCGTTCGCCCTCGATCCGGAACAGGTGCATCTTCGAGAAGATCGAGATGTTGTCGATGCCCGCGTTCGTCCGTGTGTCAGAGAGAAGCACGAGCCCGTCAGCGAGAGCGAGCCCAACACAGTACGTCATCGTTCCCTATCCCTTCATAGACTTTTATTGTTGCGACTGCACCGCCGCGACATCGCAGGTGACCGCGAGTGTCTCCTCGGCGTGGCCGCGGCGAATGCCGCGTATGGGCGCCGCGGAGGCGTAGTCGAGCCCCAGGCTCACTCGCACATGCCGGTCGTCCTGCGCCGTACGATTGGCCGGGTCGAATCCGATCCATCCGGTGTCCTCGACGAACGCCTCGGCCCAGGCATGGCTTGCTTGATCGCCGGCCCAATTCTGGCCGGGCCAGAAATACCCGCTAACATAGCGTGCAGGAACGCCGAGCGACCGGCAGGCAGCGATGAAGACGTGCGCGTGATCCTGGCAGACCCCTTCGCCGAGCGCCAAGGCTTCGGCCGCGCTCGTTGCGGCGTGCGTCGCGCCGCTGCGATAGACGATGCGCTCGGCGACAGCCCCCATCAAGGCCATGAGCCGGTCGCGAGAACGAGCGCCGCGCGCAGCTTCGCGCGCAAAAGCGGCGATCGTCTCATCCGCAGCCGAGAGCGGCGTCGCGCGCAGGAAGTAGCCGGGCGGCAGGCACTCGCGCGCATCGCTCACGAGCCCGCCCGTCGCGCGTGTCTCAACCGTTCCGACAACGGCAATTGTCGCGCTGTCATGCGGACGGTTGATGGCATTCGTGTGAACCATATTCCCGAGACCGTCGATAAAGGACGGGAGCGGCCGGTTGCGGTCGCCGCACACGGACCAGTTAGCAACCACGAGACCTTCATAGCTGCGCGGCGTAAGGCGCAGCATCTCTATCTCATAGGGAATCTCACGCGAATAGCGATAGGTCGTGAGATGGCGAATCGTGAGCTGCATCGCCAGCGCGTCAGGTCAGATAGAGGCGCGAGATTTCGCTGCCGAGCATAATCATCCGGTCGATGAACTCCGTGAGAAATTCGTGCAGACCCGTCTGGAAAATGTTTTCGATGCGGGAGTAGCACAGCTTCGCATGCATTTCGCCAGCGAGACGGTGGCATTCGCCGCGCTTGCCGCCATAGCCTTCGGCGATGAGATCCAGGCTCCGTGTGATCTCGTTGAAGCAGCTCAAGAGCGAACGGGGCATTTCCCGACGCAGGAGGAGGAACTCGGCAACAAGCCAGGGCTGGAGCCGCTGATGGTAAACCCAGTGGTAGCTCCGCAGCGCGGAAACGGAGCGGAGGATCGATTGCCACTGGTAATAGTCGAGCGCGCCGCCGACGCCTTCGTCCTGCGGCAGGAGAACGTAGTATTTCACGTCGAGGATACGTGCGGTACAGTCGGCGCGCTCGAGATAAGTGCCGAGCCGCGTGAACCAGTAGGCATCGTTCCGCAGCATCGTGCTGGCGTAGGAGCCGGTGAAGAGCTGCGAGCGTTCGCGGATCCATTCGAGGAAATCCATGAGCTCGTCGTTGCCGGCTAAATGCCGCCGCTCGCGCGCTCCATACCAGGTCGCGTTGAGCCCTTCCCACATGTCCGCGGTGAGCGCCGTTCGCACTGCGCGAGCATTGCCGCGCGCCGTTTCGAGGCACGACAGAATACTCGACGGGTTGTGGGGGTCGCGCACGAGATAGTCGATCACCTGGGCGCCGGTCGCTTCGTCGTATTTCGCGAAGAAGCCCGATTCTGAGCCCGTTGCGATGAGCGCCGAGAGCCATTCGCTCCCGCTCGCGCCGAGAGAGCCCGCAACGCTTTCCATGCGATGCGCGACCGCCACCATGCGGGCGACGTTTTCCGCCCGTTCGACGTAGCGCGCGAGCCAAAATAGGCTGTCCGCGGTCCGGCTCAGCACGCCCTCAATCCTCCAGCACCCAGGTATCCTTGGTGCCGCCGCCCTGGCTCGAATTGACGACGAGCGAGCCCTGGCGCAACGCGACCCGCGTGAGGCCGCCCGGAACGATCCGCGTCTCGCGGCCGGTGAGAACGAAAGGCCGGAAATCGACGTGTCGGGGCGCGATGCCAGAGGCGGTGCAAGTCGGGCAGGTCGAGAGCGCCAAGGTGGGCTGCGCGATATAGTCGGCGGGACTGGAGCGGAGCTTCGCGGCGAAGACATCGCGCTCTGCTCGCGTGGCCTGCGGCCCGATCAGCATGCCATAGCCGCCCGATCCGCGCGTTTCCTTGACGACGAGATCACCCAAATGGTCGAGCACGTACGCGAGGTCGTCACGCTTACCGCACCTATAGGTCGGGACGTTCTTCAGGATCGGTTCTTCGCCCATGTAGAACCGGATCATCTCCGGAACATAGGGATAGATCGATTTATCGTCGGCAATGCCGCAGCCCACGGCGTTGGCCAGCGTCACGTTGCCGCTGCGATAGGCGCTGAAAAGCCCTGGACAGCCGATGAAGGAATCTGGCTGGAACATCAGCGGGTCAAGAAAGGTGTCGTCGATGCGGCGATAGATGACATCGACCCGCTTCAGGCCTTCCGTTGTGCGCATGTAGACGATTGCGTTCTCGACGACGAGATCCGCGCCCTCGACGAGTTCCGCGCCCATCTCATCGGCTAGAAAGGAGTGCTCGTAATAGGCGCTGTTGAAGGAACCTGGCGTCAACACGACGATGACCGGCTCGCCCTCGCAGTTGGCTGGCGCCACCGACGCCAGCGTCTCGCGCAACTCTTCGGGATAATTCGAGACGGGCGCGATGCGGTGCCGGGCGTAAAGATCGGGAAAGAGCCTCATCATGGCTTCCCGGTTCTCTAGCATATAGGACACGCCGGAAGGCGTGCGGCAATTGTCCTCGAGCACGAAGAAATCGTCGGGGCCGACACGAACGATGTCGATACCGGCGACGTGCGTGTAAGCGCCGTGCGGAGGATTGAAATCCGCCATCTCCGCCCGGAAGCCTTCGTTGAGCAGCACCAGATCGGATGGGACTCGCTCTGCACGAAGGATTTCACGCCCGTGATAGACGTCGGCAAGGAAGGCGTTGAGGGCGCGCACGCGCTGGACGAGGCCGCGCGAAAGATGCTGCCACTCGGCCGCCGAGAGTATGCGCGGGATGATATCGAACGGGATTAGGCGCTCGGGGTTGTTCGCCTCGAGGTGGACAGAGAAAGTGATGCCGATCCGGCGGAAAAGCAGCTCGGCCTCCTGACGCTTGCGCTCAAAGAGCTCCGGCGGCGTTGCATCGATCCAACGTCGGAGCTGCGCATAGTGCGGGAAAATCGAGGGCGAGCCTGTCTCGTCGAAGGCGCGGCAACCCGCCGCCTCTGGTCCTCCGCTGTCGAGGGCGTTCATACCGTCCCTCAAGCAATCCGCGGGCCACTCGCACTCGAAAGGGAGCGGGCGCAGAACTGGCGCATTTTCGGGCCTCGGGCTCCGCTCCGCTGCGAGCGAAGCGGATCTTGCTCAATTTTTGAGCAGACTCAGCTCTCAATGATCCGCACGGGCTTTTCCCACACTGCGAGGACAACGCAACCTTCTCCGCTCGTGATGGCGTGACGCGTGCCAGGCGGGCTGATCATCAGCGCGCCGACGCCGTGCCGCTCGACCCCATCCGACTGCGCGCCCGCGAGCACGAAGATGTGCTCCCATCCGACATGTTCATGGAGCGGCACGGAGGCGCCCGGCTCGTAGCACAAGAGCGCCGCCGCCGATCCTCCTGCGTCCGTGCGGTAGAGCCAATACACTCGGACGCCCGGTCGAAACGGCTCCCACGTCAAGCCGTCCCAATCGGTCCGGCCGATCAACCCCGCCAAGGTCACCGACTTATCCATGCGCACCACTCGAATCCGCGAGCGCGGCGATCACCTCGTCAGCCGTGGCGGTCCAGCCGACGATTGCACCCTGAGCTGTCACCATAGAGAGCGTGGCGGCCTTGAATTCCGGGAAATAGCTTTCGGTCGCATCTTCCACGAGCACGCATTCGAAGCCGCGATCATTCGCCTCCCTGAGCGTCGTTTGCACGCATACCTCGGTGGTGACGCCGCCGACGACGAGATGCCTGATGCGGCGCTCGGCCAACAACTCGTGCAAGTGAGTGGCGTGGAAGGCGCCCTTGCCCGGCTTATCGATCACGATCTCTCCCGCGGCCGGAGCGAGCGCTGGGATGATCTCCACGCCCGGCTCCCCGGCGATCAGGATGCGGCCCATCGGACCGACATCGCCGATGCGCAAGGAAGCTCCGCCCCGCCCGCGCTTTGCCGGCGGACAGTCCGAGAGATCCGGCCGATGCGCCTCGCGGGTATGGAATATCGGCAGCCCGCGGCGGCGAAACGCGGCCAGGAGCCGCGCGGCCGGCGCCACTGCGGGCGCGAGCCGGCTGACATCGTTCCCAAGCGTTGCGCCGAAGCCGCCCGGCTCGAGGAAATCGCGCTGCATGTCGATGAGTAGAAGCGCGACGTCCGAGCGCGAGAATTCATAGGGGTATGGACGCGCACTCGCGATCCGCGGCACGGGCGCCACTCAATGCCCGGCCATGTAACGGCCGATAACGGTGAGATCGGCCGAGGCGGGCGTCGTTTCATAAACGACCCGCCCTTCGAACATCACGAGCAGCCGGTCCGACAGTTCCAAGAGCTCGTCGAGATCCTCGCTCACGAGCAGCACGGCGGCACCGCGGTTGCGCGCCGCCATGATCTGTGCGTGGATGTCGGCGACCGCCGCAAAGTCGAGCCCGAACACCGGATTGGCGGCGATCAGCACGTCCACATCGCCCGACAGTTCGCGCGCGAGAACGGTGCGCTGCACGTTGCCGCCCGAGAGCGTACCAACCGGCGCGTCCGGAGATTGCGTCTTCACGCGGTAACGTGCGATCAGCTCCTCGGCTGCACGCCGAAAGGCGCCGCGCCTGAGCCATGCGCCAACCGCGTAGGGCGCCTGATCGAAGCGCCGAAAGGCCAAGTTGTCAGCAACGCTCATTCGCGGAATGCAGGCATTCCGCAGCGGCTCCTCAGGCAGGAGCGAAACGCGGTGGCGGCGCGTTTCATCGCGCCGCGCGTGATAGACCTCGCCATGTACCCTCACCTCGCCTGCGCTCGCTTCGCGTTGTCCGGCGAGCACTTGTACGAGCTCGCTTTGGCCATTCCCGGAGACGCCTGCGAGCCCGACGATCTCGCCGCCACGGACGCTGAGCGTCACGCCGCAGACCGCCGACGTCCCCTCGTCGTCGTCGGCGCCGAGTCCGTCAAGCTCGAGGCGCGGCGCGCCCATCGCATGAGCCGATCGTCCGCTCATCGCGCGGATCTCCTGGTCGCCTACCATCATGCGCGCCATCGCATCAGGCCCAAGCGAGCCCACCGGGCCGCCGCCGATGAGCCGGCCACGGCGCAAGATCGTGACCTCGTCGGCAAACGCCATCACCTCGCGGAACTTGTGCGTGATGATGAGGACCGTGATGCGGCCCTCATGTGCCATGTCACGGATCATGCCGAGAATCTCGTCGGCCTCGTTCGGCGTCAGAACCGATGTCGGCTCATCGAGAATGAGAAAACGGCTATCGAGATAAAGCTGTTTCAGGATTTCCGCTTTCTGCTTCTCGCCCGCCGCGAGCGTGACGACGGGGGAGTCGAGCGGCACCGAGAACGGCATCTTTTCGAGGAACGCGGCAAGACGCCGCCGCTCGGCCGCCCAGTCGATCACCATGCGCACGCCCGCACGCGCCATCACCATGTTCTCGAGCGCAGTCATGTGCGGCACGAGCGTGAAATGCTGATAGACCATTCCGAGGCCAAGCGCATGGGCCTGGCGTGGGCTCGTGATATCGACCGCGCGGCCATCGACGAGCACCTCCCCGGAGTCGGGGCGGTGATAGCCCATGATGCATTTGACGAGCGTCGATTTGCCGGCGCCGTTCTCACCGAGAAGTGCGTGAACCGAGCCGGCCCGGATGCAAACGGACACGTCGTCGAGCGCCACGAGGCCGCCGAAGCGCTTGCCGATTCCCACCGTCTCGACGGCGAGCGCGCTCATGTGAGCCCCCGGATCAGGTCCGCCGACTTTGCCACGGCACCGAACACGCCGCCCTGCATCTTCACCATCTTGATGGCGTGCTCGTGGTTCCCGCGGTCGGTCGCGCCGCAGCAGTCTTCGAGCAGCAGGCATTCGAAGCCGCGATCGTTCGCCTCGCGCATCGTGGTATGGACGCAGACGTCGGTCGTGATCCCGGTGAGCACGAGATTGGCGATGCCGCGTGTGCGCAGGATAAGCTCAAGGTCGGTCGCGCAGAACGAGCCCTTGCCCGGCTTGTCGATGATCGGCTCGTCCGCAAGAGGGCTGAGCTCGGGAATGATTTCCCAGCCCTTCTCGCCGCGCACGAGAATGCGGCCGCACGGACCCGGGTCGCCAATGCCGGCGCCGATGCGGCGCGAGCGCCAGCGCTTGTTCTCGGGAAGGTCGGTCAGGTCGGACCGGTGTCCTTCGCGCGTGTGGATGACGTGGTAGCCAGTCTCGCGCATCGCGGACAATACAGAGCGGATCGGCGCAATCGGCGCACGCGTGAGCGACAGGTCGTAGCCCATCGCGTCGACATATCCGCCCTTGCCGCAGAAATCTGTCTGCATGTCGATGACGATGAGCGCGGTGTTGTCGGGACGGAGGTCGCCGTTGTACGGCCAGGGATAGGGGTCGGCAGCAACGTAGCGATCAACCATGGCTCGTCATCCTTCTTCATCGCGTGATGCTCAGTTCGGAGGGCGCGCCGACAAGCCGGCGCTCCGACGACGACGTCAGGATCAGGATGAACAGCGTGAGGAAATAGGGCGCGGCGTTGAAGAGGTAATAGCCGGAGGTGATGCCGACCGATTGCAGCGCCGGCCCAAGCGCGCCCGCGCCGCCGAACAGGAGCGAGGCGTAGAAGCAGTTCATCGGGCTCCAGCGCGCGAAGATGACGAGCGCGACAGCGGTTATCCCCTGCCCACTCGACAGGCCTTCGCTCCAGCTTCCGGGGTAATAGAGCGAGAGGAACGAACCGCCGACCCCCGCAAGAAAGCCGCCGGCGACGGTGGCGGCGAGACGAACGAGATCGACCGAATAGCCCATCGCACGCGCAGCATCGGCCGAATCGCCCGCGATACGCAGGATCATGCCCCAGCGCGTCGAGCGCAGCGCCCACAGGATCGCCGGCGCAAGCGCCGCTCCGACGATGAAGAGCGCGTTGATGCGCAGCGCGTCTCGCACGGCGGCGACATGGCTCCACGCCCCCAAGGCAATCGCTGGCAGGGTCGGCGCCTGCGGCTGGATCAGGGGCTTGCCGAGATAGAAGGCAAGGCCCGTGCCGAAGAGCATGAGCGCAATCCCCACCGCAATGTCATTGACGCGCGGAAGGCTGCAAAGCCCGGCGTGGAGAGCGCCGAGGATCGAGCCAGTCACACCCGCCACCAGAACGCCGAGCCAGGGCGATCCGGTGAGATAGGCCGTGCCGTAGCCGCTCATCGCGCCCATCACGAGCGTGCCTTCGAGGCCGAGATTGATGCGGCCCGATTTCTCGGTGAGCAGTTCGCCGATGCTTACGAAGAGGAATGGTGTCCCAGCGCGCACCGCGCCCGCCGCGACCGCAAGCGGCACGCCCCACCAGCCGATGCCGGGATCGGCCACCTAACCCTCCTCGCGGCGGAAAATGCGGAACCGGCCAAAGAGGGTCTCGCTCGCGAGGATCGCCACGAAGATGATTCCCTGCAGCACGAGCACCGAAGCATCCGGCAGTTCAAGCCGCCGCTGCAGCAGTCCGCCACTCGCACCGATGCCGCCGAAGAGAAGCGCGACGGGAATGACGGCAAGCGGATTCTGCCGCGCGATGAAGGCGACGAGGATGCCGGTGAAGCCATAGCCCGCTGCAAGCGTGGCGCTCGCGCGGCCCTGGACGGCCGCGATCTCGGTCATGCCGGCGAGCCCCGCCGCGGCGCCCCCGAGCGCCGTCACGATGAGGAGAATTCGGCCAACCGGAAGGCCCGCCAGGCGCGCAGCGCGCGGATTGCCGCCGACCATGCGAGCGCTGAACCCGAATGTCGTATGGAACATGAGTACGTAGGCGACGAGACAGAAGACGACGCCATAGACGAGACCCCAATGGACGTCGGTCCCAGGAATGGCGCCAATCATGTCGGCGTCGGGCAGCGCATAGCTCGAAGGCTTGTTGAGTGAAGCGGGATCGCGCATCGGGCCTTCGACCATGTGGTTCAGCACTGCGATGCCGATATAGGTGAGGAGTAACGTCGAGATCGTTTCATTGACGCCGCGCCAGTGACGCAGCGCCCCCGCCAGCGTGATCCAGAGGGCACCAACACCCATACCGACCGCCGCCATGACGAGGTCGACCGCGAGCGGGGGCATGATGCTCACGAGCGGCAGGCCGGCGGCGATTGCGGCAAGCCCGCCGACGACGAAGGCACCCTCGCCGCCGATGATCATCAGCCCCGTCTGTGCCGGAAGCGCGGTGCAAAGCGCGGTCAGGATCAGCGGCGCCGCTCGGGTGAGCGTGTTCTGGAAGGAGAACCACGACCCGACTGAACCCACCACCATGTAGTGATAGACGTCGAGCGGATTGACACGGGCGAACATCACGAAACCGCCGAACAGCATCAGCGAAACGAGCAGCGCTCCGACCGGAATGAACACCGCCTCGGCCGCGGGCCCCCACCGGCCGCTACGGCCAGCGCGCGGGACCATCGTCGCCGGCCGCGCGGCACGGGCGGAGGTCAGTTCCGCGGCAATCTCCTCGGCCATCGCCTTGCCCCGCTCAAGCCGGCAGGCTTCCCACCACGCCGTCGACGAGGAAGTGCATCGCCTCGAGTTGCACGTCGGTCGCGTTGGTCTGAATGAGCTCGCTGCCCGCCGCGACGGCGGTCTTGCCGGTATTGTCGGCGAGCGGACCTTTGAAGATGACGTACTCGCCCGCGGTGAGCTTGGCCTTGACGTCGTCGGCGTGCTTGCGGGCTTCATCCGACACTTTCGGTCCGTAAGGAGACTGCTTGATCAAACCTTCCTTGAAGGCGCCGCGATAGAAGTTCGGGATCGGTTCTCCCTTCATCCACATGCTCACCATCTTTGGATAGAGACCGGTCCAGTTCCATTCCGCGCCGGTGAGATACGCGTCGGGCGCGAGCTTCGCCTGGCTCGTGTGATAGCCGCAGACCATGGCGCCTCGCTGCGCGGCGGTCTGCACAACGACCTTGGGGCTATCGACATGCATCGTAATGACGTCGATGCCCTGGTCGACCATGCTGTTGGTCGCTTCCGCCTCTTTCACTGGCAACGACCAGTCGCCGGTGAAGATAAGCTGAGTAGTCGCCTTCGGATTGACGAGCCGCGCGCCCAAGGTGAAGGCATTGATGTTCTGCAGGACCTGCGGGATCGGCTTCGCCGCGACGAAACCCAGCTTGCCCGATTTCGACGTGTAGCCTGCGACCATTCCGTTGATGTACTGCGCCTCGAAGATATAACCGAAATAGCTGCCGACGTTCTTCGGGTCCTTGTCGGTCCAGAGCCCGCCCGCGTGCTCGAACGTGACCTTCGGATACTTGACAGCTGCTTTCAGGATATAGGGATCGAAATAGCCGAACGAGGTCGGGAACAGCAGCCCGGCGCCATCGAGATTGATCATGCTTTCCATGGTCTGCTCGACCTGGACGGTCTCGGGGATGCGCTCTTCCTCAACGACTTTGACGCCCTCCATCGCGTTCAGAGCCGCGGCGCCCTCGGCATGGGCCTGGTTGTAACCAAAGTCGTCCCGCGGCCCGACATAGATGAAGCCCACCACGGCTTTGTCGGCTGCGCGTGCCATGCGGAACGGAAGGCTCGAGGCGAGCGCCGTCCCGCCCAGTCCCGCGAGGACGGTCCGGCGCGGGATAATGATATGATCGGCCATAAAGAGAACTCCCTTGCGGCGAGCACGCCGCCGATGTTGCCGTCGGCGCGGTCGCGATTCCCAAGGGACTCCTTGGCAAGTCCCATGCCATTTGCCGAAGAGGAGCTAGTGCGTTGGAGAACGGTGTGTTTCCCGCGGCAGACCGTCGAATCCGGTGTGTGGGCGCGCAATGGGCGGGCAGTGCCTGCACAAGAATTCGGCAGCAAAAGCGCGATGGTACACAATGCGAGCCGACCGGTCGCCTCGGCCAATAATGGCCTGTCGCTTGCAAGCGAAGCCAAATGAATGGAGGAAGGCGGAACATCCTCGCGCAGACGGGCAGCCGCGGAGACGCGGGCAGACATGCTGCGGCGACAGCTTGCCGACGAGATCATCACCGGGCGGCTTCGTCCGGGCGAACGGCTGGATGAACGCGAGGTGGCCGCGCGCTTCGACCTGTCGCGTACGCCCGTGCGCGAAGCGCTGCGTCAACTCGCCGCGATCGGCCTCGCCGAGCTCAGGCCCCATCGCGGTGTTATCGTCGCGCGACCCGAGGTCGATCAACTTGCCGACACGTTCGAGCTGATGGCGGATCTGGAGAGCCTGTGCACACACCATGCGGCGATACGCATGAGCGCCGCCGAGCGCCGGGCGCTCGAGGCATGTCACCTCTCCTCAGGGGAGCTCGTCCGCCGTGGCGACCGCGAGAGCTATGCAACGCACAACACGGCGTTCCACGAACTCATTTATCGCGGGGCGCACAACAGCGCGCTCGAGGAGACCGCGCAGTCCGTCCGGCGGCGGCTCGCGCCCTATCGGCGGGGACAATTCGCAGTGCTCGGCCGACTTGCGCTCTCCTTCGCCGAGCATGACCGTGTCGTGAGCACGATCGTTCGCGGCGAGGCGGCAGCGGCAGCCGCGGCAATGCATGCGCACGTCGCGACGGTCGGCGTCGCGTCGGCCGAATATGTGGCGGGACACGCGCTCGGCGCGGAAGCAACCGGCTAGTTAGATTTGGCCGCTCCCAGCGGAAGGTTTGCGGCGCGCGCAAAAGCGGCGGCGAACCCCGCCAACATAGGCTCAGAGAACGAGCGGCCAATCAGGCTGACGCCGAACGGCAACCCTTCATTCGTGAAGCCGCTCGGCACAGCGATGGCCGCGAGATCCATCAGATTGACGAAGCTCACATAGAGTCCAAGGTTGGCATTGAGCGCAACGGGATCACGCTCGACCTCGGCAATTCTGTAGATGGTGGGGGTGGTCGGCACCATCAGGAACGCGGCGCTCCCGAGTGATGCCATCGCCCGCGAGCGCAGCGCCGCAAGTCGCTCCCGCAGATGATAAACCTCCGCCGCCGGAACATTGCGGCCCCGCTCGATGATAGCCCGCGTCACGGGCAGCACAGAATGTGGATGATCGCGCAGGAAATCACCAACCGCGGCGACCCGCTCGGCGACACCAGCGTCGCTATAAAGAGCCGCGGCAGTGCGGGCGAACGGGTCGAAGGCGATTTCGCGCCGCCGGCCGCCCATCACTTCAACGCGCGCGACGGCCTCGGCAAAAAGCCGCTCATAGTCTCCATTCCCGAAGAAATTCAGATCGGCCGCGGCCGGCATGGCAAAATCGAACGTGCGCGGCAGCGGCGCCGGCCGGAGCGAAAAGCGGGCGGGCGGCTCGCGCGAGAAGGGATCCGCTTCGTCCGACCCGGCGAGCACGTCGAGCACTTGCATTCCGTCCTGGACGGTCAGCGCCAAAACGGAAACGCAATCGAGCGAACGGCAGGCTGGCACGACGCCATGGGCGCTCACGAGCCCTATCGACGGCTTTACGCCGACGACATTGTTGAAAGCGGCCGGCACGCGGCCCGAACCTGCCGTATCGGTTCCAAGCGCGAACGGCACGAGGCCCGCTGCGACCGCGACGGCGGAACCGGAACTCGATCCGCCAGGAATGAATGCCGGATCGAAGGGATTGCTCGGCACGCCATAGGGGGAGCGGATACCAACGAGGCCCGTTGCGAACTGGTCGAGATTGGTCTTGCCGACAAGAATGGCGCCGGCCTCGTCGAGGCGGCGCACGGCGGTCGCGGCAATCTCCGGCACATAGGCGAAATCAGGGCACGCCGCTGTGGTCGGTAGACCTGCGACATCAATATTGTCCTTGACCGCGTAGGGAACGCCGAAGAGCGGTAAGGCGGCGGCATTGCCCTTGCGTTGCGCTTCGTCGAGCGCCGACGCCCGCGCGCGCAGGGCCGCCTCCGGCACGCGGCCGATCCACACATGGTCATCACCATGCGCCGCGATCCGCGCGAGAAGTTCTTCGATGACAGAGGACGGGCGCGCTTCGTCCTTCGCATAGCACGCCTGGAGCGCGTCGAGCGTCAACGCAGAAGGAAGGTGCGCGGGCACGGCCAGATTTAATTAGGGTAGTAGGCGGCGCGACCTGCCGCACAAAGCGCTCTGCATCATACCATAAGGTAGCGACGGACTTCGTGCGCGACCATATCGGCGGCGGAGCCCGCTAGGACAACCTCGCCGCGGTCCATGACTGCGAAATCGTCGGCGAGGTCGCGCGCGAACTCAAAATACTGCTCGACCAGCAGGATCGCCATCTGCCCGCTCTCGGCAAGCGTCTTGATGACGCGTCCGATGTCTTTGATGATCGAGGGTTGGATACCCTCGGTAGGCTCGTCGAGGATGAGAAGGCGCGGTCGCGTCACGAGCGCACGTGCGATCGCGAGCTGCTGTTGCTGACCGCCGGAAAGATCGCCGCCGCGCCGCCGCAGCATTCCCTTGAGCACCGGGAACAAATCGTAGATCGAGTCGGGAAAGTTGCGCTCGCGTCGGGGCAACGGAGCAAATCCGGTCTCCAGATTTTCCTTCACGCTCAGGCGGCCGAAAATCTCGCGCCCTTGCGGCACGTAGCCAATGCCGCGCCGCGCACGTTCGTCGGGGGCAAGCCGTGAGATATCGGCCTCCTCCCACGTCACGCTGCCATTTGCGATCGATTGCAGTCCCATGATGGCGCGGAGCAAGGTTGACTTGCCGACGCCGTTCCGCCCGAGCACGCAGGTGATCCGGCCCGGACGCGCCTCGAGCGAGACGCCGCGCAGCGCATGGCTCGCACCGTAAAAAACGTTGATGTCCTTGACCGCAAGCATCGACTACCGCCCGAGATAGACTTCAATGACGCGGTGATCGTTCTGCACCGCGTCGATGCTCCCTTCGGCGAGCACGGCGCCCTCGTGCAGCACCGTTACCTTAGCCCCAAGAGCGCGCACGAACTCCATGTCGTGCTCGACGACTACGAGCGAGCGGTGCTTGTCCTTGGCGAGGTCGAGAATGAGGGCGACCGTCGCTGCGGTTTCGGCATCGGAAAGCCCAGCGACCGGCTCATCTAGCAAGAGCACTCGCTGATCCTGCATCAGGAGCATGCCGATCTCGAGCCATTGCTTTTGGCCATGCGACAACGCGCCAGCTGGCGCACCAGCGCGCTCAGCAAGCCCCACTATCTCGATCACCGCGGCAATCCGATCTCGTTGTGCCGAATCAAGGCGGAAGAGCAGCGTTGCCAGGGTGCCGCGCGTGGTCTTCAGCGCCAATTCCAGATTCTCGAAAACGGTCAGATGCTCGAAGACTGTTGGCTTCTGGAATTTACGGCCGATGCCGAGATTGGCGATTTCCGTCTCGTCGAGCCGGGTCAAATCGACCATGCAATCGTCGAACAGCACGACGCCGGAATCCGGCCGCGTCTTGCCGGTGATGACATCCATCATTGTCGTCTTGCCGGCGCCATTAGGCCCTATCACAGTACGCAGCTCGCCCGGCGCGATCACGAGCGAGAGCGCGTTCAGGGCCTTGAATCCGTCGAAGCTAACCGTAACATCATCGAGATAAAGAATGCTGCCGTCGCCGGGATGCGGCTCGCGAGCGTAGTCGTCATCGCCGCCCTTCCATCGCGGCCTAGGCATGCTGCTTCCTTTCCTCGGCGAGCGTGGCCACCTCGGGTGCCAGAGTGGCTGCTTGGTGTCGGCTCAGGCGCAATTGATCGACCACGCCGATCACGCCCTTCGGCAGCAGCAGCGTCACGAGGATGAAGAGCCCACCGAGGCAATAGAGCCAAGTCTCGGGAAATGCCGCCGACAGGTAGGTCTTAGCAGCGTTCACGGCGAGCGCGCCGAGGATCGGACCCACAAGGGTGCCGCGCCCGCCAACGGCGACCCAGATCGCTATCTCGATCGAGTTGCCAGGCGAGAATTCGCTTGGGTTGATGATGCCGATCTGCGGCACGTAGAGCGCGCCCGCGATTCCTGCCAGCACGGCCGAGAGCACGAACGCGAAAAGCTTCACCGAAGTCACGTCGTAGCCGAGGAAGCGCACCCTCGTCTCTGCATCGCGCACCGCCATCATCACGCGCCCGAGTTTGGTCGCGACAACGAGGCGGCAGAGAAGGAGCGCGAACCCCAGCGCTGCAAGCGAGGCGAGATAGAGCGCGATCTTGGTGCCCCGCGCTTGAAGATTAAAGCCCAGCAAATCCTTGAAATCGGTCAAGCCATTGTTACCGCCGAATCCCAAGTCGTTGCGGAAGAACGCCAGTAGGAGCGCGTAGGTCATCGCTTGCGTAATGATGGAGAGATAGACCCCCGTGATGCGCGACCGGAACGCGAAAAAACCGAACACGGCCGCGAGGAGACCGGGCACGACTAGTACCATCGCAACCGCGAACCAGAAATGGTCGAACCCATACCAGTACCAGGGCAGCGACTTCCAATTCAGGAACACCATGAAATCCGGAAGAATCGGATCGCGGTAAACGCCGCGCGTTCCGATCTGGCGCATGAGGTACATGCCCATGGCATACCCGCCGAGCGCGAAGAATGCGCCATGTCCCAGCGAGAGCACTCCGCAATAGCCCCAGACGAGATCGAGTGCCAGGGCCAGCATTGCGTAGCAGAGATATTTGCCGAGAAGGGGGACGACATAGTCGGGCAGGTGAAGCGGCGATGTGGGCGGCAAGACCGCATTCATCACCGGTACAGCGACAGCCAAGACAATCGCAAACAGCAGGAGCGACACGGCAGCGGCCGGCGAGCCCGCCAACACACGCACAAGAAGACCGCGCTGTCCCATGCGGTGCGCCTCAAGCCTCGGCGGTCCGCCCTTTGAGGGCGAACAGGCCGCGCGGGCGGCGCTGGATGAACAGGATGATGAAGACCAGCACCAGAATCTGGCCGACGATCGCACCAGCAAAGGGCTCGATGAACTTGGTCGCGATGCCGAGGCTCAACGCGCCCGCGAGCGTGCCCCACAGCGATCCTACCCCGCCGAACACCACCACCATGAAACAGTTGACGATATAGATCTGACCGAGATTGGGACTGACATTGCCGATCTGGGAAAGCGCCACGCCGGCGATGCCGGCAATGCCGGAGCCGAGCCCGAAGGCCAACGCGTCGATGCGCTCCGTCCGGATGCCCATTGCCGACGCCATCGCCCGGTTTTGCGCTACCGCTCGCATATGGAGGCCAAAGCTCGAATAGCGCAGATATGCCGCGAGCGCTCCGAGCACCGCGAAGCAGAAAAATATGATGACGAGCCGGTTCCAGGTGAGCGTGAAGCCGCCCATGAGCGGTAGCCCACCGGTCATCCAGTCCGGATTGGCCACGGCCTGATTGTCTGGACCGAAGAGGCTGCGCACACCCTGTTGCAGGATGAGACTGATGCCCCACGTGGCCAGCAAGGTCTCGAGCGGGCGGCCGTAGAGGAAACGGATGACAGTGCGCTCGAGCGCAATGCCAACGAGCGCGGTGACGGCGAAGGCGACAGGCACCGCAACGACGAGATACGCGTCCAACACGCCCGACGGCAGGAATGACCGAAACAGTTGTTGTACCACGAAGGCGGAATAGGCGCCGAGCATGATCATCTCGCCGTGCGCCATGTTGATAACGCCCATCACGCCGAACGTGATCGAAAGCCCGATTGCCGCGAGCAGCAGGATGCTCCCGAGCGAAAGCCCTTCGAACAGGTCGACGCCGATTCCGATGAAGGAAAGACGCCGGGAGATGTCGTCAGCGGCCGTCTGAGCCGCATTCTTCACCTCGGGATCGCTCTCCTTGCCAAGGAGGCGCAAAAGCTGCCCGCGTACAGCGGGATCGTTCGATCCCTTGAGGCGCTCGATCGCGGCAAGGCGACGCGCCTTGTCCGCGCTCCCAAGGTCCAGCATCGCTAGGCTATCGTCCATAGCCGAGCGCACCGCCGGATTGGCTTCCTTGGCAAGTGCCTTCGTGAGGTCGCCGATAGCGTTGGGGGTCGGCTGCTGCGCAATGGCCTGGGCGGCGGCAATGCGCTTTTCCGGGTCGGGGCTGAGCAGCGCCGACTGACCGAGCACACCCTCGAGGATGCCGCGCAGCCGGTTGTTGATGACGACCTCCGACAGGTCGTCGGGCTTCACGCCGCTCACCGGTTTGCCGCTGACGGCGTCTTCGTAGTTGTTGCCGCGCTTGATGACGAGCGAGCCATCCATTTGCACAAAGAGGCGCTCGGCGGCGAGCGCTTGCAGCACGGGCACAACGCGCGGGTCGGAGAGCCCGGCGAGAAAATTGACCGCGGCAATCTTGGTGTCGAAATTGTCACCGTTGAGCGCCGCTACGCCGGAGGCAAAATCGTGCGGCGCGGCCTCTTCCTGTGCGGCCTGTCCCGCCTCGCCGTTCTCGGTGCCGCTCGTATCCTGATCCTGCGCGCCGGCGGCAGATTGGTCGTCGCTTGCCGCGGCGCTGTCCTGCGCGTGGACACTCAATGGAGCGCTAAAGGCGAGCACCACCAAGACAAGGATCAATCTGGCCAAGTGCGCCACGCAGGACCTCCTAAAGGCAGCGAAGGGCCCGGTCCCGTGAGGGACCGGGCCCGAAGATCATGCAGTTACTCGTACCCCTTGTAGGTCGGCGTCGTGCAGCTCTCGCACACCCATGGGAATTGCCAATTCGCAACTTTGCCCTTGTCCTCGGCAAGATATTTTGAAGCCCATGCTTCGCCGGGCACCGGCGCTGTCTTCGAGACGACGTTGAACTGGCCGTCCGCGCGGATTTCGCCGATCAGCACCGGCTTGGTCAGGTGGTGGTTCGGCAGCATAACAGCCGTGGATCCGGTGAGGTTCTTCACCTTCTGGCCGATCATCGCCTGGCGTACCGCGTCGACATCCGTGGTTCCCGCCTGCATCACCGCCTGCGCCCACATGTGGAAGCCGATATAAGTCGCTTCCATCGGGTCGTTCGTGGTGCGCTTGTCGTTCTTGATGAAAGCATGCCAGGCCTTGATGAACTCGGCGTTTTCCGGCGTCTTCACCGACTCGAAATAGTTCCAGGCCGCGAGATGGCCGACCAGGTTCTTGGTGTCCATCCCGGAAAGCTCTTCCTCGCCGACGGAGAAGGCGACAACCGGGATGTCCGAAGCTTTGATACCCTCGTTGGACAGCTCTTTGTAGAACGGCACATTGGCGTCGCCGTTGATGGTCGAGACGACCGCGGTCTTCTTGCCCGCTGCGCCGAAGGCCTTGATCTTACCGACCTCGGTCTGCCAGTCGCTGAATCCGAAGGGCGTATAGTTCTCCATGATATCTTCGTCGGAGACACCTTTCTGATGCAGGAAGGCACGTAGTATCTTGTTGGTCGTGCGCGGATACACATAGTCAGTGCCCTCGAGTACCCAACGCTTCACCGATCCGCCATCCGCGCTCATCAGATACTCGACGGCGGGAATGGCCTGCTGATTGGGCGCGGCACCGGTGTAGAAAACGCCGCGCTCGGATTCCTCGCCCTCGTATTGGACGGGGTAGAAGAGCAGGCCATTGTCCTTCGCGATGACCGGAAGGACGGATTTTCGCGACACCGACGTCCAGCAGCCGAAGATCGCCGCGACGTGATCCTGTTCGAGCAGTTCGCCCGCTTTTTCGGCAAACGTCGGCCAATCGGAACGCGGGTCGACGACCACAGCCTCGACCTTCTTGCCGAGAAGGCCGCCCTTCTTGTTGATCTCGTCGACCATCATGAGCACGGTGTCTTTGAGCGTGGTCTCGCTGATTGCCATCGTGCCCGAGAGCGAGTGGAGAACGCCGACCTTGATCGTGTCCTCGGCCCGCGCATTGGGCATGGTTGCGGCAAGGCAAAGCGCGAATCCCGCGGTGGCGGCAATTGAACGATAGGCCAGCATCTCGCCGGCAGCGGCGCGAACGCAAGCGCGCATGAGCTTTTCTCCCTGTCCAGACGCCTGTGGCCGCTGTTCTTCAGCGCCACTCCTATTGTCGAGAAAGGCAAAACCCGTGCCAGACGAGCCGAGTCGAAGTCGCAGTCGCAAAGCCTCGGCGACTCACATTAATGGGGAAGCGGGGGACTCCCAATTGCACAATTAAAGGGCGCGCAAAGAACCTGCGCTGCACAAATTCTGGGCGATCGGTCTGAATCCGCTTTGGTCCATCGGTCCGGGCGCATGACGCGAGGCATGGCTACCGCTATGCTGATGACGTTCCGGACGGGGCCGTCAGTGCCGGCGGAGGCATTTTGGCGGAAGAACGCTTCGAGAGACGGCTAGCAGCGATCCCCGCAGCATTAGGGAGATAGTCAAGAGGACCGAAGATGGCGTCCTTGTGCTGGTGCCTCGCTCGCGCAAATCGGATGCGTGCTCGACAAAGCAGCCGCAAGCCAGCGCGTACGCGCCCTTGAGGCGGACTTCTCCACCCGGTCGATTTACAAGCGGCGCTCGGTATCGACGACGCGCTTGCACCAGAGTTCCGCGAGCGGATGTCTGATTTCTAGACGACGCGAGTGCTGGGATGAGAAGCGGTCTCCCCAAGACAGGGATCGACCTTTGTAGTACTCCGCAAGCAACCGATCCCGGTCACTTGTGAGGGGACGAACTCGCTGCCTGCCACGAAGGGCACCGGGTCTGGGGCGAGAGCCGCCCGCCGGTAAATATGTTCGCGACAGGCGGTACCTGAGCTAAAGTTCCGGGATCGTATCAGGGGGGCGAGGTCCATGCCGACCACGAGCGAACGACCAGAGACGATCGTGCTCCACGCCAGCTACCGCAGCGATCCCACGACGACGGCGGTCGCGGTACCGATCTACCAGACGACCTCCTACCAGTTCCATTCGACCGAGCACGCGGCGAACCTGTTCGCGCTAAAAGAGTTCGGCAATATCTACACGCGCATCATGAACCCGACCCAGGCCGTGCTCGAGGAGCGCGTTGCAGCGCTCGAAGGTGGCGTCGCTGGTCTGGCACTCGCCTCGGGACAAGCAGCGTCGCTTTTCGCGGTACAGAACATCTGCCACGCCGGAGACAATTTCGTCTGCTCGACGGACATCTATGGCGGCACGTGGAATCTTTTCAAGAACACGATGGCTACCATGGGCATCGAGTGCCGGTTCGTCGATCCAGCCGATCCGGAGAACTTCCGCCGCGCCACCGACGCGCGGACGCGCTGCTATTACGGCGAAACTCTTCCAAATCCCAAGCTTACGGTTTTCCCGATCGCCGAAGTCGCGCGCATCGGCCGCTCGCTCGGCGTGCCCCTTATCATGGACAATACGGCGACGCCGGTGCTGTGCCGCCCAATCAAGCACGGCGCCGCCGTCACTCTTCATTCCACAACTAAATACATCGGTGGGCACGGCACCTCGATCGGCGGCATTCTGATCGATGGCGGGAATTTCGACTGGGAAAGGCATGCCGACCGCTTCCCGATGCTTAATACGCCCGATCCGAGCTATCACGGCGCGGTCTGGACGCAGGCGGTCAAACCGCTCGGGCCAATTGCCTATATCATTAAGGCGCGCGTCACGCTGCTTCGCGACATCGGCGCGGCGATGTCGCCATTCAACGCTTTCCTCTTCATCCAGGGACTCGAGACCGTGGTGCTCCGAATGCGGCAGCATTGCGCGAATGCCGCCCGGGTGGCGGAGCATCTCGCCAAGCATTCGAAGGTCACCAAGGTGATCTTTCCGGGCCTCATGAACGGCGAGGCAAAACGGCGTGCCGACGTCTATCTCGACGGCCAGTATGGTGGGATGGTGGGCTTTGAACTGACTGGCGGTCGCGACGCGGGCCGCCGCTTCATCGACAGTCTCAAGATGTTCTATCACGTCGCAAATATCGGCGACGTCCGCTCGCTCGCGATCCATCCGGCGAGCACCACGCACTCGCAGCTTACGCCTGGAGAGCAAGCGCAAACCGGGGTCAGCGACGGCTATGTCCGCCTCGCCGTTGGGATCGAGCATATCGAGGACATCCTCGCCGACCTCGACCAGGCTTTGGCTGCCGCGTGAGCATGCCAGGTCCGGAGGGGCGACTGGCGAGCGCACCGACCCTCAGCGGCAAGGATTACGCGACGCGGCGCGGAAGCGGCCGGGCGTGATCTGGAGCTGACCAGGAAGACGATGATTGCGCAGCAAATTCTGAACGGGCTCGTGGTCGGCGCCGTCTACGCACTTTTCGCGCTTGGCTTCACGCTTGTGTATGGCGTGCAAAAGATCCTTAACTTGGCCCATGGCGGCGTCTTCATGTGGGGCGCTCTCATCGGTTTTTTTGTGGTGACGAAGCTCGACCTACCACTCTGGTCGGCACTCATACTCGGCATGACCGGCGCAGGGCTGTTGGGAATGGGGCTCGAGCTCATTGCGTTTCGGCACCTGCGCCGCCGCAAGGGCGACGACCTCAGCACCCTCGTATCGAGCCTCGGCGCTAACCTCATCCTCGTCAACATGGCCCAGCGGGTCACGAACTCGCAGATAGAAAGCTTTCCGTTCGGCACTTTCCCGATCCGAATCTGGCGCATTGCCGGTATTGCGATCTCGCTGCAATCGATTGTCATTCTCGGATGCGTCGTACTCCTCGTCGCGATGCTGCTCCTTTATTTGTTCCGCACTCATTTCGGGGCTGCGGTGCGGGCCGTTGCGGTGAGCGAGCGCACCTCTGTCTTCCTCGGCATCGCCCCCGGAACGGTCTTTCTACAGACCTTTTTCATCGCCGGCGCGCTGGCCGGCGCGGCCGGGGTCATTCTGGGCGTCGCCTTCAACTCCGTGAGCTACGACATGGGTGAGCCGATGATGCTGCGTGCCTTCGTCATCATCGTGCTCGGCGGCTTCGGCAGCGTCGTGGGCGCGGTGGTAGCGGGCCTTGTCTTGGGTGTGGTACAGGCGCTCTCGGTGGCGCTCCTCTCTTCTGCCTTGAGTGACGCCATCATGTTCGGCGTGCTCATCCTCTTGCTACTGGCGATGCCGACGGGCCTGTTCAAGGGCTTCGATACCGAGGCGCGACGGGCCTGAGCCGCATGGACTGGCTTTTCGCCTATCAGCCCGACCTTGATGCGATCTGCATCGGCAGCCTTTATGCGCTGTCGCAGTTCATTGCCTTGCGCGCCGGCCTCTTCTCGCTGGGCTCCGCCGGCTTTGGCTCGATCGGTGCCTACGCCGCCGCAATTGTCGGCATGCGCCACGGCGCGCCGCTGCCGTTCGCCTTACTACTCGCAGTCGCCGTTGCCGTTGTGTCGGGGCTCCTCCTGTCGGTACCACTTGCGCGGCTGCGCGGCCATTTCCAAGCGGTGGCTACGGTCGCCTTTGTCGAGATCGTCGTGTCGCTCGCGCTCTATTTCGACGACCTCACCGGCGGCCCAAGTGGCATCAACGGCATCCCGAAACTCGTCGGTACCGGCGAACTGCTCCTCGCTCTGACCGGGATGATGGCGCTCTGCACCATCACCGAGCGCACCGGCATCGGCCGTGCCTTCGGCGCCATTCGCCAGGATGACCTCGTCGCGCGATCGCTTGGCATCTCGGTCGTGCGCTATCACCGCCTTGCATTCGCGCTGAGCGCCGGGATCGCCGGACTGGCTGGCGGCCTGGCCGCCTTCAACACTTACACGATCGAGCCAGAGCAGTTCGGGTTCGGCCTCCTCACCGCGTCCTTGGGCGCAGTCATCCTGGGCGGCCGCGGATCGGTCATCGGCCCTGTCGTCGGCACGGCCATCTTCGTGCTGCTGCCCGAGGTGGCGCGCCCCTTATCCGAGAACCGGTTCTTGCTCCAGGGCGCGATGCTCATCGTGGTCATCACCTTCTTGCCACGCGGCATCGTAGATAGCTTACGGGACCGCCGCGCTCTCGCGCGCGAGCGCCGCGATTCCAGCCCGCCGCTCGTGGCGGCACGCAGCCCATGACTGGCATCGCCCTTGACGGGGTCAGCAAATCCTTTGGTGGCGTTGCTGCCGTGAGCGAACTCTCGCTCACCATCCCTCCAGCCCACATGACCGGACTTATCGGCCCCAACGGCGCCGGAAAGACCACTGTGCTCAATCTCATCACTGGCATCGTCCCGCCGACCGCAGGCCAGATCGCCGTCGGTGAGCAAGACATTACCGCCGCCGCGCCTGAAACGGTCGCACGCGCCGGCATCGCCCGCACCTTCCAAAACATTCGCCTTCTGCGCGAGGCGTCAGTGCTCGAAAACGTGATGGTGGGCTTTCATCGTCACGAGGAGACCTCGCTCGCCGCCAACCTCCTGGGCCTGCCATCTGCCTGGCGCGAGCGCGCACGGTTCAAAGAGCGAGCCCGCACCATGCTCGACCGTTTCGGCATGAGCCGGTTCGCCACCGCGCGCGCCGATTCGCTCTCTTACGGTCATCAGCGCCGTGTCGAGATGATGCGCGCGGTGGCGACGGAGCCGAGCTTTATTCTCCTCGACGAGCCTGTCGCGGGCATGAACCAGATCGAGGCAGAGGAGATCGGTGCAATCCTGAAGACCCTTGTTTCCGATGGCATCGGCATCCTCCTGATCGAGCACAATGTTTCCTTCGTCATGGACCTCTGCTCGACGATCTATGTCATGAATACCGGCCGGCTCATCGCGGCCGGAAACGCCGCGACGATACAGCGCGATGCCGCCGTGATCGAAGCCTATCTCGGAGCAGCCTGATGCTCGAGGTCGAAGGTGTCACCTCCACCTATGACGGCATTGTCGCGGTGCGGAATGCGAGTCTCTCAGTGCGCGAGGGCCAAACGGTCGCATTCATCGGCTCAAACGGCGCCGGAAAGACTACGCTCCTCAACACCATCAGCGGCGTCCTGCGGCCTAGAACCGGCCGCATTTTGTTCGAAGGCGCCAACATCGTGAGTGTCGCGCCACACCGTATCTCGCGCCGCGGCCTGTTGCATGTGCCAGAAGGACGCCAGGTACTGGGCCCCTTGTCGGTCGAGGAAAATCTCATCCTTGGCCGGCTCGCCGCGCGCGGACGCGGCGGTCCGGACAGCACCGATCTCGATCGCATCTACGCACTTTTTCCAATCCTGCGGGAGCGGCGCCATCTTGCGGCAGGCCAACTAAGCGGCGGCGAGCAGCAAATGCTGGCGTTGGGCCGCGCCCTTATGGGGCGGCCGCGGCTGCTGCTCCTCGATGAGCCCAGCCTCGGATTGGCGCCCACGCTCGTCAAACAACTCTTCGACACGCTCGCACTTCTACACCGAGACGGGCTCACGATCCTCTTGGTCGAGCAAAATGCCAAGCGCGCGCTGGAATTTGCCGACTATACTTACGTGATCGAGCATGGTGAGATCATGCGCCAGGGCAAAAGTGCCCAGTTGCGCGATGATCACGAGGTGATCGCCCATTATCTTGGCGCGGCCGCGGGACAGAAACACTAGGGAGGAGAACATGAGGGAATATTGGTACGGCTGTGCCGCAGCAGCCCTGGCGGCAGCGCTCGCGAACAGCAGCGCGCGCGCCGACGAAGTCACCTTGGGCGCCGAAGTGGCGCTGACCGGACCCATGGCTTCTTTCATTGGCCCCAACCTGCGCGCTGCTTTCGAGGTGGCCACCGATCGCGTCAACCACCTACATCTTGCTGGGAACAACACGGTAAAGCTCCTGACGGAGGATGTGGCGAGTGACAAGTCTCAGGTGATCGCAGTCACGACGAAGTTCGCGAGCGTCGACAAGGTGGGCGTCATCCTGGGCCCGGCGACGACGGTGCTGGGCGCGGCGGCCGCGCCGGTCGCCAACAATCTTCAGACACCGATCATTGCCATCGCCTACGCCACAGAGATCGTAAAGCCCAATCCCTGGGCCTACCGGGCCTACATGCGGGCGGAGGCCTCGTCTAAGTCCATCGCCGCCTTCGCGCTCGATCACCTCAAGGTCAAATCCGCGGTGCTGGTGTATGACCGCGGCAACGACGCCTCGAAGACAATCGATTCCGATTTGAAGGCGCGGCTCACCGCGGGCGGCGTCAAGGTCCTGGCTGACGAGGGCGTACAACAGGGCGACACGAACTTTGGGCCGCTCGCGACCAAGATCGTGGGGCTCAATCCCGATATGCTGTTCCTAGCGACGACGCCAGAGGCTGGCGCCAACATCGTCGTGCAGTCGCGTCAAGCGGGGCTTGCACCAGAGACAAAACTTGTCGGCATCGGTAACCTCGCCTCGCCCGCCTATGCCAAGACCGGGGGCAAAGCGGTGTGGGGCACTTACTACACATCGGACTATTTTGTCGGGCTGCCGACCGAGGAGAACAAGGAGTTCGTCGAAGCCTATCGGCAGAAGATGCAGACGGAGCCCGATGTGTTTGCGGCCGGTGCCTATACGGCAACAATTCTTGCGGCCCACGGCATCAAGGGCGCGGGCGACCATCCCGACCGCGACAAGATCCGCGCTGCCATCGCCGACACGAAGGATTTTCCGACCGTGCTCGGAACTGGCAAGCTTACAATCGACCAGGACCGCGAGACCAATTACGACCTCGCAATGCTCCAGCTCGTCGACGGCAAAAACGAACTTGCGAAGTAGAGTGACGCACGAGAGAACGTTGCGTTGCTATCGTCGAGGCGTCTGTGACATCCAATGCGCGGCGCTTCTGGCGGCGGTAGCCTAGCGGACGTCAAGTATTTCCCGCACCTTGCCGGCCAGAGCGGAAAAGGTAAATGGCTTCAGCAGGATATTGTCGACGACTTTGGCTCTCTTTTCATAGTCAGCCGCCTTGGCCGCATATCCGGTGGCGAACACGACCTTCATACCCGGTCGCCGGGTGAGAATCTCGTCGGCCAGGTCGAAGCCGCTCAGCTCGCCAGGGAGCCCAATGTCAGTGAACAGAAGCTCGACCCCTCCAGTGTTCTCGAGGATATCGAGCGCACTAGAGCCGTTCTCAGCCACAAGTACAGTGTAGCCGAGTTCCTGGAGCAAGGCCTGCACATGATTTCGAACCGCTTCGTCGTCTTCCACGACCAAGATGGTTTCGTGACCCCGACAGGCCCGCGGAAGTGGTGCGGCATAAGTCGCCTTGGTCCGATCGTCCGGGAGCTGGTGACCTGTGACCCGTGGAAGATACACCGTAACTGTAGTTCCGTGTCCCAGTCGACTTGCAATGGTGACGTGACCGCCAAGCTGTTTTGCGAAGCCATACACCTGCGACAGACCGAGGCCGCTTCCCTTGCCGATCTCTTTGGTCGTGAAAAACGGCTCGAATGCATGCGCGATCGCGCTGTCGTCCATGCCAATGCCCGTGTCGCTCACTTCAAGCAACCCATATTCGCCCGCGGAAATATCCTCGGTGCCGACAACATACGTTTCATCGACCTTGATGACGCCCGTCTTGATCGTCAGCCTTCCCCCATTCGGCATCGCATCGCGCGCATTGACGGCTAGATTCAGAAGCGCATTCTCCAGCTGATTTGCGTCGGCAAATACGCGCCAAGCACCGCCCGTAAGCACGGTCTCAATCGTAATCTGCTCGCCCAGCGTGCGGTGGAGCAAGTCCGACATCCCAGCAACGATATGATTGAGATTCAGCGCTTGACGAACGAGGGGTTGTCTGCGCGCGAAGGCAAGAAGACGATCGGTGAGAGTTGCCGCGCGTTCGGCAGCTCGAGTGGCTGCGTCAATGAACCTCATGCTTTGAGAGTCGGTGGCCGTGCGACGTTGTACGGTCTCAAGATTCCCAAATATCACGGTGAGCAGATTATTGAAGTCATGAGCTATTCCGCCCGTGAGTTGCCCGATGGCCTCCATCTTCTGTGCCTGCCGCAATTCCGCTTCGACGCGATGGCGTTCTGTTGCATCGTGGACGAATGCAATAGCGCCGATGATAACACCTTGTCCGTCGCGCAAAGGGGAGAGGACCTGATCGTAGTATCCGTGCTTGCCTGTTTGCGGGAAATTGTACGGTACATCAGTGACGGCACTCGTCCGTCCCGCGAGGGCGTCGAGCCAAACATCCGTTGACGCGGTGCCGACAGCGTTCGACTCGAATACATCTTCAGTTCGCCGCCCGATAACATGATCCCGCGGAATGGCCGTCATAAGTTCCATTCCACGGCTCCAGACTGTGTAGCGAAGGGAATTATCCTTTCCGATGATGCCATCGATACTGTGCTCGATGAGCAACTCGGAGAAGCGTCGCAACTGTTCTTCGCTGCGCGCTCGCCGGATCACCGCAAGTGCGGCCAGAAGCAACCCGCCCGCACCCGCGATAGATAGGGCGCCGAAAACCATGACGGTGGGATACCATTGCTGACGTATGTTCGCGTGAGAAATTGCATAGACGATGTAGAGTGGGAAAATTCCAAGCTTACGAAATCCCGCACGGCGAACAATGCCGTCGATGGCGGAGGGCGGAGAGTCGAAAATGCCGCTATCGGCGCCCGTAATAATCTTCATCGAGACAGCCGTAAAATGTGGCGGCGCTTCATCTGCACCAAGCGGAGCCGACGGATAGCGCGCCAGAACGGTTCCATCCGGTGCAACGAGGCTGACGCTATCTCCCGGTTGGGTGACGCTTTTCCAACCGCTTGCGAGGCGCCCTGCGGAGACGATCAGAACCACGGCGCCGCGGAACGAGCCGTCGCGCGACGAAAGCCGCGCTGCGACATCAATGACAGATTCGCCAGTGACGATGCTCTTGTGCGGTCTTCCGACAACAAGGGGCTGCCCTTCGCTCAAAGTGCGGAAGTAGTCGCGCTCGCGAACGACCTCTGCCGTGATCGATGGCTTAAGGCGGGCCAGCAAGGGAAAGAAGCCGCTTGAAACCTGTGGAGTTCCATTAACATCGACGATGAAAGCACTATTGACCTCTGGCACTTGTGAAACCGCGCTCTCCAAAAAGCTGCGCAGTGGCACCTCTTCTCTGATGATCTCTGACCACTCCATCCCCGCGACGCGATCGTCAATTCTTTGCAGGAGCTGCTGGTCGACCTGCAATAGCCGGAGACCTTGCTCATGTAGGATGGCCGCCCCCCGAGTTATGCTGGAATCGACATCGCGGCGAACTAAATTCCAGCTCCAGACCGCGACCGCACTGAAGATCAGCGCCGGACCCACAATTGCTGCAAAAATGAGAGTTCTGTAAGAGTACGCCGATTGAGATCTCATAACGGAGCAGCCTCCTCACCTACCCATGGCTGAGCCCCGACCTAATTCTATCATCAAAACGGACAGATCAATCGATCACCTCGACGGAAGCCGCTGGGCTGGCCTGTGTCATTCCCATGTCTTTTCGTTCGCGATCATCTCGTGTATCCACGGATGCAGACCAGCGCAACAGCGTTTGGCTGGATCAGTAGACCACGACGCTTCTTATCGATTTTCCCTCGTGCATAAGCGCGAAGGCCTCGTTGATGCGGTCGAGCGGCATCGTGTGCGTAATGAGATCGTCGATGTCGATTTTCCCTCGCATGTACCAGTCGACGATCTTCGGCACGTCCGTGCGGCCGCGCGCACCGCCGAAAGCCGTTCCCCTCCATACGCGGCCGGTGACGAGCTGGAACGGCCGGGTCGCGATTTCCTGCCGGCCTCCGCCACGCCGATGATGATCGATTCGCTCCAACCGCGATGGGAGCATTCGAGCGCTTGCCGCATCGCATCGACATTTCCGGTCGCATCGAACGAGAAATCGGCGCCGCCGCCGGTCAAATCGAGGATCGCCTGCACGACCTTGCCGGCACCCGTCTCGTTCGGGTTAACGAAATCAGTCATGCCAAATTTCCGCGCCATGGGCGCTTTGGACGGATTGATGTCTATGCCGATGATCCGGTCGGCGCCGACCATGCGCGCCCCCTGAATCACGTTGAGCCCGATTCCGCCCAATCCAAATACGGCAATGTTGGCGCCCGGCCATACCTTCGCGGTGAAGATCACCGCGCCGATGCCCGTCGTAACGCCGCAGCCGACATAGCAGATCTTGTCGAAGGGCGCGTCCTCGCGCACCCGCGCGACCGCGATCTCTGGCAACACGGTGAAATTCGCGAAGGTCGAGCACCCCATGTAGTGAAACACGTCGCGGCCGCCGCTCGAGAAGCGGCTCGTTCCGTCAGGCATCACGCCCTGCCCCTGCGTTGCGCGGATCGCGGTGCAGAGATTGGTGCGCCGGGAGAGGCACGATTTGCAGGCGCGGCATTCCGGCGTGTAGAGCGGGACGACATGGTCGCCGGGCTTCACGGAGGTAACGCCGGCGCCGATCTCGCGGACGATACCGGCGCCTTCGTGTCCGAGAATCGCTGGAAATTTTCCCTCTGAATCCAATCCAGACAGCGTATAGGCGTCGGTATGGCAAATTCCCGTCGCCATGATTTCGACGAGCACTTCACCCGCCTTGGGACCAGCGAGATCGACGGTCTCAATCGTGAGCGGTTTCTTCGCCTCCCAGGCGACAGCGGCGCGGATCTTCATGCGTGCCATTCTAGCCTATCGCGCGGCGCCACCAAGTAGCGGAGCGTACTCAAGCCGCTAGTGGGACGGTTGGCGGTTCTCATGCGAAAGACCCTGCACTGACGGCGGCAGGTTTGCTCACGACCTGCTCCGTCGTGGAACAAGAAGGTTGGCAATGAACACCTGTACCGGCTCGTTGTTCTGGTTGAGCGTCGTCACGCGTACCCTTACGACGCCGATGTCGGGCTTCGATTTCGATGGTCGCACTTCAATGATTTCGCTCTCGGCACGGAGCTCATCGCCCGGACGAACCGGGCGCGGCCACTGCAACTGATCGAAGCCCGCGCCAAGAATGCCACTAGCCGGCTTGAACTCGCCATCGACGATGAGCCGCATCGTCATTGCGGCCGTATGCCAACCGCTTGCGGCGAGGCCGCGAAGAAGCGATTTTTCCGCCGCCTCCTCGTCAAGATGAAAGGGCTGAGGATCGAACTCGGCCGCGAAGGACTTGATTCGCGCCACGTCGACTTTGATTCGGCCGGTGCCGAATTTTTGGCCGACGGCCAAATCCTCGAAATAGTGCTTCGTCATCGCTCACTCCGGCTTTGTGACCCGGTTGCCGCTGAACCAGGCGCCCCAGGCCACGGCAGAGGTGTTGATCAATCCGAAAGCAACCAGCGCACCGGCCAGCGCGATGAAGACAGATGTCGGACCACTGCTCAGGCGCAGCGCCAGCCACCCGCCGACAGCGGCGATGAGAAGGCGGGTCAGATTGGCCAGAAAGGGCCACAGCAGGCGCCCGGCGCCTTGTGACGCGAAGTAGAGTGCCATGCCAAGCCCAAAAAAGCCGTAGAGCGGGCCCACCGCATGGAGGTAATGCGTGCCCGCGTCGATCATGCCTGGATCCCGATCGAACAAAAGAAGCCAGGCACGCGGGGCTAGTGCGGCAGCTAACCCGATCGCCTCGGTGACAGCGGCGGCAAGGGCGGCGCCGACCCACGCGATACGCAACGCCCGCTCGTGCCGGCCGGCGCCGATATTGGTGCCGACCATGGCGACCAGAGGGCCACCCAGCCCAAACACGATTGGCACTAAAAGATATTCCAGCCGCGAACCGGTGCCGTAGCCGGCGATCGCGGCGGGACCGAACTTGCCGACAAGCCCCGTCGCGATCGCAATGGTCAGATTCGTCTGAAGCGTGATCAGGGCCGCGACCGCGCCGACATGCAAAATCTCGCGGAAGAGCGGCCAGCGAAATCGAAAGCCTTTGAGCGACGGCCGCAACAGAGATCGCCCCGACCAGAGATAAAAACCGAGCGCAACGCTGCCGGCCGCATAGTATAGAAGAACTGCGACGGCGCCGCCCGCAATGCCGAGCCGCGGCAGCGGCCCGAAGCCGAGGATGAGTGCGGGTGAGAGGGGGATTAGAATGACGGCGCCCGCGCAAGCAACCGCCGCAGGAACGATCATGTTGCCGGTACCGCGGATCACGTTGCCAAGTGAGTTGAAAATCCAGAGCAGGATCACACCGGCAAAGATCACATTGGAATAGGTGAGCGCTGCCGCAAGCGACGTGCCCCTGCCACCCATCGTGCCGTAAATCCATCGGCCGGCTGCGAGTACCAGGATCGTAAAAACAGCGCCGAATATCACGCCGATCGCGATGGCGTGGAAAGCAAGATCGTTTGCGTCACTGCGCCGTCCGGCGCCGAGCGCACGAGCGACCGCAGACGAAATACCGCCGCCCATTGCCCCGGCAGACATCATCTGCGCCAGCATCACGACCGGGAAAACCAGTGCCACGCCCGCGAGCGCGTCCGTCCCGAGCCGGCCGATGAAATAGGTTTCGATGAGCCCGACGGAGGCCTGCACGATCATGACCAGGACGTTGGGGGCGGCCAGCCGCAGGAGCGTCGCCACGATCGGGCCATCGAGCAGGGCCCGCGTGCGTTGATCGAGACGGCGCTCGGGCAGCGGGGCGGTCTGCGACGTCTCTTCCTGAGAACCATCCGAAGGCACGGCGGTTCCGACCAATGCCGGAACCACGAAAGCATCTTCTCTGATGACCGGGACGAAGCTCATGGCACGGCTCCTGGGGCTTGACGCCCCGCGTATATGCGCCTATATTGAGCGCATATACGCTAATGTCAAGATCGAGGGAAGGAGAATGCCGGAGCATAAGCATCAACCCGCGGACTGTAATTGTTTCGCCGTGCGCCAGGCGGCGCGGCATGTCACTCAGCTTTATGATCAGCATTTCGCGCCAATCGGGCTCACGACCTCGCAGTGGTCGTTGCTCGCCAGGCTCAAGGGCTTGGGCCCAATGACCATTAATAAGCTTGCGGCAGGGCTCGTGATGGACCGGACCACGCTCGGCCGCAATATCCTTCCGCTCGAGCGGGACGGGCTTCTTGAGGTGCGCCCCTCTCCCACGGATGCACGTGCGAAGGAGCTGCATCTCACTCTGGCCGGCGCCGAAAAAGTCCGCGAGGGGGTCAAGCTCTGGGCAGCGGCGCAGGCGAAGTTCGAGAATGCTTACGGTACGAAACGGTCTGCCGAGTTGCGCCATCTTCTGCGCACGCTCGTCGCAACTGACCTCGGATCCGACCAATCCGTGAAGCAACCGACGAGGCGCTGAGCACTGCCGCCCTGCCCCGCATTGACAATCCGCCCCGCCCCCGCATTAGTGCGGCGGTGGTCGGCGCTTCGCGGGGAGGACCATGGCGAACCGAAGCGAACCCTCTGAGCGCGAACCTTTGCCCTGGCTCCTGGCCGCGCTCGCCTTCGTCCTCGCCCTCGTGGCCGGACAGAACTCTGCATCAGCGCAAGGCGCACCTGCGCCCGCCGTTACTGTCACGCCCGTGGCGAGCCGCGAGGTGCACGAGACCGCCGATTTCGTTGGCCGGGTCACACCTATCGACAAGGTCGACATTGTGGCACGCGTTCCGGGCTTCGTCGAAGAGCGGCTCTTCACCGAAGGTCAGTTTGTTAAAGCCGGCGACCTCCTCTTCCGTATAGAGCAGGACACCTACAAGGCGGCAGTCGAGCAACAGACCGCCAATCTCGCCAAGGCCAAGGCAGTCGAGGTCAACGCCTCGGTCGAGCTTACGCGCGCGAAGGCGCTCGTCAAAAGCCAGCTTTCGGTCTCGCAAGAGACGGTGGACCAGCGCTCCGCCGCCGAGGGGTCGGCACAGGCGGACGTGCTGCAGGCGCAGGCCGCGCTCGAGCAGGCGCAGATCAATCTCCGCTACACGGAGATTCACGCACCCATCGCCGGCCGCATTGGCCTCGCCAACTTCACTGTCGGCAATCTCGTCGGCCCCTCGACCGGTACGCTCGCGACGATTGTGAGCCAAGACCCGATTTACGTGATCTTTCAGGCGAGCGAGCGTGACGTGCTCGAATATAAGCGCCGCATCGCCGAACTCGGCGATGCGAACGGCCATGTCGCTGTCCGCGTACGGCTTCCGGATGGCAGCCTCTATCCGCAGCCCGGCGTCAGCAACTTCCTCGACATCCAGGTGACCGGCAGCTCCGACACTGTGGCGGTACGCGCGCAATTCCCGAATCCGCAAGGCCTGCTCACACCCGGCGGCGTCGTGGGCGTCGAAGTCGAAGCGGCAAAGCCGCAAATGTCGCTCGTTATCCCGCAATCGGCAATCGCACTCGACCAAGCAGGAAGTTACGTGCTCGTTGTCGATCCCTCAAAGAAGGTCGAGCAGCGACGCGTTACCACGGGCACCGACCAGGGTACCGGCGTCGCGGTGACAAGCGGCCTCAAGGAGGGCGAGCTCGTCATCGTCGAAGGGATGCAGAAGGTGCGGCCGGGGCAGACCGTCGCCGCAACGGTCGCGCCGGGAAACTGAGATGTTCTCCGCGCTCTTCATCGACCGGCCGCGGCTCGCGATCGTCATCGCCATCGTTATCACACTCGCTGGTGTCATTGCTATCAGCGCCATTCCGGTGGCGCAATTCCCGAACATTGTGCCGCCCCAGGTGTCGCTCACCGCGACATATCCCGGTGCCGACGCCGAGACGATCGAGAGCACGGTGGCACAGCCAATCGAGGAGCAGATCAACGGCGTCGACAACGCGCTCTATTATCAGTCGACGAGCGGCGCCGACGGCACCTATGGCCTCACCGTCACGTTCGCGCTCGGCACCGATCCCGACATCGACACCGTAAACGTGCAGAACCGCGCCGCAGTGGCGACGCCCCTGCTGCCGGACGAGGTGAACCGCACCGGCCTCACGATCCGCAAAAAGTCATCGGCGCTGCTTCAGGTGATCAATCTCTATTCGCCGAAGAACACCTACGATTCCGTCTATCTCAGCAACTACGCCACCATCAACGTGATCGATCCGCTGTCGCGCATCGCCGGCGTGGGCCAGGTAGTGCTGTTCGGGCCGCTCGACTATTCGCTCCGCATCTGGCTCGATCCCGACCGGCTCACCGAGTACGGCCTCACGCCCAACGACGTCGTCACTGCGGTGCAGGGTCAGAACGTACAGGCGGCCCTGGGCCGCGTCGGCGCCGCACCCGTTACCAAGGAGCAGCAACTTCAGCTCACCATCAAGACCAAGGGACGGCTGACCCAACCAGCTGAATTCGCGGCCATCGTGCTGCGTGCGAATCCTGACGGCTCTGTGGTACGGGTCAAGGACGTGGCCCGAGTCGAGATGGGGGCCCGTTCGCAGGATCGATACAGCCGCTTCAACGGTGCGCCCGCCGCCGCGCTCGGCATCTACCAGACGCCCGGCTCGAACGCGGTCGAGGTCGCACGCCACGTGCGCGAGGCAATGAACGGGCTCGCGGCCCGCTTTCCAGACGACCTTGCCTACGACGTGTTCTACGACACGACCGTCGTCGTCAATGCCACGATCCGAGAAGTCGTGCGCACGCTCGTCATTGCGATCGCGCTGGTGACGCTGGTCGTATTCCTGTTCTTGGGCCGGTTCCGTACGACGCTCATTCCCCTGGTCGCCGTGCCCGTGTCGATCGTCGGCACCTTCGCGGTGCTGCTGGCGGTGGGCTATACCGCCAACACCGTCTCGCTGCTGGCGCTCGTGCTCGCCATCGGCATTGTGGTCGATGACGCTATCGTGGTGGTGGAGAACGTCGAGCGCGTGATCGAGACGGAACCCGCGCTGTCGATCCCGGAGGCCTGCAAAAAGGCCATGGCCGAGATCACTGGCCCCATCATTGCCATCACGCTCGTGCTTCTCTCGGTGTTCGTGCCGGTCGCCTTCATCCCGGGGATCAGCGGCCAGCTCTTCCGTCAATTCGCCGTTGCAGTGTCGTCAGCGATGCTGATTTCGGCGCTTAATGCGCTGACGCTCAGCCCGGCGCTCTGCGCCGTGCTGCTCCGACGCGGCGAGACGAGCCGTGGGCCGATGCGTTACGTGTTAGGCAGTATCGACCGCGCCCGCGACGGATATGTCGCGGTAGTGCGGCGTCTCGTCCGCCACGCCGCAGTGAGCGCGCTCGTCGTGGCAGGTGCGCTCGGCGGCGCCGCCTTCCTTTATGGCAAGACGCCGCAGAGCTTCCTTCCCGAAGAAGACCAGGGAGCGCTCTTCGCGGCGCTGCGTCTCCCCGAGGGCGCTTCGATCAACCGCACCGCCGACGTCGTGAAGCAGGTCGAGGATGCAATCCGGCCCATCCCGGGCGTCCAGGGCGTGCTGTCGGTCGTGGGCCTCAATTTCATCGACTACATCGCCGCGTCGAACCAGGCATTCTTCGTCGTCCGCCTCAAACCGTACGACGAACGCACCAATCCGCGCGAGAGCGCGCAGGCGATCCTTGCCGCGCTCCGGCCAAAGATGGCTGCGATCCAAGGCGCGATCGCGTTCCCATTCAACCTTCCGCCTATCCTCGGGCTCGGCAATACCGGCGGATTCCAATACGTGCTAGAAGCGCTTCAGGGGCAACCGCCCGGCGATCTCGCCGCGACCCTGCGCGGGCTCCTCATCGCCTCGAATGGACGGCCCGAGCTCAGCGGTGTTTTCAGCACCTATGCCGCCGACACGCCGCAAGTCTATCTCGATATCGACCGCGACAAGGCGCAAGTTCTAGGCATCAAGATCGTCGACATCTTCGACGCGCTGCAGGCGACGATGGGAACCTTCTACGTCAATGACTTTAATCTGTTCGGCCGCACCTGGCAGGTCAACGTCGAGTCCGACACGCCGCTGAGACAGCATATCGACGACATCTATCGCGTCTATGTCCGGAATGCGAAGGGAGAAATGGTGCCGATCCGCGCGCTTGCCACTGCGAAGCTCGTTCAGGGCCCGCAGGCGGTGGTGCGCTACAATGGCTTCCGTGCCGCGGTGATTAACGGCGCGGCCAAGCCAGGTTTCAGCTCCGGCCAGGCGCTCGGCGCAATGGAGCGTACCTCGGCAACGACGCTGCCCACCGGCTACAGCTTCGAATGGACCGGGACCGCGCTTCAGGAGAAAGCAGCGGGCGGGCGAACCGGCATCGTGCTGGGGCTCGCCTTGTTTTTTGCCTACCTCTTTCTCGTCGCGCTGTATGAGAGCTGGAACATCCCGGTTCCGGTCCTTCTCTCCGTCAGCGTGGCGGTGTTCGGCTCGATCGCCTCCGTCTGGCTCGTCGGCGCGAGCTTCGACATCTATGCGCAGATTGGGCTCGTCGTGCTGATCGCGCTCGCGGCCAAGAATGGCATTCTCATCGTCGCCTTCGCGGTCGAGCGGCGGGCACAGGGCAAGGACGTAGATTCGGCCGCAATCGAGGCGGCGCTCCTCCGCTTTCGCCCGGTGATGATGACGAGCTTCGCCTTCATCCTCGGCCTCGTGCCGCTTATCGTCGCCACTGGTGCCGGCGCGATCACACGGCGCGCGGTCGGGACGCCCGTGTTCGGCGGCATGCTCGCGGCGGCCCTGATCGGCGTCTTCGTGATCCCGCTGCTCTACGTGACGGGAGAGCACATACGCGCCTGGATCGGCGGCAAGCGCGCACACTGAACCGGCTCCGCCACCAACTCGGTCCGAAGCTTCTCGCCACCCTCACGCTCTCTTGCAAGAAACCGCGCATTTGGGATCGGTTTCTGCCAAGACGAGCAACGATGTGGGCGTCGCAATGTTCACAGTGCGAGACCCGATCCCAAGGAGATCCGAATGGCTGATGCGACTGCTGCCGCCCATCGCGGTGACCAGTTCGCCCGACGCTGTATTCGCCTGAGCGGCCTCGCCTTGTTCGCTCTATTTTTCTTCGCCTCCAGCGCCTCGGAAGCGGCCGGCTGTCTCAGCGGCGGCGCCGTAGGGGGCGTAGTTGGACACGAGGTCGGTTCAGGGCACAGCGTTGCAGGTGCTGCGGCGGGCTGCGCAATCGGGCATCACGAGGCGTCGAAAAAGGAAAAGCAGCAGCAATCCTCGAATGGAAATCAGGGCGACAAGCGCCAGATATCAGGGTCGGGGTCTTCTGAGCCGGATTCGGATCGCAATAAACAATAATGTCGTCCGCCGTAACGCTTCCCGCTGCGTTGAGGCGGACACGACCACGCCGGCGCAGTGCAAGGAATTCGAGAGGCAACGCGCCTATCGGCTGACGACGCTGTTCTGGCGTTCGAGGATGAAGCGGCCGTGCCGCTCGATAAAATCCGCGACCGCCTCATAGAGCGCTTCTGGCCGCTCCGCCGCCATCCCCGAGTCGGCCTCGTAGACGAGCATCGGATATGAGTCCGGAATGCGCTCACAAGCCCGCCCAACCGCGGCGGTTGCAGGGTTGTCCTTGGTGCCAATGAGAATGAGAGTGGGCGCCGCAATCTCGCCCAGATGAGCTTCCGCGCTGCCCAACGGCCCAACCGGCGAGAGCAACACCAGCGATTCCGGCGAAGCGTCAGCGGCATGCGCAAGCGCCATCGCCGCGGTTGTTCCGCTTGCGATCAGCGCATACTTACGGATAGCGAGCAAGTCCAGCCCTTTTGCCAATCGTTGTGAACCGGTCTTCGCGTCCGTGACGAGCGCCGGGATTTCGAGCGCCATGACGCGGAACTTCGCCGCAAGAAGCCGCTCGAGCGCCGTGGGCCCCGTGACCGCGTCGGCGTGCAGCGAAACGAGCGTGTCGCCCGTGCCGTACTCAAAACAGCAGAACTGAGCGCCATCTACGTCGATGCGGCGTTCGGAAAAGGTTTCGCTCATTGAGCCGCTCCAACGTGCGCGGGCACCCGCCTGTGCGCCCGCTCTGGCTCGCCCAGGTGACGAATGCGCGGCATCACCTCAGTCGCGAAAAGCCGCATCGACTTCTTCGTTTCTTCGATGGTGAGCGTGCTGGTGAAGCCACCGAAGATCAAGTCGATAACGCCCATTCCGGTTGCGTCCCAAAACTCCTCAATCTGCCGCACGACCGTGTCGGGATCGCCGCAGAACCGCACTTCGTCGAGCCCCATGCCGGGCCGCGATGCCGGCGGCGGCTCCACATGACTGCCGCGCCCGGAATAGAGCCCGCCGCGCGGATCATTGGTCGCGACGAGCCCGTCGCTGAGCCGCTTTGCTTCTTTTGCGTCTTCGCCCACGGCGATGCGGCAGCGATAGACCAGCTGTTCCGGCAAGGGCTCCCAGCCGTGGCGCCCCGCTTCCTCGCGATAGAGTTTTGTAAGCTCGGCGGCAAAGCGCACGGGATAGAACGAGATTCCCATTCCCAAGTGCAGCGCGGCGGCAAATGCGGCGGATTCCTTGCTGTTGCCCGAGTAGTAGAATGGCGGATGCGGTTGTTGGACCGCGCCCGGCCATACCGACACAGTTCGGAACCGGTAGTAGCGGCCGATCCAGCCGAAGGGACGCCCCTCGGTAAAGGCGCGGAGGATGAGCGTCGTCGCTTCCTGCGTTCGCGCGCGAGTCTCCTCGGGATTTACACCGTAAGATAGGAACTCGTTGGGCGTTCCGCGCAGGAATAGCACGATGCAGCGCCCACCACTCAGCGTGTCGAGGAGCGCCAGCTCCTCGGCGATCCGCACGGGATTGTTCATCGCGACGAGCGGGCCCAACACCGCAATCTTCGCGCGCGTCACCACCTGACTCAGAGCCGCGCTCACGACAAACGGGTTCGGCGCAAGGATGCGCGGTGAATAGTGATGCTCCGACGTGCTCACCCAATCGAAGCCCAGCTCATCGGCGAGCCGTGCCAACTCGAAATTAATGCGGTGCGAGCTGAGCGCCACCTCGGGCCGGGAAAGCGATTGCGGCGTCGGCCATCCGCCGAAGCCCAGCGCCTCGGCGCCGTAGTAGGTATTGCTGCACAGATACGAAACCTTCATCGCTCGCTCCCAAAGGCAACGTTAATCCCGAGACTACCGCAGCCGGCGTAGCCCGAGCCACCACATCGTCAGCCGGTCGATCCCATCACGTTGGCTTGACGTTCGGGTCACGGATATTGGGGAGCGTAGCGATCACGTCCTGCTCCAGACGCCCCTCGCGCTTCGCGATCTGCGTGATGTAAACGTTCTGGGTTGGGTTGTGCGTTTCGGGATCGAAGCGGAAGGGCCCTCGCGGCGACGCGAACGCGGCTTTGCCGATTGCTACGCGAAATTTCTCCTTGTCCGACGTGTTGCCGCCTGTCTCAGTGAGTGCCGCGTCGATGACATGCGCCGTGTCATAGCCATAGACGGCGTAGGTATCGGGATCGCTCTTGTACTGTTTGCGATAGTCGGCGAGGAATGGCTTGTTCTCCGGATTGTCGAGCGTCGGGACATAGATCTGCGGCGTGACAATGCCAAGCGCGCTGTCTCCTTGTGCCGGAAGGGTCGAGCCGTCGGTGAGCGGCGCAAAACCGGTGAGCTTTGTCTTGGCTGCCAAGCCAAGCTGCACATATTGCTGCACGAACCGCACCGCATCCGTGCCGGTGAAGAAGGCATAGACTACGGGCGGTGCCATCGCCGATATGTCGGTGAGATAAGCGCTGTAATCACCGGTGCCGAGCGGTGGATAGATTTCCTTCAGAACCTTGCCGCCCTTGGGTAGGAAGCCCTCCTTGAAGGTTCGCATGACGTCGTGCCCCGCGGCAAAATCGGCGGCGGCCAGCACCACGCTCTTGCTGACATTTCCAGCGACCCATTCGGCCATCGGCGTCGAAAGCTGCCAAGAGGTAAGCCCGGGCCGGTAGATGAACGGCACTCGATCCCAGGTCAGCGCGTCCGTTCCGGCCCAGACGAGCATCAGCGCCTTCGTTTCCTTGCAGTAGTTGAGGATGGCCATGGCGACATTGCTCGCCTGCGGCCCGCAGACAAGATCGACATGATCGCTTTCGACCAGCTTCCGCACCTTCTGCAAGCCGATCTGCGGATTGAACTGGTCGTCTTCCTTAAGCACCTCGATCTTGCGCCCTGCCACGGTCCAGCCGATACGATCGAAGTAAAGCGTCATACCCTTGACGTTGGTGTCGGCTGAGAGCGCATTGACGCCGGTGAAGGTATTTACGACGCCGATGCGCACTGGTGCCGACTGGGCCAGCAACGCCGGCGTTTTCGCCACGAAGGCAATCGCTCCGCTCGCCGCGGCACCGGCAAGAACCCTGCGCCGCGACGGGCGCCTACCGATTTGCGTCATGGGCTCCTCCCCTGTTCTTCTGGCTCCGATGCTACTCGCGCCGACACGGTGTCACAACGGTGAAGCCACTCACTTGGACCGCTACGAAGACCACCATATGATCGGGCAGCTGTTGGCGAGGACAGATGCGACACTCGTTTCTCGATCTAGACGGAATTTCGCTCGAACTGTCGCAGGACGGTCGCGGACCTCCGATCATCGTGCTGCACGGGATCGAGAAGTTGACGAACGATCCGCCCCTCTTCGATCTACTGGCGCGCCGCGCGCGGGTCATCGCGCCGTCTCATCCCGGCTTCGGCCAGTCGCCGCTGCCCGACTGGGTCGATACGGTCGACGATTTGAGCTACCTCTATCTCGATCTCCTCGACAGGCTCGATCTCAGCGATGTCGTTCTGGTCGGCCTTTCGCTCGGCGGGTGGGTCGCGGCTGAGATGGCGGTGAAGTCCATCCATCGCCTGGCGCGGCTTGTGCTGGTGTCGCCTTTCGGCGTTAAGCCCGGCGGCCGCGAGGCGCGCGACGTTCCCGATATCTTCGCCTTGCCGCCGGACGAAGTAAGCCGGCTCGTCTGGCTCGACCGCGCCCTCGCCCCTGATCTTCTGACCATGCCGGAAGACGCGGCCGAGCAGTTACTGAAACACCAGGAAGCGGCCGCACTTTATCTTTGGGAACCTTACATGCACAATCCGAAGCTGCCGCGCCGCCTGCATCGGATCACGGTGCCGACGCTCGTGGTGCGCGGTACCTCCGACCGGCTCATCTCGGAGGCGCATACGCGCGCCTATTGCGACCGCATCCCGGACGCGCGCTCAGAAACGCTCGCCGGCGCCGGCCATGTGCCGGAGTATGAGCAGCCTGCGCTGCTCGCCGACCGTATCCTTAGCTTCGCTGGCTTCACACCAGCCGGGTGACATCATGCGCGTCTGGTATTTCAGCGAGAACGCCTATCCTTACCTGCCGGACGGGATCGACAATCTGCGCGTGACGCTGCCGAACCGGTATTTCGATCCCAAGATCGGGGCTGAGCTCTACAGCCGCTATTTCGACGAGTGGGAACTCGCGGCTGAAGAAGGGCTCGACCTGATGTGCAACGAGCACCATCAGACAGCGATCAATCTCAACTCGGCGGCACCTTTGGTGATGGCGGTGCTGGCGCGGACGACGAAGCGGGCGCGGCTGCTCATCCTCGGCAACCCCATCGCCAACCGCCGCGATCCCGTCCGCGTCGCCGAAGAGATGGCGATGATCGATAACTATTCCCACGGCCGGCTCGAGGTCGGCTTCGTGCGTGGCGTGCCCTATGAAATCTCCGCCGCGAATGCCAATCCGATGCGGACAATGGAGCGACTCTGGGAAGCGCATGATCTCATCATCAAGGCTTGGACGACGCATGACGCACCTTTCAACTGGGAAGGCCGCTATTTCAATCATCGCCAAGTCAATGTCTGGCCGCGTCCTTACCAAGAGCCGCATCCGCCGGTCTGGATCGCTTCGACGACACCGAGCTCGATGGCGCGCATCGCCGATCGCGGCCATGTCACTGCCACCTTCCTCACCGGCATCGATGCGACCAAGATCGGGTTCGATGCCTATCGTCAACGCCGGCATGAGCTCGGCCTTCCCATGAGCGAAAACCGGCTCGCCTATTCGGGGATCGTGTATGTGGGCGACACGGATGAAGAAGGCTACGAGGGCGCGCGCAAGATCATGTGGGTCATCACCCACAATCTCGCCGCGGTTCAGTTCAAAATTCCGCCAGGCTATGTGCCAGCGCGCGCGCGGTTGCAGGTGCTTCGCGGCCAGGGTGGCCCGCTGCATGGGCTCAACACGGTCGGGATCGAGACACTGATCGACCGCGGCGTCGCCTTCGCGGGCAACCCCGATACGGTCTATCGACAGATCGAGCGCCACTACCGCGCGGTAGGCGGGTATGGGCATCTCCTGATGCTGGGGCAATCGGGTTTTCTCGAGCACGAGGACACGGCGAAGGGGATTCGGCGCTTCGCGCGCGAGGTATATCCGCGGCTCAAGGCGCTCGTCGGCGCCGAACAGGCTCAGATCGCGAGATAGCGCTGTAAGATGTCATTCTTGCCGGCAAGGTCGGCGGTCGTTCCGGTGTACACGATCTCGCCCTTGTCGAGGATGTGGTGCCGGTCGCCCAAGGCAAGCGCCGTGCTAAGATTCTGCTCCACCAGCAGGATCGACAGGCCCGTCGCCTTGAGGCCTTTCAATGCCGCGATGATCTGCTGCACGATGATGGGCGCAAGACCCTCAGACGGCTCGTCGAGAACGAGAAGCGATGGATTCAGCATCAAAGCCCGTGCGATCGAGAGCATCTGCTGCTCCCCACCCGAAAGCTGAAAGCCCAGATTTTGGGCCCGCGCCGCGAGGCCTGGAAACAGTTCGTAGACCCGCCCGAGTGTCCAGGACGACCTACCGCTGCCGCGGGCGAAGACGGTGAGGTTCTCCATCACCGTGAGGCTTGGAAAGATGCCGCGCTCTTGCGGCACAAATCCGATCCCAAGTCGGGCGATCGCATGCGTCGGCAGATTGCTGATCTCGCGCCCGGCATAGGTAATTCGGCCCGGACGTGGACGCAGATAGCCCATCGTTGCGAGAATAGTGGTGGTCTTGCCGGCACCGTTCCGTCCAAGAAGACACACGACCTTGCCGTTCTCCACGACAAGCGAGACACCTTGCAGCACGTGGCTGTCGCCATAATAGGCATGGACATTGTCGAGCTCGAGCATCAGTGCCCCGTTCCGAGATAAACTTCGCGGACACGCTCGTTCGCCTGGATCTCGGCGACGGTTCCGCTCGCGAGCACTTCGCCGAAAGACAACACGGTAATGCGGTCGGCGACACTGAACACCACCTTCATGTCGTGCTCGATCATGAGAAGCGCGATCGACCGCGGCAAGTCAGCAATGAGCCGGATCATGCGCTCCGTCTCCGCCGGCGACATGCCGGAAGTTGGCTCGTCGAGCAGCAGCAGGCCCGGCGCGCCTGCGAGCGCGATGCCGATTTCGAGCTGCCGCTGCTCGCCATAGGAGAGCGTCCGCACCGGCCGGTCGTCCGGTCCCTCGAGATGGACTTGCGCCAAAAGCGCCTTCACATGTGCCAGCACGTCCTTGTCGCGCGCCGCCGGCGAATAGAAATCAAGCGGATTACCGTGCGTCATCTGGATCGCGAGCCGGAGGTTGTCGGCGATCGAGAGGTTCAGAAATAGGTTGTTGCGCTGAAACGTGCGGGCGATGCCCAAGTGAGAGACCCGCTCGGGCGGCCACCCGGTGATGTCCCGGTCGCGAAACGTGATGCGGCCTCCGCCCGGCACGAGTTGGCCGCCGATCTGATTTATGAGGCTCGTCTTGCCGGCGCCGTTGGGGCCGATGATGACGTGTCGTTCGCCATCCTCGACAGTGAGATTGACGTTGTTGGTGACCACGAGACTGCCGAACGAGTGCTGCAGCGCTTCAATGCGGAGCACGGTCATTGGCCGCTCGTAAGCCGAATGCGGCGCAACGTACCCCAGATGCCACTTGGAAAATAGAGCACGCAGGCGATGAACACGATGCCGATGACGAGCGGCCAGTGTTGGGTGTAAGAGCTTACGAGGTTCTTCAAGAGCAGGAACACGCCGGCGCCGATTGCGGGCCCGATCAAGGTCCCCGTGCCGCCCAGCATTGCCATGATGAGCACGTCACCCGACGAGCTCCAATAAACAGCGTCAGGCGAGACGAATCCGTTGAAGAGCGCGTATATCCCGCCGGCGAACCCGGCGAAGCCCGCAGCAATCGTGAAGGCTAGGAGCTTGTAGGCGCGGGTTGCATAGCCAATGGCGCGCATCCGCTCCTCGTTCTCGCGGATGCCGACGAAGACGAGACCGAGCGGCGACTTCACGAGTTGGCGCAGAAGGGCATAGCAGAGCGCAGCGAAGAGCAAGGTCATGTAATACATTGTGAGCGAGTTCGCGAGGTCGAACCCGAGAAACGTTGGCTTTTCCGGTATGCCGATGCCATCCGATCCGCCCGTGACGTCGCGCCATTTGAGCGCGATCGAGTAGACGAGCTGCGAGAAGGCGAGCGTCAGCATCAGGAACGACAAGCCACCGACGCGGACGCAGAAAAGGCCGATGAGCGCGCCCAGCGCTGCCCCCGCGGCAATCGCGAGCAGAACGCTGAGCCAGGCGTTGAGACCGAACATCGACCCCAAGACGATGACGAAATAGGCGCCGACGCCGAAGAACGCCGCGTGCGTAAGAGAAGGAAGTCCCGTGTATCCCAAAAGCAGGTCGAGGCTCATCGCGAACACGGCGAAGACGAAAATCTCACTGACTAGCGCACGCGGATAATCGGCGACGAAGAGCGGGTAAAGGACGAGCGCGGTTGCAACCACGAGAAACGCCGCGCGTGCCTGATAGACGGGCGCTGGAACGAAGGCGCTTACCGCTGCGGGGACGGTGGGCGAAGGCGCGCGGCGGATGCCGAAAATCCCCTGCGGCCGAACCAGCAGCATCATCGCCATCACGAGATAGATGAAGAAGAGCGCGAGATCCGGCAGATAAGCCCGGCCGAACGTATCGGCCTCGCCGATCAAGAGGCTGCCGAGAAAGGCGCCGCGCAGGCTCCCCATTCCACCCACGACGATGACGATGAAGGCGGGGATGAGGATGTCTGTGTCCATGCCGGCGTAGACGCCAAGGATCGGCCCCGCAACGACGCCGCCCAAGGCCGCCAAGGTGACGCCGCCGCTGAACACGCCGGTGAACAGCAGCGGCACGTTTCCGCCAAGGCCCGCCGCCATCGCGCTGTCGTCGACGCCGGCGCGCACCATCGCGCCGAGCCGGCTGCGCTCCAACATGAGCCAAAGAAATATCGCGAGGAGGCAGCCGAGCGCGATCAAGAACAGTCGATAAAGCGGGTAGACGCCGCTGCCCAGATGTATCGTGCCCTGGAGGATCTGCGGCACCGGGATGCTGTAGATCTCGCGGCCCCAGAAGGTCTGCACCGCGTCGAAGAATACAAAAGTAAAGCCAAAGGTCAGTAGCACCTGATCGAGATGCCCGCGCTGGTAGAGAGGACGCAGGAAGCCCATCTCGACCAAGGTGCCGACGATCGTCACGGGCAACGGCGCAATGACCAGCGCAAGCCAGAAATTCCCGGTCGCGCGGACAATGGCGAAACCTATGAAGGCGCCCAGCATGAAGAATGAGCCGTGCACCAAACTCACGACATTCATCAGGCCAAAGATGAGCGACAGGCCCGCCGCGATGAGAAACAGCAGCATGCCATAGACAACGCCGTTCAAGAGCTGGGCGAAGAGGAATTCCATGCGCTCGCTCGGGCGCCTGCTGCGGATCGGTTAAGGCGGAAGAGGGCTTAGCCGTTTTTGGTCGGCGGCGCCTGCACGTTCTCGTGCGTGCCGATCACCTTGCCGACGATGCGGTTCCCTTCCTGCTGTTCCTCGGTGAAATAAACGTTCTGAATCGGGTTGTGTGTCACAGGGTCAAACCGGAATGGCCCGCGCGGCGCCTCGAACTTCACTTTCGCCATTGCTTCCGCAAGCTTGTCCTTATTCGAGGTATCACCGTCCGTTGCCTTCAAGGTCTCATCGATCACCTGCATCGACACGTAGCCGTAGTCCGAGAAGAGATTCGGATATTCCTTGATCTTCGCGCGATAGGCTGCGACGAACTTCTTGTTCACCGGATTGTCGAGGGTATCGCTGTAGATGGTGGAGGTGATGACGCCGAGTGCAGCCTTCCCCTGCGCATCGACGGTGGTGGCATCAGCAAGGCCGGCGAAGCCCGCGAGCTTCGCCTTGATCCCGGCCTCGGCATATTGCTGCACGAAGCGGATGACATGCGCGCCGCCGGTTGAGAAGTCATAGACGATCTTGGGATCGAGCGAGCGGATCACGGTGAGATAAGGACTGTAATCCGTCACGGTGATGGGGACGAAGATCTCTTTGGTGATCTTGCCACCCTTCGCAATGTATGGGCCCTCGATCTCGGTTGCGACGTCGTGGCCGCCGGCATAATCCTCGCTGATCACCACCATGTCGTGGCTGATCGTATCGTAGATCCATTCCGCCATCGGATGGCACAGCTGCCAGCTCGAGATCGAGGAGCGGAAGAGATAGGGTACGCGCTCCCACGTTAGTGCATCGGTGCCGGCGCCAGAGACGAGCAGGAAGGCCTTGCTTTGTTTGATGTAGTTGAGCGTGGCAAGCGCGATGTTGCTGCCCTGCACGCCGGTGATGAGGTCGACCTTGTCGCTCTCGACGAACTTCCGCATCTTCTCGAGGCCGATCTGCGGATTGAACTGATCATCCTCCTTGATGAGCTCAACCTTGCGGCCAGCGATCGTGTTCTTGACGCTGTCGAGATAAACCCCAACCCCGTTCCAGTTCCACTCGCCGGTCGCCGCAGAAGGACCGCTGAAGGTGTTAAGCATCCCGATCTTCAGGGGGGCTGTCGTTGCCGCCAGGATGGCAGGTGCGCCGATCGTCGTAGCCAACGCTGTCGCCGCGCCGCCTGCCAAGACCTGGCGCCGTGTCGTCTTCGGTCCCCGCGTGTTCCCGCCCATCTTGCTCCCCTCCGTTCGCGACCGCGCCGCGTTGGTGGAGAATGCTTCAATTCGATTCCGCTCGCAACGGAGCTGAAGTGGGCGATGGCCCACGCGCTCCATCAGCCTAAGGACGCGACCTCGTCTGTGCTCATCGTGCGCGGGCCGTCACCGCGTGAAGGCGCCCGCGAGCCGCGCCCCGAAAGGTAGGATCGCATTCGCGACGTCGGCGCGCTGGCCTTCACCGTCAAAGGTCGCGAGATAGTGGTACGTCGAGATGCCATGATCAGCAGGAAAGGAGCCGATCGTCGCGAGACGGTATCCGGCGGCCGCCACGGCCGCGATCATCGCGCCAAGTGTGCCGTCGGGGCCGAATTCGCCGGCAATGATTATGGTGTTGGGCCGGTCGTCGAAACGCGGTTCAGCCGAGACAACCCACCAATTACTGAGCGATCCGTCATCTATACGCTCGGCCAATATCTCAAGACCCGGAACTGCGCTCGGGAGGGACCGCGAACCCACCACCGCCTCGCTACCGTCGCCGGCAAGCGCCGCCCTCGCCGCCTCCACCGAATTAAGGCCGTGCATCTCGCGCGGAATGCCGGGGAAATGCCGATCGAGCCAGGCGGTGCATTGAAAGATGGAGCCGTGGCCGGTGATCTTGCGGATAATCTCCGGGCGAGCGCCCGGTTTCACGTAGAGATTGCAGAGGAGCGGCAGCGCCATCATGCCCATGACGTAGAAGCCATGCCGGATTACGGCGCCGCCGTGATGCGGCTGGCCGGTCCGCTCGGCGCCAAGCACGACGGCGTCGACCGTCCCCTTGGCCAACTCCTGCCAACAATCCTCCATCGACTTGAAATAGAGCGGCGCTGAAAACTCCGGGAACCGTTCGCGGATGCGCTCGGTCGCCTCCCCCGCGAAGGTCGCGCTACTCCCGAGCGTCCCGATCCTGACGCGCGCGGGCTCGTTCATGCTGTGCTCCTCGCCGGCGTCCCGAAAACGCCATCTACTCCTCGCCGCGGCAGCAAGGATTTCCCTGCTCGTCACCATCCTCTATGAAACCCCGCCAGACAAGCGTCGCGCGTTGCTGGCGCAGGTTCCGGAGGAGGAGATTCATGGTCCGATTGCGCCAACATGTTGCCGCGGCCGTCACCGTGGGACTCGCCACACTCACCAATATGGCGTCCGGTCTTGCCGAGACGGCGCTCACCGTCGGCAAGGCCAACGCAACCTCCGACGCGATTATTCCGGTCGACATCGGTGACCAGCTCGGCATCTTCAAAAAGCACGGGCTCGATCTGAAGATCATCGATTTCGGTGGCGGCAGTAAAATGGCTCAGGCCCTTGCCGCGGGTAGCATCGATATCGGCGATGGCGCCGGTACCGAGATGGCATTCGTCGCCAAGGGCGCGCCGATGCTCGCGGTGTGCGAGAGCACCGGGCCCGCGCCGTTTCTCGCCGTCGGCGTGCCGTGGGACTCGTCGATCAAAAAACTCGAGGAGTTGAAAGGCAAGACCATCGGCGTGTCGAGCCCCGGCTCGTTCAGCGACTGGTCCGGGCGTCAGCTTGCCCGCAAGTTCGGTTGGGGCGACGATGGCGTCAGAACGGTTGCGATCGGCGGCGGTGCCGCGCCGGCAAACTCAGCGTTTCACACCCACCTCGTCGACGCTGCGATCGGCGGCACCTCGCAGTTTCTCGCCTTCGAAGAAACAAAGGAGGGACGTCTGATCGCACCAGTCTCGACTTACGAGGGCAATGTCGCCTCGGGCGCGATCTTCGCCTCCAACAAGCTCATTGCGAGCAATCCCGATGCGATCCGTGCCTTCCTCGCTGCCTGGATCGAGACGGTCGATTACATGCGCGCGCACAAGGCCGAAACGGTGAAAATTACGAACGGTATCACGCATTTCAGCGAAAGCGTAATGGCGCGCGAATACGATTTCACCATCGGCATGCATACGAAGGATTGCCGCTTCGATCCGGAGTCACTTGCTACCCTCAAGCAGTCGTTCTTCGACATGAAGCTGGTAGACCACGAACCGGACATGTCGAAGCTTTATACTGAAGCCTATTTGCCGAATCGGACGCCATGATTCGAGGCAATCGGGCTTCAGCGAAGCAACAATCGCACCATCGGTCATCGAACGCGGCATCTTAGCCGAGCCAACAACCCATAGGGAGCCATCATGCCGCCCGTCATCGATTTTCACGTCCACATGAACGAACCTGAGGTGTATGCCAAGGGCCTGCCCAAGAACGTGATGTCGGGGTTTGGCACGCGCCAGTTCCAGCGCGCCAATCCTGGCGACGGTTGGCGCTACGACATCCAACAAAAGGTGCTCGACCCTGCATTGCAGATCGCGGACATGGAAAAATTCGGAATTGGCCGGCACGTCGTCTCGCTTACTTCGGTCTCCTGCAACACTGACTGGGCCGAATCCGCGGAAGCCGCGGCTCTGAACCGCTGCGCCAACGAGCGCATTGCCGAGTGGGTGCGCGCCCATCCCGATCGCTTCATCGGCAGCTTCACCTTGCCGCTCCAGGACATGAGCCTCGCGATGTCGGAAATGCGGTATGCGGTGGCGGAGCTGGGGCTCAAGGTGGCTGCGATCTCGTCGAACTGCCGCGGCGACTACCTGGGCGAACAAAAGTTCTGGCCGTTTTGGGAAGCGATCGAGGATCAGGGGCTCGCCGTCTTCATGCATCCGCACGGAATCCAGGACCGGTCCCTGCAGAAATATTTCCTCTGGAACGGCGTCGGTCAGCCGTTCGAGGAGACGCGCTTCATGGCGTCCATGATGCATGAAGGCGCGCTCGACGCCTTCTCAAGGCTCAAGATCGTACTCGCGCATGGAGGCGGTTATTTGCCACATTATATCGGCCGGCTCGACCGCAACTGGGAGAACAGCGAAGCGACTCGCGCCAATATGAAGCGCAAGCCGAGCGAGTATCTCCGGAGTTTCTATTACGATACTTGCGTCTATGGCTCGGACGTACTCGAGGCGCTCGTCGCGAAGGTTGGCGTCGACCGAATCGTATTTGGAACCGACTATCCCGTGGGCGAGCGCGACCCCTACGCGACTCTGAAGGGCTGCGCGACGCTCTCCGAGACTGACCGCGAGACGATTACCCAGACCAACCCGGCCCGTCTCCTTGGCCTACACGCGTAACCCTTGCACGCAATCTCTCGATCTTGCGGGCGCTTTCCGCCGGTTGTATCGATGAACCCATGGATAAAATTGCAATTGTCGGTGGGGGACTGGCGGGATTGGCCGCGGCCAACGCGCTCGCCTTCTTCGGGTTCGAGACGCACGTATTCGAGCGCGCGTCGACGTTGGGTGAGATTGGCGGCGGCATCAATATCAGCCCGCAGGCGGTAAAGGCGCTGGCAGCCATCGGGCTCGGCGAGAAACTGGCCGCAGTGGCCAACATTCTGCCTGGCTTTCTCACCCGCGACATGCACACCGGCGAATTACTCGAATTTCACGACCGCGGCACGACGGTTTCGCGTTATGGTGCCCCGCACTACACGTTCCACCGCGCCGATCTTATGCAGGCGCTCGCAAGCGGTCTCGATCCCAATTCGCTACACCTTGATCACCGTCTCGTCGCAATCGCGGAGGAGTCATCGCACGTCGCGCTCACCTTTGCGAACGGGTTGACGCGCGAGGCGGACATGGTCATCGGTGCTGACGGCATACATTCCGTGATCCGGCGCACGCTCTACGGCGACGACAATCCGACCTACACGGGCCAGATGGTTTGGCGCGCTCTGCCGAAGGGCAGCGACGTCCCGGGTTCGGTACTCGACCCCACCGGCCGCGTGCAGTGGCTTGCCCCGGGCCGGCATTTCTGGGCCTATTACCTGCGTGGCCGCGAGGTCGTGAACATCGTGACGCAGGAAGATACCGACAAATGGGTCGAGGAGGGCTGGTCGACCCCCGGCGATGTTGACGAGATGCGGCTGAGTTTCCCCAATCCCGAGCCGACCTTGAAAGCGCTCCTTGACGTCGTCACGGAATGCTCGAAGTGGGGGCTCTTCACGCGTCCCTTGACCGACAAGTGGGGGCGCGGCCGCATACAGCTCATCGGTGACGCGGCGCATGCGATGCTGCCCAATGCTGGCCAGGGCGCCTGTCAGGCGTTCGAGGACGCCTATACTCTAACGCGGTGGCTCGATGCCGAGCGCCGCGATCCCGTGGCGGCGTTCGCGAATTTCCGTCGCATCCGTATCCCGCGCGTGCATGGGGTACAGCGGCGCTCTTTCGCCAATGCCCGCATCAAACACATGCGCGACCGAGCGGCGCAAAAGGAGCTTCTCAAAGGCGACCGCAGCGAAGAGAGCATGGACTGGATCATTGGATACGATCCTATCGAAGGCTGGGACAAGCCGCCGGCCGTGCCGACGATCGTCACCGATCCTGCCTGAGGCACCGACGCACTAACGGACCGCAGCTTCCCAGCATGCGCAAAGCCCGTCCGAAATCGAAGGCAGCGGGGCTCGACGCCGCCGTACTCGCGGCGATCACCATTTTGGCGGAGCGGCGTCGCGAGGGTAAAAACATTACCTACGGCGCCTTGGGTGCGCTCATCGGACGCCACCACCGGACCTTGACGCCAGTTCTCAATCGCGTTGGCGCCTGGTGTTACAGCATCGGCAAAGGATCGCTGGCGATGCTCGTCGTGAGCAAGAGCGACGGGCTGCCGGGCTGGGGTTTTTTCGAGCCGGGCCTTGGAGAGCTTAATCCGATCACGCGCAAGAGCTATCGCTCGCGGCGCCGTAAACTATGCGCCGAAGATTGGTCGCGGGTGAAAATCCCGCCAGATGCGCAGGAGGTCGCGCGAGCGTTCGAGCGACACGGCCGGGAATGATCCGCATGAACAATTCTTGCCCACGCTTCGCCGGCGGCGTTGCGCCATCTGGAGCTCACCCGCGCCCGCGAGGGCTCTGTGGTATGGTGCGGCATGGCTCTCGTCGATGACATCGTGGTACGTATTGACCGCGGGGACGTGGTCCGGCTCGCGCTCGAACTTTGCAACATCGACAGTCCAATAGGGCACGAGCGCGAGGTGGGCGAGCACCTTTATGGCTGGATGGATCGCGAGGGGCTAAGTCCGAGAAGACTGGGGCTACAGCCGCATCGTTTCAATCTCCTGGGTCGCCTTCCCGGCAGCGGCGGTGGCTACAGCCTCATCTTCAACAGCCACATGGATACTGCCGTGCCTGGCGCGCCCGATCTCGTCCACGCCGATCCCACCGAACGCCGCTACCACGCGGCCTGGATCGAGGAAGATCTGCTCGTGGGCGAAGGCATTATCAACGACAAGGGCCCGATGGCGGCGTTTCTCGTGGCGGTGAAGGCCATCAAGGATTCGGGTCAGAGATTGCTTGGCGACGTTCTCGTCAGCGCCGTCATCAACGAGACGGGGGGAGAGCCGTGCGACGAGCCGCCCGGCAGCTATCAGCAATCAAAGGAATTCGGCACAAGGTTCCTCGTTACGCATGGCGGCGTCGCCGATTACGCGCTTGTGTGCGAGGGCACCGGATTCGGGCTCGTCTGGGTCGAGGCCGGCGAATTCTGGTACAAGGTGACGCTGCGCGGCGAGGCGCCCCCATTCTACACGCCCTACCTGCCGGAGCGCACCACGCTCGCCAAGAGTCCCAACATGGTCGTGGCGTCAGCCGCAGCCATCGAGGCGCTGGAAGTCTGGGCATCGCGGTATCAGGCAAAGAACGTCTACACCTCGCCTGGCGGCACAGTTGTGCCGAAGGCACAGATCGGGGCCATTCGCGGCGGCGACCCGAACCGCCCGCTCTTCTCGCCACAGCTTTGCGAACTCTATCTCGACGTACGCTCGGTGCCAAACCAGGATCCGCTGCGCACGCGTGAGGAAATTCGAGACGTGCTCGCGGGCGTGGGGCTTTCCGCCACCGTGGAGCTCTTCTCCTTTCGCCCAGGCTTCGAGGCACGCAACATCGAGCGCTTGGCGGACGCGGGCCGGCGCGCCCATCGTGCGGTGTTCCGCGAAGAGCCACAGCCCGCGCCGGTCGAGACGTCCAGTATGTGGCGCGACATCAACGCCTTCAACGAGGTCGGCATCCCGGCCATGACCATCGGGCCGCGCTCACGCGCGCTAGGCGGCAAGCGCGCGCTGCCGATCGAAAGTCTCTACCAGGCAGCCCTGCTTTATGCGCGGATCGCCGTCGATCTCTGCAGCCAGCGAAAATGATCGGCGCAGGCCGTCTGTGACGTCTTGCGACCTAAATCGGGCGTCAAGCCGGGTAACCTAGCCGGCGCGATGCGATCCGCGCTCCTTCTCCGAGCGCCTGAAGCTTCGCCCAAGCGATGCTGATGGGAATCTCGGTATTGCCGGCGGTCGACTGAAAGCCGCAATCGTTGCCGAAAATCACGTTCTCGCATCCGGCCGCGTGCGCCCAGCGCTCGATGCGATCCGCCACCACTTCCGGGTGCTCGACGAGAACGTTCGAATGCGTCACCGCGCCCGGAATTAGAATCTTGCCCGCCGGAAGCTTCACCTTCTCGAGCAAACGCCATTCGTGGTCGTGACGCGGATTGGCGGCTTCGAACGAATAGGCACCAGCCTTGATTGTAAGGAAGAGGTCGATGAGGTCGACGAGTTGGAGATCGCTCACGCGTGGCCCGAAATTGACGCCATAGCAGGTATGGAAGCGGATACGGTCCTCGGGCAACCCGCGGAGAGCATGATTCAGTTGCTCGATCCTCGCCTCCATCAATTTGCGATATTCGGGGAGCGTCCTGTTATTTTTGGAGTCCCAGCCGCTGACGAGCGCGGGGAAATCGACCTGCAGCAACAGGCCGGCGTCTAGGATCGCCTTGTATTCCTCACGCATCGCCTCGCCGAAGGCGAGAACGAACTCCTCCTCGCTCTTGTAGTACTCGTTCTTCAGCGGCGAGACCGGGTTGATTGACGGCATGAATCCTTCATCCGCGCCCGCCGCCGCCATCGCGGCCTTCAGATTTCGGATGTCGCGCTGGAGCTTCTCGTGGCCGACATAGCGAATCGGGCCGACGCACACGCGCGGCGCGACGCGGATCGTGTTAAGAAAAGGGTTATGCTCAAGCACATTGCGATAGAAATCCGGAAACATCAGGGCGTCGCGGCCGCCAATCCCCATGGGGCCGGTCGGCACTGGAAGCCCGCCCGGCGGCACGCGCGCCTCGAACCCTTCGAGGCGTTCTGCAACATAGTGTTGGAAGCTCGGCTTGCTGCACTCGCCATCGGTCACGACGTCGATACCGGCTTCCACCTGTTTGCGAACCGTCTCGGCGACGTTGCGTGTCAGCGACGCTTCGTAGGCGCGTTCGTCAATCGCCTGGCCGGCGGCCCTGGCGCGCATTGCATCAAAGAGCTCGGGCGGGCGCGGCAAGCTCCCGGTGTGGGTTGTGCGAATGCGGGTCGTGCTCCGCTTCATACTCATGAGAAAACCCCTGCTCCCGTTGTGCCGCCGCGAGGAGGTGGCTGCGGACTCTAATTGAGGCGCTTCGCCGCTTCTTCGACGAGGCTTAAATCTGCATATTTGTGCGGATCGAGCGCCGCGGGAATGAAACCCAGCTCGTGTGCGGCGGCAATGTTCTTTTGCAGCGCGTCGAGATCGGGTTTGCCGACGGGGCTGCGATAGACATCCTGCGGTGTGAAGGCCCAGCCGGCCCAGAGCGCCTCCGGCGTTTTAGTATAGGCCGTGACGATCTTGATAACCTCGTCGTGGTGCGCGGGATCAAGATACCACCGCGTCTGGCGTAGATTATCCTCGAAGTAGTCGACGAGCGCGGCGCGGTTCCTATCAATGAAGCCCTTGCGCGCCACCGTCACCAGAAGCTGCGAGGGACCGCCCATCGCGTCCTTCTGCGTGAACAGCACGTGCGCCACAGAATTGATCTGCAGGTCGAAGGCGAACGGCGGCACGAGCGTGACGAGATCGACCTTATGCTCGAGCAGTTCCGGCTTCATGTTCGGAAACACCGTTTCGACGAGAGTGTAGTCGCGCTTGTCTTCGAGCCCGTGTTTGCGCAGCTCCATGCGCAAGCCGATGTCGATCGCGGCGCCGATCGCGTTCGAGCTCACGATCTTCCCTTTCAGATCCTCGACCTTCTTCACGGGACCGTCGTTCAGCACATAGGCGCGATTGCTGTAAGAGTTGCCGACACCGTCCTCGAGCGCGTCGGCGACGGCGCGCAGATCGTCGAGCTTGGCATTCTCGATCGCGAGCGCGTAAGCCGGAAAGCCCAATGGCGCAAGATCGATCTCGCCCGATGCAAGACCGGTAATCATCGCGGGTGTACTGGTAAAATGCACGTAATCGAGCTTGTAGCTTTTGCCTTCGTGCTGCGAGATGCCGCTCTTGCCGAGCATCGCGAGCGGCGAGTCCGTGGGCGCCACGATCCAGGCGACTTTAATTGTCGTGGGCTCGGCTTGTGCCGCGGCACCCGCCAAGAACAGCGCCGCCGCGAGCGCGGCCGCGCGAGATATCGTCAGGCTCATCTTCCCCCTCCCTCGATGTCGTACGTCTCTCTCATCCGGCGTTCGGCCGTCGGGGTGCACCCGCCGGCGGATGCTCGGGCTGCTCGGCCGCGGCACCCGAGCGCAGCGACGCCACGATTTGAGCCCATCGGAAGCCTACGAGATCGAGCACGGGATGAACCGCGCCGCAGGATTTGCAGGTACGGTACGCCGCGTCGGCATTGAACGACCGGCACGAGCGCAGATATCCCTCTTGCGGCAGCTCCGTCGCCGTGTCCCAAATTTGACGCCATAATTCTTGCCCACAGCGCTCGCAGTACCAGCACACGCCCTCGAGCCCCGGATGCTCCGGCTTGAAGCGGTACTGCACCGATTCGGTTGTGGGAACGAAGCGGTGCGGCGTACGCGCCGGAACGTAGGCGAAATCGCCGGGTTCGAGCGCATGATAATTGACGGGCCCGCCATGAAAGAAGACGCGTCCGGTGCCCGACATCTGCACGAGCACCGTGTCGTGCTCGCAGATGAGGTAGAAGGGTTGCGGCCGGTCGTTTCGGCTAAGGCAAAGCTGCGGATCGATCCCAGGCGGAAAGGTCGGGAATTCATCGTAGGGGCCGAATTCGGGCGCCTCGCGCGCGGTCAGGTATTGGCGCTTCTGCCGCATGTTCGCCTCCCTCAGATGATGCCGGCCTCGCGGTAATAGCGCGCGGCGCCTCGGTGAAGCGGGATCGACGTGGCCGCGATCTTCTTCGGATCGAGCGGCCAGGTCACAGGGCTGCGATCGGGCGGAATGTGGCGGTACTGCCGCTCGAGAATTTCCTTCGTCTCACACATCGCCCAAGCCAGGAGATAGGCGATTTCATCGTCCAGGTCGTCGCACGCGATCATCAGGAAATCGGAGAAGTCGACGGTAGCGAAGGGCGCGTCGATTCCGCGCTGATAGCCCGCGGGCACGATGCGGCGGCGCCAGCCGAGCGTGCGCTCGAGCCGGTCGAGTACCTCGTCCTCGACAGGGATGAAATTAAGCTCGTGCGTATCGGCGAATTTCTTCCAGTAGGGCGTCATGAACGCCTCGTAGAAGACGGCGTCGGCCTTGCCGTCCTGGGCAAAGCCAATGCACTCATGCGGCGGCCCGCCCTCGACATAAGAGCCGCCCCAGGCCTCGAACGTCGCACGCGGGATGCCGGCGGCGGCCATGATCGTCTGCACCGCATAGCCGAGTGTGTTGTTACCGTCATCGCGCGAAGCCGCGATCCGGAGCGCCGGCCGCTTGGCGCGGAAATCGGCGAAGCTCCTGATTCCGTAGCGCACGGGAATGGCGAGCACGAGCGGATCGGCCTGCGGCATGGTGCCGAGCGCGCGCAGATTGGGGAATGCCTTGCCGTTGAAATAGCCGCGCCCGTCGAGCGCCATAGGCACGAAGCTCGCCGGCACGAAAGCGGACATATGGATCTGGCCGCTCGTCACCGCCTCGACCGCATCGATGCCCGCGCCGCCCGTCCAGACGGCGATGCGCGTGCCTGCCGCACTATGCGCCAACACTTCGGAGGCAAGCCAGCCGCAGATGCGATGGAGATTGGCCCAGCCCCAATCACCCTGGAAATGAAGCTCGAGCTTGCGCGCGATGAAAGGCGCCTCGGTCATGGGCGGCTCCTCAGGGTGTCTTCACGGTCATCACCGCCTCGAACAATGAACGGCCGCGGCGGACCTTGTCGCTTTGCGAGGCATATCGGTCGACGCCCCACAGTTCGAGCGGGAACGGCGGGTTAACGTGGCCGCACTTGGCGCAGGTGCGATGCTCATCGTTGTAAGCACGATACGTGGCGACGCTTTCGACGATGGTAGTGAAGGCGGCATGATCACCGCGCGCCTCGCGCTGATGGCCGCGCGGCGCCGGCGTCGCATCGAATTCGTGGTTCAGCAGCTCCGCCTTGCATTTCGCGCAACGGAACACGACGCGCTCTTTCTGCGGCCGGCCGACAAGCTGGCGTTGGGTGATGACGATGAGGGCATAAGCGTGCTGATCGTCCTCGGGCCCGAATGGATTGCCGACGAAATGCTGGCGCGGGCCAACGCGGACGAAGCCGGGACGGTAGCGCGAGCCTTCGGCCGCGAAGGTAATCGAGACTTCGTCGACATCGTTGTAATGCTCGAAGCTGCCGTAGAACGTGCCCGGCCCACCGTCGAAGAGCGTGCCGCACGGCACGATCGCGCCCTCGTCGAGATAGGGAAAGAGCGGGATCAGTGCCGAATTCGCGCCCTTCATAAACTCGAAGATATTGACCTTGAGCGGCTCCTTGTCGCATGCCGGCGGCGCAAGCGTAAGCGCGTCTCGGTCCGCGGTCATGTCATCCCCTCCCCCCGACACCTAGGCCACTATACCAGATCATTGTCCCAGGTATCGTCGCCCGGCTCCGGCCAGACCTGCTCACGCCGCTCCGCCCGTGCTCGGGAAACTTCGCTGAAGCTCGGCCAAGCGATGCAACGCCCTGGCCGAC
>Ga0335081_10000662_pt1 | contig 57149 bp, 54 predicted proteins | sample Lox_Sample_35_FD_206713 | JGI IMG/M metagenome (GOLD analysis project Ga0335081, IMG submission 206713) | Soil microbial communities from Loxahatchee National Wildlife Refuge, Florida, United States - Lox_Sample_3.5 | ecosystem: Environmental > Terrestrial > Soil > Wetlands | place: USA...
AAGAGGATGGATCGCTCGAAGGTAAAATCTGCCTCATCAGCGGCGATGACATCCCATTCATAGCGCGTCGCTCAAAGACTTCTTCAACAGCCTGCTAGACCTTTGGTCGGACGAGTTACCCGGGTGATCACTCTTCAAAATGGAATCGATGGCGTGGAGCGGCTAGCTCCGATATTGGGCACCGGGTCCGCTGCCGCTGGTCCGACTCGGATTTCCGTTGTTGTAAGCGAGCCGGGAGTTGTCCGGCACACCGGTGCAAATGCGAACATCATATGTGGACCGCAGGGAGCCGCTGCCGATCCGCACCTGGCTGCTTTGGTCGACGAGATGAAACGATCGGGCATCGATATTCGATATACCGATGCGATTGCGGTCGAGGTCTGGAAGAAATTTGTGCTGCTTGCGGCCTTCTCTGGTTTGAGTGCCATGACGCGGAAGCCGATCGGGGCAATATTGGGCGATTCCGATGCGCGCGCAGCTTTCATCCAACTCCTTGAGGAGGCCGTCGCCGTCGGATCGGCAAAGGGCGTCAGGCTGGATGGCGACTTCGTCGATCAGCAAATTCGCCATTGCAGCGAACGCATGTCGCCGTCGGCTAAGGCTTCCATGCTCGAAGATCTGGAACGGGGAAAGCGGCTCGAGCTCGACTGGATGGGGGGTAAGGTCATTGCCCTGGGGCACGCCATGAACGTTCCGGTGCCGATGCATGCGAAGGTCTACGCGGCGCTTGCACCTTATCGATTTGGGTCGTGATCTCGATGCAGTATCCCCGGGGTTCGACGGCACAATCGATCCGTCCTCACGACAGACCGGCTTTCCTCATGCCGTCCAGGAATTGTTCGAGCAGTTCGGGAGTTTGATAGGGCACATTCAGCCTGATCCATTCGAGCGACAGGCTGGGCTGTTGCCGGCGTATGTCCGCGAGCAATTCGCGGGCCTCGTCCTGACGCCCAGCCTGCGCCAGGCTTGCACACAGCAAACGCTGCAAGCCGAGAAATCCGGGCCGTCGCTTAGAAGCCTGCGCGAGTACGTCGACTGCCTCGACGAAGCGCCCCGACAGATAGTGGCACATGCCGACATTGGCGAGGAATATTGCGTTCTGCGGGTCGTGAGGACTCAGGCGAATTGCCTCCTTCAGGCTGGCAATCGCCTCCTGGTCGCGGCCGGCCCAGCCAAGCGCGCGGCCGAGGTAGCCATGTGCCGTAGCCGAACTGGGATTGAGGTCGACCGCCCTGCGGCACGCAGCGATCGACTCCTCGGTCCTGCGGTGCATCATGGCGAGGTAGCCAATCGCAAGGTCCGCCCATGGGTCCATATCATCCAGTTCGACGGCGCGCGCAGCATGGCCCTGGGCCTTCGGCAAAGTGTCCGTGCGGTTTTCCCAGCCCATGTGAGCGGCAAACACCAAGGTGAACGCAAGCAAGCTGTGCGCCGCCGCGTAAGCTGGAAACTTCTTGACCGCCGTATCGAGAATATCAATCGCAGTCGCAGTGTCTGCCTGGGTCATTCGCCAGAAGTGAGCCAATGCGCGCGCAACCATGTCCCAGGCGCCCAGCTCATCGGACAGTCTGCCGAACGATCGGACGCCCTCGGCCGCGAGCAAATGCGGTTCGATCGCGCCCGCGACGCTGCGCGCGATTTCGTCCTGCAGTTCGAAAATGTCGGTCAGCTCGCGGTCGAAACGTTCGGCCCAATGATGACCGCCCGAAGTCGCATCGGTGAGCTGAACGTTGATGCGCAAGCGATCGCCGAGCTTGCGTACGCTGCCTTCCAGGACATAGCGAATGCCGAGTTCGAGCGAGATTTGTTTAACGTCCATTGACCGCGATTTGTAGGCGAACGTGGAGTTGCGGCCGATAACAAACAGCCAGCGTATTCGTGACAACCTGGTTATGAGGTCTTCCGATATTCCGTCGGCAAAATAGTCCTGGCCGGGATCACCGCTGATATTGCTGAACGGCAGCACCGCGATTGACGGTCGTTCCGGCAGAGGAGGATTTGGCGCATCCGCCGCGCTTGGCTGGCTTTCAACCGATATGCCGGCCGCACTGCTCGTCGGGCCGATGTACCGATAACCGCGCCGCGGCAGCGTCTCGATCCATCGCTCGCCGCCCGGCGCCGCTGCCAGCACCTTGCGGATACTAGCAATCTGCACGGTGAGATTGCTGTCTTCGACCGCGAGACCGGACCACGCGCCTTCGATCAGAGCGTCCTTTGAAACCGGCGCTCCCGAGCGTTCGAGAAGAATCCGCAGCAGCGCCACCGCGCGAGGGCCGAGATTGGTCGGCTCGGTGCCGAGGAACAATATCGTGGCGTCGCCATCGAGGCGAAAAGGGCCGAATTGGTGAACTGTCGGCATGGTTCCCGAAGCCCCCTTTGGGAACATTTACGAACTCTTTTGTAACTGCCTCACGACTTTCGGCTTGTTCGCGGGCACCCTGTCGTCACGTTCAAATCGACAAAACCATCAAGCGATGAATGGGTTAGCCATGAATACCTTCTCCGAACTGAGCGGCTACGTGGCCTCGTCCCTGGTTCTCGCGACCTTCATAACCAAGGATATGCGCCTTCTGCGGACCATCGCAATCTTCAGCAATATCGCATTCATCACCTACGGCGCCCTAGACTGGATTATGCCGGTCCTCTGCCTCCACCTGATGCTGCTGCCGCTGAACATCCATCGGCTGCGGGAGGTGACCGGATCTCAGTCCCTCCTAGCGGAGTGCGTTGGGTTCTATCGCGTCGCCCTCCGCCTGATCCGCCCAGTTGGAGGGCGTGGAGTGCGGCGCACCCGCGCAGTCGCCTGAATCGGGGAAGGTAAGAAATTATACAAGAGCCTTTCTGTTCGCTGCACTTTGGTCGTTAATGACACTTCTCGGACATCACTGACCGCTGCCCTCATGTCCGTTCCTGCTTCAACAGCAGACATTAGGCGGAGTCGGCGATAGAAGATGGCATGCACTTCTACCGGGCCGCGGACTAAATCAGTTTCAGGCCCTTCATGCTCGCATGGCCATCGCGACCGACGATGATATGGTCGTGAACTTCGATGCCGAGACCACGCGAAATTTCGATAATCCGCTGCGTCATATCAATATCCGCGCGTGACGGTGTCGGGTCTCCTCCGGGATGATTGTGCACCAGCACGACCGCGGTGGCCGACAGTTCGAGCGCGCGCTTGACCACCTCGCGCGGATAGACCGGGGTGTGATCGACGGTGCCTTCCTGCTGCTTCTCGTCGGCGATCAGCCGGTTGCGCTTGTCGAGGAACAGCACGCGGAATTGCTCTCTATCGGCAAAGCCCTGGGCGGTGCGGCAATAATCGAGCACGCTCGACCATGATGACAGCACCGGGCCCTTAGCGACAGCGCCGCGCAGAAACCGGCTCGCTGCCGCCTGCACGATCTTCAGTTCCGTGATGCCGGCATCGCCCAGCCCCTTCACTTCGCGCAGCCGCGTTTCCGGCGCGGCGACGACCTCGGCGAACGAGCCGAATTTTTCCAGAAGCGATTTGGCCAGCGGCTTGACGTCGCGTCGCGGCAATGCGCGGAACAGCAAAAGCTCCAGCAGCTCGTAATCGGACAGTGCCTCGGTGCCGGCCTCGCGAAAGCGCTGGCGCAGGCGCGCGCGATGGCCGTGGTAGTGCGGCACAGCGGCGCCAGGCTCTCGCGCCCGATCGTGTGGCTTTTCCGGCATGGGAATTTTACGCAATCTCACCCGCTGCCGCGCGCCGTGAGCGCAGCCGGACGACTAAAGCATGACGCGATTGGAATTTTTTGCAATCGCCTCGTCGGGCGAGTTTCAGGTCACGCCGGGTACGGCGGCTTGTCGAGCCCCTTGGGCGACAGAGTAAAAATCTCCACCCCGGTCCCAGTGACGCCGACCGAGTGCTCGAATTGCGCCGACAGCGAGCGGTCGCGGGTCACCGCGGTCCAGCCGTCGGACAGCACCTTCACATGCGGGCGGCCGAGATTGATCATCGGCTCGACGGTGAAAAACATGCCCGGCTTGAGCACGATGCCCTCGCCCGGCCGGCCGACGTGGACGATGTTCGGCTCGTCGTGGAACAGCCGGCCCAGCCCATGGCCGCAGAAATCGCGCACCACGCTCATGTGCTGGGCTTCCACATAGGTCTGGATGGCGTGGCCGATGTCGCCGGTGGTGGCGCCGGGCTTGATCGCGGCGATGCCGCGCATCATGCCCTCGTAGGTGACTTCGATCAGCCGCTCGGCGCGACGCGGGATTTCGCCGACCGCGTACATCCGGCTGGAATCGCCGTGCCAGTGGTCGAGGATCAGCGTGACATCGACATTGACGATGTCGCCCTCGCGCAGCGGCTTGTCGCCCGGAATGCCGTGGCAGACCACGTGATTGACCGAGGTGCAGGTCGCCTTGCGGTAGCCGCGATACATCAACGTCGCCGGCATGGCGCCGTGGTCGAGGCCGAATTCGTAGACCAGCCGGTCGATGCGCTCGGTGGAGGCGCCGGGCTTGATTTCGGGCACCAGCATGTCGAGGCATTCGGCGGCGAGCAGCCCGGCCTTGCGCATGCCCTCAAAGGCGGCAGCGCCGTGAATCTTGATTTGCCCGGTCTTGCGCAGCGGCGCGGCAGCCGCGTCGACATAGGTCATGGCGAGTGCGAGGAATTGCCGTGAATGCTCAAGTCGCTAGCCGCAATGTAAGCATACGGACGGCCAACGCAAGCAATCCGAAAGCCGCGCCGCGGCGGCCTGTCAGCCGGCGACGATCGGAACCGGCGCCAAAAGCTCGATGCCTTCGACCGTGACCGCGCAGCGCCACGCCAGCATTTCGACCCCTGCGGCGCGAGCCCGATCGAAGGCCGCCGCATAGGCCGGGTCGATATCGCGGGCAATGGCGAAGCGGTCCGCCGACGGAATCTGGATGACGTAGAGCTGCACGGCGCGGGCGCCACCGCGGGCCTCGGCGGCAAGCTCGTCGAGGTGCTTGGCGCCGCGCTCGGTGACGCTGTCGGGAAATTCGGCAAGCCGCGGCTTGCGCATGAGATGGACGTTCTTGACCTCCAGGTAGCAGCGCAGCCGCGCCGGATCTTCGAGCAGGAAGTCGACCCGCGAATTGGTGCCGTATTTCACCTCGCGCCGGACGCTCGAATAGCCGTGCAATTCCGGGATGAGGCCGGTCTCGATGACATCGGCGACCAAGAGGTTGGGCAGCACCGTATTCACGCCGACCAGCTCCAGGCCGCTGCCGAGGTCGACTTCGACCAGCTCCCAGGTGTGGGGCAGCTTGCGCATCGGATTTTGCGAGTCGGAAATCCAGATCCGCGAGAACGGCCGATCGAGGCCAGTCATGGCGCCGGGATTGGCGACATGGACCGTGAGCATGTCGCCGTTGTCCAGCACCACGTCGGCGAGGAATCGCTTGTAGCGGCGGGCGAGCGTGGCGGGGATCAGCGCGGGACCAAAACGCATGGGGGCAGACATAAGCCCGAAAGCCCAAGCCCTGGGAAGGGCTTTGCTTTTGGCCTTAAGGCCCGCGCCGCGTCAGGCCGTGATCTTGCCGCCGAGCTCGTCCTCGATGTGAGCGCGGATGATCTCGTCGAACGAGGCTTCGGCCTGAAAGCCGAGCGCCAGCGCGCGGCGCGGGTCGAACCGGCGCGGCCAGCCGGCGACGATACGAATGACCAGCGGGTCCGGCTCGCGCCGAATGCGGGCGGCGACCTTGTCGCCGGCAATCCGGCGCAGCGCGGCGATCTGCTCGGCGACGGTGCAGCAGACACCGGGCATGGTGAGATTAATGCGGGGTCCGAGTTTTTCGCGGTCTACGCCCGCGGCGTGGATCAGAAAGCCGACGGCGGCGCGCGGGCTCGCATGCCAATGCATCACGCTGTCCTCCACCGGCAGCACCGCATCCTGACCGACCAGCGGCTCGCGGATGATCGAAGAGAAGAAGCCGGACGCCGCCTTGTTGGGCCGGCCTGGGCGTACCACGATGGTCGGCAGCCTGATGCCAATGCCGTCGAGAAAGCCGCGACGGCTGTAATCGGCGAGCAAGAGCTCGACGATCGCCTTCTGCGTGCCGTAGGACGTCAGCGGCGTGTGATGGAAGTCGTCGGCGATCGCCTCGGGAAACGGCGCGCCGAACACCGCGATCGAGGAGGTGAAAACGAGACGCGGGCAGTAACTTTCGCCAGCGGCGCGGATCGCTTCGATCAGCGCGCGCGAGCCGTCGAGATTGACGTGCATGCCCTTTTCGAAATCGACCTCGGCTTCGCCGGACACCACCGCGGCGAGGTGAAAGATGACATCGGGCCGGCCGGCGATGGCGGCGCGGGCCGCGGCCGGATCGGCAATGTCGGCGGCGGTCGTGACGACGGCACCTCCAAAGTCTTCCGGCTTTTGCGGCACGCCGATATCGACCAGCGTCAGCTTCTCGACCGGCCGGCCGTTAAGCGCTTGATCGTCCGCGAGGCGCGCAACGAGCTTGCGCCCGATCATGCCCGCGGCGCCGATGATCAGAATGTGCATCCTTCACCTGTCATGCTCCGCGAAGGCGGAGCATGCAGTACTCCGTGCCATTCCCGACTTTCACCGCGTACTGGATCATCCGCCTGCGCGGATGATGACAAGCCTCAGAGCGCCATCCCGCCATCGACCAGATGGGCTTGGCCGGTAATGTAGCTTGCCTCGTCGCTGACGAGGAAGAGGGCGAGGTTAGCGACTTCCCTGGCGGTGCCGAGCCGGCCCATGGGCTGACGGTCGACGAAGGCCTGGCGCACATCGTCGAGCGAGCGTCCGGTCTGCTTCGACAGCGCTGCGATACGGCCGTCGAGCGACGGCGATTCGATCGTGCCGGGACAAATGGCGTTGCAGCGAACGCCTTGCTTGATGAAATCGGCGGCGATCGCCTTGGTCAGCCCGATCACCGCCGCCTTGGTGGTGCCGTAGGCGTAGCGCGCCGGCACGCCGCGGATCGACGACACCGCCGACGAAATATTGACGATGGCACCCGACTTTTTCTCCAACATTCCCGGCAGGAACGCCTTGATCATGCGATGCATGGATTTGACGTTGAGGTCGAAAGAAAAATCCCAGTCCTTGTCGGAGCAATCGAAGATCGTGCCCTGGTGCACATAGCCGGCGCAGTTGACCAGGATGTCGAGCGCGCCCAACTCGCGCGCGACGGCGGCGGCGAGTGCGTCGACATTGTCCTGCGCGCGCACGTCGAGCTTGGCGCTCTTCTTGGCTTTCAGCCCGGTGAGCTTATCGTCGGCCAAGTCGGTCGCCACCACCGCCGCACCCTCGGCGATGAAGGTCTCGGCGATGGCGCGGCCGATGCCCTGCCCGGCCGCGGTGACCAGCGCGACTTTGCCTTGCAGCCTGTTACTCATTCTGACCTCGCGATTCTCCCCTCACGCCTGCTGCTTGTTTAACGCCGTGAGGCTCGTTTTTTGCCGGCCCTGTCCGTCAAAATTTTCCGGATCGAGCCAACGCTCGAAGTTCGCCTTGCGTGCCGGCCATTCGCTATCGAGCATGGAGAACCAGGAATTGTCGCGATTGCGGCCCTTGGCAATGATGTGCTGGCGGAACGTGCCTTCGTAGGTAAAGCCGTAGCGCAGCGCGGCGCGGCGCGACGCCGCGTTGAGCGCATTGCACTTCCATTCGTAGCGCCGATAGCCGAGCTCTTCGAACACGTAACGGGCGAGCAGGTACTGCGCTTCGGTGCCGAGTGGCGTGCGCTGCAAGGCCGGCGAATAGAGCACGTGACCGACCTCGATCACGCGCATCGCCGGCTCGATGCGCAGCAGCGTGAAATAGCCGACGGCGCGATCGGATGGATCGACGATGGCATAGGCGTGCGGATCGCCGGCCGCTGCGCGCATGGTGATGAACGCCGAAAACTCGGCGAAGTCGGCAAACGGTCCGTCGGTCGAGATATAGGTCCAGACTTGGTCGTGCCCGCCGAAGACGGTCCAAAGGTCGGCGGCGTGCGCGGGCACAAGCTTCTCGATGCGGCCGTAGCGGCCCTTGAGCGCCACTGGCCCGGGCCGCCGCGCCGGCGTCGTATCGACCGGCAAGCCGATGGGCTGGCCGGTTTGCGGATGCGGTTCCGAGGTGGTCATGACGAAAGCTTCTTGCGATCCTCGCTGAAGAACTTGTTCAGCTCGGGATTTGAGATCAGGCCGGCGAAGCCGTCGAACTTGCCGTCGTTGGCGATCTCGGTCGCGACCTTGATGAAGGCATGCATCGCCACGCGGGCGAGCGAGCCGCCGACGCTGATCCGCCGCACGCCCATTGCGGCGAGGTCGCTCACCGTGAAGCCGTAGGCGCCGCTGTTGAGGAAGTTCACCGGCTTCGGCGCCACCGCTTTGACCACGGCCTCGATCTGCTCCCGGGTCTTGATGCCGGGCGCATAAAGGCAATCGGCGCCGGCCGCCGCATAGGCCTTGAGCCGGTGGATGGCGTCGTCGAGATCGTTCACGCCGCGAATGAAATTTTCCGCGCGAGCGGTGAATACCACCTCGCCGCCGGCGCGGTCGATTGCCGCCCGTGCCGCTTTGACCCGCGCCACCGAGAGGTCGAAATCATAGAGCGGCGTGGTGGCGTTGTTGGGCGAATCCTCGACCGACAGTCCGGCGACGCCGGTTGCGATGCAGCGAGTGACGTTGGCGGCGACGCCCTCCGGATCGTCGGCGAAGGCATTCTCGAAATCGGCGTTGAGCGGGATGTCAGTCGCCGCCGCAAGCTCGCGATAGTGCGCGAGCACGTCGTCCTGCGACTGGGCGCCATCCGCATAACCCTCCGAATGCGCGTGGCCTGAACTGGTGGTGGCCAGCGCTTTGAAACCCAGGCCCTGCAGATAGCGCGCACTGCCGACGTTCCACGGATTGGGAATGACAAAGCAGCCCGCTTCGTGGAGCTTATGGAAGGTCTTGCGCTTGTCGGCAACGGACGGACGCGAACTGGTCATGACACGCTCATTGTTTCAATGATCGTCGCTTTAGTGATTATCCCGGGGCACGAAGGCCTCGGCCACGCGTTGGTACTTCACCGCCGGCTCGAGCACCATGCCATTGCCGAGTTGATCGACCACGGCGCGCTGGATCTCCTGCCACGGCGTCTGACTTGGCGGATAGCGATAACCGCCGTTCTTTTCCAATAGCACGCGGCGCTCCATCAATTCTTCGGCCGAGACCAAAATGTCGGCGGTGCCCTTGTTGAGATCGATGCGCACGCGATCGCCGGTCTTGAGCAAGGCGAGCCCGCCGCCGACGGCCGCCTCCGGCGAGGCGTTGAGGATCGACGGCGAGCCCGAAGTGCCGGATTGCCGGCCGTCGCCGACGCAGGCGAGCGACGTGACGCCCTTTTTGATCAGCGCCGCCGGCGGCTGCATGTTGACGACCTCGGCCGAGCCCGGATAGCCGATCGGCCCGGTCCCGCGCATGAACAGAATGCTGTGCTCGTCGATCTTGAGCGAGGCATCGTCGATGCGTTTGTGATAATCCTCCGGTCCGTCGAACACGATGGCGCGGCCCTCGAAGGCATTCGGATCCTTCGGATCGGAGAGATAGCGCTGACGAAACTCTTCGGAGATCACGCTCGTCTTCATGATCGCCGAATTAAACAGATTGCCATGCAGCACCTTGAAGCCGGCCTGGGCCTTGAGCGGCTTGGCATAAGGGCGAATGACGTCGGCATTGGCCGATTTCGTCTTGGCGACGTTCTCGGCAAAGGTCTTGCCGTTGACGGTCAGCGCATCGCCGTGCAGGCGCTTGGCCTGCAGCAATTCGTGCATCACCGCCGGCAATCCGCCGGCGCGGTAATAGTCCTCGCCCAAATATTCGCCGGCCGGCTGCATATTGACCAGGAGCGGCACGTCGTAGCCGACCGTTTCCCAATCCTCGGTGGCGAGCTTGACGCCGACATGACGCGCGATGGCGTTGAGATGGATCGGTGCATTGGTCGAGCCGCCGATCGCCGAGCAGGCGACGATGGCGTTCTCGAAGGCGGCGCGCGTCAAGATATCGGACGGCTTCAAATCCTCGCGCACCATTTCCACCGCACGCAGGCCGGTCTCGTAGGCGATGCGGGCGCGCTCGCGGTAGGGCGCCGGGATCGCGGCACAGCCCGGCAGCGACATGCCGAGCGCCTCGGCCATGGCGTTCATGGTCGACGCCGTGCCCATGGTGTTGCAGTGGCCGACCGACGGCGCCGACGAGGCGGCAATGTCGATGAACTCGTTGTAGTCGATCTTGCCGGTGGCCACGTCCTGGCGCGCTTGCCACAGCACGGTGCCGGAGCCGGCGAGCTTACCGTTGTGGTAGCCGTCGAGCATCGGTCCGCCCGACAGCACGATCGCCGGCGTGTTGACCGTTGCGGCCGCCATCAAACAAGCCGGCGTGGTCTTGTCGCAGCCGGTCATCAGCACCACGCCGTCGAGCGGATAGCCGTACAGCACTTCGACCAGGCCGAGATAAGCGAGGTTGCGGTCGAGCGCGGCTGTCGGCCGCTTGCCGGTTTCCTGAATCGGATGCACCGGAAATTCCATGGCGATGCCGCCGGCGGTGCGGATGCCCTCGCGCACGCGCTCGGCAAGCTGCAGATGATGGCGGTTGCACGGGCTGAGATCGGAGCCGGTTTGCGCGATGCCGATGATCGGCTTGCCGGAGGTCAGTTCGGCGCGGCTGAGTCCGTAATTGAGGTAGCGCTCGAGATAGAGCGCGGTCATGCCGGGATTGTCGGGGTTATCGAACCACAGTTGCGAGCGCAGCCGACGCTGCTGTGAGTTTTGCGGCTTTCCTGTATTCGCCATGCGCACTCTCCCGGGCATTTTTCTTGCTTCTCATAGATATGCCGATTTAACGCCGAGGCGAACCGGCCACTAACGGAATCAGGACGCAGCGCGAAAATTTGTTCCGTGAACTCGGACGCGCGGGAAACCTCGTTCCCGGTGCGACGCGGAATCGCTCACGAAGCATCCGATGCGCAATTTTCTCTGATATTGCATTGCAGCAAGATAGCCTAGATTGCGACATAAAATTCCTATTAACATACTGTATTCCATAACATTTTAGTGACAATGAGTTGAGCCGATCGCCCTTGTGCAGCGCCGAATCAAGGGTACCTAGACGGGCAAGGGTGACTGCGACTGAGGAGAAGACGAATGAAGACGATCAGCACCAGGTTGGCGCTCTCGGCGCTTGCTGTTGCGATGCTGGCGACGCCGGCCCTTGCGGCGAGCAAGCGTCATCCGGCGGCCACCTATCAGGGCCTGCAGAATTCCACCGTCGGCTATCCGCAGACGGACGTCGGCACCTATCCGAACGGCGCGACCCGCAGCGGCAGCGCCTATTCGCTGGAGTCCGGCGCGGCCGACAACGTCATCCGCTGAACTTTCCTCGCGCGCTTTGCGAATCTTGGAAGCCCCGGAGCTTGCTCCGGGGCTTCTTGCTGTGGCGGCCGCTGCGGGTGTCGGGTATTTGCATTTGGCAACCGGTTAGGCTGAACTGCCGCGCCGAAACAGCCAAAGCCGGGGAACGCCATGCTGAAAACCGTCGCGGCCTTCGATCGTATCGGCGAGGAGAACGCCTTCGCCGTGCTGGCGCGCGCCGTGCAGCTCGCAGCGCAGGGCCGCGACATCATCAATCTCGGCATCGGCCAGCCCGACTTCCGCACGCCGGATTTCATCGTCGAAGCCGCGGTCAAGGCGTTGCGCGATGGACATCACGGCTACACGCCGGCGGTCGGCATCGCGCCGTTGCGCGAAGCGGTGGCGGCCGATCTGCACAAGCGCTTCAAGGTCACGGTGTCGCCCGACACCGTGATGATCATGCCCGGCGGCAAGCCCACCATGTTCATGTCGATCCTGATGTTCGGCGAGCCGGGCGTCGATATTCTTTATCCCGATCCCGGCTTCCCGATCTATCGCTCGATGATCGAATATACCGGCGCGCGGCCGATCCCGGTGCCGATCCGCGAGGAGAACAATTTCGCCTTCTCCGCGGCAGAGACCTTGAGCCTGATCACGCCGCAGACCCGGCTGCTCATCCTCAATTCACCGGCCAATCCGACCGGCGGCGTGACGCCCAAGAGCGAAGTCGACAAGCTGATCGCCGGGCTCGAGCGCCATCCCGACGTCGCGATCATGTCGGACGAGATCTACGACCACATGGTCTATGACGGCGAAACGCACGTTTGTCTGCTGTCGTATCCGTCGATCCGCGACCGGCTGATCCTGCTCAATGGCTGGTCGAAGACCTACGCCATGACCGGCTGGCGGCTCGGCTATGCGATATGGCCGGGAAAGCTTTACGACTACGCCCGCAAGCTCGCCGTCAATCTGCATTCCTGCGTCAACGCCTCGGCGCAATATGCCGGCCTCGCCGCGCTTACCGGGCCGCAGGACGAGGTGGCGAAAATGGTCGCCGAATTCGACCGCCGCCGTAAAATCGTCGTCGCCGGCCTCAACAAGCTGCCGGGCACGTCGTGCGCGACGCCGAAGGGCGCGTTCTACGCCTTCCCCAACGTCAAGCACACCGGCTGGAAGGCAAAGCCCCTTGCCAATGCGCTGCTGGAGGACGCCGGCATCGCGTTGATCGGCGGGCCCGACTTCGGCGTGCTTGGCGAAGGCTATATGCGCGTGTCCTACGCCAACTCGACGGAAAACATCTTGAAGGCGCTCGACCGCATGGGTGATTTCCTGGCGAGCCGCAAGGCGGCGTAGAAACATGCCGGCCGCGCTTTCCGAAGAACAGCGCCTGATGCGGCAGAGCTGCCGCGATTTCGTCGACGACGTGATCCTCCCCTTCATCCGCACCAATTGGCAGCGCGAATGGTCGATGACGCCGGAAGACCGCCTGCCGCCGAACATTCTCGAAGGCGCGGAGAAAGTCGGCATTCGCACGCTGGGCGTGCCGGAAGAATTCGGCGGCATGGAGCTCGATCGCGCAACCGAGGTGCAGACTTTCGCGCTGATCGCCGAAGAGATCGCGCGCGGCGATTCCGGCCTCGCCGACAAGCTGGTGCAGAACTGGAAGGTCGCGGTGCTGCTGCGGAACCTCGCGCCGCGCCACCTGCAGGAACAATGGTTCAAGCGGCTGATGCAGGACCCGCAATTCCTGCTGGCCCATTGCCTGACCGAGCCGCGCGGCGCGTCGGACCGCTGGCTGCCCTACAACGTGCCGGAAGCCGCCATGCAGACTCGCGCGGTGAAGCAGAACGGCGAATGGGTGATCAACGGCCGCAAGCAGTTCATCTCCAACGGCTACGACGCCGGCCTGTTCGTGGTCTACGCCAACACCAATCCGCAAGTCGGCATGATGCAGGGCACGTCGAGCTTCCTGGTGCCGCGTGGCACGCCGGGGCTGACCATTGCGCGCTGCAACGAGACCGTCGGCTGCCGCTTCATGAACAATGGCGAGCTCGTATTCGAGGATATGCGGGTGCCGGCCGACCATCTGCTGGTCGAAGGCGACGCGCTGGGCAAGGCCGCGGTCTATTTCCGGCCCGGCAAGATCGTCCAGGCGGCGAAGAATCTCGGCGTCGGCGTGCGCGCCTTCGAGCTCGCCTCCGATTACACCCAGAACTACGTGCAGGGCGGCCGCATCCTGATCAAGCATCAGGCGGTAGCGCTGCGCCTTGCCGATATGGCGACGCGGATCGAGGCGGTGCGGGCGCTGCTTAATCGCGCCTCGCAGGCCGTCGACGAGAACGCCGCCGACGCCGACACGCTGTGCAACATGGCGAAGGTGTTCGCCTCGGAGGAGATCCTCAAAGTCGCCCAGCATGCGCTCGAACTGCACGGCGGCAACGGTGTCATGCTCGACTTCGGCGTCGAGAAGATTTTCCGCGACGCGGCGATTTTTTTGCACATGGACGCCACCGTGGACATTTCGCGCTTCAAGATCGTCAAGTCGATGTTTCCGGATACCGCTGGCAAATATGCCGGGCCGGAAAGCTAGTGCATGATCCCGAAAAAGCCTGCCCTCGGACTCGATCCGAGGGTAAAAACCGGTTTTCGGATAAGATCATGCACAAACCAAGATTCTTGCCCTATTTCATTACCGGCCAGAAGCCGACCAAGACGATCACCAGGCCGACGATCTGCGCCAGGCTCGGCACCTCGCCAAGCGCCGGGTAGCCGATCAGCAGCGTGATGCCGGGAACGAGCGCGGTGAACAGCACAGCGCGCCCCGCGCCGAGCAACACCACCGCGCGGGTAAACAGAAACGTCGCGCCGGCGCCGGCGATAAGGCCCTGCCCGACGGCCTGTATCAGGTTCTCATGCCAGCCCGCGGCCCGCATGTTGTCGAACGTAAAGAAGAGAATAGGCAAGCCGGCGAGCGACAGCACGCTCGTGACCGCGACGGCGCGCGTCGGCGCGATCCGCCAGCGCCGCAACAGCGTGCCGAAGGCGGCGAACGAGCAGCCGGTGGTGACGAAGATGAGATCGCCGAGCACGCCGTGCGCACCCATGGTTCGCAACGCTTCGGTGCCAATGACGCACAGCCCGACGATGATGGTGAGAGCGCCCGCGATGCGATGCGGCGGCAGCGCTTCCTTGAGCACCACGCGCGCCAGAACCAGGCCGGCCACCGCGGCGACCGACGGCTGGATGACGCCACCGTGGCCGAGTGGCACGAACAAAAAGCCGGAATAGCTCAGGATCGAAAACGGCAAGCCGCTGAGCACCGTGATTGTGATCGCGCGGCCCCACGGTACGCCGCCGACATCGCGCAAGCCGTTGGCGGCGATCAGCGGAAGAAATGCGAGCCCGGTCCAGATGAAGCGATGCAGCGCGATGACGAGCGGCGACAAGCCGACCACGACGCCGTGTCGCGCCGAGACGAATCCGACCGCCCAACCAATGGCCGCGCCGGTGCCGCACAGGATGCCCCACGCCATCGTGCGTGCCGGCGAATGGTGTCGCGCCGATTCCATAGCGGGCGACCATAGGCCGCTGCCGTTTTGCCGAACAGCGGCCAATATGCGCTAGCTTCCTTCGCCGAATACGAAGCCGCTCAGGCCAAGCCATCCACGTCGACGCCGTCGAGAAGCTCAAGCCCGCCCGCACCGACGACACGCCCGGCATCGAGCCGCACCACGGTGGTGGCGATGCGGCGCAGCTCCGCCGCCGTGTGGCTCACATAGACGATCGGGATTCCGGCCTCGTCCCTCAGACGAACCAGATACGGTAAAATTTCGCGCTTGTGGGCGACGTCGAGCGAGGCCAGCGGCTCATCGAGCAGCAAGAGCCGCGGCTGCATCAGGAGCGCACGTCCGACGGCGACGCGCTGGCGCTCGCCACCCGACAGCATGCGCGGTCGCCGCTCCAGCAGATGGCCGATATCGAGGAGAGCGACGATGCGATCGAATTCCTTCGTATCGCGCGGCTGGCCGCTCATGCGGCGGCCATAGTCGAGGTTTTGACGCACGCTCATGTGCGGGAACAGCCGACCTTCCTGGAACACATAGCCGATGCGGCGCAGATGCGGCGGCACGTCGATTTTCTTGGCGGCATCGAACAGCACCGTGTCGTCCAGCGTGATCGCGCCGCGATCGGGCTTCAGCAAGCCGGCGATCATGTTGACCGCCGAGGTCTTGCCTGCACCCGACGGCCCGAACAACGCCGTCGCGCCGCCGGCGGCTTGGAAGCGCACTGCCAGCCGCACCGCGCCGAGATCCTTTTCCACGTCGACGGCGAGCACGGTCATTCCCCGTGGAAGCGGACGATGGCGCGACGGCCGAGCCATTCCGAAGCAAACAGCGCCGCAAACGACAGCACGACGGAGAGCAGGACCAGCCGCATGGCCGCGGCGTCGCCGCCGGGGACCTGGGTCAAGGTGTAGATCGCAGCCGAGATCGTCTGCGTCTCGCCCGGGATGTTGGAGACGAAGGTGATGGTGGCGCCGAATTCGCCAAGCGCCCGGGCGAAGCACAGCACCACGCCGGCGATGACGCCCGGCAAGGCAAGCGGCAACGTGACGGTGAGGAAAACGAGGACATGATTGGCGCCGAGCGTTCCGGCTGCATCTTCCAGCCGCCGGTCGATTGCCTCCAGCGCCAACCGGATCGGCCGGATCATCAGCGGAAAGCCCATTACGCCGCAGGACAGCGCCGCACCGGTCCAGCGAAACGAAAACACGATACCGAAGTGATCGTACAGAAACGCGCCGACCGGCCCGCGGCGGCCGAACGAAATCAGCAGCAAATAGCCGGTCACCACCGGCGGCAGCACCAGCGGCAAATGAACGAGCCCGTCGAGTACGCTCTTGCCCCAAAAATTCGTCCGCGCCAGCAGCCAGCCGATGGCGAGACCAAACGGCAGCGCCCAGGCGGTGGCGACGAGGGCGACGCGAAGCGACAACTCGACGGCAATCCACTCGTCTGGGGAGAGCTTGAGCACGGCGCGATTCTGTTATGCGTCACTCAAGGCAAAGATCGCCATTCACGACGTCGGCTTCATCAGGACGGCGAAGCCGTAAGCTTCGAAGACCGACTTCGCCGCCGCCGAGCGCAGGAACGCCAGATATTGTGCCGCTTCCGGCTTGGCATTCACCGTCGCTGCCACCGGATAGATGATCGGATCGTGGGAATTGTCGGGAAAGGTGCCGACGACCTTCACGCCGGGCTCGACCTTGGCGTCGGTCGCATAGACGATGCCGAGCGGCGCTTCTCCCCGGGCCACCAACACCAGCGCGGCGCGGACATTGGCGGTCATCGCCATCTTCGGCTCGACCGCCGCCCAGGCGCCGAGCTTTTCCAGCGCCGCCTTGGCGTAAAGCCCGACCGGCACGGCCTTCACGTCGCCGGTCGCGATCCGGCCGTCGCCGGCGAGCTTGGCAAGATCGAAGCCGGGCACGATGTCGACGTGCTCGATCTTGGCATCCTTGGCGGCGATCAGCACCAGCACATTGCCGAGCAAATTGACCCGCGTGTCGTCCTTGATGAGCTTTTTCTCCGACCCGTAATCCATCCACTTCAGATCGGCGGAGGCGAATATATCGGCCGGGGCGCCGGCCTCGATCTGCTTCATCAAGGCGGAGCTTGCGTCATAGCTGGCGACGACCTTGATGCCGCTCCGCTTGGTGAAGGCGGCATCGACGTCGTCGAGCGCGTTTTTCATCGATGCGGCGGCGAAGACGGTGATGGTCTTGGGATTAGCCAGATCTTGCGCACCGGCGGCGCGAGGCGCGGCAATGACGATAGTTGCGGCGAGTGCCGCCAACATGGCTTTTCTTGTCAGCACGACGGTTCTCCAACAGCATTCGGGCGCGCAAGCCTGCGCGCACGGATTCCATGATCCGTGAGAGCGATGCGACCGCCTCGAAGAACCGTCGTTCCGAGCCTATACGGTGCGCGCCCAGCGCACCGTCGGTCATGCCGCAACAATAGGCGGTCGGCGCAACGCGGACAAGCGACCTCCCCGTCGCACGGCAATGGCCCCTTGCGGTCGCGGCGGCCGTGCTATCTTCGCCGCCGCAAGGAGTACGGATCGATGGCCGCTGCGCCGATCGAAGGCGACTACGACTACATCATCGTCGGCGCGGGCTCGGCCGGCTGCCTGTTGGCCAACCGGCTGTCGGCCGATGCCGACAAGCGCGTGCTCATCCTCGAAGCCGGCGGCCGCGACAATTGGATCTGGTTCCACATCCCGGTCGGCTATCTGTTCGCCATCGGCAATCCGCGCTCCGACTGGTGCTTCAAGACCGAGGCCGAGGAAGGCCTCAACGGCCGCAGCCTGAACTATCCACGCGGCAAGGTGATCGGTGGCTCGTCGTCGATCAACGCCATGATCTATATGCGCGGCCAGGCCGCCGATTACGATCATTGGCGCCAGCTTGGCTTGAGCGGTTGGGGCTGGGACGACGTGCTGCCCTATTTCAAGCGGCACGAAAATCATTTCATGGGCGAGAGCGAGGCGCACGCGGCCGGCGGCGAATGGCACGTGGCGGCGCCGCGGGTGCGCTGGGACCTGCTCGATGCCTTCCGCGCCGCCGCCGAGCAGGCCGGCATCAGATCGATTCCGGATTTCAACCGCGGCGACAACGAGGGCATCTGCGCCTTCCACGTCAACCAGAAGCGCGGCCGGCGCTGGTCGACGGCGAGCGCCTTTCTCAAGCCGGCGCTGCGGCGCGCCAACGTGCGGCTCGAGACCGGCTGCCTGGTGGAAGGCCTCGTGCTCGACGGCCGCCGCGCCATCGGCGTGCGCTGGACCCAGAACGGCGAGGCGCGCATGGCGCGCTGCCGCGGCGAAGTGATCCTCGCCGCCGGCTCGATCGGCTCCCCTCACATCATGCTGCTGTCCGGCATCGGTCCGGCGCAAGAGCTTCAGGCGCACGGCATCCCGGTGGCGCTCGATAGGCCCGGTGTCGGCGCCAATTTGCACGATCACCTGCAGCTACGCCTGATCTACAAGGTCGACGGCATCATCACGCTCAACGAGCGCTATCACGCGCCGTTCGGCATGGCGCGCATGCTCGCCGAATATGCTCTGCTCCGCCGCGGCCCGCTGACGATGGCGCCGTCGCAGCTTGGTCTGTTCACCCGCTCGGACCGCGACCAGGAGCGCGCCAACCTGCAGTATCACGTCCAGCCGCTGTCGCTCGACCGCTTCGGCGAGCCGCTGCACACGTTCCCCGCTTTCACCGCGAGCGTGTGCAATGTGCGGCCGACCAGCCGCGGCCAGGTGCGGCTGCGGTCGCGCAATCCGGCGGAGGCGCCACTGATCAAGCCGAACTACCTTGCGACCGACCAAGACCGCCGCGTTGCCGCCGCCGCCATTCGGCTGACACGAAGGATCGTCGCGCAGCCGGCGCTGGCGCCGTTCCACCCTGACGAATATCTGCCGGGCGCAAGGGTGAACGATACAGACGAGCAGGCTTTGGTGAAAGCCGCGGGCGATATCGGCACCACCATCTTCCATCCGGTCGGCACCGCGAAAATGGGCCTGTCGAGCGATCCGATGACCGTGGTCGACGAGCGGCTGCGCGTGAACGGCATCGAGCGGTTGCGCGTGGTCGATGCGTCCGTCATGCCCAGCATCACCTCTGGCAATACCAACGCGCCGACCATGATGATCGCCGAGAAAGGCGCAGCCTTGATCCGCGCTGATGCCAAGGGCTTGGCTGCATGAAGGGCTTGGCTGCATGAAGGGCCTGGCAGCGTGAAAACGGCATGGCGCGCCAAGGCGATGCTGCTCGATCCGTTCGACGAATGGACGGCGATCGAGCGCGAGTCCGGCGACGCGGCGTATCTGTTGAGCCGCTACGTCAGCGTGCTCGCGCTGATCCCGGCGCTGAGCAGCTTCATTGCCGCGAGCGTGATCGGCCAAGTGGCGCCGGGAGGCGGTGTGGTGCGAGCGGCGTTGTTCGACGGCTTGTTCGGCGCCATCTTCGGCTACGCGATGGCCTTCGCGCTGGCGCTGGTGCTCGGCTTGATCATCGATCTCCTGGCGCCGTTGTTCGGCGGTCAAAGGGATTTCGAAAGCGCGCTCAAGCTCGCCGTCTATTCCTATACGCCGGTTTGGCTCGCCGGAATATTTTTGCTGCTGCCGGGACTGCGCTTTCTCGCGCTCACCGGGCTCTATGGCGCCTATGTGCTGGCCACGGGCCTGCCGCGATTGATGAAAGCGCCGACCCAGAAATCTCTGACCTACACGATCGTCGTTGTCGTCTGCGCCGCCGCGCTCACCGTCAGCGCCGTCGTTCTGCAACGTTCGGTATTCGGCACGGCCGGTCTCTGACGCGGACGCCAACCGCGCTTACGGCGCCTTCACCACCTGCCGGCACGCCGCCGGCAACGCGGCCAGTGTCGGCCCCACGCGCGGCCCAGGCGGCTTCTCGGGCGGCTTCGGATGCAGCACGGCATCCTTGAACCAATAGTCGAGCGCGTGGCCGCAGCCGTCGCCGTCCGGCACCCGCGGCTGTGACTCGCATTTCGGACTGTCGGGCGGACAGTTGAGGCGGACATGGAAGTGCTCGGCATGGCCCCACCATGGCCGCACCTTGGCAAGCCAGGCGCGGTCGGCTCCAGCCTCGCTGCACATTTCCTTCTTGATCGCGGCATTGACGAAAATGCGCGCCACGTCGGGGTCTTGCGCCGCCGCTTTGACGACCGCGGTGCGCACCGGCGTCCACACGCTGTGATCGACGTCGAGCCCGCTCGTCGCAACCATGTTGTCGGCGCCGTTGAGCTCGCGCTCCTCGCGGGTGAGCTCGTGGTCGGGCATCGGATTGAACCAGATGTCGACGTCGAGCCCGATCTCGTGGCTGGCGTGACCGGTGAGCATCGGGCCACCGCGCGGCTGTGCCATGTCGCCGATCAACAGCCCGTTCCATCCGGCTTTCTTGGCGTTCTGGCTGAAGCGCTCGATGAAGGCGATCAGCGCCGGGTGGCCCCAATTGCGGTTGCGCGACAGCCGCATCACCTGCCAGGTCGGCCCGGTGATCGGGAGCGCGACGCCGCCGGTCATACAGCCCTTGGCGTAGCCGCCGATCGCAAGGGCCGGCCCGGGCGCCGGCGTCAGCTTGCGGGCGAACAATTCCTTGGCCGGCGTGCTCGGCGCATCGGGATTGGCAAGCGGCGGCAGCGGTGCAGGATTGAGCGTGCCGGGCGGTGTCGTATCGACCGTGCTGGCCGCCCGCGGCTGTTGCTTGTTGGCGTCCTCCGCCAGCGCCGGAGCGATGCCAACGAATAGCAGAACGGCCAAGAAGCGAAATGGAGCGAGCATCATCCACTCTCCGCGACGAAAACTCGCCCCTCAGCCGGCTTTCGCCCGATAGGCGACGGCGCGAGCACGGCGGCGATACGCTGCCGCGAGTCGCTCGTCCTGTCCAGGTGCGAACAGATCGTTGTCGGTCTTGGTCAAAGACAAAAGCCGGCGCTCGGTCGCCTGATGCGGCTCGATGGTGTCATCATGCAGAATATGGCCGATGGCAAGTCCCCGCGCGGCGAGCGCCCGGGCGACCAGCAGGCAGCGGTGACAGTCGAGCGGTTCGCGCTCCGCGCACATGAGACAAACGCGAAGCCGCACGGCGTCGGCGCCCAAACGCTCAAGGCCAGCTTGAAATTCCGGCTGCAGCGCCATGGCCTCGTAGTCGGCGACACCGTCACGATAGAGCGCGGCATTGCGGGGGCGGCCGCCGAGTGCTTCACCGTACGCAAGATAGGTCATGCCGTGCTGCGCCAACGTCGCCGCAAGATTCTTGCCCGAGAACCATGGGAAACGGCGTGAAAACGGCGTCGAGCGGACGTCGGCGATGGCCGTCACGCCGGCATCGCGCAGCAGGGCGATGAAGCGCTCGGCGGCAATATTCGAGTAGCCGATGCTGAACAGATCGAACGCGGGCATTGCGACAGCCTAGCGAACGCAGCGCGCAAATTCATGGCGAGCCGTGCGGCGCCGTGTCTTCAAAATCATACCGCTGTTTAACCCTCGTTGCCGTTGCCGCTTTACAAGCTCCGGCCCGGACACAATGCTAGCCAACCAGCAACACGCAGGGGGTTGCGATGCGTCGATGGCTTGGCGTGGCGCTCATTGCTGCCGGATCTTTGATCGGTGAGGCGATCGGGCAATCCGCCGAGGCGGCCGTGGTCGTGAATATCGACAGGTCGAGCCAAACCATGGAGGTCGCCGTCGATGGCATGCCGCGGTATCGCTGGCGGGTCTCGACGGCGCGGCAGGGCTACATCACGCCGCCCGGTACCTATCATCCGCAGATGATGGCCCGGCGCTGGTTCTCGCGGCTCTACTACAATTCGCCGATGCCGCATTCGATTTTCTTCCATGGCGGCTATGCCATCCACGGCACCTACGAGATCTCGCGGCTCGGCGGACCGGCCTCCCATGGCTGCGTGCGGCTCGACCCCGAAAATGCCGCGACCCTGTTCGACCTCGTCGAGCGCGAGGGCATGACCCGCACGACCATCGTGGTGCACTGATCTTCCGCGGTCCCAATTTTCCGCAGTCCCGAGCCCTATCGACCCAGCCGGCGGCGGCCGCTAAGAAGGCGGACGTGCGAGGACACGATGACCACCACCAAAACGCTCGGCGGCGTGATCGCCGCCATCACTACTGCGATCGACCAGGCCGGCGAACCCGACAGCGCGCGCTCCACGGCCCTTGCGCGCTTTCTCCTCGACAATGGCTGTGACGGCCTCAATGTGCTCGGCACCACCGGCGAGGCAACCTCATTTTCGCTGGATCAGCGCAAGCGCGTGATGAGCGCTTACGCGGCCAGCGGTTTGCCGCTCGACCGGATGATGGTCGGCACCGGCGCGGCCGCGCTGGCTGACGCCATCGCCCTCACCAAGCACGCCGCCGAGCTTGGCTTTGCCGGCGCGCTGGTGCTGCCGCCGTTTTACTACAAGGGCGTGCCCGATGACGGCCTGGTCGCCTACATCGAGGCGACCGTAAACGCGACCGCCGCGCGCCCGATCCCGATCTACCTCTATCACTTCCCGGCGCAGTCGGGCCTGCCCTGGCACGTCGCGCTGATCCGCCGCCTGCTTGGCGAGTTTGGCGACCGTATCGTCGGCTTGAAGGATTCATCAGGCGACATGGCATTTGCCGCCGAGGCCGCCGCCGTGTCGCCGCGCTTCAAGGTGTTTCCGTCGACCGAAGCGGCGCTGCCGCAGGCCCGGTCCGGCCCGTTCGCCGGCTGCATCTCGGCGACCGCCAATCTCAACGCCGATCTGTGCGCCCGCGCCTATCGCACCGGCGACGCCGGCGCGCTCGCCGAAGCGGTCGCGATCCGCAAGCTGTTCGACGGCAAGGCGCTCGTTTCCGGGGTCAAGGCGCTGGTCGCCCACATCCACGGCGATCCGCAATGGGCGCGCACGGCACCGCCATTGGCGGCCTTTCCCGTAGCCGACCGCGTCGCAGTCGTCGCCGGCTACGAGGCGGTCCGGGCCAAGCAAGTGGCGTAGGGCATTTTCCGCAGGCGTCGTAGCGTTGACGGCGCCTGCCGCCACCCCTATAAGCGCCGCCCAAGGCACCGCGCGCTGCGCCCGTGCCTACTCACGATAAACCCGCGTAATAAGGTTCTCGCTCGATACGTCATGGCCAACACCAAGTCCGCCAAGAAGGCTACCCGCCAGATCGCCCGCCGCACCGTGGTCAACCGGTCGCGCCGCACCCGCGTGCGCACCGCGGTGCGCAAAGTCGAGGAGGCGATCGCAGCCGGCGACCGTACCGCCGCCGTCGCGGCGATGGCGGAAGCGGAGCCGGCGATCATTCGGGCGGCGCAAAAAGGCATCGTGCACCGCAACGCCGCGCAGCGCAAAGTGTCGCGACTTGCCCATCGGATTGCCAAACTCGGCAAGTGATGCACGCCTGAGCACGTTGTGCTGACGCAGCGTTCGGTCGCACCAGGGCGATTGGTCTTCGGCCTTCACTGCAATCGGCGGTGGATTGCCATCAATCCTTTACAGAGCTGTCATTTAAGCCCGTAGAATCTGAAGGTTAGCTGCACCGTCTTATTGCACTACATCAGCACGTTCAATTTTATTTGCTCCGCGCGGCACGCAAGAGGGTTACCCGACGATTCCGCGTAGAATATTTGAAGGACTCAGAACGACTTACTACCAATACGAATTTCGGGGTTTGAGTCCGGTCGATTCCGTCGCGCCGGACTTTATTTGCTCCGTTGTTTGATCCGCCGGATTTTGGCACGCGTTTTCGCTGTCATCCGGCTGTAATCAGCCCGTTGAGTCAATGTCTTGCGGTCGTCATCTGCGGTGCATTGTCGGCTGCGTGCGTCGAGAAGTCCAATATTGACGCGGATTTTTCTTATTGCGGCCCAAAACCCAAGTGCTAGCGTTTCATTCCCTTCGGTTTCGAGGGTCATCACAAACGGGGTGAACGGAAACTCATCATGAATGGGTGCGGGAGAGCTGTGTCCAGTCACTTGCGGTTCTAGCGCCACCACAGTCGGGAATTCTTGTCGAGAAGACCCGCTTATGGCCGCCGACCGGCGGGGCCGACGCAAAGTTCAGGACACCATCGAATCTGGGAGCGATGGAAATGGGGGACATGATGACGACAACCTACCGATTGAGCGTTGCGATGAACGGCTCCGGCCGCGAAGCCGTGCGACGCCGTGCGCCGATATTTCACCCGGGTGCGACCAAGCCCAGCGGCTGAACATTGCCGGTCTGGCGCCGCGATCCGCGCCCGCCAGCGGTCCTTCTCCTCAATGTGCGTTGCGTCCACCCAACGTCGGGCATGGTGGGCTGTCTGCTCCGCCTGAGTCGCTCGGTTGAAACCTCACCTCGGATAAGAACAGCAGGACAACATGTCGAGCACCAATCAGGAGCGCTGGCAGCGGGTCAAAGACCAGTTGCGCAAACAGCTCGGCGAAGATGTTTTTTCAAGCTGGTTTGGGCGCATGGAGCTGGAAGCCGTCGATCAAGGCGCCGTGCGGCTGTCGGTACCGACGCGCTTTCTGCGCACCTGGATTCAAGCCCATTACAGCGAACACGTGCTGGTCAGGTGGCAGAGCGAAGAGCCGAGCGTCACGCGCCTCGAACTGAGCGTGCGTTCGGCTACCGTTCGTCCGCCGGTGGTCAAGCCCAAGCTTCCCGAAGCACTGCCGTCGTCGCGCGAGCCACGCGAGGCGATGGACGGCGTCGAGCTGCGCTCGAATGTGCCGTTGATGTCGGTGCACGAGGCCCTCGGCGGCTCGCCGCTCGATCCGCGCCTGACCTTCGAAACGTTCATCGTCGGCCGCTCCAACACGCTGGCGCACGCCGCGGCCAAGCAGGTCGCCACCAGTCGTCGCGGCGAGCAGCTGATGTTCAATCCGCTCTACATTCATGCCGCCGTCGGCCTGGGCAAAACCCATCTGCTGCAAGCCATCACCTGGGCCGGCAACAGCACCGAACGCAAAGTGCTTTACCTGACCGCCGAGCGCTTCATGTACGGCTTCGTGTCGGCGCTGAAGACGCAAACGACACTCGCGTTCAAGGAGGCGGTGCGCGCCATCGATGTCCTGGTGATCGACGACTTGCAATTCCTGCAAGGCCGCTCGACCCAGGCCGAGTTCTGCCACACCCTGAATGCGCTCATCGATGCCGGCCGACAGGTGGTCATCGCCAGCGACCGGCCGCCAGCCGACTTGGAAAGCCTCGACGACCGAGTCCGCTCGCGGCTTGCCGGTGGGCTGGTGGTGGAGATCGGCTCGCTCGGCGAAGAGCTGCGGCTCGAAATCCTCAAGAGCCGGATCGCGGCAGCGCGCCTCTATCATCCCGGCTTCGAAGTGCCGACGCCGGTGCTCGCCTTCATCGCCAAATCGGTCACCCACAACGGCCGCGATCTCGAAGGCGCGGTCAACCGCCTGCTCGCCCACAACAAACTCACCGGCCAGCCGGTGACGCTCGAAATGGCCGAGCGCGAAATGCGCGACCTCATTCGCCCGGCCGAGCCGAAGCGGGTGCGGATCGAGGACATCCAGCGCGTCGTCGCCCGACAATACAACGTCAGCCGCGCCGACCTTCTGTCGTCCCGGCGCACCGCCAACGTGGTGCGGCCGCGGCAAGTGGCGATGTACCTCGCCAAGATCCTGACGCTGCGCTCGCTACCCGAAATCGGCCGCAGGTTCGGCGGCCGCGACCACACCACCGTGTTGCACGCGGTGCGCAAGATCGAAGCCCTTGCCGGCAACGACACCGCATTCGCGGAGGAGATCGAGGGCCTCAAGCGGCAGCTTCAGGACTGACCGTGACGGCCTGCGACCGCGCGGAAAGGCTGGGAAAAGGCGCCATGGCGTCGGCTCCGGCCTTGCGAAACGCCCCCCGCCACGTCACTTTTGTCGATGTCGCTTTTGTCATGGGTCCTCAAGGGTCCGTCACTGGACCCGTCATCCGCCGCGTGAACGGATTTCGCGATGAAGATCACGGTTGAACGCTCCGAATTGCTGAAATCGCTGGGCCACGTCCACCGCGTGGTCGAGCGGCGCAATACCATTCCGATCCTCGCCAACGTGCTTGTCCGCGCCGACCGCTCCAAGCTGAGCCTCAAAGCCACCGACCTCGACGTCGAGGTCACCGATGCGATCGCGGCCGAGGTCGGCCCCGGCGGCTCGACCACGGTTCCGGCGCACATGTTCTTCGACATCGTGCGCAAGCTGCCGGAAGGCTCGCAAATCGTCCTGGAATCCTCCGGCGATCGCGCCGCGCTCGCCATCCGCGCCGGGCGCTCGCGGTTCACCCTGCAGACCCTGCCGGAAAGCGATTTTCCAGATCTCGCCCCAGGCGAGATGAGCCACAAGTTCACGCTGAAGGCCGCCGATCTCAAGCGGTTGATCGACAAGACCCAGTTCGCCATCTCGACCGAAGAGACGCGCTACTACCTCAACGGCATCTACCTGCATGCCGCGGGCTCCGCCAAGGCGCCGACGCTGCGCGCGGTGGCGACCGACGGCCATCGGCTGGCGCAGATGGAACTGGATCTGCCGAAGGGTGCCGCCGGCATGCCTGGCATCATCGTGCCGCGCAAGACCGTCGGCGAAGTGCAGCGGCTCATCGAGGACAACGAGGCCGAGGTCACGATCGAATTGTCCTCGGGCAAGATCCGCTTCACCATCGGCGACACGGTGCTGACGTCGAAACTGATCGACGGCACATTCCCCGACTATGCCCGCGTCATTCCAGCCAGCAACGACAAGGAGCTCGTCGTCGACAAGAAGGAATTCGAGGCGGCGGTCGATCGCGTCTCCACGGTGTCGAGCGAGCGCGGCCGCGCGGTCAAGCTGTCGATCTCCGGCGGCAAGCTCTCGCTGTCCGTGACCAATCCGGACTCCGGCAGCGCCAACGAAGAGCTCGAGGTTGAATACGAAGCCGACCCCATCGATATCGGGTTCAATTCGCGCTACCTGCTCGACATTGCCGCCCAGATCGAGAGCGAAGCCGCCGTGCTCAAGCTCGCCGATCCCGGCTCGCCGACCCTGATCCAGGACAAGGAGCCGCGCGGCGCGCTCTATGTGCTGATGCCGATGCGGGTTTGACAATCAGGCATCAGGAACCGGGTTTCAGGAATACAAAACGGTCTCAGGGCCTTGATTCCTGACTCCTGATACCCGACTCCTGATATTTGATGCCGGTTCTCCGCCTGACGCTCAATAATTTCCGCAACTATCACGCGGCGTCGCTTGACGTCAGCGCCAAGACCATCGTGCTGGTCGGACCGAACGGCGCCGGCAAGACCAATTTGATCGAGGCAATTTCGTTCCTCGCACCGGGGCGCGGGCTGCGCCGCGCCAATCTCGACGAGGTGGCGTTCAGCGAGGGCGACGGCTCCTGGGCGGTCTCAGTTGAGATCGAAGGCGCATTGGGGCTCGCCACGCTCGGCACCGGCATCGAACGGCCGTTCGAGGAGGGCGCGACGGTTCAGCGCAAATGCCGGATCGACCGCGAGCCGGTCGGCTCGGCGGCGGCCTTTGCCGACCACGTGCGCGTTATTTGGCTCGTGCCGGCCATGGATGCGCTGTTCGTCGGCGCACCGTCGGAGCGGCGGCGCTTCATCGATCGGCTGGCGCTTGCGGTCGATGCCGAGCACGGCAGTCGCGTCAACGCGCTGGAGCGCTCGCTGCGATCGCGCAACCGGCTCCTCGAAGACGCCCGCCCCGACCCCCATTGGCTCGATGCGGTCGAGCATGAGACCGCCGAGCTGGCGGTGGCGGTGGCGGGCCAACGGGTCGAGACCGTGCGCCGGCTCGGCGCGGTCCTGGCGAGCCGAAGCGAGTCCGCCTTTCCGCCGGCGGAAATCGCGCTCGACAGTTGGATGGAGCAACTGGTCCCCGAGCACCCCGCCATTGAAATCGAGGAGCGCTATCGCGCCGTGTTGCGCGACAACCGCGGTCGCGACGCGGCGGCGGGGCGGACCACCGACGGTCCGCACTTGACCGATCTCAGAGTGACTTACGCGCCCAAAGGTATCGCCGCGGCCGACGCCTCGACCGGCGAGCAGAAGGCGCTGCTCATCGGCCTTGTGCTCGCCCATGCCCGCCTGATCGCCGAGATGACGGGTTTTGCGCCGATTCTACTGCTCGACGAAGTCGTCGCGCATCTCGACCCGGCGCGGCGTGGCGCGCTCCATGGCGAACTCGGCCAACTCGGCGCGCAAGCGTGGATGACCGGCGCCGATCCGGGCCTGTTCGCCGAGGTGGACCCCGACGCGACCATCGTCGACGTGGCATCTGGACGGCTGGAACCGCGGCGGTAAGGCGCGGCTGCGCAGGCCGCCGAAGGGTCCTCATTTGAGCCGATTTTTACGCCCCGAAAAATGCCCGCGGAAAGGCGCCGATTCGAGACCTTTGGGCACCGTGCGGAATCCTTGAAAAATCACGATTCGACAATACCTTATTGGTGCCCACTTTGTGGTGTACCAACCCTGGTTTTCGTGTACAAACGAACGTCGATTCTGCGGCGTATTTCGCAACCGATTCGAACGCTCATGAAAAGGCACGTTTGAAAGCTTCAGGCATGGCCGAACCCGCCCGCAAATCGCTCCCCGATTCGTCCGACTATGGCGCCGACTCGATCAAGGTCCTCAAGGGCCTCGACGCCGTGCGCAAGCGGCCGGGCATGTATATCGGCGACACCGACGACGGCTCCGGCCTGCACCACATGGTCTACGAGGTCGTCGACAACGCCATCGACGAGGCGCTCGCCGGCTACGCCAAGGAAGTCACGGTGACGCTCAATCCCGACGGTTCGTGCACGGTGCGCGACGACGGCCGCGGCATTCCGACGGAGATGCACAGCGAAGGCGTGTCGGCGGCCGAGGTCATCATGACCCAGCTGCACGCCGGCGGAAAATTCGACCAGAACGCCTACAAGGTCTCGGGCGGCCTGCACGGCGTCGGCGTGTCCGTGGTCAACGCGCTGTCGACTTGGCTCAAGCTCACCATCTGGCGGGACGGCCAGGAGCATTTCATGGAATTCCGCGACGGCGAGGCGACAGCGCCGCTCGCCATGGTCGGCGCGGCGCGCGACAAGCGCGGCACCGAAGTGACGTTCCTGCCGTCGAAGCAGACATTTTCGATGACTGAGTTCGACTTCGCCACCTTGGAGCACCGGCTGCGCGAGCTCGCATTCCTCAATTCCGGCGTCACTATCGCGCTCTCCGACATGCGCCATGCGGTCGAGAAGCGCGAAACCATGCGCTACGAGGGCGGCGTCGAGGCCTTCGTCAAATATCTTGACCGCAACAAGACACCGCTGATCGCCCAGCCGGTGGTCCTCAAGGCTGAGCGTGAGGGCGTCGCCGTCGACTGCGCGCTATGGTGGAATGACGGCTACCACGAGAGCGTGCTGTGCTTCACCAATAACATCCCGCAGCGCGACGGAGGCACCCACCTGGCCGGCTTTCGCGGTGCGCTGACGCGCCAGATCACCGGCTACGCCGATTCCGGCGGCGTCGCCCGCAAGGAAAAGGTCGCGTTGACTGGCGACGATTGCCGCGAAGGTTTGACCGCGGTGCTGTCGGTCAAGGTGGCCGATCCGAAGTTCTCGTCGCAGACCAAGGACAAGCTCGTTTCCTCGGAGGTCCGCCCGGCGGTCGAAGGCATCGTCAACGACATGCTCAACGCCTGGCTCGAAGAACATCCGAGCGAGGCCAAGACCGTCGTCGGCAAGGTGATCCAGGCCGCGGCCGCGCGCGAGGCCGCGCGCAAGGCCCGCGAGATGACGCGCAAGAGCGCGCTCGGCATCACGTCGCTGCCGGGCAAGCTCGCCGATTGTCAGGAGCGCGATCCGGCCAAATCCGAACTGTTCATCGTCGAGGGCGACAGCGCCGGTGGCTCCGCCAAGCAGGGCCGCAACCGCGAATTCCAGGCGGTGCTGCCGTTGCGCGGCAAGATCCTCAACGTCGAGCGGGCGCGCATGGACAAGATGCTGTCGTCCGAGCAGATCGGCACCTTGATCACGGCGCTCGGTACCGGCATCGGCACCGACGAATTCACCATCGACAAGCTCCGCTACCACAAGATCATCATCATGACGGACGCTGACGTCGACGGCGCCCATATCCGCACCCTGCTGCTGACGTTCTTCTACCGGCAGATGCGCGACATCATCGACCGCGGCCATCTCTTCATCGCCCAGCCGCCGCTCTACAAGGTCACCCGCGGCAAGTCCGAGCAGTATCTGAAGGACGAGCGGGCGCTGGAGGATTATCTGATCGACGCCGGCCTCGACGAGGCGGTGCTGCGGCTGTCGTCGGGCGAGGAGCGCGCCGGCAACGACTTGCGCAAGCTGGTCGAGGAAGCGCGCGCCATCCGCAGTCTCCTGAAAAACCTGCACAGCCGCTACAATCGCCAGGTCATCGAGCAGGCCGCCATCGCCGGCGTGCTGCGCTCGCAGGTCACCAGCGATTCGAGGAGTGCGACGCAAGCCGCCGAATACATCGCCCGGCGCCTCGATGCGCTCGCCGAAGAGACCGAGCGCGGCTGGATCGGTGCGTTCCGCGAGGGCGACGGCTTCTCCTTCGAGCGCACCGTGCGCGGCGTCAAGGAAGTCGCCATCATCGATGCGGCGCTGCTCGGCTCGGCCGACGCGCGCAAGCTCGACGAATATGCGCCGTCCTTGCAGAAGATCTACCCGCGGCCGACGCCACCCGCCATGCTGCGCCGAAAGGACGAGGAGATCGCCATCCACGGCCCGGTCGGCCTGTTCGAGGCGGTAATGGCCGCCGGCCGCAAAGGCCTGTCGCTGCAGCGCTACAAGGGGCTGGGCGAGATGAACCCGCAGCAATTGTGGGAGACGACCCTCGACACCAACGCCCGCTCCATGCTGCAGGTCAGCGTCAAGGAGATCGACGAGGCCAACACCATCTTCGACGAGTTGATGGGCGACAAGGTCGAGCCGCGCCGGGTGTTCATCGAGGAGCACGCGCTCACGGCGAGCGTGGATGTGTGAGCGCAGCTCTCAAAACAAATCGAAATATTCGTTCTGCTCCCAGGCCGTGACCTCGCCGGTGCCGGCATCGCTTGCTTCGGCCTGAAAGCGCGCAAACTCCGCCTCTTTCAGGTGCGCGTAATAATCGACGAAGACATCGCCGAAGGCTCTGCGGAACATTGCGCTCGCCCGCAGCGCGCTGAGCGCCTCGCGCAGATCCTTCGGTAGCGCCGGCGCCTTGGTCTCGTAGGGCGTGTCGGCCGACGGCCCCGGATCGCGTTTTTCCGCGATGCCGGCAAGGCCGGCATAAATCTGCGACGCCATGTAGAGATACGGGTTCGCCGCCGGCTCGCCGAGGCGGTTTTCCAGATGCGTCGCCGGATCGCCCGGCTGGCCAATGACGCGCACCATGACGCCGCGATTGTCGCGAGCCCAGACGGCGCGGTCGGGCGCGAGCGTGTAGGCGCGGTAGCGCTTGTAGCCGTTGATGGTCGGCGTCGAGAAAGCGGCGGCGGCATGGGCGTGTTGCAACAAGCCGGCGAGGAAATGCAGGCCTGTCGCTGAAAGCCCCTCGCGATCGTTCCCGGCGAAGGCATTGCCGCCGCCTTTGCGCGCGATCAGCGATTGATGCAGATGCCAGCCGCTCGAAAACAGATTCGGCTGCGCCGGCCGGCACATGAAGCTCGCCAGGAGACCGTGGCGCCGCGCGATCTGCTTGGTCGCCGTGCGGAACAGGATCATCGTGTCGGCCGCATCGAGACCCGTTTGCGGGCGGAAGGTGAACTCGCACTGGCTCGGGCCGAGCTCGACTTCCACGGAACGCAGCGGCAGGCCGAGCGCCGTGACGCCGCGCCGGATCGGCTCCAGCGCCGCATCGATCTGATCGAACCGGCTCTCGGTGAGATATTGGTAGCCCTGGTTGAGCAGGCTCACGTCGGGCGCGCGCGGCGGCCAGGTGGCGTCGTCAGGCAAAAGTCGCGAGTTCTCCAGCTTGAACAGATGGAATTCCACTTCCAGGCCGGCGAGATAATCGAAGCCCGCGGTCTTCAACTTTGCCAACGCATCGCGAAAAATCTGCCGGGTCGAGAACGGCACCGGCTTGCCGTTGGTGAAGACGATGTCGCAGAGGAGCCAGCCGGTATTGGGCGCCCACGGCAAGACGCGAAACGTCGTCGGGTCAGCCACCATGACGAAATCGCCACCGCCCTGCATCTCCGCCATGGCGAAGCCGCCGCCGGGCGTGAACACCGGCCACGCCGTCTTGTGCGCGGTGTCCTTGGCGAGCAGCGTCGTGGTCATGGTGACGCCAGCCTGCATCAGGGCAGACGCATCGGCGGCGACCACGGTCTTGCCGCGCAGCACGCCGTGCTGATCGGCGAAGGAGAAACGAACAAGCTCGAGTTTATGCTTCTTGATCGTCTGCGCGACCGCCTTGGCGGTGCGCGCCTGCGCGTCGGTCCAAAGACCGTGGCGCTCGACGAAACTCGCAGCGATTAAACGACGGGCCATTCAGTGCCCGTTGGCCCAGCTTTTGGTCTGCTGCCGGCCTTGCTCGGTGCGCTGCCAGTAGCCTTGCCAGTCGCCGGCCGGGCCGATGCCATCGACGCAGGCCGGGCCGGTAATCGTCTTGGCGCTCGCTGCGTCGAGCACCATCATCGGCTTGCCGCCGTTGCCTGATTGCTCGAGTGCCGCGCGCAGCAGCCGCCGGTAGGCGCTGATCGCCTTGTCCGAGGTGCCGAGATGCTCCTGCGTGCGGTCCTGGATCGCGCCCATGGACTCGCAGGCCCACTGGTCATGCACGTTGATGTCGGTGCCCATGCCGGTATAGGTCGTGTGCGTCTGCTCGTGGGCATCGAAGCCGTAGTCGTTGGTCTTGTTCTTGCGCGGCGCATAATCCGGCAATTCGTAAAGCTCCAAACGCTGGCGCCGCATCTCGTCCTTGTTCACCGGGTCGCCGAACGACGTGAAGATCGCGTACCAATAGTGCTTGAAGTCGTCGATCGGCACGTGCCACTGCGAGATCGTCATCTCGCGGCTCATCGGAATGATAAAGGCGTTGGGGAAGATCAGATTGGTCACCCGCACATGCGCATCGTCGCCGGAGATCTGGCGCAGCGTGATCAGGCGAAAGCCGTAGTCCGTCGGCTCGAGTTCGATGCGCGGTCGCGGAAACTCGCGCATGATCTTGGTCATCGGCATCTCGGAGTCCTTGGAGATGTCGCGGAACATGCGGCCATAGGCCTTGTTCGGATCCTCGTCCTCGAAGAAGCGATGCAGGAACGAGGTATGCACCGGATCGATGCCGACCTCGAGCGATTGCAGCCAATTGCAATCGATCATGCCCTTGAAGGCGAAGGTGTGGGTCGAGGGCGCGACGAAGCAGTCGAAATGCGGAAACGCCGGCGGCGCGCCCGGGCCGAGATAGGCCCACAGGATGCCGCTCTTCTCCTGAACCGGATAGGACTTCAGCTTGATGTTGGCGCAGAGGTTGCTGTTGTCGGGCTCAGCCGGCGTCTGCAAACACTTGCCGCTCACGTCGAACAGCCAACCGTGGAAGGCGCAGCGCAGCCCGCCGTCTTCGAGCCGGCCATAGGCGAGATCGGTACCGCGGTGCGGACAGTGCCGGCCGACGAGCCCGTAGCGGCCCCTGTCGTCCTTGAAGGCGACCAAGTCCTCCCCCATCAGCCGTACCGGCTTGACCGGGCGATTGCCGGCCAGCTCGTCGATCAGCGCCGCCGGCTGCCAATAATGCCGCATCAACTTGCCGGCCGCGGTGCCGGGCGCCGTTCGCGTGATAAGGTCGTTCTGTTCCGCGCTGAGCATCGGCGAATTCTCCGTTTCCACCAATCCTAGCGCCTTGGCGTACGATCGGGAACGGCGGCCTTCAGCGTCCCGGCAATACCAAAACCTTAGGGCTCTGCGGCAGCGTCGTCTTCGACAGCACCAGCGAAGGAATCTCAGCGCGCTCCACCGGCCACTGCTCCTGGGCCTTGGCGACAAAACGATCGAGCGTGTAGGTGCTGAAGAAATGCATCGGGATGATGAGTTGCGCCTTGAGCGCCGTCAGCACCTCCATCATGCCGGGCAAGTCGAGCGTATAGCCGCCGTCGACCGGCGCCATCACCACGTCGAGCCGGCCGATCTCGTTGAGCTGCGCTTGCGTCAGCGTGTGATGCAGATGGCCGAGATGGCCGATGCAGAGGTTCGCGATCTCGAAGACGAAGATCGAATTGCCGTAGCGCTCGGTGCCGCCACCGAACGTGCGGATATTGGTGGGCACGTTGCGGACGCGGACGTCGCGGTATTTCAGGTCCCAGATCGCCGGCTGTTCCGGCGTCGGCCCCCAGCCGTGCAGCACGTATTTGATCGCCGGGTCGGGATGCTCGGTGAAGTGCGTGTCGTGAGCGTGGTTCATGGTGACAATGTCAGGCGTCACGAAGGGGCGCACATAGTCGTTGTAGTCGGTGGCGATGCGCACCAGCTGCGGACTCTCGATCAGGAACGTGGCGTGGCCGATATAGGTGAGCCGCACCTGGTCGGCGGCGAGCGCGGCGAGCTTGAACGCGGCCGGAACGGCGCGTGGCCGGTCGGCAGCGACCAGACCGGGACAACTCTCCGACATTTCCGGGGATGGCTTCGCTGGGGGCGGCTCCGCCTCTTGCGCCCAAGTCGCTGTGGGCCAAGCCGCCAGGGGCAATGCGACGCCGACCAGCGCCGCCGCGACTACGCGTTCAAACCATGGAAGACAAGCACCGCGTGACCGCACAGCAGCAAACCCCATTGCCCGCGCTTTGCAGCGTCGGGCAGACGGAAGACTGTGCCATGAAATAGGGCGCCGAACTATGACGCCGCAGCGCGCGCACCGATCAGCGGCCCGACGTGATCACGCCGCGCGAGGTGAGGACCACCCACTGGCCGTCTTGGCGCTTGACGCCTTCGACGCGGCCCAGCCCCGGCAGCACGCTGCCGGCGCCGATCTCGAACAGGCCGCCGTTGCGGTTTTCGACAAGCGCCCGATCGCCGTGCACATCCTGCACCACCCAGTCGGCGACGATGCGATCGGTGATCTTCGGCTCCACCGACGGCGCCGACGCCGCGCTTCCAGCGATCGAACCGGTGGTTTCCGGCGACGTGTTGATCCTGGCGAGCCGGTCGACGGTTTCGGCAATATGCGTGAGCTGCGTCGACGGATTGGCCGCCGCGCGTTCGACGCGGTCGAGCCGGTCGGCGATGGTCGCGAACTGTATATTGGCGTTGCGCACCGAGCCGTCCAGGCTCGACTTCAGCGCGGTGAGCTCGGCGACTTCCGATTTCAGCGCGCGCAGAATGACGCTGGCATCCGCGATATCGGTGGCCGGCGCGCTCTCCGGCATCAACCGTGCCAGCCCCGAGGCGGTCAGCGCACCGACGAATGAGCCCAGCGCCGCGGCAACGGCGATGCTCGCAGCCAGCAGCGCGAAGCGTCGCGAGCGCGGCGCTGTTGCGGTGGCGGATTCGCTCGTGGCCTGGTCCGTGGATTGGCCTTGCACCGCCTCGTCAGCCGGCGCGGCATCGATCTCCTCGGCGCCGAGCGCAGCCACGTCATCCTCGAGGCCGGCGCGGGTGTAGATCTTCGGCGACCAAACCACCGGAAGGTTGCTTTCGGCCCGCTTGGCTTCAGTCTTCTTGTCGGCGCCGTCGCCTGAATCGGGGCTCTTGTCGGAGCTCTCGTCCATATCCGGATCCTCCGCTTTGCGGCTGATCCGTCGTTAACCAATTATGGTTAGCAATTGGTTACTGCGCGCCTTTGGCCTCCGGTTTCGCGGGCCTAATCCAGCAGGCCGTTCTCGGCGGCGAGATCTTTCAGCGACGCTTCCGGGCGGGCGCCAAGATGTTGAATCACCTCGGCGGCGGCGAGCGCGCCGAGACGGCCGCAGGTCCGATCGTCGGCACCGCGCGCCAGGCCGGAGAGAAAGCCGGCGGCGAACAGATCGCCGGCACCCGTGGTGTCGACCACGCGATCGACTGAAAACGCCGGCACCGCCTCGGTGCCGTCGGGGCCGAGCACCAGGCAGCCCTTCTCGCTGCGCGTGATCACGGCGGCATCGATGTCGCCGCGCAGCGCCGCGATCGCGGTGTCGAAATCCGCGGTTTGATAGAGGGTCGTCAGCTCCGCCTCATTGGCGAAGATCAAATCGACCGTGCCCGAGCGCATCAAGTGCAGAAACTCGTCGCGCCAACGGTCGACGCAAAATGCATCCGACAGCGACAGCACCACTTTCCGATCCGACCGGTGCGCGATTTTCGCCGCCTTCAGGAAGGCATCCTTGGCATCCTTCGGGTCCCACAGATAGCCTTCCAGATAAATGACGGCGCTTGCCGCGATCATGCCTTCGTCGATATCGGCCGGGCGCAAATCCTGCGCGGCGCCGAGGAAGGTGTTCATGGTGCGCTCGCCGTCGGGCGTCACCAGCACGTAGCAGCGGCCGGTCGCGGCGCCATCGGCGGCCGGCGGCGTCGTAAAGGCCACACCGGCGGCGCGGATGTCATGGCTGAAGGTGCGGCCGAGGTCGTCGTCCTTGACCCTGCCGACGAAGGCGCCGCGCGCGCCCAGGCTCGCCAGCCCGACGATGGTGTTAGCCGCGGAGCCGCCCGATATCTCGACCGCCGGGCCCATCGCGGCATAGATCGCCTGGGCGCGCGCCTCGTCGATCAGGGCCATGGTGCCTTTGTGCATGCCCTGCTTGAGCAGAAAGTCCTCCTCGGCGCGGGCGAGAATATCGACAATCGCATTGCCGATGCCGAGAACGTCGTAGCGGGCTGTGGCCATGAATCACTCGCTTCAAGAAAGCCGGCGCGGAAGGCGGCGCACTATAGCGGCCGGCCCTTGCAGGGCAAGGCAGCGCCGTGGCATTGGGACGCCACGAGCGGCGTTACCCGAGCATTCGGCGCCGGCTCGACGCGGGGACCGCGCATGTCGGTTAAAGAACTGGCGTTCAAGGAATTGGTGTTTTCGGGGGTGCAGCCGACCGGCAACCTGCATCTCGGCAATTATCTCGGGGCCATCAAGCGCTTCGTCGAATTGCAGCACCGCTACGATTGCATCTATTGCGTCGTCGATCTGCATGCCATCACGGTGTGGCAGGATCCCTCCGAGTTGCCCAAGGCTATTCGCGAGGTCACCGCGGCGTTCATCGCCTGTGGGATCGATCCCAAGAAACACATCGTCTTCAACCAGAGCCAGGTGGCGGAGCACGCCGAGCTCGCCTGGGTGTTCAATTGCGTGGCGCGGCTGGGCTGGCTCAACCGCATGACCCAGTTCAAGGAGAAGGCCGGCAAGGATCGCGAGAACGCCTCGGTCGGGCTCTATGCCTATCCGACGCTGATGGCGGCTGACATTCTGGTTTATCGCGCCACCCACGTGCCGGTTGGCGAAGACCAGAAGCAGCACCTCGAACTGTCCCGCGACATCGCGCAGAAATTCAACAATGACTTCAGCGAGTCGATTCGCGCCAAGGACTATGGCAACGCCTTCTTCCCGTTGCCCGAACCTTTGATCACCGGCGAGGCGACGCGGGTGATGTCGTTGCGCGACGGCACCAAGAAAATGTCGAAGTCGGATCCCTCCGACCAGTCGCGCATCAATCTGACCGACGACGCCGACACCATCGCGCTGAAAGTGCGCCGCGCCAAAACCGATCCCGAGCCGTTGCCGAACGAGGAAAAAGGCCTGGAGAAACGCCCCGAGGCCGACAATCTGGTCGGCATTTATGCAGCGCTCGAAGGCAACACCCGCGCCGGCGTGCTCAATCAATTCGGCAATGCGCAGTTCTCGACCTTCAAGAACGCACTGACCGAGCTTGCGGTGGCGAAGCTCTCTCCCATCGCCGCCGAGATGAAACGGCTGATGAACGATTCCGCCGCCATCGACGCCATCCTCGCCGACGGCTCGGCCCGAGCGCAAAAGCTCGCCGGCGAGACCATGAAGGCGGTCAAGGATATCGTGGGATTCGTACGGTCGTGAGCACTTGAACTTCCAAGGTAATTCGCCACGTATTAGCATGAATTGAGTTAGTATGAATTGAGGCTTTAGTCACAGCGCGGGTCGAGCCGGCGCTGCCGCGACGGAGGACAACGACGATGTTCATTCAGACCGAGGCAACGCCAAATCCCGCGACCTTGAAGTTCCTGCCTGGCCGGGAGGTGCTGGAGGGCAGCACCCTCGACATGCGCGATGCCCAACAGGCGGCGCAATCGCCACTCGCCGAGCGGCTATTCGGCATTGCCGGCGTCAGCGGCGTATTCTTCGGCTCCGACTTCATCACCGTCACCAAGGACACCGGCGAGTGGCAGCAGCTCAAGCCGATGATCCTCGGCGCCATCATGGAGCATTTCATGTCGGGCGCGCCGTTGCTCAACGATGACGGCGCCGCTGCAAGCGACGGCGAGGAGTTTTTCGACGCCGCCGACGCCGAGACCGTCGCCACAATCAAGGAGCTGCTCGATACCCGGGTACGGCCGGCGGTCGCCAGCGACGGCGGCGACATCACCTTCAAGGGTTTCAAGGACGGCATCGTTTATCTCAACATGAAGGGCGCTTGCTCGGGCTGCCCGTCGTCGACGGCGACGCTGCGCCACGGCATCCAGAACCTGTTGCGTCACTTCATTCCCGACGTGACCGAAGTCCGGCCGATGTAATGGGTCGAGCGACCGGCGAATCGCACGGCGGTTAAGTGCGCCCATGCGCGTGCTCGCCATCGATACGGCTCTGGGCGCCTGCTCCGCGGCCATCCTCGACACCGCCGACGACGGCATCGTTGCCAGCGAGAGCCTGCCTATGGTGCGCGGCCATGCCGAAGCGCTCATGCCGCTGCTCCATCGCATCGCGCAGCAAGTGCAAATCGGTTTTTCTGAACTCGACCGCGTGGCGGTGACGACCGGCCCCGGCAGCTTCACCGGCTTGCGTGTCGGCATCGCCGCGGCGCGCGGCATTGCGCTGTCGATCAACAAGCCGGCGGTCGGACTTTCGACGCTGGCGGCCTATGCGGCGCCGCATCTCGCCGACGACGACAATGCGCCGGTCGTGGTCGCCATCGATGCGCGGCACGACCACGTCTACCTGCAAGCATTCGGTCCCGGCGGCCGCAGCGTCATCGATCCTCGCCTCGCGCCGCTGCGCGAAGCGGTTCGCGCCGCAGCATCGGCGCCGGTCCGCATCGTCGGCTCAGCCGCGCAGGCCGTCGCCGCTGCATTGTCGCCGAAAGATGCCGCGCCGATTCTCGTCGACGCGCGCGCCGCGCCCGACATCGACTGGGTAGCGCGCATGGGCGCCGCTTTGCCGGAGGGGCAGTCGCCGCCAAAGCCGCAATACTTACGCGCGCCCGACGCGCAGCCGCAAAACGCCGCGCAACTGCCGCGCCGATGACGGGCTTGTTCGCGCGTCTGTTCGGCGGCTCGGCGCCCACCATCGCGGAAGCACGGCCCAGCGATGCGGCCGCCATCGCCGCCCTGCACAAGGCTTCATTTCAACGCGGCTGGGGCGAGGATGAAGTCTATCGCCTGCTGGTCGAAACCAACGTCGTGGCCCACCGCACCATGAGCGGCAGGACCATGGTCGGCTTCATCCTGTCGCGCCGCGCGGCTGGCGAAGCGGAAATCCTCTCCATTGCCATTGCGCCTGCCCGGCGCGGCCGCGGCTACGCCCGGCCGCTGCTCGATCTGCATTTGCGGCGACTTGCCGGGCTTGGCGTCCGCTCGGTTTTTCTCGAGGTCGACGAGCACAATACGGCGGCGCGTGCGCTGTATCGCCGCGCCGGATTCTACGACGTTGGACGGCGTCAGAGCTATTATCAGACCGGCGCTTCGGCGCTGGTGCTGCGCCGCGATCTGGGCTGATTATTTGCACAGGCCGCCGGAAGAATTTGCGGACCAGATTTGCGGTTCGCATGGGAGGGACGTCATGGACTTTATGCGATTGACGCGCGCCGCGCTCGCGGTCGCGCTCACGCTTGCCTTCGCGCAAAGTTTCGCGCGCGGCCAGGACGCCAACTATCCCAACCGGCCGATCAAAATGTTGGTCGGCTTTGGCGCCGGGGGCGGCACCGACATCGTCGCGCGGATCATGGCGCAGAAAATGTCGGAAAGCCTCGGACAATCGATCGTGGTGGAGAACCGCACTGGCGCTAGCGGCATGATCGCCGCCGAAGACGAAGCAAAGTCGGCACCCAATGGCTACACGCTGATGATGGGCAGCCAGACCACCTACGCGGTGGCGCCGGCGCTCTATCGCAAGGTGACGCTCGACGCGGCGAAGGATTTCGCGGGCGTCGGACTGACCGGCGCGTCGCCGCTGGTCCTCGTCGTCAATCCGTCGTTTGCCGCCCATTCGGTGAAGGATGTCATCGCCATGGCCAAGGCCGATCCGGGCAAGATCAATTTCGGCACCGGCGGCCTCGGCACGACGCCGCATATGTCGGCCGAACTGTTTCAGCACGTCGCCGGCATCAAGATGGTGCACGTCGCCTATCGGGGTGAGGCGCCCGCCATCAACGATCTGCTCGCCGGACAAATTCCGCTGATGTTCGCCAACCTCTCCGCTGTGATGGGCAACCTGAAGGCCGGCACGGTGCGGGCACTCGCCGTGACAGGCGCACAACGCTCGCCATCGGCGCCGGACATCCCGACCGTGGCCGAAGCGGCGCTGCCGGGATTCGAGGTCGAAACCTGGTGGGGCATCGTGGCACCGGCCGGAACGTCGCGGGCCATCTTGGCGAAGCTCAACGCGTCGGCACGGAAGGCGCTCGCCAATGACGACACCAAAAAGCGCTTCGCCGACCTCGGCATGACCAATGGCGGCAGTAGTCCGGAGGAACTTGATGCCTATATCAAGTCGGAGATCGCCAAATGGTCGAAGGTGATCAAGGACGCCAACATCCAGCCGATGGACTGAGCATGATCGCGAAAAGTGGATACCGGTTCTCGGAAAAGATCATGGTCCATGAAAAATCGACCGATTTCTTTTTGTCGGGAATCCGGCTAAGACCATGAGACTCGATGCACTGCGACCTGACTTAATTCTGTAGTTGATACAAAGGTTTAGGACGACGACGGGCTGACCAGCGGGCATGAACGGCGCAAAAAAAGTCTATATCAAATCGTTCGGCTGCCAGATGAACGTCTACGACTCGCAGCGTATGGCGGACACCCTGGCGCCGCAGGGCTATGTCGAGACCGCGACTGCCGCCGACGCCGATCTGGTCATCCTCAACACCTGCCACATCCGCGAAAAGGCCGCCGAGAAAGTCTATTCCGAGCTCGGCCGGGTGCGTCGCATGAAAGACGAGGCGGCAGCGGCCGGACGGCGCGTCACCGTTGCGGTCGCGGGCTGTGTGGCGCAGGCCGAAGGCGAAGAGATCATCCGGCGTGCGCCGACCGTCGACCTTGTTGTCGGCCCGCAGAGCTATCATCGCCTGCCCGACCTGCTCACGCGCGCGGCGCGTGACGGCAAAGCGGTCGACACCGAATTTCCAGTCGACGACAAGTTCAACCATCTCGCGGCGCCCGATCGTGCTGCCATCCGCGGCCGCGGCGCGTCGGCTTTCGTCACGGTGCAGGAAGGCTGCGACAAGTTCTGCACCTTCTGTGTCGTGCCCTATACGCGCGGCGCCGAAATCTCGCGGCCGGTGAGTAAAATTCTTGCCGAGATCGAGCGGCTGGCCGACGCCGGCGTGCGCGAAGTCAGCCTCATCGGCCAGAACGTCAACGCCTATCACGGCAACGGGCCGGACGGACGGCCGTGGTCGCTGGCGCGGCTGCTGGCGAGCGTCGCGCAAATCCCCGGCATCGACCGGCTCCGTTACACCACGAGCCATCCGGGCGATATGACCGACGATCTCATCGCCGCGCACCGCGATCTGCCGCAGCTAATGCCGCAACTGCATCTGCCGGTGCAGTCCGGTTCCGACCGCGTGCTCGCCGCCATGAACCGCCGCCACAGCCGCGCTGATTACCTCGACATTGTCGCGCGCTTGCGCGCGGCGCGCCCCGATCTGGCGCTGACTTCAGACTTCATCGTCGGCTTTCCCGGCGAGAGCGAAGCGGATTTTGCCGCCACGCTGAGGCTGATCGACGACGTCGGCTACGCCGGCGCGTTCTCGTTCAAATATTCGGCCCGGCCGGGCACGCCGGGCGCCGAGATGGACGATCAGGTCGCGGAAGACTTGAAAGTAGATCGCCTGCAGCGCCTGCAGCAGGCGATCGACCGCCAGCAGGCGGTGTTCAACCACGGCTGCATTGGCCGCACCTTCGACGTGCTGTTCGAGCGCGCCGGCCGTCATCCCGGCCAACTCGTCGGCCGCTCGCCGTACCTGCAGCCGGTGCAGGTCACAGCGCCGTCATCGCTGACCGGCACGGTAGCCGCCGTGACCGTTACCGAAGTTTCCAGCAACAGCCTGTTCGGTGCGCTGGCAGCAAGCCCGGAGCAAAGACGCGCGCCGCAGCCGGCTTTGCTCAATGCAGGAGCCTGAATTTGCGAACACCTGGAACGGATGAATCGGTCATCGTCACGCCAAGCAACGCGACCCAGGTCGCGCTTACGTTCGACGACAACCGTCTCGCCTCCACCTTGTTCGGGCAATACGGCCAAAACCTCGCCTTGATCGAGCGCCGGCTCGGCGTCGTCGCCAATTCGCGCGGCAACCACGTCACCATCGAAGGCACCCACGAGGCCTGCGAGTTGGCGCGCCGCGTCCTGGAAGGCCTGTACGAACGGCTCAAGCGCGGCGACGAATTGGTGCAAGGCGACGTCGACGGCGCGGTACGGCTGGCGCTGTCGCAAGGGTCGCTGTTCGACTTCGATCCCGCCGCGGCGCGCGAGAGCTTCGAGGAGATCAATCTGCGCAAGCGCCGGGTCCGCGCCCGCACGCCGGCGCAGGATGCCTACGTGCGCGCGCTCAAGCGCCATGCGCTGGTGTTCTCGACCGGCCCCGCCGGCACCGGCAAGACCTGGCTCGCGGTCGCCCATTCCGTGCAGCTGTTCGAGCGCAAGGAGGTTGACCGTATCGTGCTGTCGCGGCCGGCGGTCGAAGCCGGCGAGCGGCTCGGCTTTCTGCCCGGCGACATGCGCGAGAAGGTCGATCCCTATCTGCGGCCGATCTACGACGCGCTGTACGATCTGATGGATGCGCGCATCGTCGAGCGCGCGCTGCAGACCGGCGAGATCGAGATCGCGCCGCTCGCCTTCATGCGCGGCCGCACGCTGTCGAACGCCGCCATCATCCTCGATGAGGCACAGAACACCACGGCGATGCAGATGAAAATGCTGCTGACGCGGCTTGGCGAGAACAGCCGTATGGTGGTGACCGGCGATCCGAGCCAGGTCGATCTGCCGCCGGGGCAGACGTCCGGTCTGGCCGAAGCCGTGCGACTGCTCGAAGGCATCGACGGCATCGGCCATGTGAGCTTCACGGCCGCCGACGTGATTCGCCACGAACTCGTCGCCCGCATCGTCGAGGCCTACGACCAGGCTGCGGTGCGCAAGCGCGAGCGGCCGGAATGAACCCTGCGCCGCCGGCGAAACTCAAGATCGACGTGCTGGTCGATTCCGATCTGTGGCAGGAACCGGCGAAGATGCGATCGACCGTGCGGCGCGCCGTCGCCCAAGCGGCCGCGACGACATCAACAAACGGGACGGAGCTTGCTATCGTTCTGACCGATGATTCGGCCATCCGCCAGCTCAACCGGCTTTGGCGCGGGATCGATGCGCCCACCAACGTATTGTCGTTTCCGTCCAAGCGCGCCGCCGACGCACCGCCGCATCTCGGCGATGTCGTGCTGGCCTACGAGACCGTTGCGCGCGAGGCCAAGGCCGAGCACAAGCCATTTGCCCATCACCTCGCCCACCTGGCGGTGCATGGGTTTCTTCACCTCATCGGCCACGATCATGAACGCGAGGCCGACGCCGAAGCGATGGAACAGGCCGAACGCGACATTCTGCGCCGCCTCGGCATCCCCGATCCCTACCCGCATGCCAACCATTCCGGCAAAGCCGTGAAAGCGGCACGAAACAAGCGCTAATATCAAACGTGAAATCGCAAGCCAAAGCCAAGCCAAAGCCATGTCGCAGACCCCCACCCGCAGCGATCCCACCGAGAGCGAGCATCGCGGCTTGCCCATGGTGGTGCCGCAGCCCGACGAGCCGCAGGAAGGGTGGCTGACGCGCGTCATGCGCATCCTATTCGGCTGGAAGGCCGCGGCGACCCGCGCCGACCTCGAAGAGGTGCTCACCTCCGAGCAGCCGCAATCCGGCTTCTCGCGGGAAGAAGCCGCCATGCTCAAGAATATCCTTGGGCTGCGCGAATGCCGGATCGAGAGCGTCATGGTGCCGCGGGCCGACATCGTCGCCGTGCAGCAGGATATGGCGCTCGGCGAGCTCATCCGCGTCTTCGAGGTCGCCGGGCATTCGCGGCTTGTGGTCTTCAACGACACGCTCGACGATCCGACTGGGATGATCCACATCCGCGATCTGATCGCGTTCATGGCCTCGCGCGCGTCGAATGATTCCGTCACCGCCGCCGAGGACAAGCCCGCGCGACAGCCTGCGCTCGACTTCGCCAATGTCGATCTGAATATGCCGCTGGCGGCGGCGAAGATCGTGCGTGAGATTCTTTACGCGCCGCCATCCATGCCGGCGCTCGATCTGCTGGCCAAGATGCAAGCGACGCGAATTCATCTGGCGCTGATCATCGACGAATACGGCGGCACCGACGGGCTGGTTTCCATGGAAGACCTGGTCGAGCTCATCGTCGGCGACATCGCCGACGAGCACGACGAGCGCGAGATGCCCGCGGTCATGCGTCAGGGCGACGGCTCCTATCTCGCCAACGGCCGCGCCAGCCTCGACGATGTCCGCGCCGCGCTCGGCGACGAATTCGACGTCGGCGAGGCGGCCCAGGAGGTCGACACGCTCGGCGGCTATCTGGTCATGCGCGCCGGTCACGTGCCGGTTCGCGGCGAGCTCGTACCCGGGCCCGAGCCGTTCGAAGCCGAAGTGCTCGACGCCGATCCGCGCCGCGTCAAACGGGTCAAGATCTATCGCCGCAAGGATCGCCGTCCTGCCAAGCCGGTGGCACCGCGCGCGATTCCGCCGGCGACGACGCCGCGCGATCACGCCGACCGGCCGAACGCCAACAACGCCACGCGCTCGTCGTGAAGCTGAAGGCAACGGTCAACGCGATCGTGCTCGCTTGGGGCTGGCGCCGCGCGCTGATCGCATGGGTCGCCGGCGCCCTGTCGGCGCTGGCGATGGCGCCGTTCAACTTCTGGCCGATCCTGTTCGTGACGTTTCCGACCCTGGTCTGGCTGATCGACGGGGCCGGCGTCGGGCGCTGGGGCGGCGTGGCGGCCGCGGCAGCAACCGGCTGGTGCTTCGGCTTCGGTTATTTCGTCGCCGGTCTTTATTGGATCGGGTTCGCCTTCTTGGTCGACGCGCCGACGTTCGGCTGGCTGCTGCCGTTCGCGGTGATCGGGCTGCCGGCATTTTTGAGTCTCTACACCGCGCTTGGTGTGACGCTCGCCCGCCTCCTGTGGACGCGCGGGGTGCTGCGTATTCTCGCGCTCGGCGTGGCACTGACCGCCGCCGAATGGCTGCGTGGCCATTTGGTTTCCGGCTTTCCCTGGAACGCCTTCGGCTACGCGCTTGCCGCGCCGTTACCATTGGCGCAGAGCGCGTCCTTGTTCGGACTGTGGGGATTGACCTTCATCGCCATCGTCGTGTTCTCGAGTCCGGCGACGCTGACCGACGACGCAAGCGAAACCGAACGGCCCTGGCTGCCGCTCGTCCTCGGCATCGCGGTGCTGGTCGGTCTTGGCGGCTGGGGCCTGCTGCGACTCTCCCGCACGTCGACGCAACTGGTCGACAAGGTGCGCTTGCGCATCATGCAGCCGAATTTGCAGCAGGATGTGCGTTTCAACTACGCCGCCAAACAGCAAGTGATGGATCGCTATATCGCGCTGTCCAATCGCCCGACCAGCCAAAATCCGCTGGGCATGAAGGACATTACGCATCTGATCTGGCCAGAATCCGCGTTTCCGTTTTTTCTGACCCGGGAAGCTGACGCGCTCGCGCAGATCGCGCAGCTTTTGAGCCAGGGCACGGTGTTGATCACCGGCGCGGTGCGCGTTGCCGAGCCGATCAATCCCAGCGATCCCGCCGTTTATAACTCGATCTACGTGATCGACCGTACCGGCTCGATCGCTTCGCTGTACGACAAGATCCACCTGGTGCCGTTCGGAGAATATCTGCCGTTTCAACATTTGCTGGAGCGGCTCGGCCTGCAGGCGCTGACCAAACAGCGCGGCGGCTTTCTCGCCGGCAACCGTCGCCGTCCGATGACGGTGCCGGGCGCGCCGGCGGCGCTGCCGCTCATCTGCTACGAAATTATTTTCCCCGGCCATGTCGTGCCATCCGGACCGCGGCCCGGCTGGATCTTGAACGTCACCAACGACGGCTGGTTCGGGGTGAGCACCGGACCGTATCAACATTTCCAGCAGGCGCGTATGCGCGCCATCGAGGAAGGCTTGCCGCTGGTGCGCGCGGCCAACACCGGCATCTCGGCGGTGGTCGACCCGCTCGGTCGCATCATCAATGCGTTGCCGCTGGGCGAAGAGGGCGTCATCGATTCACCGTTGCCGCGGCCAATTCGGCCGCCGCTTTACGCACGCGCCGGCAACGCCCCGGCAGTAGTGATGATCGGAATCGCGCTCATCGTTGTCTTGCGCCGCCGGCTTCGGCCTAGCGGCATCGGCGCCTGACATTCGTCCGGTTTATCGGCTTGGCCGCACTGACACGACTGCTGCGTGTATCCATTGCTCCCGAAAACACGCGCAGGATGCACTTTTGTCCGACCCTATACTATCGGGATACCAAGCGCCCCTGAGACACGCGCGCACAACAGTTGCTTTCAGTTGCAACCGATTTGATATCTGTGGTCATTGCGCTAAATAGAAGTGTGAATAAGGAGCTGGGTAGATGATCGCAAAAAAGGCCCCCAATCCCATCGACAAGCACGTCGGCAGTCGCGTGCGCATGCGCCGGATGATGCTGGGGATGAGCCAAGAGAAGCTCGGCGATGCCCTCGGCCTGACGTTTCAGCAAGTTCAGAAATATGAGAAAGGCACCAATCGCATTGGTGCCAGCCGGTTGCAGCAGATTTCACAGATCCTACAGGTCCCGGTGGCGTTCTTCTTCGAAGGCGCGCCAAGCATTCCATCGGGCACACGGTCGGACCATCTGCAGGAAGCACCGTCCCCGGCCTACGTTTCGGACTTCCTCGCCACCTCGGACGGCCTCGCGCTGACCAAGGCTTTTACCCGCATCAGCGATTCCAAGCTGCGCCGTCGCATCGTCGATCTGGTCGAGCAAATCGCCGTCCACGACCGGCACTGAAAACCGTCGCGGCCGCAGCGGTCGATCTGGCGCCCACCGCCGCCCACTCTCCGCCCACATCTTGACCCAGCGGGGGGACACTGCAAAAACCCCTCCTGGATTGGCGCGGCAATTCGCCGGCGCCGCAGCCCGGATCGCCACAACAGATAAAGTTCCAGGCCATCTGGCAGCCTCACGAGGGGAGCATTTCAGTGCGTGCAAACTATCTGTTCACCAGCGAGTCGGTGTCGGAAGGGCATCCGGACAAGGTCTGCGACCAAATTTCCGATGCGATATTGGATGCCTTCATCGAGCGCGACGTCAAGCTCGGCATCGCCGATGACAGTCTCATCAATACGCGGCTCGGCTGCGAGACACTGTGCACGACCAACAAGATCGTCGTCGCCGGCGAAGGCCGCGGCCAATTGTTCCGCAAGATCAACGGCTCGGCAGTGGTCGATCGCGAGCTGATCACCGAAATTGCGCGCGGCGTGGTCAAGGATATCGGCTACGACCAGAGCGGCTTTTCCTATCATGGCGCCGATGTCGAAGTGCTGCTGCACGGCCAGTCGCCCGACATCGCCATGGGCGTCGATGCCAAGAAAAAGAAGGGTGAGGAGAATGAGGGTGCCGGCGACCAAGGCATGATGTTCGGCTACGCCTGCACCGAGAGCGAGGTCTATGAAAAGGGCTCGTTCATGCCGGCGCCGATCTATTTCGCGCACAAGATCCTCAAGGTGCTGTCGGAAAAGCGCCGCTCCAAGCAGCTGTTCGACCTGCAGCCGGACGCCAAGAGCCAGGTGACGGTGCAGTATGTCGGCGGCAAGCCGGTCGGCTGCACCAAGGTCGTGGTCTCGACCCAGCACAATGCGCAGAACCGCAACGGCAAGAAATACACGCCGGGCATGGTCAAGGATTTGATCAGCGACGCCGTGGCGTCGGCGTTGCCCAAGGGCTGGATGCCGAAGAAAGATTCCGACTTCCTGGTCAATCCGACCGGCAACTTCGTCGTCGGCGGCCCCGACGGCGATTGCGGCCTCACCGGCCGCAAGATCATCGTCGACACCTATGGGGGCTATGCACCCCATGGCGGCGGCGCCTTCTCCGGCAAGGATCCGACCAAGGTGGATCGTTCGGCGGCCTATGCGGCACGCTACCTGGCGAAGAACGTGGTGGCGGCCGGCCTCGCCGAGCAATGCACCATCCAGGTCGCTTACGCGATCGGCGTGGCCGATCCGATGTCGCTCTATGTCGAGACCCACGGCACCGGCAAGGCCGACGAAAAGAAGCTCGCCAAGACGCTGCAGGAAATTTTCCCGCTGCGGCCGACCAGCATTCGCCGCGCGCTGAAGCTCAACCGGCCGATCTACCGGCGCACGGCCGCCTATGGCCATTTCGGCCGCGCGCCGGACAAGGACGGCGGCTTCTCCTGGGAGCGCACCGACCTCGCCGATACGCTCAAGCGCGCGCTGCGCTGATTAAGCTATTTAAACTTCGCCGTAAGCCGCGATGGCCGGTCTCATGCCGGCCATTCGCGTTTTTGCTATACGAAGACAGCAACTCAGGACGGCCCCACGGCCGATGAATCGCGATCCGCACCAGTCGCGCGCCTTTTTCGGCCGGCGCAAGGGCCACAAGCTGCGCCCCCATCAGGCGCAGCTGATCGAAACTCTGCTGCCGCGTCTTGCCATCGATCTCAGCCGGTCCGCGCCCGGAAATCTTGCCGCACTATTCCCGGCTCCGATTACTGACATCCAACTCGAGATCGGCTTCGGCGGCGGCGAATTCATGATTGCCCAGGCGCAGGCGCATCCGCAAAGAGGCTTCATCGGCGTCGAGCCGTTCGTCAACGGCATGGCCAAGGCGCTTGCCGCCATCGAGAAGCATGAGCTGCGGAATGTGCGGCTGCATTTCGACGACGCGACAGACCTGATCGCCTGGCTTCCGCAAGGCGCGTTGGCGCGGATCGATCTGATCCATCCCGACCCGTGGCCGAAGCGGCGGCATTGGAAACGGCGCTTCGTCCAGGATGCGATGGTGGAGCGGCTGGCGCGCATTCTGCGGCCGGGCGGCGAATTCCGCTTCGTCACCGATATTGCCGATTACGCCGCCTGGACTTTGCAGCGCCTATTGCGGTCGCCGGATTTCGAGTGGCCGGCGCAATGCGCCGACGATTGGCGCAAGCCTTGGCCGGATTTCATCCAGACGCGCTATTACGCCAAGGCGGCGCGCGAGGAGCGCGCCTCGTGCTTTTTGATCTTTCGCCGAGTCTGATGACCTCTTGTCGTGATTTCCGGTAATCCGCACGCCCCTTGCATCGGCCTGATAAATCGCTATATTTCGGATGTCCGTCATGGATACCTCATAACGGTCGGTATAGCCGAACGGTTTTGAGAGTGGGTTCCCCCCGGGGCCCGCTCTTTTTTGTTACCTGAGGCAAGGCGGACGACTGCAAGGATGTATGCGGCCAGAACCAAAGGCCGAGACAGGCATGAACGACGACCTGACGAAGTCTGCCGACGAGCCGCGGCTCATCACCGAGCCGGGTCGCGCGGCGCGCGTCGCCGCCATCGCCGAGCCGGTGCTCGGCGGCCTTGGTTATCGGCTGGTGCGGGTGCGCATTTCCGGCGCGGCCGGCTGCACCGTGCAAATCATGGCGGAGCGGCCGGACGGCACCATGTCGATCGAGGATTGCGAGGCCGCCTCGCGCGCGCTGTCGCCGGTGCTCGACGTCGCCGACCCGATCGAAAGCGCATACCGGCTGGAAATTTCCTCGCCCGGCATCGACCGGCCGCTGGTGCGGCATTCGGATTTTGATCGCTACGCCGGCCATGTCGCCCATGTGGAGATGACGGCTCCGATCAACGGCCGGCGGCGCTTCCGCGGCCAATTGCTCGGCACCGCAGGCGACAATGCTCGCATTCGCTGCAGTGACGCGACGCCCGACGGCACCGACGTCCTGCTGCCGATCGACGACATGATGGAAGCCAAGCTCGTGCTGACCGACGCGCTGGTCTCCGAATCGCTGCGGCGGAGCAAGCACGGCGACCGCGAGGGGCGCGGCTCACACAACGGAAATACGACGCCGGGCAGGGATCTGGCGGCAAGTCAACGCAAGGGAGACTGACCGATGGCGACGGTAAGCGCCAATAAACTCGAACTCCTGCAGATCGCCGACGCGGTCGCCCGCGAAAAGGCGATTGATCGAAAGATCGTGCTCGGCGCCATGGAGGACGCGATCGCCAAGGCCGCGCGATCGCGCTACGGCAGCGAGACCGAGGTGCGCGCCGAGATCGATCCGAAGAGCGGCGAGCTGCATCTGTCGCGCCACATGCTGGTGGTGGAGACGGTGGAAAATCCGGCGATGCAAATCAGCCTCGAGGATGCGCGCCGGCGCCATCCCGCGGCCGAGATCGGCGACACCATCGCCGATCCGCTGCCGCCGCTCGAATACGGCCGGATCGCCGCGCAATCGGCCAAGCAGGTCATCGTGCAGAAGGTGCGCGAGGCCGAGCGCGACCGCCAATACGACGAGTACAAGGATCGCATCGGCGATATCGTCAACGGCATCGTTAAGCGCGTCGAGTACGGCAACGTCGTGGTCGACCTCGGCCGCGGCGAAGCGATCGTGCGGCGCGACGAGATGCTGCCGCGCGAGGTGTTCCGCAACGGCGATCGCATTCGCGCCTACATCTACGATGTCCGTCGCGAGCAGCGCGGGCCGCAGATTTTCCTCTCGCGCACGCACCCGCAATTCATGTCGAAGCTTTTTGCCCAGGAGGTGCCGGAAATCTACGACGGCATCGTCGAGGTCAAGGCGGTGGCGCGCGATCCGGGCTCGCGCGCCAAGATTGCCGTGCAATCGCGCGATTCGTCGGTCGATCCGGTCGGCGCCTGCGTCGGCATGCGCGGCTCCCGCGTCCAGGCCGTGGTCAACGAGTTGCAAGGCGAGAAGATCGACATCATTCCGTGGTCGCATGACATTGCGACGTTCGTCGTCAACGCGCTCGCCCCCGCCGAAGTCGCCAAGGTGGTGCTCGACGAGGAGCGCGAGCGTATCGAAGTCGTGGTGCCCGATCAGCAGTTGTCGCTCGCCATCGGCCGGCGCGGCCAGAACGTGCGGCTCGCCTCCCAGCTCACCGGCTGGGACATCGATATTCTCACCGAACAAGAAGAGTCGGAGCGTCGCCAGGCCGAGTTCGAGAACCGCACGCGCTTGTTCATCGACGCGCTCAACGTCGACGAGGTGATCGGCCAGTTGCTGGCGTCGGAAGGCTTCAATTCGGTCGAAGAGCTCGCCATGGTCGACGTCAAGGAAATCGCCGGCATCGAGGGCTTCGACGAGGACACCGCGGGCGAATTGCAAAATCGCGCCCGCGAATATCTCGCCAAGATCGAGGCCGAGCACGATGCCAAGCGTATCGAGCTCGGCGTCGAGGACGCCCTCAAGGACGTGCCGGGCGTCACCACGGCGATGCTGGTCAAGTTCGGCGAGAACGGCGTCAAGACGGTCGAAGACCTTGCCGGCTGCGCCACGGACGATCTCACCGGCTGGACCGAGCGCAAAGACGGCGAGACCAAGCGCGAGCCCGGCATTCTCGATGGCTTCGAGCTGTCGCGCGAGGACGCTGAGGCAATCGTCATGCAGGCGCGGCTGAAAGCCGGCTGGATCACGGAGGCTGACCTCGCTCCGCCGCCGGTCGAGGAAGCGCCGGCCGAGGCACAGCCGTAACGGAGCCGCACCGGCGCATGATTGCTCTCACCTCCGCCGACAGCGAGCTCGACAGCGGACCGCACGCGCAAGGGCGCGAGCGGTTGTGCGTCGCGACGCGCACGGTGCGGCCGATCGCCGACATGATCCGCTTTGTCGTCGGCCCCGACGGCAGCGCGGTGCCGGATGTCAAAGAGAAGCTGCCCGGGCGCGGGGTTTGGGTAACCGCAACGCACGACGCGCTCGATGACGCCATCAAGCGCAAAGTGTTTGCCCGCGGGTTCAAGCGCGACGTTCGCCTGCCCGCTGACTTGGTCGGCCAGACCGAGCGGCTCATGGAACGCGCGGTACTTGATGCGCTGGCGATGGCTGGCAAGGCCGGACTGGTGGCGGCGGGCTTCACCAAGGCCGAGACCGCCCTGCAACGGGAGGATGTAATCGCCCTCCTGCACGCCGCGGAAGCGTCGCCGGACGGCATCCGCAAGCTCGAAGGGGCGCGACGACAACGGCGGTCGGACGGCGCCATCGTGGTGGTTCGGGCGCTAACCTCGGCGCAATTGGATTTGGCACTGGGGCGCCCAAATGTGATACATGCAGCCCTGCTCGCCGGCTCCCCGAGTGACACGTTTTTGGCGCGTTTGCGGCGCCTGGAACGGTTTCGAACCGGCGACCAGGCGGCGACGGCGGCCGCGCCGAACTGAGCCGGGCCGAAATTCGCTTGCGTTTGGAAATGGATACGGATGACCGAGACGACCAAGAATAGTGGTGACAAGCTGCACGTCAGCTCGACCAAGACGCTGACGCTCAAGCGCGGCGGCGTCGAGCAGGGCGTCGTGCGCCAAAGCTTCAGCCATGGCCGCAGCAAGGCGGTGGTGGTCGAGAAGGTGAAGCGCCGCGTCTCCGGTCCGGCCGAAGCCAAGGCGGAAGCCCCCGCAGCCGCAGATCGCGGTGCCGCGGCGAAGCGCACCGCTGCGCCCGCCACGGCAAGAGCGGCGCCGGCTGCGGCGCCCGCAACCCCGGCTGCCCCCGCTGCACCGAAATCCGGCGTCGTGTTGCGCACCCTCACCGATGAGGAGCGCAGCGCCCGCGCCCAGGCGCTTGCCGGCGCGCAGGCGCGCGAACACGAAGAGCGCGAGCGCGCCGAGCATGAGGCGGCCGCTCGCCGTGCCCGCGAAGAATCCGAGCGCGCCGATCGCGCGGCCTCCGAGGCGCGCAAGCTTAACGAGGAAGTTCGCCGCAAGCACGACGAAGAGACCAAGCGCAAGGCCGACGAAGTCGCCAAGAAGCGTTTTGGCACCGACGGCGTGACGGCGGCCAAGCCCGGCCCGCAACAGCGGCTGACGCTGGAAGCCGACGACGACGAAGCGCCGCGCACCACCCGGCGCGGCGGCGTGGCACGCCCGGCGGCAGCCCCCAAGGCGCCGCCGCGCGGCGCCGAAAAGCGCCGCGGCCGGCTCACCGTCGTCACCGCGCTCGCCGCCGACGAAGTCCGCGAGCGCTCGGTCGCGTCGTTCCGGCGCCGCGTGCAGCGCATCAGCGGCCATCGCGATGCCGAGCCGAAGGAAAAGATCGCCCGCGAAGTGACGATCCCAGAGACGATCACGATCCAGGAGCTCGCCAACCGCATGGCCGAGCGGTCGGTCGACGTGGTGCGCATCTTGATGCAGCAGGGTCACATGGCGAAGATCACCGACACGATCGACGCCGACACCGCCCAGCTCATCGCCGAGGAACTCGGCCATACCGTCCGCCGCGTCGCGGAATCCGACGTCGAAGAAGGCATGTTCGACGCGCCGGACGACGTGGCGAATTTGCAGCTGCGCGCGCCGGTGGTCACCATCATGGGTCACGTCGACCACGGCAAGACCTCGCTGCTCGACGCCATCCGCTCGACCGAAGTCGCGGCCGGCGAGGCCGGCGGCATCACGCAGCACATCGGCGCCTATCAGGTGACCTCGCCGTCGGGCGGCCGCATCACCTTCATCGATACGCCCGGCCACGCCGCCTTCACCGCGATGCGCGCGCGGGGCGCCAAGATTACTGACATCGTGGTGCTGGTCGTCGCCGCCGATGACGGCGTCATGCCGCAGACGGTCGAGGCCATCCAGCACGCCAAGGCGGCGAAGGTGCCAATCATCGTCGCCATCAACAAGATCGACAAGGCCGACGCCAAGCCTGAGCGCGTGCGCACCGAATTGCTGCAGCATGAGATTCAGGTCGAGTCGCTCGGCGGCGACACGCTTGAAATCGAAGTATCGGCCAAGGAAAAAACCAATCTCGACAAGCTGCTCGACATGATCGCGCTGCAGGCCGAAGTGCTCGAGCTCAAGGCGAACCCGAACCGTCCGGCCGAAGGCACCGTCATCGAAGCGCGGCTCGACCGCGGTCGTGGCCCGGTGGCGACCGTGCTGGTGCAACGCGGCACGCTCAAGCCCGGCGACATCGTCGTTGCCGGCGCCGAATGGGGCCGCGTGCGGGCGCTTATGTCCGATACCGGCCATTCGGTGGTCGCCGCCGGCCCGTCCATGCCGGTCGAGGTGCTGGGCTTCAATGGCACGCCCGAAGCGAGCGACCGGCTTGCCGTGGTCGACACCGAGGCGCGGGCCCGCGAGATCACCGATTACCGCGCCCGGCAAAAGCGCGAGAAGATGGCGGCGCGCCAGACCGGCATGCGCGGCTCGCTCGAGCAGATGATGAATCAGCTCAAGACCTCGGGTCGCAAGGAATTCCCGCTGGTAGTCAAGGGCGACGTGCAGGGCTCGATCGAAGCTATCGTCGGTGCGCTGGAGAAAATGTCGACGGACGAGGTCGCGGCCCGCGTTATCTTCTCGGGTGTCGGCGGCATCACCGAATCCGACATCACGCTGGCGGCGGCCTCTGGCGCCGCCGTGATCGGCTTCAACGTGCGCGCCCACAAGGAGGCGCGCGACGCTGCCGAGCAGGCCGGCATCGAGATCCGCTACTACGACATCATCTACGCCCTGGTCGACGACGTGAAGAAGGCGATGTCGGGGCTGCTCGCTCCGACGCTGCGCGAGACCATGCTCGGCAATGCCGTCATTCTCGAAATCTTCAAGGTGTCGAAGGTCGGCAATGTCGCCGGCTGCCGCGTCACCGACGGCACGGTCGAGCGCGGCGCCAATGTGCGGCTCATCCGCGACAGCGTCGTCGTCCATCAAGGCAAGCTGTCGCAACTCAAGCGCTTCAAGGACGACGCGCGCGAGGTCGTGGCCGGCCAGGAATGCGGCATGGCCTTCGAAAATTACCAGGACATGAAGGCCGGCGACACCATCGAGTGTTACCGCGTGGAGACCGTGCAGCGGACGCTGTGATCATCGTGGCCGATTTTGATTGCGGCCACTGACGTTACGATCGCAAATCATCATTCAATGTGACCGCTCGGTTCGATTCCGGCGTCGCGCAGAACAAAAACGACCATGGCCCGTCATCAGCATCATCGCGATCAATCCGTCGGCGGCTCGCAGCGGCAGCTTCGCGTCGGCGAACTGATCCGCCACGAGCTCGCCGACATGCTGTCGCGCGGTGCCATCCACGATCCGGTCATCGAGGCGCACATGATCACCGTTCCCGAGGTGCGCATGACTGCCGATTTGCGGCTGGCGACAATCTATGTCATGCCGCTCGGCGGCCGCGACGTCGATGCGGTGGTCGATGCGCTCGATCGCAACAAGAAGTACGTGCGCGGCGAGATCGCGCGCCGCGTTAACCTGAAATTTGCACCTGAGATTCGATTTCGCGTCGACGAGCGATTCGACGAAGCGGAACGGATCGAGAAGCTTTTGCGAACACCTGCGGTCCAACGCGACCTCGACGGCGAAAAGGACGAGTGATGGCGGGCGACGCATTCACGCCGGTGACCGACGCGCCGCGGCGTCAGGCGCATCAGCAAAAAACCAAGAAGCGCGACGTGCACGGCTGGATCGTGCTCGACAAGCCGGTCGGCATGACCTCGACGCACGCGGTCGCCGTCATCAAGCGCCTGTTCGCCGCCAAGCGCGCCGGTCACGCCGGCACGCTCGATCCGCTGGCGTCGGGCTCACTGCCGATCGCGCTGGGCGAAGCGACCAAAACCGTGCCGTTCGTGGTCGACAGCCGCAAGACCTATCTGTTCACCGTGCGCTGGGGCGAGGAGCGCGACACCGACGACGCCGAGGGCCGTGTCGTGGCCACAAGCGATCAGCGCCCTGACGCCGCGGCGATCCAGGCTGCATTGCCGCGGTTTATCGGCGCCATCGAGCAGATTCCCCCGCGCTATTCGGCCATCAAAATCGCCGGCGAACGGGCCTATGACCTCGCCCGCGACGGCGAAACCGTCGAGCTTTCGCCACGTACGGTGGAGATTTACCGTCTGGAACTCGTCGAAATGCCCGATCCCGACCATGCGATCCTTGCGGCCGAGTGCGGCAAGGGCACCTACGTTCGGGCGCTGGCGCGCGATCTCGGCCGCTCCTTGGGCGTGCTCGGCCACGTTTCGGCCCTGCGGCGGAACCGGGTCGGACCGTTCGGCGAAAACGACATGATTTCGCTGGAACCCCTTGAATCTTTGTGTCATAGAGCAGCCGCTGGCGAGGGACACCTCGCTGACGTGCTCCTGCCGATCGAGACCGCGCTGGACGACATCCCGGCGCTGGCCGTGAGCCCGGCAGACGCGGCGAGGCTCGCAAGAGGCCAAGCCGTCTTGTTGCGCGGACGGGATGCCACCATCTTCCGCGGTATGGTCCAGGTCGCCTCCGGCGGCCAACTTGTGGCCATTGCCGAAGTGGATCGTGGTGAGATCATTCCCCGACGCGTGTTTAATTTGACCGGCGTGACAGGTCGCGCCGGCAGACAAAAAGGTTGGTGACGATGTCGATTACGACCGCGCGTAAGGCGGAGCTTATCAAGACCTACGCCGCCAAATCCGGCGATACCGGTTCGCCCGAAGTCCAGGTTGCGCTGCTCTCGGAGCGGATCAACAATCTGACGGAACACTTCAAGTCGCACATCAAGGACAACCACTCGCGGCGCGGCTTGCTCAAGCTCGTGTCGCAGCGACGTCAGATTCTCGACTACCTGCGGCGGACCAATGAGGGGCGTTACAAGGAGTTGATTGAGCGGCTCGGTATTCGCCGCTGAAAAGTTTGCGCGCGGGAAAGTCCCG